>Ga0208612_1000872_pt1 | contig 12624 bp, 16 predicted proteins | sample AntDryMetagUQ889_FD_188089 | JGI IMG/M metagenome (GOLD analysis project Ga0208612, IMG submission 188089) | Polar desert microbial communities from Antarctic Dry Valleys - UQ889 (SPAdes) | ecosystem: Environmental > Terrestrial > Soil > Desert | place: Antarctic Dry Valleys | collected 2008-12-31 | reverse complement strand
GAGGACCTCCAAAACGGCGTCCAGTCGTTCCTGCGCGAGGGGCCCGGAAAGGCAACGTTCGAGGGGAAGTAGCCACGCGCTACCCTCTCGGCGCCGATGGGCAAGGAAGAGAAGATCGAGATGGAGGGCGAGGTCACCGAGGCCCTGCCCAACACGATGTTCAAGGTCAAGCTCGACAACGACCACCAGGTGCTCGGCCATATCTCCGGCAAGATGCGCCGCCATTACATCCGCATCCTGCCCGGTGACCGGGTCAAGATCGAGCTCTCTCCCTACGACCTCGACCGCGGCCGGATCACCTACCGCTACAAGTAGCGCTCAGGCCTCGGGGGTCAGGGCCCGGGCCATCAGCAGGTCGTCGACGTAGCGCCCCTCGAGCAGGAACTCCTCCCGCAGCACCCCCTCGACGGCGAAGCCGGCCGACTCGTAGAGGGCGCGGGCGCCCGGGTTGGAGCTCAGCACCCGCAGGGTCAGGCGGCGGGCGCCGCGAGCGGCAGCCTCGCCCACAGCGGCCTCCACCAGCGCCCGGCCGATGCCCTGCCGCTGATACTCGGTCGCGACCGCGAGGTCGATCACCTCGTACACGTGGCTGTGGGATTCGAGCCCGGTCGGGTGGGCGATCGCGATCAGCCCAACGGGCTCGCCCTCGAGGACCGCGACCAGGGTGTCCTGCGGCGTCGCGCGGCCGTCGAAGAGGGCGAACCCGGGAGCGGGGTCGGGCGCCGGGGTGACCGCGGCCGAGCGGGTCTGCAGGTCGATCGCGGTCAGCGCCGGCTCGTCCGCGGCGCCGGCGAGGCGGATCTCGATCGAGATCCGATCCGGGTCAGCCATCCAGGGCCCAGAGGCCGTCGGCACCGATGTGCTCCTCCGTGGCCACCCGGCCGAGCGCCTCGCGCGCCTCGTTGCGATCGATGCAGCAGACGGTCGCCACCTCCTGCGAGGCGAGCGGCACCTCGGCCCAGGTGAGCACCTGCTCGACCCGTTCCGGGGGCTCGGTGCGGTCGAGCCCGGGGACCAGGTTGGCGAGCACGACGTCGTAGGCGGCGAATGGCTGGAAGCCCGGGACCGAGATCGTCACCCCGTCGCCGAGCCTGGTGATCTCGTAGCTCGGACAGGTGTAGCGGCGCCCGCCCGACCAGTTGGCGAGCTTGTGGTCGAGCACCCGCGCCGCCGGCATCGGGCGGCGCGCCGCGGCCATGTCCTCGCGCATCTGCGCCTCGACCTCGGGCTGCTCGATCCATAGTCCGAGCTCTCCCGGGTCGAGGCCCGCCTCGGTCGCGGCTTGGGCGATCGTCTCGGGCTCGTCGAGCAGTGGGCCGGAGAAGTTCAGCACCCGCAAGCGGCGCAGCAGCCGGCGCGCGTGATCGGGCGAGTTCAGCCGGGTGGCGACGATCGCCCGGCAGGCGGGCACGCTGGCCGCCACCCGCTCGTGCACTGAGGTGTCGATCGGCATCCCGTGGGTAGCGGCGATCTTCTTATGCTCTGAGGAGAGCTTCTCCGGCGTCAGGCCCTTCTCGACGTTGTCCTCGCTGGACTCCGAGAGGCCGACCACGCGGACCCTCCACTCGAGGTGTTCGCCGTAGTGCCAGTCGAGGCGGCGGCGAAAGGGCTCAGCGCTCCACGCCCAGGGGCAGGTGGGGTCGGTGAACTCGGTGATGCAGACGTCGGCCACGACGCCCGACCTTAGTGGTCGGAGGTGTGGTGCATTCCGCGCAGCGCCAGGGCGCCGAGCACCGACAGCATCCCGGCCAGCGCCAGCAGCCCGGGCCAGGTCTCCGACCAGACGACCGCGCCCTCGATGAAGCCCTGGCGCGCCGCCTCGACCACCTGGGTCAGCGGGTTGATCCGCGCGATCTCGGCAAGCCAGCCCTGCAGCAGCTCGAGCGGCGCATAGGCGGTGGTGGTGAGCACGAGCACGAACATCCCCGACTGCATCAGCGGCGCCGCCGCCTGCGAGCGAAAGCGCAGGGCGATCATCACCCCCCAGCAGGCGGCGATCGCGCCGGTTCCCATGACCAGGACCAGGGCGAGCAGGAGCCCGGCGGCGCCGGGCCAGTTGACCCCGATCAGGAAGCCGACGCCGAGCAAGAAGGTGGCCGGGATCAACGCCCGCAGGCTCGCCGAGACGACCATCCCGGCGAGCAACACCGGTCGCGGCGCCGGCGAGGCGAGCAGCCGGTCGAACCAGCCCTGCTCGATGTCGCGAGCGAGGTTGACGCCGGTCGCCGCGCCGGTGAAGCCGGCGCCCTGGAGCATGCTGATCGGGATGATGAAGCTCTGGTACTCGTCGGTGGTGAAGCCGGAGAGCTGGGTGAGGTTGCCGAAGGCGGCGTTGAGTCCGAGAAAGAAGATCGTCGGCGCCAGCACCCCCGGGATCGCCGCGCCCGGCACCCTGAGAATCTCGTTGGCCGAGCGCCGCACCAGCGCTCGCACCATCCCCAGGCCACCGCGAAAGCCGATCGGCCGCACGGCGGCTGGGCTCGCCGCCGTCATCCGATCCGCAGCCTGCGACGCAGGGCTACGGCGCTGAGCGCGAACGAGATCGCGCCGACCAGCGCGATCGCGCCGAGCGTCTCCGCCAGCACGGCCGCGTCGAGCCCGCCGATCACCTGGTCGCGAACGCCGGTGGCGATGAAGCTGAGCGGGTTGTACTCGGCGATCGAGGCGGCCGGCTCGAGCATCAGCTCGGCCGGGAAGAAGGCGCTGGATAGAAACAGGATCACGAAGACCAGCGGGAACAGCCCCTGGACCACCGACGCCTGGCCGGTGTAGAGGGCAATCGCCGAGCTCAGGGCACCGAAGACCAGGGCGCAGAGCGAGACGAAGATCACCATCGTCAGCATCCCGACCACGCCCTGCTCGAACTCGACCCCGAAGATCAGGCCGATGGCGATGAACCAGATCGCCGTGGCCACGCCGAGCGTCGCCGTCCCCGCCAGCCTCCCCAGGACGATCGCGTAGCGCGAGATCGGCGACGCGAAGAGGCGGTCGGCGAAGCCCATCTCGAGGTCGACCGCCAGCGCGATCCCACCGGTGTTGCCCGCCAGCAGGGCGGCCTGCAGCATCGCTCCGGCGAGCATGAAGTCGAGGAAGCCGTTGACCGCCGGGAAGCCGGGGAGGTCGACAGCGCTGGCGGCGCCGCCCGTCTGCACCGCCAGCAGCAGCGTCGGGAAGATCAGGATCGGCGCGACCAGCTGGGGGCGCCTGAAGGTCTGCCGAACCGAGCGCCGTCCGAGTGCCGCGACCACCCGCAGCGCGTCAGCCACTCGCCTCCTCCTCGATGTGCTCGCCCGTCTTCGCGACGAAGACGTCGTCGAGGGTGGGCTCGACCAGCTCCAGCGACTCGACCAGGATCCCGGCCTCGTCCAGTGCCCTGACCACCTGGGCGACGTCGCCGGCGCCGCCCTCGAGCTCGAGCAGGACCTTGCCGTCGCGCTCCGGCAGCGGCCGCCCGAACGCCCTGCAGACCTGGGCCGCGGTCTCGGGCGACCCGTCGACGAGCCCGATCTCGAGGTGGGGGTTGCCGATCTCGGCCTTCAGCGAGGCCGGGGTGCCCTCGGCGACGATCCCGCCCCTGGCGATGATCCCGACGCGGTTGGCGAGCTGGTCGGCCTCCTCGAGGTACTGGGTGGTCAGAAAAACGGTTGTCCCCTCGCGGTTGAGCGCCGAGACCTCCTCCCAGATTCCCTTGCGGCTGACCGGGTCGAGCCCGGTGGTCGGCTCGTCGAGGAAGAGGACCCGCGGCTCGTGGACGAGCGCCGAGGCGAGGTCGAGGCGCCGGCGCATCCCGCCGGAGTAGCCGCCGACCCGCCGGCCCGCGGCCTCGCTCAAGCCGACCCGGTCGAGCAGCGCCTCGCCGCGCCGCCCGGCCTCGGCCCTGGGGATCCCGTGCAGGGTCGCCTGTAGCTCGATCAGCTCGCGTCCGGTCATCAGCGGGTCGAGGGCGGCCTCCTGGAGGGCGACACCGATCGCTCGCCGCACCTGGCCGGCCTCGCTGACCACGTCGTGACCGGCGACGCGGGCGCTGCCGCCCGTCGGTCGCAGCAGCGTGGTTAGCATCCGCACCGTGGTCGTCTTGCCGGCGCCATTGGGACCGAGGAAGGCGTAGATCTCACCCTCCGCGACCTCGAGATCGACGCCGTCGACGGCGCGAATCCCGCCGGGAAACTCGCGCTCGAGCCCTGTGACCTCGATTGCAGACACGGCCGGCAATCTACTGCCGGCCTCGCGGCTGCCTAAGCTGTGTCTCGCGCAGGAACCGAAACCTCGCGCAGGAATAGGTGTTCCAGCTTTTCCGATGGCCGCTTCCGCCAACGCCACCCGCCTCGTCTTCCTCGCGCTACTCGGCGCGCTGACCGCTTCCGCGGTGCTGCTGGCACCGGCAAGCGGCTCCGACGCCGGCAAGGTCAAGGCGTCGGTGATCGGCCGCACCGCCTCGACGCCGGCGCCCAACTGCCCCACCCCGAACGTCGACAACCCGCCCGCCAACGAGACCTGCCAGGTGGTCAACCGCGTCACCGGCTTCCAGGTCAGCGCCGACGGCCGCTCGGGCCCGTTCAAGGTGCGCGAGCCGGGCACGATCGTCGCCTGGTCGGTCGATCTCTCGCGCCCCAGCAAGGAGGAGCAGACCTTCTTCGCCGAGGAGATCGCCAACAGCGGCCCGCCCGCGGCGAGGCTCTCGGTGCTCAAGCCCAAGGGCGATGGCGGCTTCAAGCTGACCAAGCAGAGCGCCGTCGTCGCGCTCAATCCCTACCTCGAGGAGCGGCCGGTGTTCACGCTGAACGAGCCGCTGCGGGTCAACAAGGGCGCGGTGATCGCGCTGACCACGACCAGCTGGATCCCGGATCTGGCGGTGATGGGCGCCGCCCCCGACGATGCCTGGCGCGCCAGCCGCGAGCCCGGCCAGTGTGGGACCGAGCCCAACGACACGCCGACCGAGAACGAGGCCGACCTCAAGAAGCGCAGCCGGCCGCATCAGAAGGTCGGTGGGACCCGGGCCTACGCCTGCACCTACAGCGGCGCGCGAATGCTCTACTGGGCCTACTACGTGCCCAGGGGCTAGCCGGCTACTCGGCCTCCACGCCGCCGGAGCCGCTCTCGGAGCCCTCGGCATCCTCGGTGTCGACCGCGTCCTCGGCGCTCTCGGCCTCCTCGGTGCCCGGATCGGGCCCGCCGCCCTCATGGCCCTCGTCGGTGATCTCCGGCTCGACCGCCTCGACCTCCTCCTCGGTGGTGCTCTCGGGCTCGGTCGTCGTCGTCGACGCCTCCTCGGTCGCGGGGGCTGCGCTCGACCCGGGCTCGTCGCCGTCGCCGCCGCAGCCGCCGAGAATCGCCGCCACGGCTGCCGCGACGCAGGCCAGAGTGAGCGTGCGCGGGCGGCTCACCTGCGCGGTTCGAAGGCTGGCTGGCGCAGGCCGCAGTACTCGCAGTCGCTGACGTCCAGCCCGATCAGCTGGTCGCAGCGGCGACAGGCGCGCAGGTTCTCAGGGATCCGCAGCAGCGCGGAGCCGGAGGGGGCGAGGGGAAGGGTCTGGGTCACCGGCTCCATCTCCTCGCCGGTCTCGCGGTCGAGGTAGACCCCGCCGAGCTCGGCGGTTGCCACGGTCTCGCGGCCCGAGGCGCGGGCGCGAAGGCGGTACTTCTGCTTCGGGTTCTGCACGGGCCAAAGATATCCGCTGGGCCAGCGCCATAGCCTCCCGACGATGAAAGTCCTGATCTTCCACGGCTACCTGCTGCGCGGGACCGGCTCCAACGTCTACAACGCGAGCCTCGCCACCGCGCTTGCGCGCCTCGGTCATGAGGTCCATCTGCTCTGCCAGGACCGCGAGCCGCACGACCTCGCCGCCGGCGCCTCCGGCTCGGTGACGATCCACAACCCGGAGATCGGCGGGCTGCTTCCGGTCTTCGTCCACGACACCTACGAGCACTTCGAGGTCAAGACCTTCGCCGAGCTCAGCGACGCCGAGCTCGATCGCTACATCGCCGCCAACGTGCTCGCGGTCCGCGACCTGGTCGCCGATCTGGGCGGGGTCGACGCGGCGCTCGCCAATCACCTGGTGATGGGCCCGGTGATCCTCTCGAGGGCCGGCCTCGGCTACGCGCTCAAGGTTCACGGCTCCGACCTCTCCTACACCGTGCTGCCGGCGCTCGAGCGCTTTCGCCGCTACGCGCAGGAGGCCTGCGACGGTGCCGCGGCCGTCCTCGTCGGTTCGGGACACATCGCTGAGCGTCTCCGCCAGGCGGTCGACGACCCGGCCACCAACGCCAAGGTCCGCCGGGGGCCGCCGGGCGTGGACACCGAGCTGTTTGCGCCGATCCCGGCGGCGGAGCGACGGGACCGGTTGCTCGAGCTCGCGACCCGGTTGAGGCTGGGTGGGGAAGGGGTCTCAGGGGCGAACGGGGCAGGCATGGGCGCGAAGCGTCCATATGGTGGACGAAAGCCGCCCAGCGTCCCGACGGCGTGGGATCGCGACGCGGAGGTCGGCGCTGCGGCCGTCGACTGGTTCGCCGCGGGCGAGGGGCCGCGGGTGATCTTCGTCGGCAAGCTGATCATCTCGAAGGGGGTCGACCTGCTCTTGGCGGCTTGGCCACTGGTCCGTCAAAGTAATCCGCAGGCGCGGCTGCTGGTCGTCGGCTTCGGCTCGGGTGAAGCGGCGCTCCGAGCCGTGGTCGAAGGCTTCGCCCAGGGCGACCTGGGTCCGCTGCGCGAGCTCGCCGAGCGCGGACGGGGGCTGGAGGGTGGCGACGACGCCCCACTGGCGATGCTCTCTGCGTTCCTCGAGTCGGCGCCGGATGACTACGTCGAGCTCGCCGGGGCCGCCGCCGACGGCATCCGCTTCGCCGGGCGCCTCGAGCACGACGAGGTCGCGATCCCGGTCTCGTCCGCTGACGCCCTCGTCTTCCCGAGCACCTTCCCGGAGGCATTCGGCATGGTCGCCGCGGAGGCGGCTTCCGCCGGGGCACTGCCGGTCTCGGCGCGCCACTCGGGTGCGGCCGAGGTCAGCCGGGCGCTTGCCGCCGAGCTTCCCGAGACTGCCCGCGACCTGGTCAGCTTCGACCTCGACCCGGGCGCGGTGGCGGCGATCGCCGCCCGCCTCGAGCGCTGGCTCGGCGCCCCGGCCGCCGAGCGCGAGCGCATCAGCGGCTCGCTGCGGGCGACGACGGAGCGCTTGTGGAGCTGGGAGGGCGTGGCCCGGACGGTGCTCGCGGCCGCCGCCGGCGAGCTCCAGGGACTGCCCCACCCGAGCGACGATTGAGCCGGTTGAAACTAGCTGCGGGACCCGTCATCGGCAGCGTCGCCGCGATCAATAGAATCGAATCCCGGTGACCCGCGCCACCTACGGAAAGCTCATCCTCGTGATGCTCGCGATCACTGTCGTGAGCTCGGTTGTGCTGCTTCAGTTCGAGTGGTTCGGCGACGCCGCCTCCGAGCAGGCGGGCCCGATCGACACCCTCTTCGACGTGATGATCGTGCTCTCGTGCTTCGTCTTCGCGATCGTCATGGTGATGTTCGCCTACGCGCTCTGGAAGTACCGCGCGAAGCCGGGCGACGAGTCCGACGGCAAGCCGATCCACGGCAATACCCGGCTCGAGATCGCCTGGACGGTAATCCCGACGATCATCGTCCTCTTCGGCGCGGCCTACAGCTGGGTCATCCTCGACGACATCGAGGCCGAGGCATCGGACCAGATGCCGCTGCACGTCACCGGCCAGCAGTACAAGTGGACCTTCGAGTACCCCGAGGAGATGGTCGGCAGCGGCGACTCCGCCGCTCCGCTGACCTCGGACGAGCTCCACGTCCCGGTCGATCGCCAGCTCGAGGTCACGGTCGAGGCGCTCGACGTCCTGCACTCGTTCTGGGTGCCGGAATGGCGGATCAAGCGCGACCTGGTGCCCTCCGGGCCCGGGGGCGACGAGATCGACGACACCTTCGTCGTCACCCCGAACGAGGAGGGGACCTTCAGCCTCGTCTGCACCGAGCTCTGCGGTCTCGGGCACTCGACCATGCGGGCGACGGTGGTGGTCGAGTCCCAGGAGGCGTTCGATCAATGGGTCAGCGAGCAGGCCCAGGCACAGGAAGGCGCAAGCGCTGGAGCGACGGAGGCCTCCTCCAGCGATGGCGCGGCGGCGGCGGCAAACGGGACATAGGCTTACGGAGGTAGGACTCAGTGTCGGCACTCAGGAATCCAGGTTTGGGCCGGGCGGGACTCGGCTTCGCGATCGGGGCCGCGTTCGGCTTCGGGCTTGTCGTCGCCCTGCGCGCGATCTCCGGCCTCGAGATCTTCCAGACCGAGCAGACCGGCTATCCGCACCTGATCGTGCCCGCGATCACCGGGCCGCTCGGCTTCCTGGTCGGCCTCGGCTGCTTCGACTACTGGTTCCGCTGGGCCGCGGGCAAGCCGACGATCGCCGAGGATCACTCACAGCACGGGGCGACCTCGTGGCGCGACTACTTCCGCTTCAACACCGATCACAAGGTGATCGGGATCCAGTACATCGTCACCACCTTCTTCTTCTTCCTGGTCGGTGGGCTGATCGCGATGCTGATCCGCGCCGAGCTTGCCCAGCCTGGGACCCAGATCGTCGACCCGCAGACCTACAACGGGCTGTTCTCGACCCATGCGGCGCTGATGATCTTCGTCTTCGTGATCCCGGTGTTCGCCGGGATCGCCAACTACGTGCTGCCGCTGATGATCGGCGCCCCCGACATGGCCTTCCCACGGCTCAACGCGCTCTCCTTCTGGATGCTGCCGATGGCCGGGCTGCTCTTCCTCTCGAGCTTCCTGGTCCCCGGCGGCGCCTTCGACGCCGGCTGGACCGGGTACGCGCCGCTCTCCACCGGGGCTCCATTGGGCCAGTCGTTCTTCAACCTCGGCGTCCAGTTCGCCGGGGCCTCGTCGATAGCCACGGCGCTCAACTTCCTGGTCACGATCATCACCATGCGTGCGCCCGGAATGACCTTCTGGCGTATGCCCCTGCTGGTTTGGGCCAACCTCTCGACCTCGCTACTGGTCGTGGCCGCGACCCCGTTCATCGCCGGCGTCCAGTTCATGGTCCTCTTCGACCGCGTCCTGCACACCAACTTCTTCGCGGCGGCCTACGGCGGCGACGTGCTCAGCTACCAGCACATCTTCTGGTTCTACTCGCACCCGGCCGTCTACATCATGATGCTGCCCGGCTTCGGGATCGTCTCCGAGGTGCTCTCCACGCACGCCCGCAAGCCGATCTTCGGCTACCGCCTGATGGCGCTGGCGCTGATCGGGATCGTGGTCCTGTCCTACACGGTCTGGGCGCACCACATGTTCGTCAGCGGCATGTTCAGCTGGCTCAGGGTGCCGATGATGATCACCACCCTGCTGATCGCGGTACCCACCGGAATCAAGATCTTCTCCTGGCTGGCGACCCTGTTCGACGGGGTGATCCACCTGAGATCGACGGCGATGCTGTTCGCCCTCGGCTTCATCGTCACCTTCGTGATCGGCGGGATCTCCGGGGTGATGCTGGGCATGGTGCCGATCGACATCCACGTCTCCGACACCTACTTCATCGTCGCCCACATCCACTTCGTCCTCTTCGGCGGCTCCGTGTTCACGATCTTCGCCGGGATCTACCACTGGTTCCCGAAGATGACCGGGCGCATGTACGACGAGCGGCTCGGGCGGGTGCACTTCTACCTCACCCTGGTCGGGATGCTCGGCACCTTCATCCCCATGCACTGGGTCGGCATGGAGGGGATGCCCCGCCGGGTTGCCGACTACGCCTCGCAGTTCGGCGACTGGAACCTGGTGATCTCGATCTCGTCCTTCATCCTCGGGATCGCCCAGCTGATCTTCATGTACAACATGATCGTCTCCTGGAAGTGGGGTCCGCGGGCGACCTCCAACCCGTGGCGGGCGAACACGATCGAGTGGCAGGTCTCCTCGCCGCCACCGGTCTTCAACTTCGATGAGATCCCGCGCGTCGTCGGCGGCCCCTACGAGTACGGCGTCCCCGGGGCCCGCCACGCGATCATGGGCGGCGAGGAGGCCGTGGTGCGCCAACCCGAGCCGGCTGTCGCCGGCGCCGCGACCACCAGTTCCGGCTCCTCCGCGGGAGGCAGCTCCTGATGGACGCGGAGCACGCCGACCACCCGACCGATGACCTCGCCAGCCCGGTCGACTGGAGCCAAGGCGGCACCGTATTGGCCTTCGTCAACGAGGTCGCCGGCGGACGCCGGCTGCTCGAGGCGATTCGCCAGCGAGTCGCGGCAGGCGCCGGCCAGGTTGCGATCGCGGCCCCGCAGAACCTGCCGACCGTCGGCCAGATCGTCGATCGCGACGAGGTCCGCGATGCCGCGCAGAGCCGGGTCGAGGTCACCCAGTCGGTGCTCGCCGAGTTCGGGATCGAGGCTTCCGGCGCGGTCCTGGACCCGGAGCCCTCGCTGGCTCTCGACGATGCGATTCGCGCCTTCGCCCCCCGCGAGGTGCTGCTCTCCTCGCTCTATGAGAGCCGCTTCGGCTTCCTGCGCCGCGACCTGGTCGAGTGGGCCAAGGGCAAGTTCGAGACGCCCGTGACCCACATCCCGGTGCGGGTCGACGACGACGCGGTGCGTTGGGACCTCACCCACACGCTCGTCGTCGGCACCCAGACGATCAACAGCCCCGACCTGCTCGAGCGCCTGCGCACCCGCGCCGCCGACTCGCCGCACCGCTACACGATCATCTGCCCGCGCTCGGGGACGCTCTCGCGCGAGCAGGTCTGCGCGCGCCTCGCCGCGACCCTGGCGGAGATGTATCGCAACGAGGTCGACGCCACCGGCCAGCCGATGAGTCCCGATCCGTTCTCGGCGATCGAGAACGCGATCGAGCATTACCGCGTCGACGACATCCTCATCTCCACGCTCGCCGGCAGTCGCTCGAAGTGGGTCGAGGAGGGGCTGATCGACCGGGTTCGGGAGATCACCGACAAGCCGGTCGAGCACTACGAAGCCGGCGGCGACCCCACTGCCGAGAAGTCCGGCGAGACCACGGGAGCTGTTGCCTGATGGAGAGCGCCTCGGTGCCCGTCGGCCAGACCGCCGCCGATCATCATCACGGCCCGCCCGAGGCTCACCAGAGCTCGCGCATCGACCGTGCGACCCTCGGGATCCTGATCTTCATCGTCTCCGAGGCGATGTTGTTCGGGGCCTTCTTCGCCTCCTACTTCTTTCTGCGGGTGGTCTCCAACGAGGGCCCCTGGCCGCCCGAGGGCTTCGAGTTGCCGGTCGCGATCGCCGGCGTCAACACCGCGATCCTGGTCTCCTCGAGCTTCACCATCCATTGGGCCCTGGAATCGATCCGCAAGGGCAACCGCCGCGGTCTGCAGCTGGGGCTGATGGCGACCTGGCTGCTCGGCGCCGCCTTCCTCTTCATCCAGCTCAACGAGTACATCCACATCGGCTTCAGCGCCCGCGACGGCGCCTTCGGCTCGATCTTCTACGGGCTCACCGGCCTCCACGGCGCCCACGTCTTCATCGGCCTGCTGCTGCTCACCTTCGCCAATCTGCGTGCGTTCAAAGGCCACTTCGGGCCGGAGGCCAAGAGCCACCTCGGAGTTGAGCTGCCGGGCATCTACTGGCACTTCGTCGACGTCATGTGGATCGTCGTGTTCACGGTCGTCTACATCCTCTAGCCGGGCCGGCGCCGATGGACAACCCGCTGCGCTCGGAGGCCGCGATGTTCCGGCTCGTCGTGCTCGTCGGGCTGGCCGCGGTCCCCGTCGTCGCCCTGGGCCTGCTGGCCGGCGCCACCTGGGCGCTGGTCGCGATCGTGCTCGAGCTCGCCGCTGCGGTCTTCTTGGTGCGGCGGGGGCGGGGGCGGGCTCAGCCGCCGCCGCCCACCTGCTCGAGCAGGTAGTCGACCAGGTCCTGCAGGTTCTTGTCGGGAATCTCCTGCTCGAAGTTCTGCGGCATGATCCCGGGCTCGAACCCCTGATAGATCTGCGAGTTCGGGTCGACGATCTGCTCGCGGGTGTAGTCGGCGTCCTGGCCCTGCAGCGACTCCGCGAGGTTGGGCCCGATCCCGGCGGGTGTTCCCGGCTCCAGCGCGTGGCAGCTGGCGCAACGCTCGTCGAAGACCTGGTTCGCCTCGCCCAGGGGCGGCGGTTGGGCTCCGGGGACCCCGGCGACGCTGGCGACGTAGGTGGCGACGTCCTCGGCGTCCTGGCCGGTGACGATGTCCGCGGGCATGTAGACACGGTCATAGATCGGGTCGTCCTCGGGGACGTTGGGGTCCCGGGGGGAGGCGATCTGTGTCTGCACGACCCCTTCGATCGTGTCGTTGTCCATGCCGTCGGCGCGTGCGCGGGCGAAGGCCGAGTCGAGGTTGGGCCCGATATCCGCCCCCCCGCCTGCCTGGGCGAGCACGTGACAGCTGCCGCACTTGTTCTGAAACAGCGCCCGACCGCGGTCGACGTCGGCGTCCTCGGAGGCGTCGCAGCCGGCGAACCCGCCGAGTGCGCTGAGCGCAACGGCGACCGCCGCCAAGCGTGGCCTGGCGGGTCTGCGGCGACTGCGGACCTCGGAACTGCGCACGCGCCGAATCCTATCTGTCCGCGGGGCGCGGCTTCGGTGCCGATCGACGGTCGAGCGGCCGGCATCGGTTAGGG
>Ga0208612_1000871_pt1 | contig 12644 bp, 11 predicted proteins | sample AntDryMetagUQ889_FD_188089 | JGI IMG/M metagenome (GOLD analysis project Ga0208612, IMG submission 188089) | Polar desert microbial communities from Antarctic Dry Valleys - UQ889 (SPAdes) | ecosystem: Environmental > Terrestrial > Soil > Desert | place: Antarctic Dry Valleys | collected 2008-12-31 | reverse complement strand
CTCCTCGAAGTCGAGCACCTTGCCCTGGGACTCCATCGGCAGCAGCGGACCGAGCCCGTCGGGCAGCCGCTTGGTGGCCACGTTCAGCGGCGCCGTACCGATGTGCAGGTGCTTGGAGTAGAGCACGATCATCGTGAAGGCCAGCATCACCCCGATGTGGGCGAGCAGGAAGATCGTCTCCAGGATCTCGTTGGCCTCCACGCTGAGCCCGCTGAGCAGGAAGCCGACGAACTCAGAAGCGAAGGCGCCCGAGTCGTACGGGAAGGTGCCGGTGTTCACTGCGGAGCCGCGGAACAAGAACATCGTCACGATGACCATCGAGATCATGAACAGGATCAGCCAGGCGCCGCCGGTGTGTGAGCCGTAGAAGCGCGAGGCACGTTCCTTGCGCGCCGGGTCGTTTCGCAGCCGGATGATCGCGAACGTGATGATCCCGAGGAGGGCAGCGACCGCGATGAAGTCCTGCAGGAAGCCGAGCACCGCCCACTTCCCGATCAGCGGGATGTGGAAGTCCTCGTCGAACAGAGACCCGTACGCCTCGAGGTAGACCGATAGGAGGATGAAGAAGGCCCACATGGTGAAGAAGTGGGCCAGGCCCGGGGCTGACCACTTGAGCAGCTTGCGCTGGCCGAAGACCTCGGTCAGCTGCGCCCAGACCCGCTCACCTACCCGGTCCCAGCGTCCCGCAGTGGGCTGGCCGACGCGGATCAGCCGGATCAGGAAGAGAATCCTGCGGGCCGCGAAGGCGGCCACGACGAGCGTGGCCCCCAGGCCAAGAATTAAGCGCACGATCACAGGAATCCCCATCGTCGGTGATGAGCCGGAGCCTAATCCCACCCGCGTACCAGGCGCTGACCGCACTTTCTCCGGAGAATGTCACCTCTGCCGGCGCGCTGACCGCACTTTCTCCGGAGAATGTCACCTCGGGTACTGGCCGCGACGTACGGTCATCGGGTGTCTGATGGTCTGAACTTCGACGAAGGACCGGAGCGTCGCGCGTTGCGGGCGGCGGTGGCCGACCTCGGGTCGAAGTACGGGCAGCGCTACTTCCTCGAACAGGCCCGCAGCGGGGGGAACACCGACGAGTTGTGGGCCGCGGCCGGCAAGCTCGGCTTCCTAGGGGTCAATCTGCCCGAGGAGTACGGGGGAGGCGGCGGGGGTCTCGGCGAGCTCGCTTTGGTGCTCGAAGAACTCGGTGCCGCTGGCTGCCCTCTGCTCATGATGATCGTCTCGCCGTCGATCTGCGGGACGATCCTGGCCCGATTCGGCACCGACGAGCAAAGGACTCAGTGGCTGCCCGGGCTGGCCGACGGCTCGATCACGATGGCGTTCGCGATCACTGAGCCCGATGCCGGCTCCAACTCCCACAACATCTCCACTGTGGCCTACCGCGCGACCAAGACCGAGGGCGGCGGTGCCGGCTGGCAGCTGACCGGGCGCAAGATCTGGATCTCCGGCGTCGACCGGGCCGACGCCGTCCTCGTCGTGGCGAAGCTGGCCGACAGTCCCAAGGGCACACTGCGCCCGGCGCTGTTCGTAGTGCCTACCGACTCTGCGGGCTTCGAGGCCCAGCCGATCCCGACCGAACTCGTCTCGCCGGAACGACAATTCTCGGTGTTCCTCGACGATGTAGCGCTACCGGCGGACGCCTTGGTCGGCCACCCCGATGCTGGCATCGCTCAACTCTTCGCCGGGCTCAACCCAGAGCGGGTCATGACCGCGGCCTATGCAGTGGGTGTGGCGCGGCTCGCCCTGGCCAAAGCCAGCGAGTACGCCCGTACCCGCACGGTCTGGTCCGCCCCGATCGGCTCCCATCAGGGGTTGGCCCATCCGCTCGCCACCTGCCAGGTCGAGGTCGAACTCGCTGCGCTGATGACCCAGAAGGCCGCCTGGCTGATCGACCAGGGTCAGGACGAAGCGGCCGGCGCGGCGGCGAACACCGCGAAGTACGCCGCCGCCGAGGCAGCTGTGCACACCGTTGACCAGGCCATCCAGATCCATGGTGGGAACGGGCTGTCGCAGGAGTACGGTGTGGCCGCGTTGCTGGCGATGTCTCGGGTCTCCCGGATCGCGCCGGTGAGCCGGGAGATGATCCTGAGCTTCATCGCCCAGCACAGCCTGAAACTCCCGCGCTCCTACTAGACCGGGGTCGTATGCCGCCCCGAGCAAGATCGTGAGCGCCCCAAGCGCAGCCGGGCTGCGCTCAGCGCGCTCATGATCATCAAAGATGCGTTCCGGCAGTGGCAGGGAACGTTCGCGAAGCCACCTACGTTAGGCTGGCAAGAAAGTTGAGTGAACCTGGCGCAAGCTGGCGCTTCTCCAGCGAGGCCGGGATCCCTGTCCAATGAAGCACAGAGAGAAAGGCACCACCCATGGCACGAGCGGTCGGTATCGACCTCGGCACCACCAACTCCGTCGTCGCAGTCCTGGAGGGCGGCGAACCGACGGTCATTGCCAATGCCGAGGGGTCGCGGACGACTCCCTCGGTCGTGGCCTTCGCCAAGAACGGCGAGGTCATCGTCGGTCAGGCCGCCAAGAACCAGGCGGTCACCAACGTGGACCGCACCATCCGCTCGGTCAAGCGCGAGATGGGCACCAGCTGGTCGGTCGACATCGACGCCAAGTTGTACACCCCGCAGGAGATCTCCGCGCGGATCCTCCAAAAGCTCAAGCGCGACGCTGAGACCTACCTCGGTGAGACCATCACCGACGCGGTGATTACAGTTCCCGCGTACTTCGAGGACGCGCAGCGCCAGGCCACCAAGGAGGCCGGCGAGATCGCTGGTCTCAATGTCCTGCGGATCGTCAACGAGCCGACCGCCGCTGCCCTGGCCTACGGGCTGGACAAGGGCGAGAGCGAGCAGACGATCCTGGTCTTCGACCTCGGTGGTGGCACGTTCGACGTGTCCCTGCTCGAGATCGGTGAGGGCGTCATCGAGGTCAAGGCGACCGCCGGTGACAACCACCTCGGTGGTGACGACTGGGATCAGAAGGTCGTCGAGCACCTGGTCAAGCAGTTCAACGTTGCGAACGGCATCGACCTGTCCAAGGACAAGCTCGCCATGCAGCGGCTTCGTGAGGCGGCCGAGAAGGCCAAGATCGAGCTGTCCGGCGCGCAGTCGACCAACGTCAACCTGCCCTACATCACCGCCGGCGCCGAGGGTCCGTTGCACCTCGACGTGACGATCACCCGCGCAGAGTTCCAGCGGATGACCCAGGATCTGCTCGAACGGGTCAAGGCGCCGTTCAACCAGGCGATCCGCGACGCCGGCATCAACGTGTCGGCCATCGATCACGTGGTCATGGTCGGCGGTTCCACCCGGATGCCAGCGGTGACCGACGTTGTCCGTGACCTGACCGGGGGCAAGGAGCCCAACAAGGGCGTGAATCCGGACGAGGTGGTAGCAGTCGGGGCGGCGCTACAAGCCGGTGTCCTCAAGGGTGAGGTCAAGGACGTCCTGCTGCTCGATGTGACTCCGCTGTCGCTGGGCATCGAGACCAAGGGCGGCATTATGACCAGGCTGATCGAGCGCAACACCACGATCCCGACCAAGCGCTCGGAGATCTTCACCACGGCCGATGACAACCAGCCGTCGGTCCAGATCCAGGTCTATCAGGGCGAGCGCGAGATGGCTTCGTACAACAAGAAGCTCGGCATGTTCGAGCTCTCCGACCTGCCACCGGCACCACGCGGCGTTCCGCAGATCGAGGTGGCCTTCGACATCGACGCCAACGGCATCGTGCACGTCCACGCCAAGGACCTTGGTACGGGCAAGGAGCAGTCGATGACGATCACCGGCGGCTCGGCGCTCCCCAAGGACGACATCGCGCGGATGATGGCCGATGCCGAGGCGCACGCCGATGAAGACAAGGCCCGGCGCGAAGAGGCCGAGACGCGCAACATGTCGGAGTCGATGGTCTACCAGACCGAGAAGTTCCTGGCAGAGAACGGCGACAAGCTGGCCGATGACACCAAGACCGAGTTGGGCGATGCCCTGAGTGAACTCAAGTCGGCCCTGGGTGGGTCCGACGCGGCGGCGATCAAGGCGTCCTCGGAGAAGCTGTCCAGGCTTTCCCAGGAAGCAGGGGCCACGCTCTACGCGCAACAGCAAGCAGCAGGTGCTGCGGCCGGTGACGCGTCAGGTGCCGGTACGGCTGGTACCGCCGGTGCTGCCGGTCCGGGGGAACCTGCCAGCGGCGCGCCAGCCGATGACTCCGACGTGGTCGACGCCGAGATCGTGGACGACGACAGCGAGCAGAAGTGAGCCCAGCAGACTCAGGTCTGTACGGCGACCGGGGCCGCTCCGATGAGGATGAGGACCAGCCCCGGGTCGTCGTACGGGACAAACGACGGATCGATCCGGTGACCGGACAGGTAAGGGAGCCAGCCACGGCACCCGCCTCCGGTTCGCCGGGAGGAGAAACGGTGACCGATCCCGCAACTACGGCTCCCAATGCGGCCGCGGACATGGCCAAGCAACTGGCCGAACGTACGGAGGACCTGCAGCGGGTCTCGGCTGAGTACGCCAACTACCGGCGCCGGGTTGACCGGGACCGGGTGCTCATCAGCGAGTTGGCTCAGGAGCGCCTGGTTCTGGATCTGCTGCCGGTGTTGGACGATATCGACCGGGCCCGCGAGCACGGTGATCTGACCGGGGCATTCAAGAGCACCGCGGATCGGCTCTCCGGGGTGCTCGAGCGAGCCGGGGTGGAGGGCTACGGCGAGGTCGGTGACCCCTTCGACCCAGGCGTGCACGAAGCCGTGCTCCACTCGGAGAGCGACGACGTTGACGTCCCGACCTGCACCCACGTGATGCGCCGCGGTTATCGGCGCGGCGATCGGGTGTTGCGGGCGGCGATGGTGGGGGTGGCCGACCCGACCAAACCGCCGACCACCGACGCGCCCGCCGTGACCGACGACGCTGGCCAGGTCCCTGAGACTGACGAGGTCGCTGAGTCTGACGTCGTTGCCGATTCGACGACCACGGCCGAGCCCTCATCGGTGGACGACGAGCGCACCGAGTAGAGGAGAGGGGGCCGCGCGCAGCATGAGTACCAAGGACTTCATCGAGAAGGACTACTACGCCGCGCTGGGCGTGGCCAAGGACGCCAGCGCCGCGGAGATCAAGAAGGCCTACCGCGGGCTGGCCCGCGACCTGCATCCGGACAAGAACCCGAACAACGACGCGGCGGAGGCCAAGTTCAAGGAGGTCTCCGAGGCCTACGACGTCCTGTCTGACACCACTCGCCGCAGCGAGTACGACGAGGCCCGGCGACTTTTCGGGGCCGGCGGCTTCCGGCCCGGCGGCTTCGGCGGAGGCCGCAGCGGTGGGGCTCCGGGCGGGCAGACGTACGACTTCAACGACCTGTTCGGCGGGAGCGCCGCCGGCGGCGGTGGCGTCGGGGGACTCGGTGATCTGTTCGGCGGACTGTTCGGCACCGGCGCCGGTGCAGGCACGCAGACCCGAAGCCGTCCGGCCCGGGGCCGGGATGTCGAGACCGAAGCGACGCTCTCCTTCGAGGAAGCGGTGCGCGGTGTCACGGTCCCGCTGCGGATGCAGAGCCCGGGCACCTGCCGCAACTGCTCGGGGACCGGGGCCAGGCCCGGGACCGCACCCAAGACCTGCCCGACGTGTCGCGGAGCCGGGGTGACCACCCGCAACCAGGGATCGTTCGCGTTCTCCGAGCCCTGCCGGGACTGCCGAGGCAGCGGAACCGTTGTCGACGACCCCTGTCCGGAATGCCGCGGTAGCGGCATCACCAGCCAGACCCGGACCATCACCGTACGGATTCCGCCGGGGGTCAAGGACGGTCAGCGAATCCGGATCGCGGGCAAGGGTTCTCCTGGTCAGCGGGGAGCGCCAGCTGGCGACCTCTACGTGGTCGTGCACGTCGGAGGTCACGACCTGTTCACTCGTTCAGGTAACAACCTCGCCCTGACGGTGCCCATCTCCTATGCGGAGGCGGCACTGGGTACGACTGTGCGGGTGCCCACCCTCGACGGCGCGGTGACCCTCAAAGTCCCGGCCGGAACCGCATCGGGACAGGCCTTCCGGATCAAGGGTGGGGGAGTGCCTGCGGCGAAGAAGAGCGGCGACCTACTCGTCACCGTCGAGGTGGCAGTACCCAGAGAATTGTCCGACGATGCTCGTACGGCGTTGCAGGCCTTCGCTGACGCCCAAGCTGAGGACCCTCGTCCCGTGATCACCGAGGCGGTGCGTAGCCGTGGCTGAGCTGTCAGAGGAAACACCGGTGTTCGTGATCTCCGTCGCTGCCGAACTGGCCGGAATGCACGCCCAGACCCTTCGCCAGTACGACCGGCTTGGCCTGGTCTCACCTGGCCGTACGCCGGGCGGCGGGCGCCGCTACAGCGCTCGCGACATCTCGCGCCTGCAGACCGTGGCACGGTTGTCCCACGAGGAGGGCATCAACCTCGCCGGTATCAAGCGGATCATCGAACTGGAATCCGCGGTCGCTCAGTTGCAGAATCGTCTCGACGAACTTGCCGATGAACTCGAAATGTCTGAGCAGCGCCGTATTTCTGCGGAGGCAGCCGTGCACGCGTCGTACCGGCGCGATCTCGTACCGATCAACCAGCAGGCGATGCTGCTCTTCCGCCACCGCCCGCCCCGCTGAGCCTCGCCCCAATGCCCATCGCGGTTGTGCGCATAACCGTGAATGGAGGCACCGGAGGTGGGAGGGTCACTTGAGGGTGGCGTCCAGGGTGATCTCCACGCCGGTCAGCGCCTTGCTCACCGGACAGGCGGCCTTCGCCTTTGCGGCGAGTTCGGCGAACCCGTCAGCGTCGAGCCCCTCGATCTCAGCGCGGACGGTCAGGTTGATTCCGGTGAGGCGCAGACCGCCGGCCGGATCCTTGCCGACCGAGACGTCCGCTGTGACCTCCATGCTCTGCGGGTTTGCGCCGGCTCGCTGGATCAGTCCGGCCAAGGACATGGCATAGCAGGAGGAGTGGGCGGCGGCGATCAGTTCTTCAGGGCTGGTGGTGCCGTCGGCGTCATCGGCGGCACGCTTCGGGAAGTTCACGTCGTAGGTGCCGACCCCGGAGCTGGTCATCTCTACCTGGCCCGAGCCCTCCATGACGGTCCCGGTCCAAGCGGTACGAGCGGTACGGGTCGGCATGCTTTCTCCCTCATAGGTATGAATGTCGTGATCTTGACCTTATTGCGGTTTTCGCCGTCCAACAGCGGCGTGTCGCCACCATAAGGTCAAGATCACGAACTGAGAACATTGAGTGGAACAGGCTCAACTCTTGATTCGTTGTCACCAGTGGAATCCACTTCACCGTGACGAAAGGCATGCTCAACCACATGGAATCCAAGCTCACGACCCGCGCACAGGAGGCGGTCGCCGCCGGGCAGCGCCTAGCCGTCGCCGGAGGGCACCCAGCGCTCGAGTCGGTGCATCTCCTCCAGGCGCTGCTCGATCAGTCCGACGGCATCGCCGTACCCCTGCTGCAGGCAGCAGGTGCCGATCCTGAACAGGTACGCGCGGCCGCGAGCGCAGCAGTGGGCCGACTCCCCAGCGCGAGCGGCTCCACGATGTCCGCGCCCGCGCCATCCCGTGACCTGCTTCGGGTGCTCAACGCCGCCGGTGAGCAGGCCACATCCCTGGGTGATGAGTACGTCTCCACCGAGCACCTCCTCGTCGGACTGGCCTCGGTAGGCGGCGAGGCGGCCAAGGTCCTGGCCAACGCCGGGGCGACGGCAGACGCGTTGACTGCCGCTTTCCGCACGGTCCGGGGCAACCGGCGGGTCACCAGCCCGGACCCGGAAGCCACATACCAGTCGCTGGAGAAGTACGCCATCGACCTGACCCAGCGCGCTCGCGAGGGCAAGCTCGACCCGGTCATCGGTCGCGACACCGAGATTCGCCGCGTCGTCCAGGTGCTCTCCCGAAGGACGAAAAACAATCCGGTCCTGATCGGTGAGCCCGGCGTCGGCAAGACCGCCATCGTCGAGGGGCTCGCTCAGCGGATTATCGCTGGCGACGTACCGGAAAGCCTCAAGGGCAAGCGCCTCATGTCACTGGATCTCTCGGCCATGGTCGCCGGTGCCAAATACCGCGGCGAGTTCGAGGAGCGGCTCAAGGCAGTGCTCTCCGAGATCACCGACTCGGCGGGCGAGATCATCACCTTCATCGACGAGTTGCACACCATCGTCGGCGCCGGCGCAACCGGTGACTCCGCTATGGACGCCGGCAACATGATCAAGCCGATGCTCGCCCGCGGCGAATTGCGCATGGTCGGCGCCACGACGCTGGACGAGTACCGCGAGCACATCGAGAAGGACGCTGCTCTGGAGCGTCGCTTCCAGCCGGTCCTGGTGGGCGAACCCTCGGTTGAGGACACCATCGGCATCCTGCGTGGGCTCAAGGAGCGGTACGAGGTACATCATGGCGTCCGGATCACCGATGCTGCCATCGTGGCAGCCGCCACGCTGTCCGACCGGTACGTCACCGCGAGGTTCTTGCCGGACAAGGCGATTGACCTGATCGACGAGGCGGCCAGTCGGCTCCGGATGGAGATCGACTCGCGGCCGGTGGAGGTCGACGAGGTCGAACGCGTGGTTCGTCGGCTGGAGATCGAAGAGATGGCGTTGTCCATGGAGGACGATCCCGCGTCGCTGGAGCGGCTCGCCGCCCTTCGCGAAGACCTCGCCGACAAGCGGGAGCAACTCGCCGAGCTGACGGCGCGCTGGCAGCAGGAGAAGTCGGCCATCGACCGGATCCGCATGGCCAAGGAAGAGTTGGAAGCCGTCCGTTCGGAATCGGATCGTGCTGAGCGCGACGGGGATCTCGCCCGCGTCGCCGAACTGCGCTACAGCCGCATCCCGCAGCTGGAGCGTCAACTAGGCGAAGCGGAAGCTAGTGTCCACAGTGGACAATCAATGCTCACAGAAGAGGTATCCGAACACGACATCGCCGACGTCGTGGCAGCCTGGACGGGCATCCCGGCCGGTCGTCTGATGGAAGGTGAGACGGCGAAGCTGCTGCGGATGGAACAGGTGCTGGCCACGAGAGTGGTCGGCCAGGACGCGGCGGTACAGGCGGTCTCCGACGCTGTACGCCGGGCACGCGCGGGTATCGCGGATCCCAACCGGCCGACCGGATCGTTCCTCTTCCTCGGACCAACCGGGGTGGGTAAGACCGAACTGGCAAAGGCCCTTGCCGAATTCCTGTTCGACGATGAGCGGGCGATGGTCCGTATCGACATGAGCGAGTACGGCGAGAAGCACTCAGTCGCACGGTTGGTCGGTGCTCCCCCCGGTTACGTGGGGTACGAGTCCGGTGGCCAACTCACCGAGGCCGTACGGCGCCGCCCGTACACGGTCGTCCTGCTCGACGAGGTGGAGAAGGCCCATCAGGACGTCTTCGACGTACTGCTACAGGTGCTGGACGATGGTCGGCTGACCGACGGTCAAGGACGGACCGTGGACCTGCGCAACACGTTGCTGATCCTGACCTCGAACCTCGGCTCAGCCCTGATCGCGGATCAGTCCGTTCCCGAGCAGGCCCGTCGCGACGCCGTGTTGGAGGTCGTCAGGAGGCACTTCAAGCCGGAGTTTCTCAACCGGCTCGACGACATCGTCATGTTCAACTCCCTGGGGGCTGAGGAGTTGGCCCACATCGTCGACATCCAGGTCGACCAGTTGGCGCGTCGCCTCTCCGCGCGCCGGTTGGTCCTCGAGGTGACCCCGGCGGCCCGGGAATGGCTGGCGTTGGGCGGCTTCGACCCCGTGTACGGCGCCCGTCCGCTGCGCCGGCTGGTGCAGTCGGCGATCGGCGATTCGCTGGCCAGGGCCCTGCTGTCCGGGGAGATTCGGGACGGGGACACAGTTCTCGTCGATGTCGCGGCCGGCCAAGACCAACTGCTCGTGACATCCAGTCGCTGAGGCTGCCGGGCTACGGCAGGATGGCGCCATGACCCAGCCGCCCTACGCACCCCCGCCGCCATCCGAGGATCCGTACTCCGGCTATCAGTACCCCGGATACCAGAGCGCGCCACCGCCCAGCGGGTACGGAGTCGGCGGGGCGATGCCGCCCCCGCCTCCGGGCTGGGAGGCGCCACCACCACCGGGCTGGGGGGCGCCACTACCGCCGCAGCCGCTGGCCCGGCCGACGACCGTGACGTACGCACTGGTCGCCTTGGTTGCGAACATGGCCCTTGGCCTGGTCAGCGCGATCCTCATCTTTGCCAACCGGGAGGCCTACCTCGACCAGGCGTTCATCGACCAGGGACTCGACCCCGAAACCTCTCAGTTCGCTTCCGACGTCGTCGATGCCGGGTATCGAGTCGGAGCCATCGTCGGCTTGGTCTTCGTGGCCCTGTGGGCGATGTTCCTCTGGTTCGCCTGGAAGGGCCACAACTGGGCCCGCATCGTGATCTGGGTCTTCGGTGGCCTGTCGCTGGTCAGCTTCTTCAGCGCAGTCAGCTCGCCAGTCGGCATCATCGTCATGGTCAACGTGCTCAGCCTGTTACTCACGTTAGCCGCGGTCGTGCTGCTGGCGCTCAAGCCGTCGAACGACTGGTACCGCTACCAGGGCCACGCGCGGAAGTACAACTTGCCCGGCCGCGCGTGACCGCCGCGGTGATGCGCATAACGGCGACTTTCGGTGCCCGATCCTGACCATGATGCGCATAACCGCGAGGGGTTCGGCTACGAGACCTGGTCCTGGATGCACTGGGTGAGCTCCTGCTCCGTCGGGTTCTGCCCGTACTGGTCCAGGCAGTCCGACGCGATCTGCAGCGCGTAGACCAGGAGCACCGTGCCGATGACGATGGCGATGAGGCCCGCCACCAACCCGGCGATGGCCATCCCCATGTTGCTGACTCGATCGCTGCGGCTTCGAGCAATACCGACGCCGCCGAAGATGACGGCCAGGATGCCGAGAACGATGCCCGGGAACGTGAGCCAGCTGGTGGCCAGGCCGAGGATGCCAAGTACCAGGGACGTGATGGCCAGGCCGTTACGGGGTCGCGGGGCGCCATAGCCGGGCGGGGCCGCGGGATAGCCGTAGGGCTGGGCCTGAATGCCAGGTGCTGGGTAGCCGGGAGCTGGGTAGCCGTACGGAGTCTGACCGGTCGGAGGCTCGTTCGGCGGTGGCGTGGACATGGGCTCACCGTAGGCGACTCGGACCCTGGCAAGCTGCTGCTATGCCAGACACTTCCAAGGCGGTCGGGCCCCCGCAACCCTCGGAGCGGATGCCCACCACGACCAAGGTCGCTGCCATCTTGCTCGGCTTTCTGTCCGTACTCCTCCTGCTCAACGCGATCTTGGGCTTCGTCGGGCTCACGTCCATCCTGGACAACTTCGCCGAGGCCGCTCGTGATCGGGACGTGGACTTCGACCGGGGTGCGGCGAGTTCACAACTGACAACACTGTTCATCACCGGGGCCATCCTCGGCATCGCCGCCGCGGCGGCCTGCGTACTGCTGGCCAAGCGCAACCGGTACGGACGCCTCCTGGGGATCGCCTGCTCGGGTGTCCAGCTGTCCCTGGCGGTCCTGAACGCCATCAGTATCGGCGGCGTCCTCAACTACACGCTGCTGCTCATCGTGCTCACGGGAGCGATTCTGCTGATGCTCTTCCGCCGGCCGACCGTGGACTGGCTGCGCCGAGAGCCAGCCGGCTGAGCGCAGGCACCGGCGGCACTAATGTCGTCCCATGACCTCGCTAGCGCTCGTGACCGGTGCCACCGCCGGCATCGGTGCCGCCTTCGTCGCTCAATTGGCCCGCGAGGGTAGTGATCTCATCCTCGTCGCGCGAACCAAAGAGAGGCTGATAGCCCAAGCCAAGGAACTCACCGAGCGGTACGGCATCACGGTCGAGACGATCGCCGCGGACCTGTCCACCGACGAAGGCCTGGGTCGCGTCGAAGCCAGAGTGGCCGACGCAGCTGCGCCGATCGACCTTCTGATCAACAATGCCGGCTTCGGCCTGCAAGCCGATTTCCTGGATTCCGAGATCGCCGACGAAGACCGCATGCTGGCGGTCAACGTACGGGCGGTCATGCGTCTCACCCATGCGGTGCTCCCCGTCTTGGTCGACCGCGGTAGTGGAGGCATCCTCAACGTCTCTTCCGTAGCGGGCTCGGTGCCTACCGCGACCGGGGCGACGTACGGGGCGAGCAAGGCGTGGGTGACCGCCTTCACCGAGTCGCTGTCGATGTTGGTCAAGGACAAGGGGGTCCGGCTCACCGCACTGTGTCCAGGCTTCACCCGGACCGAGTTCCACGACCGTGTCGGCGTGTCTCGCAACGGCATCCCTGAGCGGCTGTGGCTGAATGCCGACGACGTGGTTGCGACCGCCCTGCGCGACCACCGTGGGGGGGCGGTCATCAGCATCCCCGGCCTGCAATACAAGGCCTCCGTGCTCGGCGCTCGTCTGCTTCCGCGTCGGGTCCTGCGTTGGGCGAGCGGTCGGGCGACCTCCGGGGCGCAGCAGGATGGGGCGCGCATGTGAACCGTCACGGGCTGAGCTGCGAACCCTGACTGTGAGTACTGACGTGAAACAGACCGTCCGTAGCGAAGCCAACCCCTGGCTACGGCGGGGTTTGAGCGCGCTGGCCGGGCTCATTGCCGCCGGTGTCGCTCTGGGGATCGGCGAGTTGCTGGCGGGTCTGGT
>Ga0208612_1000870_pt1 | contig 12648 bp, 13 predicted proteins | sample AntDryMetagUQ889_FD_188089 | JGI IMG/M metagenome (GOLD analysis project Ga0208612, IMG submission 188089) | Polar desert microbial communities from Antarctic Dry Valleys - UQ889 (SPAdes) | ecosystem: Environmental > Terrestrial > Soil > Desert | place: Antarctic Dry Valleys | collected 2008-12-31 | reverse complement strand
CTTCAAACGCAACCACCACTAAATCGGGAGGCGCTTCGCTTCGGGAGTCGGGAGTCGGGAAAAACAATTGCGACTCCCGACTCCCGACTCCCGACTCCCGGCCAACAGCGGGTCCGGCATGAAACGTCCGGTCGAGATATTCGGCGTGGCGATGGACCTCGGACAGGGCCGCCGCGGCGTGGACATGGGACCCTCCGCCATCCGCTACGCCCGGCTCACCGATGCCCTCGACGACCTCGGCTACTCCGTGACCGACCTGGGCAACGCCGCCGTCCCCATCCCCGAACTGGTCCCGAAGAGGGAAGAGGTCCGGCACCTCGGGGCCGTCCGGGACGTGTGCGCGGAGGTCGCCGGACGGGCGAGGGTGATGGTCTCGGAGGGGACGTTCCCGATCTTCCTGGGCGGGGACCATTCCATCTCCATCGGGACCGTATCCGGAGTCGCGGCGGAGGGGAGGACCGGGCTGATCTGGCTGGACGCCCACTCCGACTTCAATATTCCGGCAACCTCGCCATCCGGCAATATCCACGGAATGCCGCTCGCCACCCTCACGGGACGGGGACATCCCGACCTCGTGCGTATCGGCGGTGAGGGCGCGAGCGTAAAGTCGGAGGACGTTGTGATAGTGGGCCTCCGCTCGGTGGACCTCGATGAACGAAACCTGTTGCGGGAGGCGGGCGTCCGGGCGTACACAATGAAGGAGGTTGACGCCTACGGGGTGGCGAAGGTCGTCCGGCGCGCTCTCAAGGACCTCTCGCACCTCGACGGAGTCCACCTCTCCTTCGACCTCGACGTGGTTGACCCGGAGGTCGCCCCCGGCGTCGGGACCCCCGTGCGGGGCGGCCTCACCTACCGCGAGGCGCACCTCGTCATGGAACTCATCAACGAGGCCGATATCGTCACCTCCCTCGACGTGGTGGAGGTCAACCCCATTCTGGACGTCAGGAACGGTACCGCGGAACTGGCCGTCGAACTGGTCGCGAGCCTGATGGGGCGGCAGATCATCGGCCTGCCGCGCTAACCTCCGATTAACCCCCGACGTGGATGGCGGGGCGCTTTTTGGGATCCGGCTCGGCTTCGCGCAGGACTTCGCGGGTGACGGGGGCGGTGTCGCCTTCGCCGAAGAGGATGTAGCGGATCAGGTAGACGATAGGGTTGCCCTCGGTCCACCCGAAATAGCAGTGGGCTTTCCTGCCGGTCGTGTCGCGCAGGTGGAGCAGGAGGGCGGCGATGGCGTTCGGGACGACGGAGCTTTCGGCGCGCAGCACCTTGTGGCCGCCGATCTCGACGCCCCGTATCTCCAGCACGTCTGTGAACTCCGAGGCGTCGGCCACCTCGACCTCCAGGAAGAGGATCGGCTCTTCGGCCGGGATGTGGTTGTCCTCGCGCTGCTCCCGTTCCTTTGCAGCGTACTCGTCCGGGTCTTTCCCCGTCCGGCGCCGGTGGGCGACTATGTGGATCTCACCCCGCGCGCTCGCCTCGTCTATGAAACCCTGGGCCGTTTGGTCGATCTCGATGCGCTCCTGGCGCAGTTCGGTCGAGCGCTGGATGCGGGAGACCAGCGAGACCGCGATTATCGCCACGACGAAGAACATGGAGATTATGAGGCCGTCGGGCCGCTGTATCTCGTTGGCGACGAGAGCGTAGACGAACACGACCATGATCGCGCCGAACGCCAGCGTCTTGGCCCTCGATCCCCCACGCCAGGCGGTCAGCGTGACGGCGACGGCGGCGGAGGTCATCATCGCCAGGACGCCGGTGGCGTAGGCTCCTGCCTGGGCGTCCACATTGGCCCGGAAGAAGATCGTGATGGCGATGGCGATGGCCGTGTAGATCAGGACGAGCGGCCTGAGGGCGCGTCCCCACTCGGGGGCCATGCCGTAGCGCGGCAGGTAGCGGGGCACGATGTTCAGGAGCCCGGCCATAGCCGACGCGCCCGCGAACCACAAGATGGCGATGGTGCTGATGTCGTAGACCGTGCCGAAGGCGTCTCCCAGGTACTCGTGCGCCACGTACGCCATCGCCCGGCCATTGGCCGCGCCACCCTCCTCGAATGCCTCGGGTGGGATCAGCACCGCCGTCACGAAGCTCGTGGTGATGAGGAAGAAGCTCATGATCCCGGCGGCCACGGCGAGCATTATGCGCGTGTTGCGGATGCGGCCCTCGGGGCGCGCCGGTTCGTCGCCCGGTTCACCCCGGACGAGCGGCATCATGCTCACGCCGGTCTCGAAACCCGAGAGCCCCAGCGCCAGCCGCGGGAATACGAGCAGCGAGACGCCAAGCATCACCAGCGGGTTGCCGTAGTCGGCGAAGAGCGCGTCCCGCCAGCTCGCAAGCGTTCCGGGCACGGTAAATATCTCATAGAAGCCGGTGGTGACGACGACCAGGTTCGTAAGCAGGAAGGCCGCGACCACGACTACCGCGATGCCTATGGCCTCCTGAAACCCTCTCAGAAAGACGGCGCCGAGCACGGCCAGCAGCACCAGGGTGATGATCACCTCCTGGTCCCGCAGCGGCTCCGGCCAGAGTGGGTTCTCGACGATGTGGGCCGTGGCGTCCGCCGCGGAGAGCGTGATCGTAACCAGCCACGCGGTCGCCACGAAGCCCAAAAGCACCAGCACGAACACCTTGCCCTTCCAGAACGAGAGCAGCCTTTCGAGCATCGAGATCGAACCCTGCCCGTGCGGGCTCTCCCTAGCGACGACCCGGTACATCGGGAGCATCCCGAATAGGGTAAGCAGCACGATGAGCAGCGTGGCGATGGGGGAGAGCGCCCCGGCCGCCAGCGCCGCGATGCCGGGTATGTATCCGAGGGTGGAGAAATAGTCAACGCCCGTGAGGCATACGACCTTCCACCAGGGATGCTGGCCGGGCCGGCCCTCGCGGGCCTCCGGCCCCGTGACCTCCGTAATGCGTCCTTCGAGCAGCCAGCCCTTGAACCTTTCGGCGGGACGCTTTGTTGGACTTACCGAACGGGCCACGGCCCTCCCGGACGAGGTGATGGAACCGGCCTTCGCAACGACGCGGAGTGTACCACCATCACGGTCCTCTCTAAACGTACTGACCGGCTGCTGCTGGAGCAATTCGAAGCCGTCGAGGCCGGGGAGATCAGACGCGGAGCCTGGGCAACTCCGGGTACCTTTTCTTGCGCGCTAGCGTCGCCAGAACGCGGGCGAGAACAGCGCCAGGGCGGTGATAATCTCCAGCCTCCCGAGCAACATGCACAGCGTGAGGACCACCCGCCCGAAGGCGTTCACGGCCTCGAAGTTCTCGATGGCTCCGACCTGACCGAGGCCAGGGCCGACGACGTTGAGCGTCGCGGCCACTGCGGTCGCGGAGGAGACCAGGTCGAGATTCGGTTGGACCGCGACGAGGAACGTGGCGGCGGCGAAGGTCACGACCCACGCGGCGAACAGCCCGAGGACGGCGACCCGGATGCGCTCCGGGAGCAACCGGTCTCCGAGCTTGAGCGGGGTGACGGCCTGCGGATGGACGCCCCTTAGCAGGTCCGCCAGGATGGTCTTGAACACGATCATCACGCGCACCACCTTGATGCCGCCGGCCGTCGAGCCCGCGCAGCCCCCGACGAACATGAGCAGCACCAGAGAGAACTTCGCCCCGGCCTCCCACTCGTCGAAGTCCGCCGTGACGTACCCCGTGGTCGTGATAACGCTCGTCACGGTGAAAGCCGCGTCCCGCAGCGCCTGACCCGGACCTCCGTACTCGCCCTCGAACACCAGCACGCCCCACACGAAGAGGATCGAGCCTACGAGGATGCCCAGGTACGCCAGCAACTCCCGGTCCAGCAACACGTTCAGGCGCCGCTGGTTGTACAGGAGATAGTAGAGCGCGAACGACACCGCTGAGAGGGTCATGAACACGATGAGGATGATCTCTATCGCCAGGGAGTCGTAGAAGCCGACGGAAGCGTTCTTCGGGTTGAAGCCGCCGGTGGCCACGGTGGTGAAGGAGTGGTAGACGGCGTCGTAGAGGCTCATGCCGGCAAGGAGCAGCGCGATCGTCTCGGCCACGGAGAGGGCCAGGTACACGACCACCAGGGCTTTCGCGGTGTCGGCGATCCGGGGTGTCAATCGGGGCTGGCCGATGCCGGAGACCTCCGCTGAGAGAAGCCGGGCCGCGCCGAAACCGAGCACGGGGGCGACGGCGACGAAGAGGACGACGATCCCGATCCCGCCGAGCCACTGCGTGAGGCCGCGCCAGAACAGGATGGAGGGCGTCTGGGCCTCGATGTCCGGGAGCATCGTGGCCCCGGTGGTGGTGAAGCCGCTCATCGCCTCGAAGGTCGAATCTATCGGACTGCGGAAGACGCCTTCCAACAGGTACGGAATCCCGCCGAGTACGGCTGCCAGAACCCACACGAGCGTCACGGAGAGCAACACCTCCCGCGGGGCGACGTACACCAGCGCCCGGCTGGAGGCGGGCCGGGTGAGCCGCAGACCGAGCATGCCGAGCACGCTCAGCACCACCACCGGGAGCAGGAAGCTCGTCCACGAGCCGTCGCGGTAGCCCAGGGAGAGGAGGAGCGGGACCACGAGCGCCATCCCCAGGGCCAGGACCGCGCCCGAGTTGATGCGGACTATGACCCCGACGTTCACCCGGAGACCCTAGCCGCGCCAGAACGCCGGGGTCAGGATCACCAGCACCGTGAACAACTCCAGCCGTCCGAGTAGCATGAACAGCGTCAGGGCGGCCCTGGCCGTGGCTGGCAGTTCCGAGTAGAACTCCGCGCTGCCGACCGAACCGAGGAAGGTGCCCGTTATGTTCACGCACGCGAAGACCGAGCCGAAGGCGTCCGCTATCGGGACCTGATGCAGCGCGATGACGAGGGTGCCCGCAACCAGCGTCGCCACGTACACGAAGAAGAAGCCGAGAACGCCCATTCGCAGCCTCTCGGGGACGACCTGGTCTCGGAGCTTCAGCGGGGTGACGGCCTGCGGGTGGAGCATGCGGAACGTCTGCTGCCGGGCGTGGCTGGTGAGGAGGACGGCTCGGATCACCTTGATCCCGCCGCTGGTGGAGCCGGCGCAGCCTCCAATAGCCATCAACAGGAGCAATATGGTGTGGGAGAGCGGGTCCCACCCGTTCCAGTCAGCCGTGCTGAAGGCCGTGCCCGTGAGGAGGCTTACGCTCTGGAAGAGCGCGTCCCGGAAGGCCAGCAAGGGCGAGTCCTGGTAGTCGAGCGCGTACAGGGAAGCGGCCATCAGGGCGGTGCTCGCCGCTACTATGCCCAGGTAGGCCCGGAGCTCCGGGTTTTTCCACACGAGGTCCGTCCTCCCCCGAGCGGCCTGGAAGTACAGGGCGAAGTTCGCCCCGGAGAGCAGCATCCCCGCCGTGATGGCGAGCTCCACGCCCACGGAGTCGAAGGCGGCTATCGAGTCCGAGCGGGTCGAGTAGCCGCCGGTCGCCACGGTGGTCATGGCGTGGTTGACCGCGTCGAAGAGCCCCATCCCCGCCACCAGCAGGGCGACCACGCCTCCCAGGGTCAGGGCGAGGTAGACGTAGGCCAGCGTCTTGGCCGTGTCGCGGATGCGGGGGGTGAGCCTCTCCGGCACGGGGTTGGCGACCTCGGCGGAGAGTAGCTGGGAGGCTCCGATCCCCACCAGCGGCCCCGCTGCCACGAAGAGGACGACGATCCCGATCCCGCCGGCCCACTGGCTGAGGCTTCTCCAGAGAAGGAGCGAGGGGGCGACCTCCTCCGGCGTCTGCACCGTCGTGGCCCCGGTGGTCGTGAACCCCGCCATCGCCTCGAAGAACGCATCCACCGGGTCCATGAGCCCTGAGAAGGCGTACGGCAGGGAGCCCAGACCCGCCACCAGGATCCAACCCAGAACCACGATTAGGAACACGTCCTGGACCGAGACATAGGCGTCGGGGTCCCGGGTCAGGAGGAAGGCCGCGGCCCCCGCGACCACGGCGCAGAGCGCCGGAAGCCCGAAGGCCGCCGCCGTTCCGTCTCCCGCGAGGAGCGCGTACACGGTCGGGACCAGCATCAGGGCACCCCCGGCGGCGGCGACGAAGCCCAGGGCGCTGGCTACTACCCTAGGGTGCAAAGAGGCGTTCGACCTTCTCCACGGCGGACTCGACGGTGAAGACCACGGCGTCGTCCCCGGTGCGGAGCGTGTCCCTTCCGGTCGGGATGATGACCTCCCCGTTGCGGAGCACGGCGCCCACGATCGCGCCCTCCGGGAAGCCGACCTCCGAGAGCGGGCGCCCGGCGACGCGGCACCCGTCGGGGACGCGAAGCTCTATCATCTCGGCCCCGCTTTCGAGGACGTCGACGGCGATTACCTCACCCCGCCGGACGAAGCGGAGGATGGCGCCGGCTGTTATGAGGCGGGGCGAGATGGAGATGTCCACCCCGAGCGCCTCCGAGAGCGGCGCGAACTCGGAGCGGCTGATGACCGAAACGGTCCGCCGCGCCCCGAGTTGCTTGGCGTACATCGCCGCCAACAGGTTGGCCCGGTCGTCGCCGGTGGCGGCCACGAACGCGCCCGTCCGGTCCACGCGCTCCTGTAGCAGGAAGTCGCGGGAGACGCCTTCGTCATGCAGCACGAGCCCCTTCCTCAGGCGCGAGGCCACGTACTGGGCCCGCTCCGCGTCCTTCTCGACGACCTTCACCGAGATGCCGTCCTCTTCCAATGCCAGGGCCAGCCGCAGCCCGATGCGCCCGCCGCCGAAGATCATGACCTCCTCAACCTTCGGGGCCCCGGCGACCACGGCCTCCACGACCCGGGAGACGCGCTGGCGCTCGCTGATGAGGAATACGTGGTCCCCTTTCTCAAGCACCGTATCCCCGCGGGGGATGATGGTCTCGCTCCCTCGGGATACCCCGACCACGAGGCTCCTCTCCGGCAGCCTCACGTCCCGGACGGCACGTCCCGCCGCTGGGGAGTCCTCCTCGAGGACCACCTCGGCGACCTCGATGGCGTCGTCGGCGTAGGTATCCACGTTGACGGTCCCCGGCACTCGCAAGGCGTCCCGGATCTCTTCGGCCGCCGCCCGTTCGGTGTGGATGACGAAGTCTATGCCAAGAACGTCCCGGGCGAATGGCTCCCTGGTGTCGTAGTAGTCCGGATCGCGGATACGGGCGACGGTTTGCTTGACGCCCTGGGCTTTCGCCACCAGGCACGCCGTGATGTTCACCTCATCCGAATCGGTCACGGCGATCAGGAGATCCGACCTGCTCGCCCCATTCTCGGCTAGCAGCTTCGGGCTCGCGCCGTTGCCGTGCATTACCAGGGCGTCGAGTTGCTCGGAGGCGCTGTTCACCAGGTCCTCTTTCTGGTCAACCACGATCACGTCGTGCCCCTCTCGCGAGAGCATCCGCGCGGTGTTGAAGCCGACCTCTCCCGCCCCTACGACAAAGACCCGCATCGCCCGTTACCGTCCTCTCCGCCCCGGACCCGAATATGGCGACAGAGCCCGCGCCAGCTCCGCCACGGCCCCAGGATAACGATACTGGATGCCCATGTGCGTGCCCTCGAAGAGATCCAGCGTATATTCGACCCCGAGCCCATCCAACTCCTTCGCGAAGGCCGTCGCCCCGAGGTCCAAAAACCACTCGTCAGCCTTCCCGGCATCCAGGTAGATGCGCCTCATGCTGGCTAATGCGTCACCGTGCCCCGACGCCATCCGCACCGGGTCCCACGCGAGCCAACGCTCCCAGACTTCTTCGTCCAGACGCCCGGTCTCGATGTCGAAGGGCAGGAGAGCTTTACCTGGATCCGCTTCGTCCGGGGAATAGCAGGCGGCGTAGCCGTACATCTCGAAGGGCTTGCCGAAGCGGTTGAAGTCCAGCGTCTCGGCCGCCCGGAACTTCTCGAAGAACACGTCGTAAGAACCCTCGAAGTCGTCGCGCAGGTTGCGGGCGACGGCGGGGAAGTCGGGCGCGTAGCATGCCTCGAAGAGCGCGTCTCCGGCGTGCGAGGCCATGCCACCGAACACGTCAGGCCGAAGCATGGGGACGACCATCGCCCCGTATCCGCCGCTGGACTTGCCGGTGAGACCCCGGTTGTCCCGGTTCGCGCTCGTCGGGTAACGCCCGTCCACGAAAGGCACTACCTCGTCGCACAGGTAATCCATGTAGCGGCCCGTCGAGGCCGAGTTGATGAACTGCGAGCCGCCGTAGCTCGTCCAGGCGTCCACGAAGACGACGACCGCGGGCGGGCACTCATCCGAGGCGAACATTTCGTCGAGGCGTTCGACCATGGTCGGTTCGGAGGGAAAGCGATTGAGCCACATGTCCACCTGGCCGGTGAAGCCCTGGATGACGTAGACAGAGGCGTACTCGCCGCCCTCCTCGATGCCCGGCGGCAAATACACGTAGAGTGGCCTGCGCACCGGGTCGCCGAGCGGGTTGCCTTTCAGGACCTCGGATTCGACCGTGAGCGTCTCCAGCCGTCCCCGGAGTGGGCGGTTCCAGGGCGCTCCCGGCGGACCTTCGATCTCTATGAGTGCCACGGCTAACCCGGCTGCAATGCGAGGGCGATCAGGACCAGCAAGATGAGCGACACGACCGCGAAGCCCCCGAGGGTTATCAGCAAGGTCTTGTCTGAACCTTCCTGCCTCTGCCGCGTCCTCTGGGAACCCTTGCGCCGATCCCTCCTGCTGGTGGGTTTCTGGTTCCTGTACACGGCGTCCTCCTATCTGCCCAGGACTTCGGCCACTAGCGCGCCTACCTCGGTCGGGTTCGTGGCGGCCCGGATGCCGGCTTTCTGGAGGGCCTGGCTCTTGGCCTCGGCGGTCGAGTCGCCGCCCGAGACGATGGCGCCGGCGTGGCCCATCGTCTTGCCCTCGGGGGCTGTGAAGCCCGCGATGTAGGCAACGACCGGCGTCTTCATCTCGCGCTGGATGTATTCGGCGGCGCGCTGTTCGGCGTTGCCGCCGATTTCACCGACCATCACCACGCATTCGGTTTCCGGATCCTCCTCGAACTTCTCCAGGATCTCGATGAAGTCCGTGCCGATGATCGGGTCGCCCCCGATCCCAACCGCCGTTGATTGCCCAATGCCCCTCTGTGTCAGCTCATTGACTATTTGATATGTCAGTGTTCCGCTGCGGCTGACGATGCCGACGTTGCCCGGCGTGAAGATATCGTCCGGCATGATGGAGACGTTGGATTTGCCCGGCGAGAGGACGCCGGGGCAGTTCGGCCCGATGAGCGTGGCGTCGTTCATCCGCATGTAGTTCGAGACCTTGAGCATGTCGTGGACGGGGATGCCTTCGGTGATGCAGCAGATGGTGCTCATGCCCCCGGCCAGCGACTCGAAGACGGCGTCGGCGGCGAAGGGCGGGGGGACGAAGATCACGCTCGCGTTCGCCCCGGTCTCCCGCGCCGCCTCCTCTACGGTATCGAAGACGGGCACGCCCTCGAACTCCTGGCCGCCCTTGCCCGGCGTCACGCCAGCGACTACGTGAGTCCCACCATGAAGCATCCGTCCCGTGTGGAACGCGCCCTCCCGGCCGGTTATGCCCTGCACCAGCAGGCGCGTGCCGTCATCCACCAGTATCGCCATCGCTACCGACCCCCATCCTTCGCAAGCTCCACGGCTCTGCGGGCCGCGTCAAGCATCGTCTCCTCGGTGTGTACGTTCGGCGGCGTGTTATCCGCGAGTATTTGCCGCCCCTCCTCCGCGTTCGTGCCGTCGAGCCGGACGACTATGGGCAGCCGGATCCCGGTCTGCTCTATCGCTGCGAGCAATCCGCGGGCCACCTCGTCGCCGCGCGTTATGCCGCCGAAGATGTTGAACAGCACGCTCTTCACCTGCCGGTTGGATGTCACGATATCGAGGGCGGTGGAGATCTTCTCTGCGTCCGCGCCGCCGCCCACGTCACAGAAGTTGGCCGGCTCCCCACCCGCCTGGGCCACCACGTCGAGCGTGCTCATCACCAGCCCCGCCCCGTTGCCCAGGATGCCAACGTCGCCTGCCAGCTTCACGTACTGGAGGCCCGCCTCTTGCGCCCGCTGCTCCTCCGGGTCGGCGGCCTCCACGTCGTGCAGATCTGCGATGTCTTTGTGGCGATACAGGCTGGTGTCGTCCACCGTCACTTTCGAGTCCAGCGTCAGCACCCGCCCGTCCGCCGTGACCACTAGAGGGTTGATCTCCACCAGACTAGCGTCTAGTTCCTCGAACGCCCGGTACAGGTTGCGTACCGTCCGTCCGACGCCTTTGGCTGTATCGCCGGTCAGTCCGGCGGAGAACGTGATCTCGCGCACCTGGTATGGCTGGAGGCCGATCAAAGGGTCCACATGCAACCGCACGATTGCCTCCGGCTTGGTCTCCGCAACCTCCTCGATGTCCACGCCGCCCTCGGTGGAGAACAGGATGAGTGCCTGCTTCGCCTCCCGGTCCACCGTCACGGAGAGGTACATCTCGCTCTCGATGTCAGCCCCGCCCTCGACGAGCACCTTCTTCACGGTGTGACCCCGGATGTCCATCCCAAGAATTTGCCGCGCCGCCTCCTCCGCCTCATCCGGGTCATGCACGACCTTGATCCCACCGGCCTTGCCACGCCCGCCGGTTAGAACCTGAGCCTTTATGGCGACCGTCCCGCCGAGCGTCTCAGCCGCACGCCGGGCTTCGTCCGGCGTCCCCGCCACGATGCCCGAAAGCGTCTCCAGCCCATGCTCCCGTAAAAGTTCCTTGCCTTGATGCTCGTAGAGATCCAATAGAACAACTCCCGCGACGCCCGCAACGACGCTCGGAATTATACAGACGCGGGAAGAGGGTATTCATGGGGCCCGTACATCCACCCGCCGCCACCTCCAGATCGTCAGATCGCCGTAGCCATGCTCCCCGCTATTCTATCCACGAACTGGAGTCTCTCAGCGCAAGCTACGGACCACTCGCCTGCCCGGTTGCCCGGCTTTCCTCGCGCTATTCTGGATGCTTCACGCTCTGCCGCGCGACGCCGATGAGGGCGCGCAAGGCATCGTTCACCGCCCGTGAGTCGGGGAAAGCCTCGGCTACATCAGGCGACAGGACCACGACGTTGCTGCCTTCCGCGTGACCCCCGGTGTATTTGCCCCGGATGCCTCCGATGAACTCGTATTCGGCCAGCATATCTTCTTTTTTGTTCAGTTCATCTTTGTTCATAGTCTCCCCTCTCCCGTCGTGTTGCCTTGCGGGCGCTGATGATGCGAATGGCGTCTTCCCGATCAGCATGGATGACAACCAGAGGCTCACGGCCCGCCGACTCGCCTGCCGTGACAAAGCGTTGTTCTTCTTGAGAGTGTGAAGGGTCATCGATGGTCAACGATAGTGGGTCTCCGAACACGATGGCGGCTTCTTGGAAAGAGACGCCATGCTTCTCGACGTTCTGCCCCGCTCTGCCTTCATCCCACTCGAACCGCATGTTCATGCGGCGTGAGTATACAACCGCATCCAGAAACTCTCGAAAAATTCCTCGCCCCAGGTGGCTAGACCGGTCGAGCATGGGCAGTACGGTAGTGACGGCAACAAAACCAACCCAAAAGGAGACCGTCATGCTTCATTGGTTCGCCAAAAGGCTCAAGGAAGGCCGCGAGAACGAGAAGGGCTTCACCCTGATCGAGCTTCTCGTCGTCGTGATCATCATCGGCATCCTCGCCGCCATCGCCATCCCGACGTTCCTCAATCAGCGGGAGCAGGCTTTCGGAGCGACGGTCCAGAGCGACGTGCGTAACGGCGCCGCTGCTGCTACTGCTTACGCCGCCGACAACAACGGCGTCTACACGGGCATGACCTCCGCTATCCTCCAGAACGCCACCTACGAGTGGAACCTGAGCCCGGCCGTTGTTGACGATACCGTGGTCGTATCCGGCGCTGGCGACACCGCTTTCACCCTCTCGGCGCGGCACCCAAGCGCCGACCCCACCGAGGACGTGTGTACGTTCACCAGCGGGACCGGCCGAATCGTCTGCAACTAGTCTGACCGCAACACCACGGCGCTCCTCCTTCGCGGGGAGCGCTTTTTTCGTGCCCTCAATTCCGGCGTGTACATCTTCTCTGGCATTGGAAAAGCCCCGATCTCTGGGGCGTCCCCGCTCGATGGCGTATCATTGACGCCGCAAACCGGGAAAGATGCGCGGGAGGTATATGCGTGGGTCGCCGGAGGAAACTATTCGAGCGCATTCTCAGCGGGCACTCCGACGCGAACATACCATTCGAGCAAACCCGGACGCTGCTGAAAGCTCTCGGCTTCAGCGAGGACATAGAAGGCGACCACTTCATCTATCGCAAGGAGGGCGTACCGGGCAGGATCAACATCCAGCCCCAGGGCGCGAAGTGCAAACCTTATCAGGTGCGCCAAATCCGCAAGGTGTTGGTAGACTACGATCTCAAGCTCTAGGAGGTGAAGGCGTGGCGGAAACGAAGGAACCCAGGTACGAAATAGACATCTTCTGGTCGGACGAAGATGAAGCCTATGTCGCGGTCGTCCCGGACCTTCCTTACTGCTCCGCGTGGGGCGAGACTTACGAGGAGGCGCTTGCTCAGGTCAAGGTGGCGATCCGAGGCCATCTCAAGGTAGCCCAAAAGCATGGCGACCAGATCCCAGAACCAAAGGCTCGCCAGATCTTCTAGGCTCGGAGGAGGGCTTCACCCTGATCGAGCTTCTCGTCGTCGTGATCATCATCGGCATCCTCGC
>Ga0208612_1000868_pt1 | contig 12658 bp, 9 predicted proteins | sample AntDryMetagUQ889_FD_188089 | JGI IMG/M metagenome (GOLD analysis project Ga0208612, IMG submission 188089) | Polar desert microbial communities from Antarctic Dry Valleys - UQ889 (SPAdes) | ecosystem: Environmental > Terrestrial > Soil > Desert | place: Antarctic Dry Valleys | collected 2008-12-31 | reverse complement strand
TGGGGATCCTCACCGAGGCCCATCCAGTGGCCCTCGCCGGCGGTGGTCTCGTCCATGACCGAGCCCTCCCACAGTGATGATGTAGGGCGCGTCGAGCTCACCCCGCTCGGCCATGACGAGGTTGTGCACCCATTCCGCACCGGACTCGATCGACAGCAGGGAGTGGATCAGCTCGATGCGAGGGACGCCGGGGATGGCTCCGGTGAGCAGCTGCTCCAGCCGGGGGTGGGTACCGCCGGTGGCCGCCACGGTGCAGCCCTCACACGTCGCCCCGGCCAACCAGATCAGGTAGACCTTGCCCAGCGGGCCGACCTGGAATGGATCGGTCCCGGCAGCGCTGGTAGCGGCGGCGCTTCGCACGGCGATCGGCGCCAGGACGTCGGAAGGGTCGTACGCCCGAGTGGTCGGCCCGGGCCCATCCACGACGCCTCGCGACGAGCCAAGCGAGAATGGACGCGTCGCATACACAGAGGGGTTCGGCCCGAGGCCGACCGCCCTGTAACCAATCAGCGAACCTCTCCGCACGGGCTTCGGGTGGGGCTAGCTGGAATCGAACCAGCGACCTCAGCATTATCAGTGCTGCGCTCTAACCGGCTGAGCTATAGCCCCCGAACCGGTCGGAAACGTTACACGACACCCTCAGACCATCGTCCGGCGAGGAGTCTGCTCCTTCTCGACGACGGTGACCTCGACGCCGCCCGTCACATCGGAGGTGAGGTTGTAGACCACGGCCATGATCACGTTGATCCCGGTGCCCAGGAGCACGAGCACCAGCCCTCCGGCGAAGGCGGCGAGGAGCACGACGCCACCCCTGATCTGGAAGTACTCGAGGAAGAACAGGTCGGTGACGAACCGCTCGAGGTTGTCGATCAGACCCGTGACCGACGCCGCCAACCACAACAGCGCGCCGGCGACCAGCCACACCACCAACATGCACAGGTAGAAGACGAGCGAGAAGCGGAGGACGGTCCACGGATTGACTCTGCGGATGACACGGCGCACCCGTTGTCCCTCCGTCACCCGCTCACGGTAGCCGCCGGATGCAGAGCTCGAAGTGGACCGGATCGGTGCGGGGATAGGGCTGGCACAGGCCCACCTGGGAGGCCACCGACAGCAGGCGGGGCACGAAGGCGACGGGTACGTCCACGGCGAGGCCGAGCTCGTGGCGAGAGGTACCCGGTACCGCTACCGGGTAGGGGTTCCTGCCACGGTTGGCGTACAGGGCGGCTTGCTGGGCTCGGGAGCGGAATCCCGACGTGACCGGCACCGGTGCGCCGAGGGCGGCCCGAGCCCGCCCGAGCGCGGCTCGCATGGCTGGCGCCAAGCCCTGCTCACCCGTCAACGGGCCCGGGCCACCGCTGAGGTCGGTACCGGCCGCCGAAGCTCTCCTCGCCCTGGCCGTGGCTCTGGCCCCGCCGAGCTCCACCTTCACCCGAACGTCGGTCCCGAGCTCCTCGTAGGAGACGAGGTTGGCGCCGTTCCATCGGGCCGCGGATTCCGCTGCTTCCTTGGTGTCAGCCGCCCCCGCCAGCGCGGCGGCATCGGCGGCGGTGACGGCCTGAGCCCTCGTCACCGCGGCCCCACCGATGCGCCCGAGAGCGAGGCATCCCAACCCCATCACCACGATCATCAGGGCTACCAGGGGCAGGATCTGCCCGCCCTCGTCCTCGTCCCACGACACGACCAGCACACCCCCACATCAGAGGGAATCAAGGGGGGAAGTGGTCGATGATTGACTACAGCTGAAGCTGGGGTTCCGCGTCGTCGACGGCCAGGATGGGCGCCACCGAGGTAACGGTCTCCGACGCCGCCAGGTTCATCACCCGCACACCGGTGGCATCGCGGCCCTGGGAGGCCACCTCACGGACGGCCAAACGGATGGTGACGCCGGTGGACGAGATCACCACGACCTCGTCGTCGAGGCCGACCATGAAGGCGGCGATCACACCGCCCCGCCGGGCGGTGATCTTGATGCCCTTCACGCCCATGGTGCCGCGGCCCTTGCGGGGGAAGCGGTCGAGCTGGGTGCGCTTGCCGTAGCCGGCGTCGGTGACCAGCAGGATGGCGACGTCGTCCCGGGCCACGTCACAGGACACCACTTCATCGCCCGGGCGCAGCCGCATGCCGATGACGCCCTGGGCTGCCCGGCCGGTGGGCCGCACCTCGTCCTCACCGAACCGAATGGTGAGCCCGTGCGAGGAGACCATGAAGATGTCGTCACCGCCACCCGTCTGGATGACTCGGACCAGCTCGTCGCCGTCCTTGAGGTTGATGGCGATGAACCCGTCACGGCGCGACTTGTCGTACTCGGAGAAGGTGGTCTTCTTGACCTGGCCGAACTTGGTGGCGAAGAACAGGTAGCGGTCGTCGCCGAAGTCACGGGTCTCGATGAGGGCCTGAATGCGCTCACCACCGGCCAGGGGCAGGAGGTTGGCGATGTGGGTGCCCCGAGCCGTGCGCTCCTTCATGGGCACCTCGTGGGCCTTCAGGCGGTACACCTTGCCCATGTTGGAGAAGAACAACAGGTAGGCGTGGGCTGTGGCATGGACCACGGTGGTGACCAAGTCCTCTTCCTTGAGCCTGGTCCCCCGCACACCCCGGCCTCCCCGGTTCTGGGTGCGGAAGGTGCCGGCGGCCACGGTCTTCACGTAGCCGGCCTTGGTCATGGTGACCACGAGCGGCTCGTCGTCGATGAGATCTTCGGTACCGATCTCTCCCGGGTCATAGGTGATCTCGGCCCGGCGAGGCTGAGCGAAGCGCTCCCGCACCTCGCCGAGCTCGGTCTTGATCACGCCCCGCAGCTTGGCCGGGTCGGCGAGGATGGACTCCAGCTCGGCGATGGTCTCCCGCAGCTTGGCCATCTCCTCCTCGAGCTCGGCCCGGCCCAACCGGGTGAGGCGGCCGAGCGTCATGTCGAGAATGTGGTTGGCCTGAACCTCGCTGAACTCGAAGGGTGCCACCATGAGCCCGACCCGCGCCGCGGGCCGGTCGGCGGAACCCCGGATGAGCTCGATGATGAGGTCGATCATGTCGAGGGCCTTGAGCAGACCCTCCACGATGTGGGCGCGGTCCTTGGCCTTGCGCAGCCGCGACTCACTGCGGCGGGTGACCACCTCGACCTGGTGCTCGACATAGGCCGAGAGGGCCTGGGCCAGGTTGAGGGTGCGGGGAACACCGTCGACCAGGGCCACCAGATTCACCCCGAAGCTGCCCTGCAGCGGCGTGTGCTTGTACAGGTTGTTGAGCACCACGCTGGCGTTGGCATCACGCTTGGGCCGGATGACGAGGCGGGTCTTTCCCTTGGCCGAGTCGTCGTTGACGTCGGCGATGCCCTCGAGCTCTCGGGCCTTGACCAGGTCGTCGATCTTGGTGGCGATGGCGCCGACCGACGTCTGGTAGGGGATCTCGGTGACCACGATGACCGTGCCCCTCTTGGTCTCGTCGATCTCGGCCCGAGCCCGCATGCGCACCGACCCGCGGCCGGTTCGATAGGCCTCCTGAATGCCGCTGCGCCCGAGGATGAGGCCGCCGGTGGGGAAGTCCGGGCCTTTGACGAAGGCCATCAAGTCATCGGGGGTGGCATCGGGGTGGTCGATCAGGTGCACGGTGGCATCGATGACCTCGCCCAGGTTGTGGGGCGGGATGTTGGTGGCCATCCCCACGGCGATTCCCTGGCTGCCGTTGACGAGGAGGTTGGGGAAGCGGGCGGGCAGCACCACCGGCTCGGTGAACTCACCCGAGTAGTTGTCGGCGAAGTCGACCGTGTCCTCGTCGATCCCGGCCAGCATCTGGAGGGCCAGGAGGTTGAGCCGGCACTCGGTGTAGCGCATGGCCGCGGGCGGGTCGTCGGGCGAGCCGAAGTTCCCGTGGCCGTCGACGAGCGGATGGCGGAGGCTGAAGTTCTGGGCCATGCGGGCCAGCGCGTCGTAGACGGCCTCGGGGCTGTGGGGGTGGTACTTGCCGGTGACGTCGCCCACCACCCGGGCGCACTTCATGTTGGGCCGGTCGGGACGAAGACCCAGGTCGTGCATGGCGTAGAGGATGCGACGGTGTACCGGTTTGAGGCCGTCCCTGGCGTCGGGCAGGGCCCGGGACACGATGACCGACATGGCGTAGTCCAGGAAGGAGCGCTCCATCTCCTCCTGGATCTCGATCAGCTCGATGGACCCGTAGCCATCGCCTACTCCCCCGAGGGTGTCGCTCATCGCCGTCCTCCCACTGGCCTAGATGTCCAGGAAGCGCACGTCGGCGGCGTTGGTCGTGATGAAGTGCTTTCGGAGGTCCACGTCTTCGCCCATGAGGATGGAGAACACCTCGTCGGCGATGGTGGCCTGCTCCCCCGAGACCTGGAGCAGGGTTCGCTTGGTGCGGTCCATGGTGGTATCGCCCAGCTCGTCGAAGTCCATCTCTCCCAGGCCCTTGAAGCGGGTGAAGTCGGCCTTGTGGTTGGGGTGCTCGGCCACGAATCGGGACTTGGCGGCGTCGTCCTTGATGTACTCGCGCTCCTTGCCCACCAGCGTGGAGTACAGCGGGGGTTGGCACACGTACACATGCCCCTGCTCCACCAGATCCTTCATCTGCCGGTAGAAGAACGTGAGCAGCAGGGTGCGGATGTGGCTCCCGTCCACGTCGGCGTCGGTGAGCAGGCACACCTTGTGGTAGCGGATCTTGGAGACGTCGAACTCCTCACCTACCCCCGCCCCGATGGCAGCGATGAGGGCCTGGACCTCGGCGTTCTTGAGCATCCGGTCGATGCGGGCCCGCTCGACGTTCAGGATCTTGCCCCGGATGGGCAGGATGGCCTGGAAGGCCGGGTCGCGGGCCTGGACCGCCGAGCCTCCGGCGGAGTCGCCCTCCACGATGAACAGCTCGGCCTCTCGGGCATTGCGGGTCTGGCAATCACGCAGCTTGCCCGGCATGCCGGCGCCTTCGAGGGCCGACTTGCGCCGGATGAGGTCCCTGGCCTGGCGGGCCGCGCTGCGGGCTCGAGAGGCCTGCAGGGCCTTCTGCACCACCTGGCGGGCCTCGCCCGGATGCTCCTCGAGCCAGCTGCCGAGCTTGTCGTGGGTGGCCCGCTCCACCAGCGACCGGGTGGACACGTTGCCCAGCTTGGCCTTGGTTTGGCCCTCGAACTGTGGGTCTCGTAGGCGGACGGTGATGATGGCGGTGAGGCCTTCGCGGATGTCCTCCCCGGAGAGGTTGTCGTCCTTCTCCTTGAGCAGGCCCTTGGCCCGGGCGTAGCGGTTGGCCACGTTGGTGAGGGCCTTCTTGAAGCCCTCCTCGTGCATGCCCCCCTCCGCGGTGGCGATGCCGTTGGCGAAGCTGTGGAGCCCCTCGTTGAAGCCGGTGTTCCATTGCAGGGCCACCTCGACCTCCTGATCGTCCTCCGACTGCTCGAAGGCGGCCACCTTCTTGAACAGCGCCTCCTTGGAGGCATTGAGGTGGCGGACGAAGTCTACGATCCCGCCGCTGTACCGGTAGGCCATCTCCTGCTCGTGGCCGGGGCGCTCGTCGCGGAAGCGGATCTCGAGGCCCTTGTTCAGGAAGGCCATCATCTGGAGGCGCTCGAGCACGGTCTGCGCTCGGAACTCCACCTCGTCGAAGACGGTGGCGTCGGGCCAGAAGGTGATGGTGGTGCCGGTGCGCCCGCGTGGGGCCTTGCCCGTCATCTCCACCCTGCCCTGAGGCTTGCCGCCCTTGGCGAACTCCATGCGGTGGTGGTTGCCGTCCCGGTCGACCTCGGCCACCAGCCGGCTGGAAAGAGCGTTGACCACGGAGACGCCCACGCCGTGCAGGCCGCCCGACACCTTGTAGCCGCTTCCCCCGAACTTGCCTCCGGCGTGCAGCACCGTGAGCACGACCTCGATGGTGGACTTGTTGCGGTGCTGACGGTGAGGGTGGTTCTCGGGCGGGATCCCGCGCCCGTTGTCGCTCACCCGGCAACCGCCGTCGGCAAGGAGCTCGACATCGATCCGGGTGCAGTAGCCGGCCATGGCCTCGTCGACCGAGTTGTCGACGACCTCCCAGATCAGGTGGTGCAGCCCGGCGGCACCGGTGGAGCCCACATACATACCGGGACGCTTCCGCACGGCCTCGAGACCCTCGAGGATCGTGATGTCACCGGCGCCGTACGAACCCTTACCGGACTGCTTTGGGCCGGATGGAGATTTTGGGTCAGACATGGTTTCCTGCGCCTGAGGCGCGACCTCTCAACACTGCCGAATCGAGGGCATCTGCAGCGCCGCCAAAGCGGTCAGGGCGCCGAGTTGCGATGGGGGAAGTTTACCACTGAGGGGTCCCTTCCTCGGGTACTTCGAGGCCGGACGCGCACCTCCATCCGAGTAGGCGAACCACCACCCACACTGGCCGCGATCTTGGACAGCATGTCCTGCGCCCGGTAGCGCAGCTCGCTACCCCACGCCGGGTCGTCCACATTCACCACCAGCACGCCGCCGCGCAGCGAGGCGGGGTGGGCGTGGGTGGCGACGACGGGGCCCACGAGGTCGGACCATTGGGTGAACACCGTCTCCAGCACGGTGGCCGGAGGCATGCCCAGAGCACGCGTGACGTGGTCGAGGGAGGACCCTAGTGGGCGAGGGTCGCCGTCTTGGAGGTTGGGGTCGCTCACCGCAGCGTCCCCGCCCCGACGTGCCCGGCTTCCACCTGTCCAGCGCCGACATGTCCCGTTTCAACATGGTCCGACCTGACTTGGCCAGCCCTGACGTGCACGGTACGGGTGGGTGACGCTCCGGCCGGCGACGGCCCGGCGGTGGTGAGCAGGGCCTGGCCCACGGGCAGGGACGACAAGAGTGCCGCTCCTCGGGCTGCGTCGAGCTCGGAGAACACATCATCGAGGAGCAGGACCGGTGAGGAGCCGGTGCTCTCGGCGACCAGAGCGTGGGCCCCCAACCGGAGGGCAAGGGCCAAGGAGCGCTGCTCGCCCTGGGAGGCGTGGGTGCGGGCCGGGAGTGGCACCGGTACGTCCCGGCCTCCGCCGGCGATGGCCAACGACAGCTCGTCGCGGTGGGGGCCGACCGTGGTGGAGGCCCGGCGGAGATCGTCGTCCCTGGCGGCGGCCAGGGCGTGGGACAGCGGGCCCTGCCACGACCGTTGGTAGGCCAGGGTGACGTCGCCCCTGCCGGCGGCGAGCTGCCCGTACGCCCTGGTGACCTGTGGTTCCAGGGCCACCACGAGGTCCTCCCGGGCCAGGGCCAACGCCTCTCCGGCCTCGGTGAGCTTGGCGTCCCACACGTCGAGGGTGGAGGCGACGTCGGGGCTCAGCTGGTTCCCGCTTCGCTTCCACCCGGCATGTTTCAGCCCCGCTTGCTTCAATAGGGCGTTGCGCTGGCGAAGGATGCGCTCCACGTCTGCTCGCAACGCCTCGTTCGCAGGCCGCAGGGCGACCAGCACCTCATCCAGGTAGTGGCGCCGCTCGGCTGGGCCCCCTTTCACCAAGGACAGGTCGTCGGGGCTGAACACGCTGACCCGCAACGCCCCCAACAGATCCCGTGCCCGACGGACTGGTTGGCGGTTCATCATCATGCGGTGGCGCCCCCCGGCGTGGAGCTCCACCTCCAGCAGCACGCTGCGGCCCTCCCGCTCCACCTCGGCTCGGACTACGCCTCGATCGGCACCATGGCGGATCAGGGCGTCGGCGGGAGCGCCCCGGAACGACGACAACGTGGCGAGGTAGCCGATGGCCTCCAAGAGATTGGTCTTGCCGTCGCCGTTGGCCCCCTCGATCACGGTCAGGCCTTCCGGAGCCGGCTCCAGCTCCGCCGACTCGTAGTTCCGGTAATCCCCGACCCAGAGCCTGACGAGCCTCACGAGACCCGGACGGGCATGAGCAGATACAAGAACTCCGCCGAGCCCGTGCCACGGATGATGGCGGGGCGCAGCGCGTCGATGGTCTCGATGGACACCTCGTCGCCGCTGGTGGCCTCGATCCCGTCCACCAGGTACCCGGGATTGAAGGCCACGGTCATCTCGGTGCCCTCGTACTTGGCATCCACCTCTTCCGACGCCTGACCCACGTCGCTGGTGACCACCGACAGCTCGATGGTCTCCGGGCGCAGAGCGAGACGAACGGGGGTGGTGGCGTCACGAGCCAGAAGGCGCACCCGCCGCAGTGCGCCTTGGATCTCGTCCTTGTCCACCACCAGGCGGTTGGGATACGAGGAAGGGATCAGCTGGCGGTAGTTGGGGAAGTCACCCTCGATCAAGCGCGTGGTGAGGCGTACCCCGGCCAAGTCGAAGGTTGCGTCGTGCTCACCGAACGCCAATTGCACCTCGGAGACCGACGGCAAGAGACGTTGCAGCTCGGCAAGTGCCTTGGAGGGAACCAACACCTGTTGGCCCTCGGCCAAGACGTTCTGCCCCGGGAGGTCACGTATGGCCAGGCGGTAGGAATCTGTGGCCACCAGGCGCAGGCCGCCCTCCTCGGCGGTCATCAACACTCCGGTGAGGATGGGCCGAGCGTCGTCGGACGAGGCGGCCCGGACCACCTGACGCAGCGCTTCACCGACATCGCCCACGTCCAGGTTCACCACGCCCTCCGTGGCTCCCCTTTCACGGTCGGTGAGGGCGGAAACTCGAGGAAAGTCCGCCGCCGGAAGGGCCCGCAGGGACGACTGATATCGGCCCGAGGACAAGCGGGCCTCGTCCTCGTCGCTGTCGATGCTCACGGCACCGGCTTCGAGGGCCCGGGCGATCTCGGTGACGGTGCGGGCCGGCAGCACACAGACGCCGTCCTCACTCCCTTTCACCTGGGTCTCGACGCGAATGGTGAGGTCGAGGTCGGAACCGGCGACAAAGAGTCGGTCTCCCCCTACGTCGAGGCGAACACCGGAAAGTACGGGCAAGCTCCCACCACGGCCGCTGACAGCCCGGCTGGCCACCGTGAGAGCTTCGAGTAGGACATCTCGTTCACAGCTGAACTTCATGGTTTGTTGTCTTCTTCTTAAGAGAGAGTTTGTAAAAGGGGTAGTAAGGGCTGTGGATTGTGGAAAAGGACCACGATGCCCAGGTCAAACCTGGTTTTCGTCTCCGAGCCGTCGTCCCCAGAATCCCACACGGGTGTGACGGTCCAGCGGATGTCCCTCGCCGTCGTCCCCAAAACCCACAAGGTGATCCACAGGATCAGCCTCCGGTGCGAACGGTATGGATCAGCTCGGTGACCTGATCGTAAACGGGACGTTGCTGCTTCATGAGGTTGGCGATCTTCTCGACGGCATGGATCACGGTGGTGTGGTCCCGCCCACCGAACTCCTTGGCGATGGCCGGGTAGCTGAAGTCGGTCACCTCCCGGAAGACGTACATGCTCACCTGGCGAGCGATCACCAAGGGCCGCCGTCGGCTGTGGCTGCAGAGGTCCTCGACGCTGAATCCGAACAGCTTGGAAGTGGCTTCGAGGATGGCGCCAGGTGTGATCTGGCGGGGTTGGCCGGCGGCGAGGATGTCGGAGAGGACCCGTTCGGCCGACTGGGGCGTGAGCGCCTCACCGCTCAGGCTGGCAAAGGCCGACACCCGGATGAGGGCACCTTCGAGCTCGCGGATGTTGTCGGTGACGTTGGTGGCGATGAGGGCCAGGACGTCGTCGGGAACCTCGACCCGTTGGGTGCTGGCCTTCTGACGGAGGATGGCCAGGCGAGTCTCGAGCTCCGGCGGTTGGATATCCGTGGTGAGCCCGGACAGGAAACGACTGCTGAGCCGGTCCTGGAGGGTGGCGATGGCCTTTGGTGGCCGGTCGGACGTGATGACGATCTGGTGGGACGCCTCGTAGACCGTGCAGAACGTGTGGAAGAACTCCTCCTGGAGCCCCTCCTTTCCTTCCATGAACTGGATGTCGTCCACCAGGAGGACGTCGCACTGCCGGTAATGGCGCTTGAAGGCGGTGCCGCTGTTGGTGCGGATGGCCTCCACGAAGTCGTTGAGGAAGGTTTCCGTCTGCACGTAGCGAACCCGCCGGCCCCGGAAGTGCTCGAGCACGTAGTTCCCGATGGCGTGCAGGAGATGGGTCTTTCCGAGGCCGCTGTCGCCATGGATGAACAACGGGTTGTACGAGCGGGCCGGCGTCTCGGCCACCGAACGGGCAGCAGCATGAGCAAAGCGGTTGGAGGAACCGATGACGAAAGCCTCGAACGTGTAGCGAGGGTTGAGGACGATCTCCTGGTTGACCCCCGTCGGCTGTGCCCTCGGCCGGGACGGCTGCGCCGAGGGCCTGGCGTCGGCCGTGCCTTCTCGCGCTCCGGACGAGCCGTCGGCGGGTTCGGACCAGTCCGCTGCCGTGGCGAGCGTGCCATTGGTCCCCAGTAGGTGATGGCCCGCCGGAGGGGTGTCGACCACCTCGGGTCCCGAGCCGATGGATACCCCGACCACAACCGGGACAGGCAGGCCCACGGTGGTGGCCACGACCTCCCGGACGAGGGTGAGGTAGCGCTCTTCGATCCGCTTGCGAGCCAGAGCGCTGGGTACGGAGAGGTGAAGGCACCCGTCCTCTCCGACGACCGCCGCTACGCCCTCGAAGCTGGTACGCCACGCGGCGTCGGGGATCTGCGAGCGCAAGAGCGCGGCGGCGTGTGTCCAGAGTTGCTCGGCGTCGCGCACAGCGCCGTCTCCCCCTACTCGATTCTGCACTTCGCCCTCCCACAAGGCTGTGGACAAGGCCGAGAACGGGCTTTGGGGAAGGGAAGCCACGAAGACGGCACCGCTGTCCCGTAGGGGCGGTGAAGCTAGCACCGGGACCTGTCCGATGGCGAGGGGTCAGCGCCGAAAGGCAGTTGACCAGCGGGGACGAGCGGAGTTGTCGGCGGCGTCGTGCGCCCCTACCCTCGATGGCGGCCGGCCGACGCAACGTGGGAGTCCTTGGTGAAGCGAACATTCCAACCGAAGAACCGCCGGCGGGCGAGGAAGCATGGGTTCCGACATCGGATGTCGACCCGGGCGGGACGGGCGATCTTGCGGTCGCGCCGCCAAAAGGGCCGCCACAAGCTCTCCGCCTGATCGGGCGCCTCGTCGAGCCCACTCTCATCGAGACGCCCTGATCGAGTCGATCGGCGACCGGGCCACCTTCGCCGCCCTGCGTCGGTCGCGGCGGCGGGTGCGAAGGGGTCCGATCACGGTAACCTACGCCGCTGAACCCCTCACGGATCACGTCCGAGTGGCGTATGCCGTCGGCCGACGAGTGGGTGGTGCCGTCAGGCGCAATCGCCTGCGGCGACGGTTGCGAGCTGTGATGTCGGAGCAAGACGCCAACCTCCGGACGGGGGCCTACCTGGTGGGCGCTGGACCGGGGGCGACATCGCTGTCCTTCGAAGAACTGAGAGAGTGCGTGGCCCGAGCGTTGGACGACCAGAGACTGACGAGCCCTCCGGAAGAAGACCACCCTTGCCAGTGACGGCGCGACCACTCTACGTGATGGTGCGCTTGTACCAGCTGGCCCGAGCCGGGCGCCCGTCCACCTGCCGTTACTGGCCTACCTGCTCGTCGTACGCACTGGAAGCCCTCGAACGCCACGGCGCCTGGCGGGGAACGGGGCTTGTCGTCCGCCGCCTCGGTCGGTGCCATCCCTGGGGCAGCTGGGGCCCGGACCCGGTCCCCGAGTGAGGTAGGAGCCCGCTCATGTTCCAGTTTCTGGCAGGACTTCTGGCCTTCTTCTACGGGATCATTCCCAACTACGCCATAGCCATCGCCTTGCTCACCCTCACCGTGATGTTGGTGCTCTCCCCTCTCACCCTCAAGAGCACCCGCTCGATGCTGGCCATGCAGCGCCTGCAGCCCGAGGTCAAGCAGATCCAGCAGAAGTACAAGGGCGGGGACCGCCAGCAGATGCAGCAGGAGATGATGGCGCTCTACAAAGAGCACCAGGTGAACCCCATGTCGGGGTGCCTGCCCATGGTGGTGCAGCTGCCGGTGCTCTTCGTGATGTACCACGTGATCCGGGGTCTGACCCAGGTGCGGTCCGCAGGGGACTGCCCGGGCTTCGACGCCAAGTACTTGGACAAGGGCACCAAGCTCTTCCAAGATCTGTGTTCGTCCGGCCGGGAGATGAACGCTTTCGGCCTCGACCTGGCCAAGAGCGCCAGCCAGGCACTGAAGATATCGCTCCTGGGCGGGATCCCGTTCCTGCTGCTCACCGGGTTGGTGGCGTTCGTGCAGTACTACCAGAGCCGCCAGATGACGAGGCGCAACCCGCAAGGCTCCCAGAGCCCGCAGATCCAGATGATGACGCGGGTCATGCCGGTGATGTTCGGCATCTTCTCCTTCGCCTTCCCGGCTGCCCTCAACGTGTACTGGTTCGTGTCCGGGTTGTTCCGGGTGACCCAGCAAGGAGCCATGTACCGCTGGGACCCGAGCTTGGCCGCCCATGCCCGTGAACGGGCGAAGCACGTGGAGACCACGGCAAAGGACGCTCCCACCAAGCGGCCGAGCCTGCGAGAGTTGGCGGCCAAGGCCATGGAGCCGAAGAGCAACGACGGAGTAAGCAAGGCAAAGGGCAAGGCTGCAAACAGCAAGGCTGTGAACGGCAGGGCCAAAGACAAAGGTAAAGCGGGCGACTCCAGGGCCAAGGGTAAGGCGGGCGCCAACGAAAAGGCTCGGGTGAACGGCCAGAAGGCTGCGGCGAAGGCCAAGACCAACGGCGCCACCGGGTCTGCGAAGA
>Ga0208612_1000867_pt1 | contig 12664 bp, 13 predicted proteins | sample AntDryMetagUQ889_FD_188089 | JGI IMG/M metagenome (GOLD analysis project Ga0208612, IMG submission 188089) | Polar desert microbial communities from Antarctic Dry Valleys - UQ889 (SPAdes) | ecosystem: Environmental > Terrestrial > Soil > Desert | place: Antarctic Dry Valleys | collected 2008-12-31 | reverse complement strand
GTGCCAGGCACTGTAAAGACGCCCGCAGTCTAGTCCTCGTCGTTGGGCGATGTCGGCGCGTAGACGTTCACTGGCACGCCGCTCGGGTCGAACCCGCCGAAGCCACGCATCCCCCACGGCCGCACGCGCGGCGGTGCCTTGAGTCTCGTGCCAGCCTTCTCGAGTCGGCGATAGATGGCGTCGACGGTCGTCCTCGCCGACCTGGAGCCCGAGCGCCGTTCGCGGCTCGGGTGGTTCGGCGAGCTCGTCGACCTCGATGAGCTCCACCTCCGCCGCGGCCGACGCGCGAAGGATCGCGCCGCGCCCCATGTTTGACCACTCCTCTGTCAGCTCGAGGCCGAGACTATCGCGGTAGAAACGAATGCTCGCCGCGAGATCCGTGGTCGGGACGACGAAGACCGCCTTCGCCGGCCGCACCGGATGAGCCGGATCGCTCAGGCGAGGCGTTTGTACAGGCGGTCGATCAGCTCCGGCATCGTCTCGAGCTTCTCCGTGATGACGCGGATCCGGTACTCGCGGAAGTGCTCCGCCTCCACGCCGAGCGAGTTGGCGATCCGGGCGATGACGTCGTTCGACGGCACCGGGCGGTTTCCGTGGACGATGTGGTTCAGGTATCCCGCGGACAGGTCCGTCTTGTCGGCGAGGCCGCGGTACGTCGTCCCGGTCTCGACCATCAGCCGCTCGATCGTCGGCCCGAGGGTGTCGTTTGAGTATCTCCGACGCTTCGCCATCAGTCCTGCAGGACCCATTTCACCACTTCTGAGATCGAAACGCGCTCGTCGCCGGCTCCGTCGCGCGTGCGAGCGTCCACAGCGCCGTCGTCGAGAGTCTTCTTTCCGACGATGATTCGGGTAGGACAACCGATCAAATCGGCGTCCGCGAACTTCTCGCCGGGCCGTTCGTCGCGGTCGTCGTACAGCACATCGGCGCCGGCCGCATCCAGCGCCGCCGCGACCTTCTCGGCTTCGGCGAGCACCTCCTCAGAGCCTCCGTGCAGCGCGAGCACATGCACGTCGTAGGGCGCGATCGACTTCGGCCACACGATCCCGTTATCGTCGTGGCTCTGCTCGACGACTGCCGCCAGCACACGCGCGGGTCCGACGCCGTAGCTGCCCCCGATGAGCGGCTTCTCGGTCCCGTCCTCGTCCAGAAACGTCGCGTCGAGCGGCTCGGAGTAGCGCGTGCCGAACTTGAAGATGTGACCGACCTCGATCGCGGTCTCGAAGCGCAATGCGCCCCCGCAGACAGGACACCTGTCGCCCTCGCGAGCCTCGCGGATGTCGACGAAGCGCGGCTCGTAGTCACGCCCCGCCTCGACTCCGAGCAGATGCCAACCGTCACGGTTCGCGCCCGCGACGAACTGGCCATCGCGCAGAGCCTCGTCTGCGAGCACCTCGACGTCGATCCCGATCGGCCCGAGCGAGCCGCCGCCGGCGCCGAAAGCGCGCCGAATCTCCTCGTCCGTTGCCGGGCGGTAGTCGCTCGCGAGCACGCCGAGCATCTTCGACTCCGAGAGCCGGTCGTCGCCGCGCACGAGACCGAGCACGAGCGTTCCGTCGTCGGCTCTCAGCACGGGCATCGCCTTCGAGGTCGCAGCGTCGTCGATCCCGAGCAGCTCGGCGAGCGCTTCGATCGTGGTCACGCCCGGTGTGGCGACCTCCTTCGGCGCGGCGTGCGATTCGGGAAAATCAGCCGCGCGGGGGACACCCTTCGCGATCTCGAGATCCGCTGCGTAGTCGGCGTTCTCACAGGTGACGAGGGTGTTTTCGCCCGAGCCGGCGGGCGCGAGGAAGTCCTTCGACTCCTTGCCGCCCATCATCCCGGACTCGGCGTCGACGTACGAGAACTCGAGCCCACAACGCTCGAACATCCGGTGGTACGCCCCCTCGCTCTTGAGGAAGCTGACGTCGAGACCCGCCTCGTCGCGGTCGAACGAGTAGGCGTCCTTCATGATGAACTCGCGCAGTCTCAGGAGCCCGCCACGCGGACGAGGCTCGTCCCGCTCCTTGATCGAGAAGTGGTAGAGGAGCTGCGGCAGCTGCCGGTAGCTCGCGAACTCGCGAGCGTGGAACGTGGTTGTCTCTTCGTGGGTTATCGGAAGCACGTACTCACGCCCGTTTCGGTCCTGCAGGCGGAAGATCTCCTGGATGTAGTCGCGACCCGACTGCTGCCAAAGCTCGTACGGTGTCAGCACCGGCATGAGCATCTCCTGCCCGCCGATCGCATCCATCTCCTCGCGGATGATCTGCACGACTTTCTGGTGCACGCGCCACCCGAGCGGGAGGAACGTCCAGACCCCGGCGCTCACCTGGCGGATGTAGCCGCCGCGGACGAGCAGCTTGTGCGATACGGCTTCGGCGTCCGCAGGGGCCTCGCGGAGGGTCGGGATGAACAGCTGGGACTGGCGGGCGACCATGAAAGAGCAGGTTAGAGAGTTCGCCTGGGCGAGGCTTCAGCCTCACCCCGGTCTTAGATTCAACGTCCGACACGGGGTCAGGCTGAAGCCTGACCCCGTCACAAACGTCAGTCCAGCGGGATCAAGCTTGCCTCAGCCATCGCTAGCGCCGCCGGCTTCGCCATCTTCAGGCGCTTGGGGCGCTTCATCCCGTCTTCGAGCCAGCGGTCGATCTCGTGAAAGAGCTCGTCGATCAACGTCTCCGACGCGACCTTGCGGAGCACCCGCCCGTGCGCGTAGATGAACCCCACATCGCGCCCACCGGCGATGCCGAAGTCCGCGTCTCCCGCCTCCCCCGGGCCGTTCACCGCGCAGCCCATGACCGCGACCTCGAAGGCTTGCGGGTACTCGCGCAGCCGCGCCTCCACGACGTGCGCGAGATTCTCGACGCCGACGTTGTCGCGTCCGCACGAGGGGCAGGCGATCATCACTGGGCCACGTTCGCGCAGGCCGAGCGCCTTCAAGATCTCCCAGGCGACCGCTATCTCCTTGACCGGATCAGCGGTGAGCGAGACGCGAAGTGTGTCTCCGATCCCGTCGGCGAGCAGCGAGCCGATCCCGACCGCGCTCTTGATCCCGCCCGCGAACTCGGTGCCGGCCTCGGTCACACCCAGATGGAGCGGATAGGGCACCTTCGCCGCCAGCATCCGGTACGCGCGGATCATCGTCGGGACGTGGGTTGCCTTGACCGAGATCTTGAAGTCGCGGTACTCGAGGCGCTCCAGGAGCTCGACCTCCTCGAGCGCAGCAGCGACGAGAGCTTCCGCCTGATCCTGCTGCGCGAGCTCGTGCAGGTGCTTCGGGAGGGATCCGGAGTTCGCGCCGATCCGCATGGGGATCCCGGCCGCCTTCGCCGCGCGCACCACCTGCTCGACCTTGTCCGGCCCGCCGATGTTCCCCGGATTGATGCGAACCGCCGCGACTCCTGCGTCGATCGCCTTCAACGCCAGGGAAGCGTTGAAGTGAATGTCGGCGATGACCGGGATCGGCGAGAGGCGCACGATCATCGGCAGCGCCGCCGCATCCTCGTTCTTCGGAACCGCCACCCGCACGATCTCGCACCCGGCCGACGCGAGCGCCGCGATCTGCGCGGTCGTGGCAGCGACGTCGTGCGTCTTCGTCAGCGTCATCGACTGCACGGCGACCGGCGCGCCGCCGCCCACCGAGACGCTCCCGACGCGGATCAGCACCTCACTCGCCATGGCTAGAGGGTAGCCCGCGGGTTACGACAGGCGGCCGATGTCGTTCGAGAGCCCGACGAAGAAGAGCAGCAACACCAGCCCGAGCCCGACAACCGAGACGCGCTCGTAGATCTCCCGCTTCAGGAACCGTCCGCGCGCGCCCTCGATCAGCGAGAAGAGAATGTGGCCGCCGTCGAGTGGCAGAAGCGGCAGCAGGTTCAGGAGCGCCAGCGAGAGCGAGATGAGACCCAGCACTCCCAGGTAGTTCTCGGCGCCGCGCTCGACCGCGTCGGACGAGACCTGGGTGATGCCGATCGGGCTCGAGACGTTCTCACGCCCCTCGCCCGTCACAAGACGTCCGAGCGAGAAGATGATCTCCTTGGAGACGATGCCGGTGAACTCGAATGCTCGCCCGGTCGCGTCAATGGCGCCGAGACCGACCCCCTCGAGCCCGAACCCGAGTCGGTACACGTCTTCGATCGGCCGTGCCGACACCGGACCGAGGACGACCTCGTCCCCGTCGCGCATGACCCTGAGAACGAGTGGGGCGCCTTCCGAGCCCGAGATGACCTTCGGGATGTCCGACGCGGTGACCGCCTCGTCGTTGATGGCGACCAACCGGTCTCCTGGCCGAAGCCCCACCTCCGCCGCCGGCGAGCTGGGCACTACCTCGGCCACGGTCCGGGTCGCCTTGCCGCTTCCGGTCATGAAGAGGAAGGTGAAGAGGACGATTGCGAGCACGATGTTCGCCGCGGGACCTGCGGCGATGGCGACGAGGCGCTTCCAGGTAGCCGCTTTCCAGTACGCGTCGGGGCCGAGACCGTCTCTCAGCTCCGTGAGCCCCTTCTCCGCCGACGCCGTCGAGGCCGGGGAGAGCTTGCGCGCGCTCAACTCCTGCTCGAGGTCGTCGAGCGCGTCGAGCGATCCGTGGAGATCGTCGCCCACGAGTGCGCGCTTGACGCGGTCAACGGGGCCGGCGAGCCCCGGATCCTCCTCTGCCGCTCTCTCGAAGCGGCGCTCGGCGTCATGCGGCACCGGCCGGTGCATTCCGGGGATCGACACGAAGCCGCCGAGCGGAATCGTCCCGATGCCGTACTCGATCCCTCGCCTCTTCGTCTTTACGAGCGCAGGTGGGAAACCCACGTAGAACTTGCGCGGTCGCAATCCCACCGCCAGCGAGGCGAAGAAGTGCCCGGCCTCGTGGATCAGGATCAGGAGACCGAGGCCGAGGATGGAGATCGCGATGCTCAAACGGGTGTAAGCCTTCCCTCCGCGAGGCGCCGCGCGGCGGCGTCCACCTCGACCAGCTCGGAAAGATCGTTCACAGCGCCTCCATCGGCACGATCGAGCGCTTCCTCCACGAGCGGCGCGATCTCGACGAAGCCGATCCGTTGATCCAGGAACGCGGCGACGGCGACCTCGTTCGCGGCATTGAACGCGCACGGGTAGGTCCCGCCGCGCTCGCCGGCCTCGCGGGCAAGCGGCAGGAGCGGAAAGCGCTCGGGGTCGGGCGGCTCGAACTCGAGCGAAAGCGGCGTCGCGAGATCGAGAGTGGGCACCGGCGTCGCACGGCGCTCGGGATACGTCAGCGCGTAGGAGATCGGCACGCGCATGTCCGGGTAGCCGACGTGCGCAAGCGCCGCGCCGTCTCGGAACCTGACAAAACCGTGCACGACAGAGGTCGGGTGCACGACGACGTCGATCTTCTCGTAGGGAAGCTCGAAAAGGTAGTGCGCCTCGATCAGCTCGAGTCCCTTGTTCGCGAGCGTGGCCGAGTCGATCGTGATCTTCGGCCCCATGGACCAGGTCGGATGCGCGAGAGCCTCCTCCACGCTCACTGATTCGAGATCGGCGAGCGAATGGTTTCTGAACGGCCCACCAGAAGCCGTGAGCACGAGCGAGTCGATCGTCTCCGCGGCGCGGCCTTCGAGGCACTGGAAGACCGCCGAATGCTCGCTGTCGACCGGAAGGAGGAGCCCTCCACCCCGCTTCCAGGCGGCGAGCGCGAGATCGCCTGCGGCGACGAGGCTCTCCTTGTTCGCGAGTGCGAGCGTCACGCCGCGCTCGAGCGCCCACAGTGTGGCGCCGACTCCCGCGAAGCCGACGACTGCGTTCAGGACGAGATCGGGCTCGGAGGCATTCAGGATCTCGGTCAGGTCGCCGCCGACCTGAACGTGTTCAACTCGGTACTGCGCTGCGAGCCCGTCTAGCGGCTGCGAGCCTGAAGTGAGCGCGACGATCTCGAGATCAGGGTGCGCATCGACGATCTCGAGCGCCTGCCGCCCGATCGAGCCGGTCGCCCCGAGCAGCGCGATCCGCCTGACGTCGGTGGCCACGCGCTAAGGCTAACCGTCGCGGTGTTCAGAAGGCGCTACGCTCCGCCATCGCGCGCTCGGTACACCGATATGGGGACGATGTCAGCCAGCTCGGCGAGCTCTTTCTCCCGGACGGGCAGGGGCCGCTTTGCGTCGTTGTGGTCATCCACGGGGGCTACTGGAAGGCCCGCTACGACCGGTCACTGATGACAGCGCTCTGCGAGGATTTGGCCGACCGTGGCATCGCGGCGTGGAATCTCGAGTACCGACGAGTCGGTAACGGCGGCGGGTGGCCGGAGACGTTCGCGGACGTCGCATCAGGGATCGATCTGCTGTGCGATCTGGAGGCCTCGCTCGATCTCGAGAGGGTTGGCGCGATCGGGCACAGCGCGGGTGGTCACCTTGCTCTCTGGGCCGCTGCGCGCACCACGCTCTCGGGTAACGCGCCAGGCGCTGCGCCGAGCGTCATGCCTCGCGCCGTCGTCTCGCAGGCCGGTGTGGCCGACCTGCGCCTCGCGGCCGTCACGTCACCCTCGGATGAGCCGACTCTCGCGCTCATGGGTGGATCTCCCGAGCAGCATCCCGAGCGATATGCGCTCGCTTCGCCATGTGAGCGCCTGCCGCTCGGAGTCGAGCAGCTGGTGCTCCACGGCGATCAGGACGAGACCGTCTCGATGCTCATCTCCGAGTCCTATGCCGCTGCCGCGGTGGCGATCGGCGATCCGTGCGAGCTGCGGGTGCTGCCGCGCACCGGGCACTTCGAGCACATCGATCCCTCGACCCGGGCGTGGCAGATATGCAGGGACTGGCTCGCCAGCCGACTCGAAGCCTGACGAAAAAGCGGCAACGCGGCCGCGACAGCGGACCCCCTCAGGGATTCTGCTTGCGCCAGCCAATCAGTTGAGCGCAGCACGGAGCGAGCTGACGAAGGCTTCGAGAGCCGACGGACCGCCTTCCGCGGCGTCCAGCGCTGCTGAGCCGACGACCACGCCGTCGGCGAGCTCGGCTGCCGCGGCCGCGTGCGCCGGTGTGGAGATGCCGAAGCCGGCATAGAGGGGAACCGCTGTCAACCGCCGGGTGCGCTCGACGAGAGGCGCGAGCTCGGGCGACAGCTCGCTGCGCGCGCCTGTGGTTCCGGTCAGCGTGACGAGGTAGAGCCAGCCGTCCGTCTGTCCTGCCGCGAGGGCGATGCGCTCGTCGCTCGAGGTCGGGGCGACGAGCTGGACACGCCGGAGGTCAGGGTGAAGATCCGCCGGGAGATCCGCCACGATCAGCGAGGTAGCGCCGGCGAGCGCTGCATCCTCTGCGAACCGCTCCCAGCCGTACGCCTCGAGCAGCGCCGCGTACGTCATCGGCACGAGGGGGACGTCCACTCGCTCGCGAGTGCTCCGCAGGCACTCCAGGCAGGCCGCGGTGCGCATGCCCTGGGCGAGCGCGCGTTCCGCTGCGAGACGGATCGTCGGTCCGTCCGCAAGCGGATCCGAGAACGGAAACCCGAGCTCGACGATGTCAGCGCCCCCTGCGACCGCACCGGCGGCGAGCTCGGGCGTCTCCGCACCCGCCATCAGATAGATGACGAGCGTCTTGCTCAGTGGGAAAGCACCTCTGCGAGGTCCTTGTCGCCGCGCCCCGACAGCCCGACGAGAATCGTCTCGGAGTCGAGGTCGAGCGCGCGGGCGAGCGCGTGCGCTGGCTCGAGCGCAGGGAGGATTCCCTCCAGCGAGGCGAGCTGATGGAAGGCGGCGATTGCCTCTTCGTCCGAGGCCGTCACGTACGCCGCGCGGCCGGAGTCCCGCAAGTGCGCGTGCTCAGGCCCCACGCCCGGGTAGTCGAGCCCTGCCGAGATCGAGTGCGCGTCGAGCACCTGGCCATCCGCGTCGGCCAACACGGACGAGCGAGAGCCGTGCAGCACGCTCGAGCGCCCTGCGGACAGGCTCGCCGCGCCCGCGGCTTCGACGCCGACGAGCCGCACGTCTTCGTCCGCGATGAACCCGGCGAAGAGGCCGATCGCGTTCGAGCCGCCGCCTACGCACGCGACGACTGCGTCGGGCAGTCGCCCGAGGCGCTCCAGAACCTGCGCGCGCGCCTCGCGGCCGATCACGGCCTGCAGCTCGCGGACGATCGCCGGATACGGATGCGGGCCGACGCACGAGCCGATCAGGTAGTACGTCGTGTCGACGTTCGTGATCCAGTCACGAATCGCCTCGCTCGTCGCCTCCTTCAGCGTGCGCGTGCCGAACTCCACCGGACGCACCTCGGCGCCGAGCAACCCCATCCGCTCGACGTTCGGGTGCTGGCGCCGCATGTCCTCGGAGCCCATGTGGACGACGCACTCGAGTCCGAAGCGCGCGCACACGGTCGCGGTCGCCACGCCGTGCTGCCCTGCCCCTGTCTCGGCGACGATCCGGCGCTTGCCGAGCCGAACGGCGAGGAGCGCCTGGCCGACGGCATTGTTGATCTTGTGCGCCCCCGTGTGCAGGAGGTCCTCGCGCTTGAGCAAAATCCGCTTTCCGGCCGGCGCAAAGCGGGCCGCCTCGTACAGCGGAGTCGGGCGGCCTGCGAAGCGCTCGAGCAGCTCGTCGAGCTCGGCGCGGAAGTTCGCGTCTGCCGAGGCTTCGTCCCAGCCGCGCGACAGCTCGTCGAGCGCTGGGATCAGCGTCTCTGGGACGTAGCGTCCGCCGTAGTCTCCATAGAGCCCAATGCCCGTGGGAGCGCTCATCGCGCCGCCTCCACGTAGGCGCGGACGAGCTCGTGATCCTTCACGCCGGGCGCCGATTCCAGGGCCGAGCTCGCGTCTACGGCCCAGGGTCGCACCGCGTCGATCGCTGCCCGAACGTTGTCGGGGCCGAGTCCGCCCGCCAGCATGACCCTGCCCTTCGCGGCGCGAGCTCGCTCGAAATGCGCTGGGTCAGATTCCTGCCAAGGAAGATCGAGCACCTTGGCCACCTCGCTACCGTCGCGGAGGAGCACCGCGTCGCGACCGCGCACCTTTCCCTCCTCGTGTGGATAGAGCTGCACGAGATCCGCTCGGGCCCCGCTTGGCTCTCCGACCTCCACCGAAACCGCGAGCATTGACTCGGGGACAGGAAGCAGGTCCTCGGTACGGCGAGGGCTTCCCTCCGCCAGCACGAATCCGGCCATGTCTGCCCCGGCGTCCGCGGCCGCAGCGACATCCTCGACACGAGTGAGCCCGCACACCTTCACGAGCGGCCGCGAGAGAAGCTCGGCGAGCTTCTGCGCGGGGTCGGATGCACGCATCAGCGCCGAGCCGACGAGGATCGCGTCTGCGCCCGCAAGCTCCGCGGCGGCGCCTTGGGCGCGCGATTCAATCCCGCTCTCCGCGACGATGACGCGGTCGGGAGGCGCCGAGGCGACCAGTCCGAGCTGTGCCTGGCGGTCGATCGCAAATGTCGCGAGGTCGCGGGCGTTGATCCCGATCACGGGCGCATCAAGGCGAGTTGCTCGTGCGAGCTCTTCGGCGTTGTGCGCCTCGACGAGCGCGTCGAGGCCGAGGTCGGAAGCAGCACCGAGAAGTCGCCGCGCGGTCTCGTCGTCGAGATCACGGAGGATGAGCAAAGCGGCGTCAGCTCCCGCGTCGCGAGCGCTCCGCAGGTCTTCGTCGGTCGTGAAGAAGCCCTTCGCGAGCAACGGCAGGCGCGCAGCCGACCGCGCGGCGCGAAGATCGTCCCACGAGCCGTCGAAACGCGCGTCGACGAGGATCGAGACGGCGGCCGCTCCCGCTCGCTCGTACGCCGCGGCAAGCGCGGCGGGATCCGCATCTACCCGCAGCTCCCCCGCAGACGGTGATCTGCGCTTCACCTCGGCAATGCCGTGCAAGCCGGAGGCCGAGAGAGCGTCCCGGAATCGTCCCATCAGACGTCTTCCTGGGAAAACGCGACCAGCTGCTCGAGCCGTTCCGCTGCTGCGCCCGAGTCAACCGCGTCCCGCGCCAGCTCGAGGCCGCCCCGCAGGTCGTCAGCGAGCCCGGCCGCGGCAACGGTGGCTGCGGCGTTCAAAAGGATCGCGTTTCGCCGGGCGCCGATCTCTCCATCGAGAACGCGCCTGATCGACTCGGCATTCTCCGAGGGATCGCCTCCACGAAGGTCTTCGGGCTGGCAGCGGTCGATCCCTAGCCCCGTCGGATCGACGGTTCGCTCGTGCACCTCCTCACCGACAACTTCGTAGACGAGGTTCGGTCCCGCGGGTGAGAGCTCGTCCACCCCGCCGGCTCCGTGCACGACGAAGGCCCTGGTCGCGCCGAGCAGCGCGAGCACCTCGGCCACTGTGCGAGCGACCTCGGCTGAGTACACACCCATGACCTGCGCGCGTGCGCCGGCAGGGTTGGTCAGCGGGCCGATGAGGTTGAAGACAGTGCGCATGCCGAGCTCGCGCCGAACATGTGCCGCATGTCGCATGGCCGGATGATGCACGGGCGCGAACATGAACCCGAAGCCGTACAGGTCGATCGAGCGGGCTATGCGCTCGGGCGAAAGCTCCAGCCGGAAGCCGAGCGCCTCGATCACGTCCGCCGAGCCGGATGCAGAAGAGACCGCCCGGTTGCCGTGCTTCGCCACAGCTGCGCCCGCAGCCGCGGCCACGATCGCTGCCGCGGTCGAGATGTTGAGCGTCTGCGCGCCGTCTCCGCCCGTGCCGGCGGTGTCGACGAGGTCGGTCCGCTCCGGGCGCACCGGCAGAACGTGGTCGCGCATCGCCTCCGCGCAACCCGCGATCTCGGCCACCGTCTCGCCTTTCGCCCGCAGCGCGACGAGGAACCCGCCGATCTGCGCCGGCGTCGCCTCGCCGCGCATGATCTCGTCCATCACGGAACGAGCCTCTTCGCGAGCGAGGTCCCGCCGGTCGAGCAGCTGTGCGATCGCCTGTTGGATCATCGAGTGAGTGTGGCGGAACAGAGCCGGCTCAACCGACTGCGAGAATCACAAAGTAGGCGGCCGGACTTGCCCAGAGCAGCGCGTCGAGTCGATCGAGCATCCCGCCATGGCCTCCCAGCAGTCGGCCCGAGTCCTTCATCTGCAGGTCGCGCTTCACCGCCGACTCGAAGAGATCTCCGAACACGGCCGCGAGCGCGACCGCGCCGCCGAGTAGCAGCGTCTCCGGGATGGTCAGGAACTCGTCGCGATCCTTGTAGAGGATCAGGAACGCCGCAGCCATCGCGGCCAGCACGCCTGCTACCAACCCCTCCCAGGTCTTCGCCGGGGAGATCGCGGGCGCCATGCTGTGCCTGCCCAGCGTGCGGCCGACGAAGAACGCCACCGTGTCCGCCGCGAAGACGGTGAACATCACCGCGATCACCGCCCAGAAGCCGTGATCCGGGATGTCGCGCACGAGAAGCAGGAGCCCGAGGCCCGCTCCGACCCACACGACCCCGAGCAGCGTGATGCCGAACGACGTCGTTGCGGATACGCGGATGTCCGAGAGCCCGTAGAAGACGAAGGAGAGAAAGAGCGTCGCGAGGATTCCGCCGAGCATCCAGGGGAGATCGCCGAGTTGGAGGCCGAAAAGCGTGAGGATGAAGCCGAGATACCCGGCAATGACGAGCGGGCGACGTTCCCTGGCCATCCTGAAAAGCTCGTGCAGAGCAAGGAGCCCGGCCACGAGAGCGAGTCCGAAGAGCCACCAGCCGCCGAGGTACACCGCGCCGATGACGAGCGGAAGCAGAACGACGGCGACGAGGAGGCGCGATACGAGAGGGGTCATCGGCGCGGCAATCTAACCCCGGGGTCTGGCTGAAGCCAGACCCCGGACCCGTTGCACATGGGTCTGGCTTCAGCTAGACGCCCGTTCGCACCACCGCTCATCGCGCGCCGAACCTGCGCCCGCGGCGTGTGTACTCGTCGAGCGCCGCGCGGAGCTCGTCTTCTCCGAAGTCCGGCCAATAGGTCTCCGTGAACACAAACTCCGCGTACGCCGACTGCCAAAGCAGGAAGTTCGAAAGCCGCTGCTCGCCCGAGGTGCGGATAACGAGATCGGGATCGGGCAGCTCAGGCGCGGAGAGGCGGGCGGTCAGGGCTTCTTCGGACACGTCCTCGGCCGACACTTCATCTTCGACCAGCGAGCGTGCAGCGTCGACGAGCTCGGCGCGACCTCCGTAGTCAAAGGCGATCCAGAGATGAAGACGGTCGTTCGCAGCCGTCTCCGCCTCCAGTGCCGTCATCTTCTCCTGCAGCTGCTCGGGAACCCGGTCGCGTCGCCCGAAGAAGCGCGTGCGCACCCCTTGTCGCGCGAGGTCGGGGAGCTCGCGCTCGATCGTCTCCTCCAACAGCTCCAAAATCGACTCGACCTCGTCGGGCGGACGCGCCCAGTTCTCGGTGGAGAACGCGTACACCGCCAGCGAGCGCACGTCGAGGTCGATCGCCGCTTCTACCGTTCGCCGGAGCGCGCGAGCTCCCTCCCGATGTCCTTCGGCAACGGACTGGCCGCGGGATGCCGCCCAGCGCCCGTTTCCGTCCATGATGATGGCGACGCTACGCGCTGCCGTAGAGCCGTCGCTCGAACCGCTCTCGGACAGTTCAGTGCTCCCTGCCGGAGATACGGCCATGCCTCGCGCGGCTGCGAACACATCGCATGCCGTCGTCCTCAATCGGGCCAATATTCTTGAAGCTGGCTATCCGGATTACGCCCCCTGGTCGTTGCGGCGGGCGGGAGAACGGACGGCTGGGGCGCCGCGGGTGGTCGGGGCGCCCAGGAAGCGGCTT
>Ga0208612_1000864_pt1 | contig 12681 bp, 12 predicted proteins | sample AntDryMetagUQ889_FD_188089 | JGI IMG/M metagenome (GOLD analysis project Ga0208612, IMG submission 188089) | Polar desert microbial communities from Antarctic Dry Valleys - UQ889 (SPAdes) | ecosystem: Environmental > Terrestrial > Soil > Desert | place: Antarctic Dry Valleys | collected 2008-12-31 | reverse complement strand
GGTCCACAGGCTCGACCCGCGGGTCAAGATCGTCGGTCTGATCTCTCTCATCCTCGTCGCGGTGACGCTGCCGGCGGGCGCATGGTCCGCCTTCGGCGCTCTTGTGGCGATCCTGCTCGGGCTGGTGGCCGCGGCCAGGTTGAGCCCCCGGCACGTCATGCGGCGCATGACCATTGAGCTGCCGTTCCTTCTGGCTGCCGCGGTCCTGCCATTCACGGCCGAAGACGGGGTCGTCCTCGGTGCCACCGTCGCCCTCAAGGTGACCATCTCGGTGCTCGCGATGGTGATCTTGAGCTCAACGACGCCCTTCCCGCGCCTGTTGCGGGGCTTCGAGCTCCTCCTGGCTCCGCGGCTTATCACCGTGATCGTGGCTTTCATGTGGCGCTATTTGCACGTGCTCGCCGAGGAGGTCGCGCGTATGAAGCGGGCGCGTGAGGCGCGCGGCTACGCGGCGAGCTGGCTCTGGCAGGCCGTCTCCACGGGCCCGCTCATCGCCACCCTGTTCGTGCGGTCTCTGGAGCGCGGGGAGCGCGTCTACCTCGCCATGACGAGCCGGGGCTACGCCGGGAGCATGCCTGACACGGCCACGAGCCGCCTCCAGATACGCGCGGCCGACGTGACGTTCCTGACGACGCTCACGGCCCTGCTCACCCTCGTCGTGGTCGTGTCCGTATGAGCGGTGTTCCCTCGCGACCGCCGGCCATCGACCTGGCGGACGTGGGCTACGCTTATCCCGACGGTCATCAGGCGCTGCGCGGGGTGACGCTGCGGGTCGAGGCCGGTGAGCAGGTCGCGGTGCTTGGGCCCAACGGAGCGGGCAAGTCCACCCTGTGTCTGCACCTCAACGGCATCCTGATGCCCACCGGCGGCTCGGTCTCGGTGTGCGGACTGCCCGTCGGCGGCAAGAACCTCAGAGAGGTCCGCCGGCGCATCGGCCTGGTGTTCCAGGACCCGGACGACATGCTGTTCATGCCAACCGTCGCCCAGGACGTCGCGTTCGGGCCGTCGAACCTCGGGCTCCCCGAAGACGAGATCCTGGCGCGGGTCGAACGCGCGCTCGCCACAGTCGGTATGGAGGGAATGGGTGAGCGCTCGCCGCACCACCTCTCGTTCGGGCAACGCAAGCGGGCCGCCACCGCGGCGGTCCTCAGCATGGAGCCTGAGGTGCTCGTACTCGACGAGCCCTCGGCCAGCCTCGACCCGCGCGCCAGGCGCGAGTTCGGCGAGCTCCTCGCGGGGCTCTCCCAGACTATCGTCGTGGTCACGCACGATCTGTCCTACGCCCACGAAATCTGCGAACGCGCGGTGATCATCGACCGCGGGCGCATCGTGGCCGACGGCCCGACGGATGAAATTCTCGACGATGTCGACCTGCTCGCGGCGCACGATCTCGAGCTGCCCCACGGCTTCGTGATGGACCATCATCATCGGCAAGGTAAACGCCATGCCGGCTAAGCCGCACCCATTCCACCGGACCACGACCGAAGACGCCCTGTCGCCACCACCATTTCCGATGCCGAGCGTGCGACCAGACGTAGTCATGCTCTCCCGAGAGAGATCTTCGTCAGGTTACAGCAGTTTCAGTTTCGACGTGGCGTCCCTGAGGTCTTCGAGAAAGGCTTCCATCTCGCGGATGCGCCTGGCGGCCAGGTCCTTGCTGCTCTGCAGGATGAGGAGGTCGGGGATCTTCTGCCGTAGACTCTCGGCGTGCCAGATCGCCGTCGGTATATCGGGCACGTCATCTTCGGTGCCGACCATGGCCAGCATGCGGGAGATGCCTATGGCGCCGAGGTAGTCGAGGCCGACCGCATCCTTGAGGAGGATGGTCTCGGAAGCGGTGCCTGAGGGAGCGCCGGGCGGGTGGTGTTCGATCGCCTCTATCACAGCCTGGCTCGCCTGAGGGGGGAAGTCCCAATCCTGGAGGATACGGCTGGCCACCACCGCTGAGCGCTTCGCGTGGTCAGGAGGTTCTCGCAGAGCATAGGCTTTGTAGAGCCCGACGTCGTGCAGCAGGGCGGCCACGCGCAGGATCTCCACGTCGTATGAGACTCCCTCCGAGGCTGCGAGCTCCTCAGCCAGGGCGTAGACCCTCAGGCAGTGGGCGTACCCGTAGACAGGATGCGTCCCGACCCTGGCGACGAGCGCCTCTATCTCTTCAACCACCGGCTTCATGGCAGGGAGTCTAGCGAATAGGCCCCGCCGGTGCGAGCGTGGCTTCGTCTGGAGCCGCGAGGGCGGCAGGAGCGGTTCGCGAACGGCCCCTACTGTTTGCGAAGGTCGCGGAGCAGGGCGGCCTGGCCAACGTCATCTACGGACAGCATCCCAACGAGGTTGCCGTCCTTGACGACGGGCAGTGCCCTGAAGCCACTCTCCTGCAGGACGCGGTTGCCTTCCGTGAAGAGGTCGGCGTCGGGCGAGATGGTTGGAAACTCCGTCTTCATCAGGTCGCGGACGGTGGCGTAGCGGTCGGGGGAGTGGGCCGCGGCCATGATCTCGTTGCGGGTGATTATGCCGACCAGGTTTCCATCCTCGTCGAGTACAGGGAAATCCTCCTGGTAGCCGTGGATGACGGAGTCGAGGATCTGGCCGAAGTTGTGGTAGGGCGTTACGGTCTCGGTTCGGCCCTTGGTGCCCATTACGTCAGAGACGCTTAGCCCGCGCATCTGCTCCCGCTGGCGGACCAGTTGGGCCTCGCCGCTCGCGCCGAGGAAGACGAAGAAGCCGACGATGGCGAGCAGGAAATTGTTGCTGAAGAACCCGACGAGGATAAAGAGGACGGCGAAGCCCTGTCCTACCGTAGATGAGATATCCGTGGCGCGCACGGGCCCGAGGCGCGTTGCGAGCAGGCCGCGCAGCACCCGGCCGCCATCCATCGGGAAGGCCGGGATCATGTTGAACACAACTAGGGCGACGTTGATCGTGCCTAGCGCGACGAAGGCCTGGCCCAATGACCCTACGCCCGAGAGTATGTCCGTCGGGACCGAGAGGTTGCCCCCGAAGAGCAGGGCAAGCCCGAAGAATACAGGGGCGAGCACCACGTTGACGAGCGGCCCTGCTACGGCGATCTTCACCTCGTCGATGGGTCTCTCCGGCAGAGACTTCATCCTGGCGAGCCCACCGATGGGCAAGAGCGTGATGTCCTGAACCTCGCTCCCCAGACGTATGGCAACGAGCGCGTGACCGTACTCGTGAAGCAGGACGCAGAAGAACAGCGCGACCACTATGCCGACGGTGACGAGCGCGCCCACGTAGCTGCCTGAATCCCCGAACGCGAGGTAGCCGAAGAAAGCCAGCAGCAGGAAGAAGCTCCAGTGGACCTTCACGTCTATGCCAAAAACCCGCCCTATCTTGAAAGATCCACCCATAGGATTGAGTTTACCCCACCCGCTGGCCGGAGATGTGATCCCCCACTCCCTGCTAGAATCGAGGGGTGGAGGAACGCACCCAAAGCTACCGTCTCGTTACGACCACGGAAGACCTTGCCGCTGTCGCGAAGACTCTGCAAGGCGCAGAAGCCATCGGCGTTGACCTCGAGACCACGGCCCTCTCCCCCCGCGACGGCGGGGTGCGCCTGCTCCAGCTAGCCACCCTAGAGGAGACGTTCGTCATAGATGTCTTCGAGGCCGACGATCTCTCACCGCTTACGGAGGTCCTCGAGAGCGGTCCGGTCAAGGTGGGGCACAACCTGAAGTTCGATCACCAATTCCTGGATGCCCTGCACGGCGTCTCCCTCTCGCCCCTATTCGACACTATGCTCGCGGCGCAAGTCATCGACGGCGGCAACTACGCGGCCTCCTACTCCCTGGAAGCCGTGGCCGAGCGTTACGTGGACGAATCGCTGGACAAGTCCGAGCAGAGGAGCGACTGGTCGGGGGTGTTGAGCGAGGCACAGCTCGAGTACGCCGCGCGGGACGCGGCGGTCTTGCTGCCTTTGCACGAACGGCTCGCGGCTTCGCTCGAAGAAGAGGGGCTAGACAGGATCTCGCGCATAGAGTTCGGGGCCGTCGCGACGATAGCAAAGATGGAGCTCGCCGGCGTCAAGCTCGATGTGGCCCGCTGGAAGGAGCTCGAGGTGAAGGTGCGCGAGCGGCGCGACCTGGCCGCCGAGCGCCTGGAGTCCTTCTTCCCGCCGCCCGAAGGGGTGCTGCCGCTCGAGGGCCTTGGGCCGCGGCTCAACCTCAACAGTCCCAAGCAGATCACAGACGCTTTCCGGACTCTTGGTATAGAGCTGCCCGACACGAAGGTCTGGACCCTCCTCAAGGTGGACCACCCGGCGGCGAAGGCCCTGCTCGAGTACAGGGAGTTGCAGAAGAAACTCGGCACCTACCTGGAGACATACCCAGGTTTCATAAGCCCGAAGACAGGCCGCATCCACGCTAACTTCCTCCAGTGCCGCGTCCCGACCGGGCGCCTCGCCTGTGCGGCTCCGAATATCCAGCAGATACCGCACGAAGACGAGTTCCGCCGCTGCTTCGTCGCCGAGGATGGCAACACGCTCGTCATAGCGGACTACTCGCAGATAGAGCTGAGGATCCTGGCCGAGGTCTCAGAAGACCCAGCCTTCGTCGGGGCTTTCCAGAGGGGCATGGACCTCCACCGCCTTACGGCGGCCACGATGTACAACGTGTCCATGGATGAGGTCACAAAGGACCAGCGCACGGCGGCCAAGCGCATAAACTTCGGCCTGATGTACGGCCGCGGCGCCCGTAGCCTCTCCGCCCAACTCGGCACGAACGAGGAGCGCGGCCGCCAGCTCATAGACGAGTACTTCGCCAACTACCCCAAAGTGCAGCGCTTCCTGCAAAGGACGGCCAACCGCGCCATGCGGGACCGCACCCTCCGCACGCTCGCGGGAAGGGTGCGCAAGTTCGGCAACGACCCCGTGGCCGACGACCGGGGCGCGATGCGCCGCGAGGCGATGAACTATCCAATACAAGGGGCGGCCAGCGACATCGCAAAGCTGGCCCTCATCTACGTCCGCGAGGAGCTCGAAGGCCTCGACGCCCGTCTCATAAACTCCATCCACGACGAGTTCGTCATCGAGTGCGCCGAGGAGCGGGCGGGGGAGGTCTCCGAGAAGACGCGGGCGGCTATGGTCAGGGCTGGTGAGGATATCCTCGAGAAGGTCCCCGTCGAGGTCGAGGTGGAAGTGTCCCGCGAGTGGAGGAAGTAGTTCTTGGGCTTCATACATAATCCGGCAGATTGCTTGTGGTAGGAAGTGCGGAGCGCTTGCCACTGTAGATTCCCGCTTTCGCGGGAATGACGCTCGTGCTGGGAGCAAGGACGTAGGAGTTGCGCGCCAGGCTTGTACACGCCGTGGACGTGTTCCTGCGGGTCCCGAGTCAGCACTCTGGGGCTACATCCGGTCTCTTCTCCCTGCTGGTGAGGAGGAGCACAGCGAGCGCCGCCAGGATGCAGATGGAGCCCGTCCATCCCAGGGTAGCCAGCGAGCCGTAACCTAAGGCGAGGGCACCGAGTCCGGCACCGGCCCCCTGGCCGAGGTAGATCGCGGAGGCATTCAGCGAGAGGGCAATGTTCCTGGTGCTTGGCGCGAGTTGGACGATACGGTACTGTTGGAGCGGTACCAGCGCGAAACCCGCGACCCCCCACAACGCGAGCACGGCCAGGGTACCGCCGACGGCGAGTGCAGACCCCGAGAACAGGACGAGCACCGAGAAGCCGAGCAGGGTGAGGGTGAGAAGGATCAGGATGACCGTCATCAACCTGGCGTAGCCGAAGTGATCCGCGCCATATCCTCCGAGGCTGTTGCCGAAAATGGCGGCGACCCCGAACAGGAACAAGAGCCCGCTGACGCCTGCGCCGCCGAAGCCGGTGATCTGGGCGAGTAGTGGGCTCACGTAGGTGAACACGACGAAACCTCCCATTAACCCGAGCGTGGTCAGGCAGAGCACCGCGACGACCGCAGGCTGCCTCAAGGCGTCCACACGGTCACTGAAGCCCACGACCGGCGGGCTCTCGACTTCAGGCAGCAGTGCCCGGATTCCCAGCAGGGCGACCACGCCAAGGATTGCCACCATAACGAAGGTCATCCGCCAGCCCGAGTAGGTGCCGATGATCGAGCCCAAAGGTATCCCGATCACAAACGAAACCGTGATACCCCCCGTGACGATGGAGAGCGACCTCCCACGCTCTTGCGGCGCAGCAAGGCCGGCCGCCACCGCGAGCGCCGTCGGCGTGAAGACCGCGGCCCCGCACGCCGCGAGCATCCTGCACAGGAGCAACAGCCCGAAGGTAGGGGCGGCCACCGCCGCCGCGTTGGCCAGCACGAACACCGCCATCGCAGCCACGAGGACCCGCCTCGGCGCCGCGCTGCCCACAAGCGTAACGAGCACGGGGGAGCTCACCGCATAGGTAACTGCGAAGACCGTCACCAGATGCCCCGCCGCCCCGACCGAGACCGAGAGATCCCTCGCCACCCCTTCGAGCGGCCCAGCGAAGACGAAGCTGCCCGTCCCGATCGCGAACGTCCCGAGGGCAAGGACTATCAGGCGAAACCTCACGGACCTCCGCTCCTTCCTATCATTCCGACCCCGTCGAAGGATGAGACCTTATCACAGGCCGCAACTAGCGAAGACCGCACGCAAAGAGCCTGGTCCACTTCCGCTACTGCCCGTCCCGCGTTTCGAGGTCGGCTAAACGAACCGGACTTCGAACGTCTCGGCGCCCTGCGGTTCAGCCAGAAAGCGGACGAGCCGCTCGCCCTCGTCACTGAGGGCGGCACGATCCTCTCTAGATATGGGCTCGAATGGTTCGATGACTAGCGTCGCCGTTTTCCTGGTCTTCTCGACCTTCCAGGCCCCGCGCACGAAGCCGTCGATCAGGAACGTGGCCCTGACCCTGGCCGCCGAGAGAAAGACCTTCTTACGGTGCTCGTCGGAGATAACACGCCCCCTGTCGGCGTGGGAGAGCACCAGGTTGTCGTAGTCGGGTACGAATCGGGGCGGGGCCGGGGTATCCTCTGGGGGCAGCGCTGCGTCGGGCAGATCGAGCAGCTCGTTTCCCCTTTCGTCGCGGAACGTGCGCAACTCCGCCCTCAACTCTTCTACGGGCTGCTTCAATTGCATCCTGCCAGACCACGTCTGCACATCCCTCACCGTCGCCGGTCCGAACGCCGCGAGATACTTGAGTACGAGCCGGCGCGGGTCTTCTGAGCCCGAGAGCGCCCTGCCGAGCCACCGCTCGGCGGTAGTAAAGGGCGCCTTCCCCGAGTAGCCCCACACGCCGCCCGAAGGGACCTGTACGAGCGGAAGACTGGTCCTCACCGCATATGCTAGGGCTGATGGGTCCCTGTCCGGTTCGAGCTCGGATAGCAGGGGTCGCAGGTCGGCGAAGGGGTGCGGCTCTCTCTCGAAGTACTCTCTCGCAGCCCCGACGAGCCTGTCGACGTCCAGCCCATCCAACCGTTTTCCGGCGATGGAGTTCATGGAGCGGGTGAGCGCCGGCTGCAAGGCGGGACGCAGCAGCAGGTAATCCTCCGCCGTCATGAGGTGCAGCGTCGCGCGCATCAGGGTCGCCCTTACTACCTGCCTCTCCTCCATGAGTCGTGTGAGATCCTCCCGCCTGAAGTCCCTGAGGCGGGTCCACAGGCCGACGTAGGGAGGGCTCGTGACCTGGGCCTGGAGACCGGCCAGACGCTCTACGGCATCGAGGACGGGGATAGCCTGCCTGTCGAGCAGCATCTGTCGGGCGAGGGTCGCCCGGTTCAGCTCGCGGAGCGTCAGAACACGATCCACCGCACTCACCAGGGCAGGGGCTCCCCGTCGCGGAAGAAGCCGCCGGTAACAAGCGCCACCCCCGAAATGCCTCGCTCTTGAGCGGTCACAGAGATCTCCTTTCGCCCCTCTAATAGACTCTCCAGTCTCCTTATTCTACGAGTAGCGAAGGACCTCGCCACCCAGTTCTCGTGAGCCTCTGTCGCGCCCTACGAACAGCGAGGTACCGACCACGGCGCGTAGTCCCGTGACCCCGGTCTTCGCCGGTGCCATAATGATGAACTCTGAGGATACAGAGGAGGAACACGAATGACCGACGACAAGAACGAGGTGAAGGGCGAGGCCGAGCCCATCAACTGGGCCTGTACGAACTGCGGCTACCGGGTCGAGGGCGAGCTGCCCGAGAAGTGCCCTGAATGCGGCGCCGACAGGGAGATGTTCGACCAGGTGCCGGTGCCAGGATACTAGGCTACAGGCAGCAGGTTTCAGGCTTCAGCAGATGACGCTCCTCCGGGCGAATCTTCTGGCATCATAGCGTCTCCAAAGGGACCATTCTGGCAAACGTTCCCTTTCCCTTCCGCGCCGCCGGGCCGCGGCCAGCAGGGCCTTCACCTACTGGCTGCTCTAGAAACTCCAGTCCTGAACAAGCTGGTCTCTAAAGACGTCTATATCTTCGGATCCCCTGGCGGCCTTATTCTCCAGGCGGGAGATGACCTCGGCGACGGTCTCGTCGGTCGCGGCCATACGTTCTGCGAGGGTGCGGCCGATCTCGTAGACGAGCTTACAGGCTGCCGGGGAGTCGGCGTCGAGCATCTCGAGGAGCCGGTCCCTGCCGACGCCTTGCGCCTCGACCCTCGTAATCGCCTCGACGCTCGCTGCGGCCCTGGGTTCGGTGAGGAGGCCCATCTCGCCGACCACGGTCGGCGCCTCGATGATCGCCAGTCGTTGCCGGCGTCCAGGGATGACGCTCTTGTAGACCTCGACGGTTCCGGCACTGATTACATACAGTCGTTCCTCCGGGGCGCCTTCTTCGAAGATCCTCTGCCCGGCCTCGAAACTCACCGGCTCTGTAAGCTCCTCGAACTCGGCCCGCTCATCCTCGTCCAAATGCTTGAAGATCGGCACGTCCCTGAGGTCTGGTCTCTCTCGCATAAAAAGGGTCTCCTCTACACGGACCAATCTGTGATCAGCCTGTCGCGGAAGGCCTCCATGTCGGTCTCTCCCTTGGTCTCGAGCTCCCTGATCGCCTCCACGACCTCTTCGTCGAGACGCGTAAGCCTCCTCGCGAGGGTGCGGGCGATGCGGTAGGAGAGTTTGAACGCAGCAGGCCTGCCTTCTGCGACCATGCGCCTGAAGGTGTCGCGCGGAATCCTTATCGCCTCGACCTCACCAACGGCACTGACCGTCGCTGACGCGCCGCTCTCCGCGAGAAGCCCTCTCTCCCCAACGACCGTACGCCCGCGCGAGGCGTCGATCTCGGCCAGGAGTCTGCTCCTTCCTCCAGGCAATCCCTTTCTGACCTCGACGGTGCCAGAGGTGAGCACGAACAGGCTCCCCTGCTCAGCACCCTCCTCGATGACATTCTCGCCGGGGCCGAAGGAGACGGGCTCAGATGCCTCCGCAAACTCTTCCCGCTCCTCTTCGGTCAGGAACTCGAAGAACCTGACCCCCCGAAGCGTCTCCTCCATCTTCCATCACCCCTTCAGCCTCGAAGCGCTAGGCAAGATTATACGCCTGCAGTCACTCTCGGGGGCGTCCTGAATGTCCGTTAGTAGAGAAATCCTGATGCCTGACACCCTGTACAAAGAGAAACGAGCGCGGCATCTTCGCCACGCCCGCTCTTGCCTCGCCGAAAGGTTGGCGAAGGTTCCTAGTTTAGAACCTCTACGTCAACGTAGTCGACGCCGGTGTAGGTAAGCCCGATCTCCTCGGCTGCCACAGCGGAGAGATCCAACTCCCTGCCACCCGTGTAAGGTCCACGGTCCGTGACCTCGACGACCACGGAATAGTCCCCGTAAGTCACCAGCAACTTCGTGCCGAAAGGCAGGTACGGCGACGCCGCCGTGTACTCGCTGTAGGGCTCGAAGACGTCCCCACTCGCCGTCAGATTGCCTTCCAGCCCAGGTCCGTACCAACTCGCCAGCTGGGTGTCGGCCATGGCATCATCCTGAAAAGCGGCCAGCGATACGGCGAACGCACCGGCCACCAATAGCATCTTGAGAAAAGACTTCAAGGAGTCCCCCTCCAGTTCGTTTGCACAACAAGCCCAAGACCTTACTACGTTACAATCGAGTTACAAGCCACTACATATCGTCTTTAACGTCTATTTGTGAAGCAGTTACATAGACGGCGGACGTAGACCTATATGGTATCAGCGACGCTTCTTGCCTACATATGGTGGTTTTCTGCTGTGTGGTTGCTGTTTGGGATATGGGCGTACGCGGGGATTATTGCCCTTCGTCGAGCGAGCGCCTGTAGCGTTGGATGCGGGCCTCGAACTCGGGGAGCTTGCGGTCTGCGGAGCGTTGGGCTCCGCGGGGCATCTTTCCGCTGGCGGCGAGCTTTGTGAAGGCCTCGCATACTCTGAGGGCTTCCGTGGGGTTGTGGCGGCTTTCGTAGACGGTGGCGAGGCGCTCGTAGGGATGGCTGCTGACGAACTCCTCGCGGATGCTGATCTCGTAGAGGTTGATGGCCCGCTCGGTGTCGCCGCCATTGACGGCCAGTTCGGCCTCCTCGTTGCGTTGCATCGCGGCCTCGAAGTTGCGGAGCGGGTCCTCTTCCGTCCCGATCCTCGCCCTCTCCTCGTCTTCGAGCCCGTAGAGTGGGGACGACTCGCCCGTCGGCCGAGTCGTCCCGCCGAAGATGTCCCGCAGACGTCTGAAAACCAAGCTCTTCCCTCCCGATACGAGTACCGAAGTATAACCGCGCTTGTCAGCGTGTCAGCATTTTGTCTTGGCTGACACGCTGAAGTGCTAACATGCTTTATTCTCTGCCCGCCGGCACCTAGTCAGGAGGGACTACGTTGGGCTATGAGTTCGCGCGCTATCTCAAAATAAGGGGGGCCTGGGGCGCGAGCTGGTCCCCTGATGGGACGAGGGTCTCTTTCCTGACGGAGATCACCGGCGTACCCCAGGTGTGGGAGGTCGCCGCGGAGGGTCCTTCCTGGCCCGAGCAGCTCACCTTTCACGAGGAGCGCATCTCGGGCGCCCTTTACTCGCCGAAGGAGAACAGGCTCCTCTTCGGCATGGACGCCGGCGGCAACGAACGTTCGCAGCTCTTCCTCCTCGAAGAGGGCATGATCGAGGACCTCACCGGCGCCCCTGAAGCCATTCACTACCCTGGGGGTTTCTCGCCCGACGGAAGGCGCATCGCGTATACGGCGACCCGCCGCAACGGGACGGACTTCGATGTGTTCGTCCAGAAACTGTCCGAGGGCGAGCCCGAGACGGTCTGGGAAGTCTCCGGCTACCACACGGTGGCGGATTGGACTCCTGATGGAGGAGCCCTGATCGTCTCCCGCCACCACTCCAACGTGAACAACGACCTGTACAGACTGGACCTCGAAACCGGCGAGGCGACGCTCCTGACCCCCCATGAGGAGGACGCGAGGTTCACCGGCGCGAACGTGACGCCCGACGGCGAAAATCTCTACCTGGCGACGGACTGCGACGGGGAGTTTTTGCGTCTCGCCCGCCTCGACCTCGCGACGCTGGGTCTCGAGTACCTAACCCCGGACGATCGGGACGTCGAGAGCATCGAGCTTTCTAGGGACGGCCGCTACCTGGTCGCGGCCCGCAACGTGGACGGCTACTCCGACGTGATGCTCTACAACGGCAGGGGACGAAGGATGCCTGACCCGCAGATGCCGGAAGGCATCGTTGGTGGCTTCGAGTTCTCGCCCGACTCGGGGCGGCTCGCCTTCACCCTCACGGCCCCCGATCGCAACCCTGACGTGTGGGTCGTCGACCTGCCAGACGGCGATGCGCGACGCCTTACCCACTCCTCGACGGCCGGCATCCCGCCTCGTAGCTTTCGGGGGCCGCGGATCGTGCGCTATTCAAGCTTCGACGGGCGAGAGATACCGGCCCTCTTCTACGAGCCCGAAACCGAGAACGCACCCGTCATAGTAAACGTCCACGGCGGCCCCGAGAGCCAGTCACGTCCCGCGTTCGCCCCGGTGACGCAGTACCTCCTCGGACGAGGCTTCGCCGTTTTCTTCCCTAACGTCCGCGGCTCCACGGGATACGGCAAGGCCTACACGCACCTCGACGATGTGGGGCTGAGGATGGACTCCGTCGAGGACCTGGCACATGCGGCGCACTGGCTGAGGGAGCGCGGCCACGGGAGCGTCGCTGTAATGGGCGGCTCCTACGGCGGGTTCATGGTGCTCGCTGCCCTCACCGAATATCCTGAGCTGTGGACGGCCGGGGTTGACATCGTGGGGATCGCCAACCTCGTCACCTTCCTGGAGAATACGGGCAGCTACCGCCGCTCCTTGCGCGAACCAGAGTACGGCTCGCTGGAGAAGGACCGGGAGTTCCTGGAGTCCATAAGCCCCATCCACAAGGCCGGGGAGATCACGGCCCCACTCATGGTCATCCACGGCAAGAACGACCCGCGCGTTCCCGTCGGGGAGGCCGAGCAGATCGTCGAGCGCGTGAAAAGTAACGGCGGTACGGTCGATTACCTCCTCTACGAGGACGAGGGCCACGGCCTCGCCAAATTGAAGAACCGCCTCGACGCCTACCCGAAGATAGCAGCCTTCCTGGAACGTCATCTGGAGCTGGGTGGTTGAGCGGGCGGCGCACCAGCATCGACGACGCGGCCTTCGCCTACGTGACGCGCAAGAGTGGGGAGGTCGAGATCTCCTACCAAGGCCGTCCCGTCACCACCCTGCGCGGCGAAGCCGCAGCGAAGTTCGTGAACCGCATCGATGGTCTCGGGGACC
>Ga0208612_1000863_pt1 | contig 12685 bp, 14 predicted proteins | sample AntDryMetagUQ889_FD_188089 | JGI IMG/M metagenome (GOLD analysis project Ga0208612, IMG submission 188089) | Polar desert microbial communities from Antarctic Dry Valleys - UQ889 (SPAdes) | ecosystem: Environmental > Terrestrial > Soil > Desert | place: Antarctic Dry Valleys | collected 2008-12-31 | reverse complement strand
CGAAAAGTTTTGATCTGTCAAAATCTAGAGTGTGGAGCACAAAAACATTGAGGCGGAGTCGCATCGGCTGAGCCGCCGCAGGCTTCTGGCCGCCGGGCTTGTCGCGGGGCCCGCGCTCGCGGGCCTGCATGAGGTCGTGCCCCACCAGGGCCTGCATTCCGCGCTGGGAGGCCAGCAGCATCCGACCGCGCTGGCAGCGGGTGGCACTCCGGGCCCCCATGAGCACGGCGGCGGGGCCGGCGGAGCCACGTTTCGCCAGGGCGACGTCGTCGACCACGACGCCAACGGATTCAATCCGACGGACGTCCTCCGGGACTTCGACTACGGCACGACGAAGCGCCTGGCCGGCGGCCGCGTTCTGCGCGAGTGGACGCTGTTCGCCTCCGACAAGGACATCGAGGTCGCGCCGGGCGTCCGCTTTCCGGCGTGGACCTTCAACGGCCGCGTTCCGGGCCCGACCCTCCGCTGCACGGAGGGTGACCTGTTGCGAATCCGTTTCGTCAACGGCTCCGCCCATCCGCACACGGTCCACTTCCACGGGCTTCATCCGTCGGCGATGGACGGTGTCCCGGGAGCCGGCGACGGCATCATCGAGCCGGGCTCGTCGACGGTTTACGAGTTCAATGCTGAGCCGTTCGGCCTCCACCTCTACCACTGTCACGTCTCGCCGCTGGCCGAGCACATCGCGCGCGGGATGTACGGCACCTTCATCGTCGACCCCAAGCAGGGAAGGCCCGAAGCCGACGAGATGGTGATGGTTCAAAACGGCTGGAACACCACCTTCGACGCCGACGGCAACCAGCTCTACGCCGTCAACGGCATTCCCTTTCACTACGTCAACGAGCCGATCGCGGTGGCACGCGACGAACTCGTGCGGATCTACCTGGTGAACGTCCTCGAGTACGACCCGATCAACTCGTTCCACATCCACGGCAACTTCTTCAACTACTTCCCGACCGGCACCTCGCTGGTGCCGACCGAGTTCACGGATACGGTGATCCAGGGCCAGGCCCAGCGCGGCATCTGCGAGCTCAGATTTCCCCACGAGGGCCCGTTCATGTTCCACGCCCACAAAACCGAGTTCGCCGACCTCGGCTGGATGGGCTTCTTCGAAGTGGCCGGCTAGACAGGGTGGAGGCGCGCGCCGAGACATCCGATCGCGGGCGGCTTGCGACGCTTCCCTTGTGGGCGCTCATCGGCGGCATCGCCGCCCTGATCGCCGCGATCCTGCTGGCGCTTGCCGTGGTTGGCGACGACACCCTGCCCGATCGCCTGGGCCCGCCGATCGAGGAGCTGGCGGTCGAGCGCACCACTCTTGAGCCCGGCCAGATCGAGTTGAGCCTGCGCAACACCGGCCCTGACCCCGTCCAGGTCGCGCAGGTGTTCGTCAACGACGTCTACGCCGATTTCGACGGGGCCGAAGAGGAGATCGGGCGGCTCGGCTCCGAGAAGATCACGATCTCGTACCCATGGGGGGACGAACAGCCGTATCTGATCGCGCTCGTCACCTCGACCGGCATCGTCATCGAGCATCAGATCGCGGCCGCGGTCGAGACCCCCCAGGCGGACGGAGACCTGTTTGCCTTGATGGCCCTGCTCGGCATCTACGTCGGCGTGATCCCGGTCGTGCTCGGCATGCTCCTGCTGCCGGCGATGCGTCGTTTCGAGAAGCGCTGGGTCCGTCTGGTGATGGCGGTGACCGTCGGCCTCCTCGCGTTCCTTGCGCTTGACGCGACGCTCGAGGGGCTCGAGCTCGCGGGCGCGTCCGGGGGCGCCTTCGGTGGAGCCGAGCTGGTGTTGCTTGGCGCCGGCCTGGCCTTCCTGGCGCTGACCGGCGTGGATCGCTTCCTGACCGCTCGCCGCGAACGGCAGGGCGCGGGCGCAAGTGGAGCGTCCCTGGCGCTGATGATCGCGATCGGGATCGGCCTTCACAACATGGGCGAGGGCCTTGCGATCGGCTCCGCCTACGCGATCGGCGAGCTGGCGCTGGGCGCGGCGCTGGTCGTCGGGTTCGCGATCCACAACACCACCGAGGGATTCGCGATCGTCGCTCCGCTGATCCGCGAGCGGCGACCGTCGATCCCGAGCCTGCTGGGGCTTGGTTTGATCGCCGGCGCACCCGCGATCCTCGGGGCCGTGATCGGGGCATCCGTCACCAATTCCGAGCTCTCGGCATTCCTGCTGGGGCTTGGGGTCGGCGCCGTCGTCCAGGTGATCGTGCAGATCGCTCCGTCGATGCGCGACAGCCAGGGCCGCGTCCTTGACGCGCTGACTGCCGCGGGTATCGCCGCCGGCGCGATCGCCTTCTATATGACCGGCCTGCTGATCAGCGTTTAGGAGGGCATGGCGCACTCAGGATTCAGACGCGGCCCGGACTCCCTCCAAAGCGAGGCAGTCGAGGACTACGCCAAGGCGCTACATGCGCTGGCGGAGCGGGAGACGGCCCCGGTCACCACGTCGGCGCTGGCGGACCGCTTGGGCGTTTCGCCCGGATCCGTGACCGCGATGCTGAAGCGGATGGTCGCGATGGGCCTGGTCGAATACGAGCCGTATCGCGGCGCGCTGCTGACGGGGGACGGGGAGCGCGTGGCGCTCGAGGTTATCCGGCACCACCGCCTGCTGGAGGCTTACTTGAGCGATGTGCTCGGAATGCCGTGGGATCGCGTTCACGACGAAGCCGAGGTGCTGGAGCACTACATCTCCGAGGAGCTCGAGGAGCGGATCGCCGCGGCGCTCGGCGACCCGGCCCGCGACCCTCACGGCGATCCGATTCCCTCGCGAGATCTCGATCTCTCAACCCAGCACGGATCATCGCTGGCGGACGTGGCAAGCGGCGCCGCCGGGACCTTTGCCCGCGTTTCCGACTCTGATCCTGAGATGCTGCGCTACCTCGACGAGCGCGGGATCCGCCCCGGTGCGCGACTCACCGTTGGCGTGCGCGAGCGATTCGGCGGCTCGGTCGTGATCGAGGTGGATGGGGCGGAACACTCGATCGGCTCCGAGCTGGCGCGCCGGATGGTTGTTGAGCCGGCTTCTCCCGGGTAGTGTTCCGGCCGTGGCGCTTGCGGACGAATTCCAGGCGGTCCTTGACTCCCTTCCCGACGATTGGACGGATCTGACCTTCGACCTGCGGTTGCCCGACGAAGAGCGCTACATCGACGCCGCGGTGATCCTGACCCAGATCAACGCGCAGCCCTATTCGCGCGCCGATTGGCACTGGCGCGTCAACGTCGCCCAGACCTTTGGTCACGCCGCCGCCGCCCCAACCGTCAAGGGCACTCTGGCGCTGCTCGATCAGGAAGGGGTCGATGCCGAACTGGTTCTCCGCGACTTCCGCCAGGGCAGGGCGGAGGTCACGCAGATGTGGGGCCGGCCCGATTCGGTCCGCCGCCAGTTTCGCCAGAGCCGTCGGCTCTAACCACCGCCACCGTCGAACGTCCCGGAGTAGCGCGTCAGCCGGGCACTGCGGGACGTTCGGGAGTTAGGGCCGCGCGAACCGGCGCCAATTGGCGATCCGGTCGGGTTCAATCGCTCCCGGCGCCACCCCGGACGTGAACGCGTCCGCCGCGCTCAGCGCCTGCATCTGCGCTCGCATGACGTCCTTCTTCAGCCCCGGGACCGCTGCCAGCAGGTCGGCGAGCGCGGCTTCAGGATTCTCGGCGGCGAGCTTGTAGCCGCGCTCGATGCCGGCGCGGACGCCCGCGACCAAGTCGGGGTCCTCCTCCGGCAAATCGGCGCTTGCAACCACGACCAGCTCCGGAAAGGGCTGCGCGGCACGCTCGCCGACCCGGAACTCGCGTGTGGCGACGCCGAGCTCGCGCAGCGCCACACCCTCGGCGTTCCAGAAGGCGGTCGCCGCGTCCACGCGGTCCGCGGCCAGTGCGGCAACGGAGTCGAAGCCGATCGTGATCCGCTCGACAGCGGCGGGATCGCCGTCGTCTGCGGCCACGATCGCGTCCAGGACGAGGTCGTCGGACGGCAGGCCCGTGACGCCCACCGTGAGGCCCTCCAGGTCACGCGGGCGGCGCACGTGCTCGCGGTCTGCGGCAATCACGGCCGCCAGCGGAACCTGCACGAGCGCCGCCACGAGCCTCAGGTCAAGGACCCGCTCGCGCGCCAGGCCGTAGTCGTTGATGTCGAGCACGGCGAATTCGGTCCGCCCGGCTTCGAGGAGCTTGGGAGCGTCGGTCGAGTCGCCCGGCTCGCGGACGTTCAGCTCAATGCCCTCGTCGGTGAAGTAGCCGCGCTCGAGCGCGGCGTAGACGCCCGCGTGGACCGCGTTCGGGGTGAAGTCGAGCACCATGGTCGCCTCGCGCGAGGCGCCCGGTTCCGCACCATCCTCGCCGCAGCTTGTGGACCCGAAAGCGAGGATGGCCGCCAGCAGCGCGACCTTCGATTTCATCTGGAGTAGAAGGTAACCGGCGCTCTGCGCGGCACCCACTGGTACGGTCGTTTGAGTGAAGTGGACGGGGATATCGGCATGCGCTCAGGTCCCAGCGGTCCTCGACGGGCCGTTCCTTGCACCACAGCTTGGAGCTGCGCCTGCCGGTCCATGAGCGTCCGGGCGCGGCGGGCGGCGTGGTAGTGGCGCCGCTCGACCCCGTGGTGCCAGGGGGCTACGCGCTGTCGGCCGACGAGGTCGCTGCGCCCGATTCCGGCGGCAAGGCGCGCTGCCGCGGCCTGGCGGCGTCGATCGTCGGCAGCCAGGCGGCCGACGTGATCAAGGGCAGTCCCGGGGACGACGTGATCACGGCTCGAGGAGGCAAAGACCGGATTCGGGGAGCGCCGGGCGACGACGTGATCTGCGGTGGCAAGGGCGCCGATTTCATTCGCGGCGGCGCGGGCGAGGACGTGATCTGGTCCGGGGCGGGCCGCGACAACGTCGATGGCGGTCCGGGGCGCGACACGATTGACGGCAAGCGCGAACCCAAGCCGCGATAGATAGACTGCCGCCGCCGCACTCCACGGTGCGCCTGATTTCTCAGAACACGACCAGGAGGTAGAAGACCAGTGCACGATCGAGGTCTGGCCGCTTACATCGCAGAGTTGCTCGGGACGCTTTTCCTGACCTTCGTGGTCGGCGTCGTCCTCACGTTGTTCGTCGCGAGCTCGGCGGACGCCCAGACAGGCTCCGACTTCGCCGTCGTCGGCCTCGTGCATGCGTTGATGCTGTTCGGTCTGATCATGACGTTCGGAGCGGTGTCCGGCGGGCACTTCAACCCGGCCGTCACGCTCGCGGCCGCGATCCAGAAGAGGATCGACCCGATCGACGCAGTGGTCTATGTCCTCGCCCAGCTCTCCGGTGCTGTGCTCGGCGCTCTCCTCACCAAGGCCATCCTGCTTGATGAAGGTCGCGCCCTCGGCTACGGCAACGTCGAGGTCTCCGGGTTGCTGGGTGGCAACTTTCCCGGCTTCATCGTCGAGGGCCTGGGCGCCTTCCTTCTGGTCCTGGTGATTCTCGCGGTAGCCATGAACCCGCGAGCGCGCCAGGAATGGGCGCCGTTCGCGATCGGCTCCACGCTTGGCTTCATAGTCATGGTCTTCGGCCCGCTGACGGGCGGCTCGTTCAACCCGGCCCGCTGGTTCGGCCCCGCCCTGATCGGCGACGGCCTCGAGGGCTCGGACCTGCTGCCGTTCGTGCTCGGGCCGCTCGTTGGCGCGCTGCTTGCCGTGGCGGTCTATCGCTTCGTTATCGCCGGGCCACAGTTTGCCGAAGGCCCGGAGCCCGCTACGACCGGGGCACGGGCAGTGGGCCAGGCCGTCAAGGACGCGGAAGTCCGCGCGCGCAACAAGTAACGTCGGCGCCGTGAGGCGCGTCACATTCTCGCGTAACTACACGCTCTCGCTGTCGCGGACGTGCCGCTGCGTGTGCAAGTACTGTGCGTTCGCGACCCGCAAGGCGCACCTCTATTCGCCTGAGGAGGTCGAGGAGCGCCTCGAATACGCCGTCCGGCGGAACGCCAAGGAGCTCTTGATCCTGACCGGCGAGCAGCCGGAGGTAAACGCCGACGTTGCCGAGCGCCTGCGCTCCTACGGGCACGCCGACTTCGTCTCCTACGTCGCATGGGCTTGCGAGCGGGCGCTCGAGCGCGGCCTGCTTCCCCACACCAACCTGGGCGCGCTCAACCGGCGGGACTTGGCCCGCCTGCGCGAGGTGACGGCCTCGCAGGGGCTGATGCTGGAGTCGATCTCTGAGCGGTTGATGCAGACCGTCCACGCCGGCTCTCCGTCCAAGCACCCCGCCGTGCGCATGGCGACGATCGATGCCGCAGGCGAGCTGCGGATTCCCTTCACGTCCGGGATCCTGGTCGGGATCGGCGAGACGGAGGATGAGCGTGTCGCTTCGCTGGAGGCGCTTGCGGCATCCCACGCTCGGCACGGACACCTGCAGGAGGTGATCCTGCAAAATTTCGTTCCACACCCGCGCTACTACGGCCGGGAGGTTGCGGACATTGCCGACAAGGCAGCAAGACACCGCTGGCTGGCTGGGGCTAGCGACGAGGTCGCGGTAACACCGGCCGAGCCTGCCTCCGGGGCGGCGTTGCAACCCGACCAAACCGGACGCGAAGCGGAGGATTTGGTCGGAGGTATCTACATGCCTCCATGGGCAACGGAAGTGACCCTCGACGACATGAAACGCCTGATCGCCGAGTCGCGGCGGTTGATGCCCGACGTCGGCGTCCAGATCCCGCCGAACCTGGCCGATTGGTGGGACGAGCTGGTCGCAGCGGGGGCCACTGACCTCGGCGGTCTCTCCGCCAACGGCGACCACATCTCGCCCGAACACGCCTTCCCAAGCCCGCATGAAGTCAGGAAGCGCCTGCGTCCGCAGGGCGTCGCGCTCACCGAGCGCCTGTGCGTGTATCCCCAGTACCTGGATTCCGAGTGGCTCGAACAGGGCGTCCTTGACGCGGTCAAGCTCCGTTACTGGAGCTTCATCCCCAGGCGCGGATCGGGCCGCCGCTCCGAGCGGGAGATCGATCCTGAACTCGCACCGGCCGCGATCGAAAAAGGGAGCAGGGGGGAAGCCCTCTCCGAGGAAGAGCTGACCGCCCTGTTTGCCGAGACCCGGCCAGAGGTCATCGAGAGCATGCGAGCGGCGGCCGATCGCCTCCGGGCCGAGCTGGCCGGCGACACCGCGACCTTCGTGGTCAACCGGAATATCAACTTCACCAACGTATGCGTGGTCGGCTGCGCCTTCTGCGGGTTCGGCCAGGGCAAACGCTCTCCCGACGCCTACGAGGTCACCGAGGACGAGTTCCAAACGCGCATTGCCGAGGCGATCGACTTCGGCGCGACCGAGATCTGCATGCAGGGGGGTATCCACCCCGATTACGGGCTTGCCGATTATGGGCGCTGGCTGGAGCTTGCCAGGGACGCCGCGCCCCAGCTCCACCTGCATGCCTACTCGCCGATGGAGATCCACTACATGTGCGAGCGTTCCGGGCGCACGCCGGAACACGTCTTCGACTACCTGCGCGAGCGGGGTCTGGGCTCGACCCCGGGCACTGCGGCCGAGGTATTGGACGACGGTGTCCGCGCGCGGATCTCGCCCAACAAGCTGCCCGCCGCGCGCTGGGTCGAGATCATCGAGGCTTGCCACCGCCAGGGCCTCCGCTCCACGTCGACGGTGATGTTCGGGCACATCGAGGAGCCGTGGGAGCTGGCGCGGCACATGCGGGTGATCCGCGAGCTGCAGGAGCGCACCGGCGGGATCACGGAGTTCGTGCCCCTCAGCTTCATCCCGTTCCAGACGCTGCTCGGCCGCACGCACGGGGTCGAGGAGATCGGGCGCGAGGAGAACCTGAAGCACACCGCGGCGTTCCGTCTCGCCCTCGGGCGCACGGTCTTAAACCTTCAGGCCAGCTGGGTGAAGATGGGAATCGACACGGCGACGGAGAGCCTGCGCTGGGGAGTCAATGACCTGGGCGGGACCCTGATGGAGGAGAACATCAGCCGCATGGCCGGCTCCCAGCACGGCGTGCGCCTAGAGCCTTCCGACCTGATCGCCGCCGCCCGCGCCGCAGGTCGCACGCCGGCGCAGCGGACCACGCTCTACGAGATCGTCGAGACGTACTAGCCGGCGCCCGAAGCGCTACCGGAACAGGTCGTCGGCCTCGGCCCGGCGGAGCGCGGCCGCTCCCGGGCCGTCGTCCACCGTTATGTGGCGGGCGAGGCCGGAGATCACCGCCGCCGGAACGCCGGCGGCCTTGTCTCGAACCAGGTCGGCCGCGGCGGCGACCTGATCGGCCACGGCGATAGCCGTCGCCGTCAGCTCCCTCCCCTCGCGGTCCGCAAGGCCGCGCCAGACATCAAGCGGCTCGAGGCCGGCGCAGCCAATCGCCACGTCCGTCTGCCCGAGCCGCCACGGCCGCCCGAAGCTGTCGGCGATCACCACTGCGGGCCGCTCGCCGCTTACGGCGTCGATCGCAGCGCGGAGTCGCCGGGCGGACTCGTCGGGGTCCTCCGGCAAGAGCGTGACGCAATCGTCGCCGGAAACGTTCGACGAATCGATCCCGGCGTTGGCGCAAACCAAGCCGCTCGATGTCTCGACGATCAGCACGCTGCGCTCGGCCCGCACGATGGTGCGGCTCTCGTCCAAGATCAGCTGCACCAGGCGCGGGTCCTTGCCAAGCTCGCCCGCCAGGGCTCGGGCGCGCTCACCGGGACGCACATGCGCAAGCTCACGGGTGCGACCTTCGGCCTTCGAGACGATCTTCTGCGAGACGACGAGAACGTCGTCGGAGGCGGCTTCACCGCCGAGCAATGCGCCGAGGGCTGCGCCCGGCTCGATTTCCGGCAAGCCCAGGATCGGGCGAATGCGGATCAAGAGATCGAGAACTCCTTCAGGGCGGCCGCCGTGTGCGGCGCGCGGTCTGGGTCAGCTTGAAGCAGGCGGATCAGCTCGTCGAGGTCTGCCGGCGTATCGAGATCCAAGGCCAGGGACGCCACGTCATCGACAACGGCCTCCCAGCCCGCTCGGCCGGCCCGGTCCAGATGGCGTTCGCAACTGCCCTCGCCGAACGCCGGCCCAATCGCATCGCACGGCGACATCACCAGCCCGTTCGTGCCCGTGTCGTGCCGGTCGGGGATCACCGCCACGCGCTCAGCCGTCATCCGCCCAAGGCACGCATCCAGCTCCGCCGGCTCGATCAGCGGGCAGTCGCCGGGCAGGAGCGCGACGCACTCTGCGCCCGAAGCCTTGGCCCGGAGGATCCCCAGGGTCACGGCTTCTGAATGGCCGCGATCGTCGGGGTCGCGCAGGACCTCGACTGGCGTCACCCCGCGTTTCGCGGCTTCCATGGCCACCTTTTCCGCACGGCCCTCTCCGCTGACGACGATGATTCGCTCCACCTCGACCGCCTGCTCCAGCGCCACCAGGACGTCTCCCAGCATTCCCCGCAGCAGCGCGGCGCGAGCCCGCGGATCGATGCGCCCTGAGAGCCGCGACATCGCCCGAGAGAAGCGCTTGACAGGGAGGATCGCGGTGGTCTTCACGGTCCGTGGCTCAGCTTCTCCGCCCACGAGAGGACTCGCGCCGCCAGTGCTCGGCGGCCTTCGGCGCCTTCCATCAGCGTTGGGCAGACAAGCGCGGCGATGGCCTCCGGCGGTGGATCCGGATCGCCCTCGTCAACGACGATGCCGTCGAGCAACCCCTCATAGAGCGAGGCGACCCCGGCGGCCGTGACCGGGCGGCCGATCGCCTGCATGAACGTCTCGGTGGGGCCCTTCACCGCGTGTCCGGCGACGAACGGGCTGACGGCCACGACGGGAGCGGGGGCGGAGACCCGGCCGCGGGCGGCCGCGATCGCCTCCCGCATCCCGGGCAGGGCCAGGATCGGCCCGATCGAGATCACCGGGTTGGACGGGCCGATCACGATGATGCCGGCGCCCGCGATCGCGGCCAAGACCTCGGCGGTGGGCCGGGCCTCGGCGAGGCCATCGACCTCGATGCCCTCGATCGGGGCGTTGCCCTCGTCCAGGATCAGGAATTCCTGAAGGCCGCGCACTCCGGCGGGCGTCAGGACGTGGGTGTGGACGGGGTCGTCACTCATGGGAAGAACGCTTGCCGCTACCCCAAGCCCGCGGGCGATCTGCGCTTGGGCCTGCGTGAGGGAGCCGCCTTCTGCCAAGAAGTGGGTGCGGTAGAGGCAGGTGGCGAGGTCGCGGTCGGACAGGCTGAGCCAGTCGGGGGCGCCGAGCATGGCCAGGCGCTCATGGGCGGTGAACGAATCGTCGCGGATGCCCCAGCCGCGCTCCTCGTCGATCTCATCCGCGAGCCAGTAAGTGCAAAGGTCGGGGTCGGGTGAGACGTGGAGGCCGTGAACCTGGCAATCGTCGGCGGTGTTGGCGATGACCGTCAGGTCGGCGCTCAGGAGGTCCTGCATCCCCGCGGCCAGCTTCGCGCCGCCGGTTCCGCCCGCCAGCAGCGCTACCCGGGTCACTCCCAGTGGGCGGAGTCGGGAAGGCCGGTGATCCGCATTCCCGCGTGGACCTTGTAGCGGACGTTGATCGAGATCAGCAGCGGGGTGAGCTGCTCGACGATGCGGGCCATCTCGAGCGGGCCGGCGTTCACGGCGCGCAGGCCCGGGATCGCTTCGACCAGCTCGGCGACGCGGGCCTTGTCGGCCTTGCGCTCGCCGCAGAGCAGGACATCCTCGTCGAGGACGGTGTTGCGGTCGGCCAGGTCCGGCGCGCCGACCGTGTGGAAGGCGGCGACGACGGTGACACCCTCGGGGACCATCTCCTGCGCCTGCTGCGCGGCTGAGCCCTGCCAGACGCCAAGCGAGCGGGTCGCCTTGCCGGACACGGCTGCCGCGAGCGGGACTGTGCAATCGACGAGGAGCTGACCGGGCTCCAGGGTGTCTCGCAGGTTGTTGAGGTTCTCCGACTGGGCACGGAAGGGCACAGACATCACGACGAGCGGCCCCTGCTTGGCGGCTTCGGCGTTGGCCATGCCCTCGATCTCGGCCTCCGGCACTGCCTCGCTGAGTTTGGTGGCGGCTTCCGCAGCGCGCTTGGCATCACGGTAGCCTAGAACGACGGGATACCCGGCGAGCGCCCAACGGAGGGCCAGGCCGTAGCCCAAGGCCCCGGTGCCGCCGATGATCGGGATTGCAGCTTCGGCCATGAGCCGGGCAGTCTATGACGCGGATATCCTGCGGTGACTTGATCGAGCCCGGTACAGAACGAGCGGACGTGTTCACGGTGGAGGGACGGCTGCTGACCGATGTCGGCGGCACCATCGGTGCCAGCGTGCTCTCCACGCCCGGCATGATCGGGATGATTGAAAGGACCGCAGCCGCGCTCGCCTATGAGCACCTGCCGGACGGCATGGCGACCGTTGGATTCGAGATCTGTATCAAGCACGTGGGCGCATCGCTCGAGGGCTCCGAGTGCGAGGCGCGGGCGAGGTTGCGGGAGGTCGTCGACGATCGCAAACTCCGGTTTGACATCGAGGTGACGGAGGGCGAGCGCACGATCGGCGTCGGCACGCACGAGCGCCGCGTGATCAAGTTCGACCAGCTCGCCGAATCCAGGTAAATGCCCGGTATGCCGGCAGCCGTCCGCTTGCGCGAGGTCGGCCCTCGCGACGGCTTCCAGAACGAGCCCGAGATGATCCCGACGACCGAGAAGGTGCGGCTGATCGGCATGCTTGGCGCCGCCGGGTATCGGCGCATCGAGCTGACCTCGTTCGTGCGCCCAGACGTGATTCCCCAGCTCGCAGATGCGAACGAGGTCCTCGATGGCTACGAGAAGCTCGACGGGGTTGCCTACTCGGTGCTGATCCCGAACGAGAAGGGCCTCGACAACGCGCTAGCCAGGCGGGAGCGCTTCGACGAGGTGAACCTGTTCCTTTCGGCATCCGAGACACACAACGAAGAGAACGTCCATCGCTCGATCGAGGAGTCGCTCTCCGGCCTGGAGCGCGTGATCGGTCGGGCGAGGGGAGAGCGCCTGCGCTGCGAGGGCGTGATCTCGGTCGCGTTCGGGTGCCCCTACGAAGGCGAAGTGCCGGCTGAGCGGGTGTTCGCGATCGCGCGCCGGCTGGCGGAGGCGGGCTGCGAGGAGATCGCGTTTGGTGACACTACCGGGATGGGCAACCCGCGCCAGGTCGGCGAGTTCTTCGCCCAGGCCCGCGAGGAGCTGTCCGGCCCCGAGCTGACCGCCCACTTCCACAACACGCGCGGCCAGGGGCTCGCCAACGTTCTTGCGGCGCTCGGGCAGGGAATCGACTCTTTCGAATCCGCCTTCGGAGAGCTTGGCGGCTGCCCGGTCCCCGCCGGTGCGACGGGCAACATCTCCAGTGAGGACCTGGTTTCGATGCTGGGCGAGATGGGGATCGAGACAGGGGTGGACCTGCCGCGGTTGATCGCGGCCTCCGCTGCGGCGCAGGAGGTTCTGGGACGCTCCCTGGGGGCACATGTGCTGAAAGCCGGTCCGGTGGACTGGCGCCGATGACCACCAACGGAGGAGACGAGATGGCACTGCGAACGTCAACGGCACACTGGGACGGCAACCTGAAGGACGGTGGCGGCAAGGTCGCATTGGGCTCGGGCGCCTGGGAAGGGGCCTACACGTTCAAGTCGCGATTCGAGGAGGGCGACGGCACCAACCCCGAGGAACTGATCGCGGCGGCGCATGCGGGGTGTTTCTCGATGTTCCTCAGCGGTGTGCTTGGCGA
>Ga0208612_1000862_pt1 | contig 12692 bp, 13 predicted proteins | sample AntDryMetagUQ889_FD_188089 | JGI IMG/M metagenome (GOLD analysis project Ga0208612, IMG submission 188089) | Polar desert microbial communities from Antarctic Dry Valleys - UQ889 (SPAdes) | ecosystem: Environmental > Terrestrial > Soil > Desert | place: Antarctic Dry Valleys | collected 2008-12-31 | reverse complement strand
GAACTCGTCGTCGCGGACCAGATCGACGAGCTCCTTCGGCTCATCGACTTCGGGGAGGGAGCGGCGGTCGCGCGCCCAGACGGACGACTCGGCGGGTTGGACGCACTCGGAGATGAGGTCGTGGGCGGCAGTCCACTGGCCGAGCTTCGAGCGATCGATGCCCGAGTGGTACAGCTCCTGGACGCGCTCGCGGAGGCGCTCGACGCCCTCGGCGACGTTCTCCCAATCGATGACCATGCGGTTGTCGGACCAGCGCGTGTAGCCCTCCCGGTGGAGGAATGCGAACAGAAACTGGCCACCTAGGCCGTCGTAGTTGCGAACGCGATCGCCGGTGAGTGGGAAGCGGAAGAGGCGATCGAAGAGAATCGCGTACTGGACGTGGCGGGCAAAGGCGAAGCCCTCGCGCTCGAGCTTTGCGGCTTCGGCGAACGCGGTCAGGTCGCACCGGAGCTCTTCGAGAGAGTACATCCAGTACGGGCTTCGCTGGCGGATCATGAAGGGGTCGAAGGGAAGGTCACCGCGCATGTGCGTTCGGTCGTGGACCAGATCCCAGAGGATGTAGGCGTCGCGCGAGAGCTCGGGTGAGGTGAGGAGGGCGGCGGCATCTGGCGGGAGGTTCAAGTGAAGGGCGTCGGCGGCGGCGGAGCCGACGCGGCGGAAGCGCTCCGCTTCGCGATCGCAGAAGATGGCGCCGAAGTGGAACTCCGCGGGCTTTTCCGCGTACGAGAAGGTCTCGGGGAAGAGGACGGCGCACTCTGAGTCGTAGCCGGCGGTGTTGTCAAGGAGCTCGACCGGGACGAACTTCGCGTTCGAATAGCGGCTGGCTTCGAGCTCTTGGACCCACTCGGGCCAGGGCACCTGGATGAGGAGCGCCTCGAAGGCGACATCGCGGGAGGCATTCTGCTTGTACATGGGGAAGACGACGAGGTGGCGGATGCCGTCCTCGCGCCATCGCTCGGGGCGAAACGCCTCGGTCGAGCGGCCGAAGTCGGGCTTGGCGAAGCCGGAGTCCGCCCAGGCGACCAGGTCGGCTCCAACTGCGTCGATGTAGTCGTGCTGATGGGGGAAGGCCGGCTTGAGGCGCTGGAGTGCGCGCGCGATGCTGTCAACGAGGGAGCTCAGGCGGTCCGTGTCCTCGGCGGAGATGTCGACGGAGCCGTCGGGCTCTTGGCGGAGGCGGAGCTCGGCGACGGCTGCCTTTAGCTCGAGCCAGTCGGGGTCGGTGGTGATTGGGGCGGGCTCGGGGGTTGAGGTCTCGGCGAAAGCGCTGGCGCCGGCCCAATATGCGAGGTTGAGCCAGAGGGCCTCGTGGTCGAGATCGGAGATGCAGTCGTCGCCGAAGAGATCTGAGTCGGAGAGGACAGCGACGCGCCCGGCGCCGTGCTCGGTGACGGCGGCGAGGGGGGCGTTGGGGACACTGGCGGAGGAATGCGTGCGAGCGAGGGCACGGGCGCCGTTCGAGAGCGAGAGGGTGCCGGCGCGGTAAAAGCAGAGTGCTTCGACGCGGGCGAGGGGGTCGGCGCCCGGCGCTGGGCGCTCGGGCGCGTCAAGCTCGGCAAGGATCCAGGAGGGGGCCTGGTGATGATGCTCGTAGTCCTGAACGGTGGTGGTCTCGATCGTGATGCCAAAGCGGCCGAGAAGGTCGTTCAGGTTGTTCTCGTACTTGTCGTTCTCGGTTTCGCCGAGGACGATGAGGCCGCCGCCTTCGGCGACCCAGCGCTCGATGGCTTCGATCTCGGAGGGCTCGAGGCGGGGAGAGCCGGCACCGGTGGTGGCCTCCCAGCGGGGGTCGGAGGGATGGGCGATGACGAGGACGTCGGTTGAGGTGAGGGTGGCTTCGTCCAGGAGGCCGGCGCGGTGCGAAGCTACCTCGAAGTCGGCGCGCGCAAGAGCGGCGGCGGCTTTCGCGAGCGAGGAGTCGGCCGGGTGTGCAGGCTGCATCTGAGTGGCGAGCTCGGGGTCAATGGTCCATGCCTCGGAGTGAGACTCGTCGAAGAGCACGCGCGCGAGCTTGGGATGGGTGACCATGCCCGTGAGGTTAGAAGGCCATTCATGCGGGGTCAATGCGATTATCGCGCTTATCTGTGCAACTATCTAACGAATGGATGCGACTGATAAGCAAATTCTTGCGTTACTCCAGGAAGATGGGAGGCGTACGTTCGGCGACATCGGCGGTCGCGTGCGGCTTTCGGCGCCGTCGGTAAAGCGAAGGGTGGATCGGCTTCGTGCGCAGGGTGCGCTCGAGGGCTTCACAGCGATCGTGGATCACGGCGCGCTGGGGTGGCATACCGAGGCGCTGGTGGAGCTCTTCTGCCGCGCGGGGACTACGCTCGACCAGGTAGCAGCGTGGCTCAAGGAACACCCCGAAGTGGTCGAGGCATGGAGTGTCACGGGTGAGGCCGACGCCATCGCCCGCGTGAGGACCGAGGACAACCGCGATCTCGAGCGCCTGATCGCCGACCTCCAGCGCGACGGCCGTGTCGAGCGGACGCGCTCACAGATCGTGATGTCGCGTCTCGTCAGCCGCCCGGTCGCCCGCGACTAGTGCTTTTGATCCGGTAAGCGGGTCTTGGTCAGAATCAATGTTCCGTCGCGAAGCGCAGATACGTGCAGACGATCGCCGACTTTCACGGCAGCTCGCTCGAGCGTCGACGCCGGAAGTGTGACCTTTCGCGTGGCTCCGACACGAGTGGTCCCGGCCGGACCCCTCCCGACTCGTTTCGTGGGGCTTGCTGATGGGGGAGACAGGAGTCGAACCTGCGAAGGCTGAGCCGGACGGTTTACAGCCGCCATCCTTTGACCTCTTGGATACTCCCCCAGCGAGGGAGAGTCTAGAACGGTTTGGTCCGGTCCATACACAAGGTCGTCGATAGGGGAGGCCTGATCGATCTCGAACTCCGAGTACTTCGGCCCACCCAACTGCAGGGTGCGCTCGGCCTGAATCTCGCCAGCGGGCAGGAACCAGCGTCGTCCGCTTCCGGTTACGACGAACAGGAAATCGAACCGAGATGGATCGAACAGCTTCGACATTCTGTTCCAGCTCTGGTTACCGCCATTCGTCGCGATCATGACCGGGAAGCGTTCGTGCCCGTTCGGGGTGCTCACGCGTTGGGTACTGGTCTTCGCCTGTATTCGCAGCGGCTGGCCCTCGAAGTCGGCAATCAAATCAACGTCCGGGCTGTGCCCCAGGGGGAGGGAACGAAGACGGGCCGCCCGGAGGCGGCCCGTTTCAACAGTCGCTACAAGGTGAGCGGAGCTAGTTGCCGCGGACCTTGTCGACCCCGTCGTCCACCTTGTCCTTCGCCGAGTCGGCGACGTCCTTTACCTTGCCGGCAGCCTGATCGCCTTTGCCCTCGCGCTTCAGGTCGTCGTCGCCGGTCAGGTTGCCCGCGGCCTCCTTGACCCGGCCCTTGGCGTCGTCTGAGTTGTTGGGTGCGTCGTTCACGTGATTCTCCTTGTCAGCTTCCAGAACCGAACCTATACCCCTCTCCGCAACGTGCGAATCCCAACAGAAACGGGCCGCCCCGGGGGGAGGGGCGGCCCGATTCCGGCACTCGTTTCAGCAAACGGGCCGCCCGGGGGGATTGGCGGCCCGCTTGGCTTAGGCGGATCGCTCTATTGAGTTCTCCGCCGAGGGTCCGCATAAAGCGTTGTCCCCTCACGAACAGGATTCCCATGGCCCAGACCTCCTAAACACGCCGATCGCGAATTTAGGAATCTTTGAGAAAAGCCGTCCGCGCGAGATCTTCTGAGCGACTGATTCAGGTCCGATCACGAAGGCTCTGCGCCTCCGGCAGCCGCTTCAGCTTGCGCAAAGTATTCGTCTCGATCTGGCGAACCCGTTCCCGCGTCACGCCTAGAGCCTTGCCGACTTCCTCGAGCGTCAGCGGCTCGCTTCCGCACAAGCCGTAGCGCAGCTCGATCACCTGGCGCTCGCGCGGCGGCAAGGCACTCAGCACCCTCTCCACGTCCTCGCGCTGGAGGTTGTCCGTCGCCGTCTCGAACGGCCCCGAGACCGTCAGGTCGACGACCAGGTCGCCCAGCTCGGCGTCGTCTGAGTCGCCGACCGGCTTCTCCAAGGAAACGGGCTTCTGCGCGACGCGGAGAATCTCGTGCACGTCCTGCACGGTCATCCTGAGCTCGGCTGCGATCTCCGCCGGCTCGGGCTCGCGCCCCAGCGACTGCACCAGCTGGCGCTCGGCCTGCGCCACCTGGTTCAGCTTCTCCCCCATGTGCACGGGAATCCGGATCGTCCGCGACTTGTCGGCGATCGCCCGCGTCACCGCCTGGCGGATCCACCACGTCGCATAGGTCGAGAACTTAAAGCCGCGGCGGTGGTCGAACTTCTCGACCGCCCTGATCAGCCCCAGCGAGCCCTCCTGGATCAGATCGAGTAAGCCAAGGCCCCTTCCCGGGTATCCCTTCGCGATCGAGACCACCAACCGCAGGTTCGCCTCCACCATCTGACGCTTGGCGACCATGTCGCCGCACTCGATCCGCTTCGCCAACTCGATCTCGCCTGCCGCGGTCAGCAACTCCACCTCGCTGATCGCCTGCAGATAGAGGCGAAGCGAATCCATGCTCTGCTCGGCGGTGAGATCGATCTCGGACTGCTTTGCCGGCGCGTCGGGTTCGGGATGCGCGACAAGACCCCGCATCAGATCTTCCGAATCAGCCCGGACCAACACGACTTTTGCCTCTCCGGCCAATTTCGTTCGGTCCTCTCCTCCGTTCGGGCACCGAAGCTGCGTGAATTGAATCAAATGCGACACCTGCCACGAGCTACACGCCGGAAAGAACCTGTTTGGAAGCTCTACGCTCAATTCCATGAGCGACACAACCTCGGCTGCTGAGCTTCGAGACGTCCAGGCCGGCCTCCCTGAGACCCGAGTGAGCCTCACCCGAGTCGGCGTACGCGGCGTGGAGAAGGTCATCCGCGTCGCCTCCTCCACTGGCGGCGCCCCGGACCTCTTCTTTGCGGAGCTGGAGGCGTTCGTCGACCTCAACCCGGACCAGGCGGGCGTCCACATGTCCCGCTTCGAGGAGGTCGTAAACGAGTCGATTGACGCCATCGTCCTCTCAAAGGCACTCCGCGCGGAGGTGCTTGCCGCGCTCATCGCCGAGCAGGTGAGAGAGCGGCAGGGCGGCTGCCGCGCCGAGGTCCGCATCGCCGCTCGCTATGCCGAGACCGTAAAGACGCCCGTCTCCGGCATCGACACCCAGGAGATCTACAAGCTCCACGGCGTCGCTGTCGCGTCCGAGCGCGGCACCCGCATGCTCACCGGCGTCGAGGCCCAGGGCATGACTGCCTGCCCATGCGCGCAGGGGCTCCTGGCCGACAACGCCCGGGCGCGCCTGGAAGAGGACGGTTTCGGCCCCGCCGAGATCGAACGCATCTTCGAGGCGGTCCCCGTCGCAACCCACAACCAGCGCGGCATCGGCGAGCTCCACCTTGGCGCCCCCGAGGGCTCAGACTTCGACATCGACGCGCGTGATCTCCTGCGCATCGTCCAGTCCTCCATGAGCTCCGAGATCTACGAGCTGATGAAGCGCTCCGACGAGGCTGCCGTCGTCGAGAAGGCGCACCGCAACCCTCGTTTCGTCGAGGACGTGGTTCGCGAGATCGTGAGCCAAGTCGCGGCGGAGTACCCGCACCTTCGCGATGGCGGCTTTCTCCTTGCCCGCCAGGAGAACCTCGAGACCATCCACAGCCATACCGTCGTAGCTGAGCGATCCGGCCTCCTCTCAGAAGTCATCGAAGAGCTCGAAACCGGCACGCACTCCCGCCGCCATGTCACGCAGCGCGAGTGGCTCGAGGAATCCTCCGTCTGAGTCCTAGCGCTCGTCTGCGGCGCCATCGCCAACCAGAGCCGGCTCGCGGTCTGAGAGCTCTCCGGTTTCCTCGGGCGGTAACGCCTCCTCCATGTGTCGGCGCAGGCCGAGGAAGTAGTCGGCGCCCGAGATGATGGTCATCGCAACGGCCGCGTAGACCAGGATGTCCACCCCGGTCGGCGACGATTCGAACGCGATCAGCGCGAAGATCGCCGCCACCTGAAGGCCCGTCTTTACCTTCCCAAGCCGACTCGCCGAGATCACGACGCCCCGCTCGGCGGCCACCGAGCGAAGGCCTGTCACGGCAAACTCGCGGGCGATGATGACCATCGCCACCCACGCTGCCAAGCGGTTGAGCGAAACAAGCGAAATCAGCGCTGCCGTGACGAGCAGCTTGTCGGCGAGCGGGTCCATCAGCTTGCCGAACGTCGTCTCTTGTCGCTGGCGGCGGGCGATGTAGCCGTCGAGCCCGTCGGTCAGCGCCGCCAGCGCAAACAGCGCCGCCGCGATCACGTCGCCCTCGGCCGTCTCCTCTAAAAGCGCGACGACGATCACCGGGATCATGAGGATCCGAAGGACAGTCAGAAGGTTCGGCGCGTTGAGTGGGACGAGCGGGAACACCCACCGGCAGCCTAGGGTGCGGACTCGCTGCTCGCTCTGCCGGGTCTATAGGTCTAGAGTCGCCCGTCGAGATGGCCGCCGACTACGTCTACCGCCTCGAGCAGCCGCACATGTCGGGCCAGCTCGCCAAGGTGTGCGCCAAGATCGCCGAGGAGTCCGGCCTGATCGGCGACATCCACACCGTCTCGATCGGCCGGGATCGCTCCATCCGCGAAATCTCCGTCGAGGTGCGCGACCCCGAACAGGCACAGCGCGTCGCCTCGGAGCTCGAATCGGTCGAGGGCGTGCGCGTCATCTCGTTCTGGGACCGCGCCCTTCACGCGCACGAGGGCGGCAAGCTCGCGATCGTCCCGAACCGCGAGATGCGAACGCTCCAGGACATGCGAGACGTCTACACGCCCGGAGTTGCTCGCGTCTGCATGGCTATCGCCGAAGAGCCTGCCCTTGCCCACCGCTTCACGATGATCGGCCGCACCGTCGCCATCTGCACGAACGGCACCCGCGTCCTCGGCCTCGGCGACATCGGCCCCGTCGCCTCGATGCCCGTCATGGAGGGCAAGGCGATGTTCTACCGCCAGCTCGCCGGCATCTCGGCCATCCCGATCCTCCTCGACGCCGACGACCCCGACACGTTCGTCGAGACCGTAAAGCGCATCTCCGGCGGCTTTGGCGGCATCCATCTGGAGGACATCCGCGCCCCCGACTGCTTCGAGATCGAGGCCCGGCTGATCGAAGAGCTCGACATCCCGGTCATGCACGACGACGTCCACGGCACCGCGGTCGCGACCCTGGGCGCCGTGTTGGTGGCGTGCGAGCACGCCGGCATCGAGCTGTCCGATTCCACGGTGGGACAGCTGGGCCTCGGCGCCGCCGGCTTCGGCATCGCAAACCTCATTCGGGAGGCGGGCGCCAAGGCCGTTCTCGCTTCCGACCCCAACGATGCCTCGCACGAGCGAGCGGAAGCGGCCGGAATTGAGGTCGCTCCCTTCGAGGAAGTGATGGAGCGAGCCCGGATCATTGTCGCCACCACCGGACAGCCGGGGCTGATCAAGCCCGGCATGATCCGGGACGGGCAGATCATCATGGCGCTCACCAACCCCGATCCCGAGATCGCGCCCAAGGATGCCGAGGCCGCCGGCGCCGCCTTCGCAGCCGACGGCGCGATGGTGAACAACGTCCTCGGCTTTCCCGGCATCTTCCGCGGCGCACTGGCCGCCGGCTCGGAGGTGATCTCGACCGGCATGAAGCTCGCCGCCGCTCGCGTCATCGCGGGGCTCACCGCCGAGGCCGAGCTGGTGCCCGACGCGCTCGACCCCGCCGTCCACGCCGAGGTCGCCAAGGCGGTCGAAAAGGCGGCGCGCGACGAGGGGCACGCCAACCCGGATCGCGTCCCCGCGGGCCTCTAGGCAGCCGGTGGTTGCTGATTTCCGCGGATAGCGCGGATTTTCGCAACCACCTAGGCTTTCGCCAGCCCTTTTGCCCGCTCGAACACGTCGTCGAGCATTTGCTCGGTGAGCTTGCCCGTGAACGTGTTCTGCTGGCTCGGGTGAAACGAGCCGAGGAGCGCGTACGGGCCCACCGTCGCCTCGGCACCGTGGCCGAAGCGAGGCTTCGGCTTAGGCACCTCGTGCCCCGATGCGCGAAGCGTTCTAAGTACGCCATCCCACGCGAACGAGCCCAGGCAGACCACCACGCACAGCTGGTCGAGGAGCTCCAACTCGCGCACGAGGTAGGGAACGCACTCGTCCCGCTCGGCCGGCGTCGGCTTGTTCTCGGGCGGAGCACAGCGGACGACCAGCGAGACGAACGCGCCCAGCGGCTTGAGCCCGTCGTCGAGGCTGACGCTCTCCGCTTGGTTCGCAAGCTCCGCACGGTGCATTGCCGCATAGAGCCAGTCCGCGGAGCGGTCGCCGGTGAACACCCGCCCGACCCGGTTGCCACCGTGCGCGGCGGGCGCCAAACCGACGACCGCGATCCGCGCAGCGGGATCGCCGAAGCCGGGCAGTGGACGAGCCCAGTAGTCCTCTCCCTGGAAGCGCTTCGGCGGATCGGCCGCGCACGCCTCGCGCCATGCGACCAGGCGAGGACACGCCCGGCAGGCGACGATCTCAGCGTGAAGGCTGGCGAGCGATTCCGGATTGGGTGCCATCTAGGTAGTTTTCCCCACCCATGAGCGGCCAACAGAATGTCCCTCGCATAACCCGCCGCAGGATGGTCGTCGCCTCAGGCGCCGCCATCGGCGCGCCGCTCGTCCTGGCCGCCTGCGGAAGCGACTCCGAGGAGGAGGAGCGATCGGAGTCAAACGACCCCGATCTCCTGAACGCCGTCCTCGCGCAGCACCTCGCGGTCCTCGACGCAGCAGGCGCCCTGCGCGACGCTGAGGACGTGGCGCTCGATGCCGCCGACTTGCTCACGACCAAGCGCGAAGACTCGGTCGGCCAACTCGAGGCTTTCGTCGCCGAGGCCGACGGAGAGGCCACGACCGAGCCCGCCGAGGCGGCCCAGGCCGAAAGCGAGGTCGAGGCCATCGCGCTCCAGCTCGAGGACTCGATCGAGGCGTCGCTGGAGGTCATCGGCAATCTCTCCGCCGCCGCCTATCGCCAGGCGGTCCACCGCTTCATCACCGAGGACGCCGCCGCGCTTGCCGCGCTTCGCTCGGTGACCGGCGGCGAGATCGCGCCCGACGCGTTCGTCTTCGGGGCGCCCACCTCGACCGAGGACGGCGGATGAGCGGATTCACGCGCAGAAGCCTCATGGGCCGCGGCCTTGCAAGCGCCGGCGCGCTCGCTCTTCCGGGCTCGCTTGTCGCCGCAGAGACTGCGAGCGCCCAGGCCGATGATCAGACCGACGCGCTCGAGCGTCTCATCGTCGGAGAGCAGGCAGCAGAGCTCGCCTACTCCTTGGGTGCGGAGGAGGGCGACCTGGACGCCCGGGCGTCGATGCTCTTCGAGGAGTTCTCCCTTCACTCCGAGGACCGCGGCGCCGCCCTCTCAGAGGCGATGGACCAGCTTCTGGTCGACCCACCGGACAAGTCGAGCGACCCCGACGAGTACGACAGCCTCGAGGACTTCGACCCGGCGGGCTCTCAAGAGGACCTGCTCGCCTTCATCACCGACCAGGAGCTGGAGCTGCTCTCCGCCTACGAGGAAGAAGTGTCCGAGCTCGACGAGCCCGACCTGGCCCGGACGGCCGCACAGGCGGCGGCGAGCCACGCTCAAGCGCTCGTCGCCCTTCGCCTGCTCGCCAAGGAAAAGGGCAGCGTGACCGAACTGCCCGCCCCGTCGACGTCTGCAACGGACTCGGCGGAAGAGGACTCGGGCTCGTAGAGGACCCCGCCTCGGCGGTACCCTGAAACGCCGGGAGGACGCCTTCGCCCACGCCCGGAAGCCGCCAATGGCCAGCGAATCCCCTCAGCTTCGAAAGCTCGCAATCGTGCCGGCCTTCAACGAGTCGGGGATGGTCGCGAGGGTCATCCGCGACATTCGCCGCGCGGCCCCCGGCTTCGACATCGTCGTGATCGACGACGGCTCGACCGATACCACCGCCGCCCACGCCGAGTCTCAGGGTGCAGTGGTCATCCGCCACCCCTTCAACCTCGGGATCGGCGGCGCGATGCAGTCCGGCTATAAGTATGCGCTCCGCCACGGCTACGACGTCGCGGTCCAGATCGACGGCGACGGCCAGCACAAGCCCGAGTACCTGCCCGAGCTCCTCGCCGCGCTCCAGACCGAGGGCGACGAGGCGGACATGGTCACCGGCAGCCGCTTTCTGGGCGAGCCCGGCTACAAGGTGCCGCTTGGCCGCCGCGCCGGGAACCTGATCTTCGCGGTGGTCATGAGCGCGATCACCAGGCGGCGCATCACCGATCCCACCTCGGGCTTCCGGATGACCAACCGGCGCGGCATCGAGCTGTTCGCGCGCGACTACCCACACGACTACCCCGAGGTCGAGGCGATCCTGATGCTTCACGCCCACCGACTCCGCCTGCACGAGATCCACGTCTCGATGAACGCGCGGGGCTACGGCAAGAGCTCGATCGACTATCCCCGGAGCGCCTACTACATGGTGAAGGTCCTGCTCGCGATCTTCATCGGCCTCTTCCGCCGCCGGCCGACAGCGGTCGAGGCTTCGGGCAAGGACGAGATCCTCGGCGGGCCGCCGATGGATACCGGCGAGCTGCAAGCGATCACGGACGGCAAGCGATGAGGCGGCTTGCGGGCGCCGCCTCCATGCTGGTCCTCTTGATCTTCGCCGCGCCCGCCCCGGCGGCGACGGTGAAGGTCGCGGGCGATCAGATCAACGGGCTCGGCAACGCGATTCTCGCCGCTGAATCTGGCGACACGATCCTGATCCCGAATGGCAACTATCTCCTGACGCAAGGCGACGTGCTCAAGGAGAAGGACCTCACCCTCCGCGGCGCCGGCACCGACCTGACGACGATCACGCCAAGCGGTGGCGGGGATGCGCTCGAGGACCCGGGCGTAACGGTCGACACGACTTCGCTGACGGTCGGACCGGCCCAGAAAGACTCCGAGGAAGAGGCGGCGGCCGACGCCGCGGAGAGCGACGAGAGCGACGGCATTGAAGCCCAGGCGCAGATCATCGCCCTTGTCGTCACCTTCGCGATCTTCATGTTCGTGCTGGACCTCGTCCGCCGACGCCGGCTCGCCGAGCGCTACGCGATCCTCTGGATGACGGCCGCTCTCGCCCTGCTCGTCCTCTCGATCTGGACCGGCGGGCTCGACGCCCTCGCCGATCTCATGGGGATCCAGGAGCCGGCGAACGCGATTTTCATCATCGCCTTCGCGGTCGGCTTCCTCCTGCTCCTCAACTTCTCTGCCGTCTCGTCGCGCCTTGGCGAAGAGACGAAGGTGCTGGCACAAGAAGTCGCCCGCCTCGACCAGGAGCTCCGCCACGAGCGCTCGCTACGCGGCGGCGAGCCGAACGGGTTCTCAGGCCGGGCGGCGGATCCGGAGCAGGCGCAAGACAAGCCCCCAGTACGCGCCGAGTAGCCCGCCTAGGACGCGCGAGCGACTCGCGCGGCCGAGGTACTGAGAGCCGAGCGAGGGCGTGAGGGCGGCCGCGAACTCGTCCGCCCCGATCTGCGCGGTGGCCTGGATCCCTCGGCGCTCTCGAACAAGGCGCCGGGCCGAGCGCCTGACGTCCCCCCACGCCGCGATCTTCTGCGGAAGCCAGCCGCCTGCCGCCGCCACCAAAAAGAGCGCCAGCTCGGTCGCAAGGAGCGCCGGGGCGAGGAGCGCCAAAAGAGGAGCCGGGAAGACGCGAATCAGGGTGGCCCAGCGATTGCGCTCGAGGTAGCGCCACTTTGCGGACCCTTTGTCGAACTCGTAGTCGTGATCGGCTCGCGCCGCCGCCGCCACGCCCAGCTTCCCGCCGGCAAGCCGTACGCGCAGCGACAGATCGACGTCCTCGTGGTAGAGGAAGAACTCGCCCGCAAAGCCTCCTAAGCGCTCGAACTCAGAGCGCCTGATCGCGAGGCAGGCTCCCGAGACGAAGCCCGGCTCGCGGAGCACCGAGGCGCCGCCGATCGGCTCCCCGGCGCCGCCCGCCCACGCGATGCCGGTGAAATGGACCACGCCCCCACGCGTGTTCGTAAGGCTCCCATCTTTGGCGGTGACCAGCGCCTGCCATGCGTCCCAGCCCGAGCCGTCGGTTAGCGGCGCGGCGATCGCCTCGCGCCATCCCTCGGCTACGACCGCGTCGGGGTTGAGAAAGACGATGAGGTCTGAGAATGCACGTGTCGCCCCGCGGTTGCACGCCGCCGGAAATCCCTCGTTCTCCGGGCTTGGGACGACGCGGGCGCCTGGCGCAGCGGCTTCGGCTATCTCCATCGTCCCGTCGCCCGACGCGTTGTCGATCACGATCAGCTCGTCGTCCTCACGAAGCTGGCCTGTGAGCGCCTCGAGCGCTGCCCGGACACCTTCGCCCTGGCGATAGGTGACGATCACGACGGAGACCGAGGGGTTTTGGAAGGGGGCGGGCATCGCGGCGGCCTCAAGTTACGCGCTCGGGGCGGCTCCAGACGCGCCGAAGCCGCCGAGCGGATTCGAACCGCTGACCCCTTCATTACGAGTGAAGTGCTCTACCAGCTGAGCTACGGCGGCGCGGAGCGCAGTTTAGGGACGGACTGCTATTCGCCCTCGGCCAAGCGGTAGCCGACGCCGCGCACGGTGACGACCAACTCGGGGTCCTGCGGGTCGCGCTCGATCTTTTGGCGG
>Ga0208612_1000861_pt1 | contig 12695 bp, 10 predicted proteins | sample AntDryMetagUQ889_FD_188089 | JGI IMG/M metagenome (GOLD analysis project Ga0208612, IMG submission 188089) | Polar desert microbial communities from Antarctic Dry Valleys - UQ889 (SPAdes) | ecosystem: Environmental > Terrestrial > Soil > Desert | place: Antarctic Dry Valleys | collected 2008-12-31 | reverse complement strand
GGCGGGGTAGTCAGTTGCGAACGAGTCGGCTGCGACGGGGCGGGCACCCGCGGCGGCAAAGCGGGGACCGAAGGTGCTGCCGGCTGTGAAGTCGGCGGCGCTGCCGGGGATGTCTTGGGTGGCGGAAGTCCCTGCCGCGGCTTCGGTAGCGCAGCCGGCGGCTCCAGGACTACGACGGGAGGCTGAGCAGGCACCGGAGGGGGTTCGACCACGGGCGGGGGAGCCACGGTCGTCACGGGTGGCTCGGGTCCGGAGGGAGGGTCAGGCGCCGGAGTGGTGGGCGGAGGCGGCTCTTGCCCGGGGCTCGGGGCAGCGGTCGACACCGTCACGGCTGCGCCGAATGCCGGAAGCGCCAGCGCGAGGACGCTGGCAGTGCGAGCGAATCTGATCCCGGATACGTGGATTCGACCAGTCTCCCTGCATGCTGCTGAACGATCGGCCCGAGCGGGCTGAGTCTAGAGCGGGCCCCGGATACCGGCGCAGAGGGGCTCCCTCCTCGCCGACGAACGACCCGTCTGAGCCGCTTGATTTCCCCTGAACGCCGTAGAGCGCCCATGCCGGGGCGGATGATCCCCGGAGCGTCGCTCAAAAGAACGAGAACCCCGCTCCAGCAAGGCTTTTGTGAGGTGGGCGGTACTGGGCTCGAGCCAGTGAAAGCGGACGCCTAGGGGGACCCTCTCCAGGCCCGAGAGCGTTAAGGCATGCGCGCCCCGCCCACCCTGCCGACGGCTCAAGTGGGCGCGCCCGGGGAGTCCTGCGGCCACCTCCCCAACACGCCCACAGGCCCGAGCGTCACTCAGGGGGAAGTAACGCTAGGCCAGCATGGTCGCTGAGCGCGCCCAGTCTGCCGCTTCGAGAGAACTTGCGATCGTCCTGCGCGGGGCGTACTCGACAGGCGTCAGTCAGTCAGGTGAGTGGCGATTCGCAGCGACCCTCAAGCGGACTGAGTAGGTCGCGTCGGAGCGTTCCCTAGCTGTCTCAAATCTCATGAACAGAGACACGTCGTAGGTGCCGGCGGTAGGGACCCTCCACGAAACGTTCTGGCCGGCAAGTTCAATGGCGGGTGCGTTTCCGGCGCGGATGCGGACAACATCGAATGGCCGAGTAAGCGCGAAGACCACGACATCTCCGGGACGGGCTCTTGGCCAGCGGAGGTCGCCCGTGGATCCCGTCAACAGATGTACAGACAGTCCTCAACGGCGTCGGCTGGAAGAGCGTCTGCGGGACGTGCCGCTCGTCGACACACGTGGTACTCGACCCAAACTTGAGCGGGAACACACCCTGGGAGCTTGTAATGGTTCGCTCCTGCGGCGGTAACGACACCGCATTCGTTTGAGCGGTGAGGCCGCCCGCGCCGGCCAGGACAACTGCTATGACCAATCCGCATCTCACCATCGAACGCGGCTCACCTTTCGCGGGTCAGCAGCCGAAGCAGTCATCCCGCTTGTTCCCTTTGATCTTGCTGTCTTCGATCTCCAGTCGGTCCAATGCGTTGAAGCGGGAAAGTACTCGAAAACCTGGTCTCTCTGTTGATGCCTCACCCTCACGGCCGACGATGCTGGGCGCACGACCTGAGGAAAGCAGTCGAGGCCTCCGCGTGGTCGCGCAGCGATGTCAGTGCCGCCGTTGTGAGCTGCATGTCTGTGAGCGTGAGATCATTCCGCTCAACCAAGAGTCGGCCGCCACCTGCACGCCGCCCGCTCGAACTTCTTGTCGCCTGCGGTCGCGTAGAGACTCACGAGCTCGAGCGCGTCCTCGAGCGTCAAGTGGCGCATCTCGCGGGCGGTGAGCTCGGCCAGGAGCACGCTTCGCGCTTCGATCGCTCGACGGACCTGACTGTGCCTAAGGCTGTGCGGTCATGGGAACGCATGTCGCACGGCTCGCGTCGTAGCCTCCGTTAATGCAGTCTCCGACGCCGATGCTCTACCGCCCCGGCTCGCTCCCTGAGTTCGGGAACTGGGCGTTCAAGGTGAAGTGGGACGGCTTCCGGACGCTCGTCCTGCGACGGGATAAAAGTGAACAGTCGCCGCGGGTGGAACATGACGTCGCTGCTACCTGAACTGGAGGCGCTGCCACCCGGTTTCGTGCTTGACGGCGAGCTTGTCGCGTTCAACCAGGGAAGGGCTGCCGTGGTTCCCATCCGTGTGCGACCGGCTGCTGCACGGCGATCGCCGTGAGCCGATTCGTTTGACTATGGCTTCGGGGGTTTCCCCGGCTGCGTGACCGTGACGGTGACTGGCGCGGCCGTCACAGTCACCGGAGTGGTGACCGTCACGGGGACCGTCTCGGTACGTGTCTGTGTCTTGGTCTCTGTTCGGACCTGGGTCACGGTGCCGGGAACGGTTGTGGTTACTGGAACGGTTGTGGTCACTCGGATGGTGTCGGTTGATCGGATCGTCACTGGCACGGTGGCGGTGGTCGTGCGGGTGACGGTGACGGGCTGGCCGTTGACCGTCACGATCCGTTCCGCCGTGAGCACGCGCTCGTTCGTCACGACTCTCTCGGCTGTGACGACCTTCTCGTTGGTAACGACACGCTCGTTTGTGACCACGCGATCGACCGTCTGCCTGTCTGTGACGACGCGTATGGCGCCGGCGCGAGTCTCCACCACCGTGCGCGGCAGCCCGTCGACCGTGACGATGCTAGTCGGCCCGGGAACGACCACTCGCTGCGTCACGACCCGCCCACCGCCGGGTCTCTCGATCGTCCTGAGCACGTCCTGTGTGGAGAAAGCCGTTCCCCGCGGCTCGGTTACGTTCCGGATAACTGGCACGGGCTTGAGCACGACGCTGGCGGGCCCCGTTACGACCCGCGCTGGCTGGCGGACTCTCACCAGTTCCTGCACAGTTATCACCGCGAACCCCTGGCCGGTCCCGCCGGCAGCGGCACCACCAAGACCTTTGGAGCCGAAGTAGCCGCCGAGACCAAGCAGACAGACAAGCACCGAGACCACCACGCTCTTGGCGAGGAGCGGTACCCGATTCCGCCACCACCAGTGCCAAAAGTGCGCGCTACGCCAGTGAGCGCGTATCAACAGAGACCCCCTGAAGCTACTTCGGACGGACGTCGCGAAGTGCGGTAAGCCTAGCCGATGTGGGCACTTTCCGCCCGGTCGTACGGTGTTCTGCTGAGCCCACTCGCGGCGACCAATACACGCTTCCACCGTGGTCGCCGCACCGCGACGCTCCTGGAGTGAAGCACGAGCACTCCACCTGACGACGAGCCCGATCGACAGCGGCCGGCAAACACGGCGAGACGTCACGAGAGCACCTCCGCGGCGCGATGATGGCTCCGGCAAACCGTCACGAGGTTCTCGAGCGCGTACGGCGCGCCGCCGTCACAAACCTTGCGCCGGTGATGTACCTCTACGCGGCCGTGGCAGCCGCCGGAGGCGGCGAGCTAAGAAACCGCGGGTCGTGGAATCACGAGTTCCAGCCACAGCGGGAGCCAGACCTTCACGATCGAGATAGTGCATGGGGGCCGGTGCAGCTCTGGCCGGTCTATGGGCCGCTCGTTGTCGTTGCCGCCTACACCGGGCTTCGTCCCTCGGAGTGGGCAGCGCTCGAGTGGCGTGACGTCGACCGGAACGCCGGGGTGCTCACGATCGAGCGGGCGTTCTCCTACGGGCAGGTGAAGCCGCTGAAGACGAAGGGCTCGCGCCGGCGTGTCCCCCTCCCCGCTCGCGCGGCCGAAGTGCTAGAGCACGTGCCGCGGCGGCTGGACACCCGGCTCGTCTTCCCCCGCTCGCGTGGGGCGCACATCGACCTCCGCAACTGGCGGAAGCGCGAGTGGAAGCCGGCACTCGAGGCCGCAGGCTTGCCGCGCGAGCGGCGGCCCTACGACCTGCGCCACTCATTCGCTTCGTGGGCGCTCGCCGCCGGCGTCCCGGCTTATGACGTCGCCCGCTACATGGGCACGAGCGTCCGGATGCTCGATCTCACCGACGGCCACCTCGTGAAGGGCTCGGAGGCGGTGGCGGTATCGCGGCTCGACGCGTACACCGCAGCAACGGCGGAAGCCGCGTCGGGCAGCCAATGACATACGTAATCGCCTCGGAGAAGGCGACTCAGCACCCGCCTTATCCGAGGCCGCTCGCAGCGCTCGCCGCGACGTTCGTTAAGTACCTTCCTCGACTTGGTAGATCTCGTCGGCTACGAGCCCGTGTGCTTCCCGGTGCACCGTATGTGCGGCCTCGGCGTTCGGTGCTTCGACAAGGCAGAAGACCTTGCCTGCCTTCTCGTCAACCCAGTAGCTCTTGTAGTTGACGTCGTGCGCGGCTTGTGTCTCAAGGTCTTTCATGTGGGCCGCGGCGACGTCTTTCATCGACACATCGCCCGCCTCGAGGTTGTGCACGTCCATGAAGAGCGGCATTGACTCTCCCTTCTGATCGGTTGCCGGGCGAATGTTCTCATAATGCTCGCTGCGACGCGACCAGCGAAACTACACGGCGGCTAACGGCGTTTCGGCCATAAGTAGGCCAGAGTCGTCGCTTGGCGGCACGACACCTCTGAACAAAAAACACCGCGTTAGCGGGGCTTTCGAGAGGTGGGCGGTACTGGGCTCGAACCAGTGACCCCCAGCTTGTCGAGCTGGTGCTCTCCCAACTGAGCTAACCGCCCCGGGTCTCCGCCGGATCCTACCGCAAGCAGGCGCCGGCAGAGAGACGTCGGGCAGCGGCCGGGAAGGCCCGGGAGCGGCCCTAGACCACCGGGAATCTGGCCGCGGCGGCGGCGCGGACGGCGTCCGCGCAGACGGGCAGCTCGCGCTCGAGGCGCCGGAACGAGGACTCGAACATGACGATCAACCGCATGGGTGAGAGGGAGACCACAGAGGCTGTTCGCCTTCCCGTGACGAGCAAGCCGATCTCGCCGAAGAAGTCGCGCCGAGCTCCGCGAGGCGCCGACCTTCCCGCACGACCTCCGCCCGCCCCTCCGCGGAGCTGCATCGCGGCCAGGTCCTCAACGTTGACCGCTCCGCGCTGGACCGTCACCCCCGATGTTTCCACGGCCTCTCCCGCCGTTCAAGCGGGTTCACCGAACCCGCACATTCTGCGTCAGTCGATGAAAGGTGCCGGGTCGACCGGCGTGCCCGCGCGGCGGAGCTCGAAATGGAGGTGCGTGCCGGTGCACGAGCCTGTGCAACCCGCGCTGCCGAGCAACTCACGCTCGTTCACCCACTGCCCCGGACGCACCGCGGCGGCCGAGAGGTGCGCGTACAGCACCTCGAACCCGTCCCCGACATCGACGATGACGACGTTCCCGTAGCCGGAGTAGCCATCGAGGTACCCGGTCGCGGTGACCGTTCCGGCCTCGGCTGCCCGCACCTCCAGCGAGCGCAGGCTACCGATGTCGATCCCGAGGTGAGGGCGTCCCCAGCGCATCCCGAACGGGTCGCTGACGACGCCGTCCGCCGGCCAGCTGAGGCCGAGCGGCTCGAGATGCTCCAGGTAGAGCCGCAACGGGCCGTCGGGAACCGCCCGGGCGGACGACGGTGCCGCCAGGAGCATCAAAAAAGACGCGGCCAGCGCGCCTAGGAGCAACCTCATCGAAGGAGAAAGTAACAGGTTTACAGAGGTTTTACGAGAGGGTAGTCGGCCTGCCGCGCCTGCGGCGGCCGACTCGACGCCAGGCGGTGACGAGGCCGACGACGAGCGCGAGCACGAGCAGGAGAGCGACGAGCGGAAGCGCGAAGGCGAAGATCACGAGGCCAAGCGAGCCGACGTCCTCACCGAGCGACAGCACCGGGTTGCCGAGGCCGGCCGTGCCGACAGTCGATACCGGCCGCAGCGTGGCGCGGCCCGCGTGGATCGCGCCTGCCGTGGCCGCTCCGGCTGCAACGGCCACGATCGTGGGCAGGTCGGTCGTTGTTCCCGTCTGGCCGGTGAAGAGGACTGCCCCGGATGCCGGCGCCACCACGGTGCCGAGCGCGTGCAGCAGATGGTCGACACCAGGCACCTTGTCGCCGACGAAGTCGCCCAGCATGAGCGCGGCGAGTGCGCCGAGGCCGGTCGTGGAAGCGAGGTCGTCGAAAGGCGCGGCGAGCTCAACGACGTCGAGGCGCGCGAGCAGAGCGCTCGCGAAGAGTGGTAACCACGGGTTCAGGCCCGCCGCTCCGGACAACCCGAACGCGGCGAAGAGGCTGCCGACGACGGTGCCCGTATCCACTCGGAGCTTTTAACACAATGAGACCTCGTCGGCGGGGTGCGATGGGTGGTGCGAGGCAAGGACGCAGGGAGCGGCCAGATGAGACATCTGGACGCGACCGAGGACGCTGCCTCGCGCCGCACAGCGTGCGCCTCCGGCTCAGAGAGTTAGAGGCTCTTCAGAAGATCTCCGGGCACCAGGGCTTGATGCCGGAGGCGAAGGTGGCATCGGCGCGCTCGACGGCCCCGGGCGTCAGCTCTCGAATCAGCCCCGCCCTCCCGAGCTCGGCGAACGTGATGCCGCCGAGGTAGACCGAGCCGAGCTCGGCCACGTCGAGCGCGAGCTCGGCCTCGGCATCCGTGCGCCCGGCCTCGCCACCCGCGAGGCGCCAGCGGCCGGTGTTCGCGGGCAGAAACTCGTCCGTCACCTCGAGCACGAGCTCGGCGTCCGAGGCGTATGAGCGCCCTGACAGCGCTGCTCCGACGTCCACGAGGCGGCACCAGAGGGCGTCACCGAAGCGCATCTGCATCCGCCTCGGGGTTCGCAGGAGCAGCAGGAGCGGGTGGTCGATCGGCAAGAGCCCCGCGCGGATCGTCGCCACCCAGTCGAGCTCGAGCAGGAACCGCCACAGCTCTCGGACGGCGAGCGGCGAGTCGGCCATCGCCTCGATCACCTCGACGTGACCGGCCGACGATCCGCCCTCCCACTTCATCGTCAGGCGGTAGAGCGCATATCCTGCCGGCCGTCCATCGACCTCGAGGAGGACTATGTTCTTCGCTCCTCCTCCGTTCCGGCGCTCCGGCGGGTCGGCGAGAATGCGGTTCTCCCACCAGGCGGATGTACGGGAGAACATCCCAGGCGTTTCGAGCCTGACCCGATCGTAGATCGGGGGCACCAGCTGCTTCGCCGCCTCCAGCGAAACGAGGCGGGGGCGCGCGGAGGAGTCGGCTGGTTTGCGCAGGGAGCCGTACGTGCGCGGCAGCTCGACTTCCCCGGACCACGAGGCAATCCCGTACCCGAAGCGGCCGTAGATCGTCTCCTCGGAGGCCCAAAGCGTTGCGATCGGCTCGCCGCGCCGGGCGATGTCCTCGAGCTGCGTCCTCATCATTGCCGTCAGGACACCGCGTCGCCTGTGCGTGGGGAGCACGCCCACTACGGTGACGCCCCCGCAGGGCAGCGTGCCACCAGGGACCGAGAACTCGAAGGGGAACGCGCCCGCTCCGCCGACGATGCGGTCGCCGTCCCACGCTGCGTGCATGCGTTCGAACGGCAGCGCCCGTGAGAACCGCTCGGCGCGCGGGTGGTCGGGCTCGCCCTGACCGAAGTAGTGCGAGATCGCGCCGATCGCGTCGGCGAACTCCTCGAGGCTCGTGGTCGGACGAACGTCCCAAGCCATCAGCGCTTCCTTCCAGAAGTCCACTGCGGCTGTGGGGAGTGGCCAGGTGGTGTGATCTGGGGGCGCACGGTGCCCGGCTGGACGCCTGCAGAGTCCAATGGAGTTCTGGAAGGGAGCACGACTAGAACTCCTCTGGACAGAACGGCGGCAACGGCGTCCTGAAGAGCAGTGATGCCCTCTCGGCCCCGCCTTCGCGGAGTTCGGTGACACGTCCGGCGTGGACGAGCTCGTGGACGTCGAAGCCGCCGAGGTACACCGAAGCCAAGTCGGCGACGTCGAGCGAGAGATCGGCGTCGTCATCCGTCCTACCGGCCCCTTCGCCGACGCGGTAGCGACCGGCGTTCCAGGGACAGAGCTTATCTCCCACCTCGAGAACGACCGGCTCGGCGACACCGTAGGAGCGCGCGCGCAGAGAGGCCTCGACGTCCACAAGGCGCAGCCAGAGGCTGTCGGTCAAACGCAGGCCGAGCGCGCGGGGGTCGCGAACGTTCAGGAAGAGCGACGACGCCGGATCGAGGTAGTACGCCTGCACCGTGACGGTCAGGTCGATGCTGAACAGAAACCGCCACAGCTCCCGCTCGGCTGCCGAGGAGACGGTGAACGACTCGACGACGCGCACCTGACCGCGCGGCATACCGTCCTCCCACTCGCTCTTCACGCGGTACATCGCGTACCCCTCGACCTCGCCGTCGACCTCGACCACGGCGTAGAACTTCTGACTCGCGCCGCGCCGCCAGCTCTCGGGGTCGGGCAGTCGATGCTCCTTCCACCAGTGCTCCGAGCGGCTGATCATGCCGGCGCGCGTCGCACGCACCCGTTCGTGCACAGGCCGGAAGAGCTCGTAAGCCTCGTCGCGGGTGACCAGTCGTACCGAACCGGCCGAGCCACGATCGTCGCGGAGCGTGAAACGTCCGCGATCGGCCTTCATGGTCAGGGCGGGAACCGCCAAGCCGTAGCCGAAGCGGCCGTAGATGGAGGACTCGGAGGCCCAGAGCGCCGCGAGCGGCTCACCCCAGTTGCGCACGTCCTCGAGCTGGCGGCGCATGAAGTCGCGCAGGATCCCGCGACGGCGGTGCGACTGCAGGACGCCGACCCAGGTCACGCCCGCGCACGGGAGCTGCCCCCCGGGGATCGTCAGCTCGAACTCATAGGCTCCGGCGAGGCCCACCGGCTGCCCGGCGTCGTACGCGGCGAGCGAGCGCGCAGCGGGAAGCGCCTTGCGCTCCCGCTCCCAGTCGGCGTCGTCGACGGTGGAGCCGAACGCGCTCTCGGCTGCCTCCATCGCGGCGCGGAGCTCATCCTCTTGGGGCGGACGAATGTCGATGGCCATCGGCCGATCCTCTCACGCGATCTTCTCGAGCGGCGCGTAGTCGAGCATCAACTTCCGCTCGCTCCCGTCGCCTGCGAAGCGCACCGTGACGAGGCCCCCCGGCTCGAGCTGGGTCACGACGCCTTCGCCCAGGGTGCCATGTCGGACCGAGTCACCGGTCGAGAGGGTCGGCTGATCGTGACGGGGCTGGATGTCGCGCGTCTGGGCGGGACTGCCGTAGTTCCGCCAGGAGGATGCACGCAACCGCTCGCGCTCGACGTGCCGGTCGGGCAGCTCGTCCAGGAAGCGGGAAGGGAGGTTGTGCGTCGTCCGTCCCCACAGGAGCCGCGACGAGGCATGCGTCAGCAAGAGCCACTCCTTTGCGCGCGTGAGGCTGACGTAGAAGAGACGGCGCTCCTCCTCGATCCCCTGCTCCTCGATCGAGCGGCCGCTCGGAAAGATCTCCTCCTCCACCCCGACGAGGAAGACGGCGCGAAACTCGAGCCCCTTGGCGTTGTGCGTCGTCATCAGCGTCACGTTGCTCTCGCCGGTGAGCGCATCCTGATCGGAGTAGAGCGAGATCTCTTGCAAGAACCCCGACAGGGTCGGCTCCTGCGCGCCCGCGTGGTACTCGCGGGCGCCGTCGACGAAGGCCTCGAGATTCTCGATCCGGCCGCGGGACTCGATCGTCCGCTCGGCCTCGTACGCCTCGAGCGTCCCGGTGCGGTCGAGCACTGTCTGCAAGAGCTCCGGCACGTCGAGCTCCTGCGCCGCCGAGCGCAGCGAGTCGAGCAGGTTCTTCAGCGACGTCACCGCCTTTACGGCCGCGGTGCCGAGACCCGCGTCTCCCGGGCGATCGAGCGCCTCGAAGAGCGAGCTGCCCTGGGCATCCGCGTGGGCGACGAGGCGGGAGATCGTGGTGTCGCCGATGCCGCGCTTCGGCCGGTTCGCGATCCGCATCAGCGAGACGGCGTCGGACGGGTTGTCGAGCACCTGCAGGTAGGCGGTGGCGTCCTTGACCTCGGCACGCTCGTAGAAGCGCGGTCCCCCGATCACCCGGTAGCCGATCCCCTGCAGCCGCAGGGTCTGCTCGAGCACGCGTGACTGCGCGTTCATCCGGTAGAAGACCGCGATCTCGCTGCCCCCATAGCCCTCTTCGACGAGCCCGGCGATCTGCGCGGCGACGTACCGCGCCTCGGCGTGCTCGTCTTCCACCTCGACGACGCGCACCGGGTCACCCTCGCCGAGCTCCGACCAGAGCCGCTTCTCCTTGCGCTCGGTGTTGTGCGAGATGACGGCGTTCGCGGCTTCGAGGATCGCGTTGGTGGAGCGGTAGTTCTGCTCGAGCGCGATCGTGCGGGTACTGGGGAAGTCACGCTCGAATTCGAGGATGTTGCGGATGTCGGCGCCGCGGAAGGCGTAGATCGACTGATCTGGGTCCCCGACTGCGCAGACGTTGTGGTGGGATTCGGCCAGGAGCTGGAGCAGCCGGTACTGGGCGTGGTTCGTGTCCTGATACTCGTCGACGAGGACGTAGCGGAAGGCGTTCTGCCAGCGCTTGCGCGCGTCGGGGAAGCGCTCGAGTACCTCGACGGTGAGCATCAGCATGTCGTCGAAGTCGACCGCATTCGAGGCGTGGAGCCGGCGCTGGTAGAGCTCGTACACCTCGGCCACCGTCTGGTCGTAGAAGGAGGCGACGCGCTCCGTGTACAGCGCAGGCGTCACGAGCTGGTTCTTCGCGTTCGAGATCTGGGCGTGGATCCCGCGTGGAGCGAAGCGCTTCGGATCCTTCTCCAGCTCCTCGAGGCACTGCTTGACGAGTCGCAGTTGATCCTGCGTGTCGTAGATCGTGAAGTTCGAGCGGTAGCCGAGCCGCTCGGCCTCGGCGCGCAACATCCGGCCGCAGGCGGCGTGGAAGGTCAGGATCCAGATCGCCCGAGCAAGCGGGCCGAGCATGTTCGTCAGGCGCTCGCGCATCTCGCCCGCGGCCTTGTTCGTGAACGTGATCGCCAGGATCTCGTTCGGCTTCACGCCGACCGCCGAGATCAGGTGCGCCACCCGGTGGGTGAGCACGCGGGTCTTCCCCGAGCCGGCACCGGCGATGACGAGCAGAGGCCCCTCCGTGTGCAGGACGGCCTCCCGCTGAGCGGGGTTCAGGTTCGCGAGGTACTGGTCAGGAGAGGCGACCGCCGGCATGCGCCGATGCTAGCGAGCGCCCCTGTCGGGGCGCTCGCAGCAGTCGGCGAGACGATCAGCGCCTGGCGCGGATCGTCCGAGTAGCGTTGCTCTGGTTGCCGGAGGCATCCTCCACCGAAACGATCACACGGACCTCGGCGGTGCGGCGCCCCACCAGCAGCTTCTTGCCGGCCGTCGAGAAGACCGCGCGCAGCGGCGCCGAGCCGGCGAGATCGGTCGTGACGGCACGCCCGGTGCCGATCACTCGCGTGCCGAGGACGAGCCGCAGCGTGAACGTACAGCTCTCCGAGCAGGTTGCCCGCACGCGCACGCCGGAGCGCGCGAGCGCGCCGATGCGAGTGGGCGCGACGACGCTCGGAATCCCAACGAGCGGATCCCTCATGTCGGCCGGCGCGACGCCGGCCGCGGCGAGTGCCCGAATCTGCACCCGGCCGCCGATGCGCCCGACGACAGTCGCGGCTCCGGTGGCCAGGTTGATGCGGTGGAGCTGCGAGGACAGCGGATTTCCGGGAATCTCCAGCGCCGCATAGGCGACTCCGTCGCTCGCGGCGATGTCGAAGCCGGTCACGTCGCCGACCTCGACTCCCAGGGCGCCCACGGTCACGAGCGTTCCGTTGTTGGGCGGGTTCTGGAGCACGAGCGTGTTCCTGGCCGCGTCCAGGTCAAAGAGCTGCGTCGTGGTCGCTCCGGCGACGCTGTTCGTGTACCCGGAGGCGACGATGCGCGGCGTGGTGCCGGCCCCGGGATCCCCAGGCGCGTAGGAGAGCTGGCCGTCGACGGCGGCGTTCGCGCCGGTATCCGGGTTCAGCCGCAGGTTCTGACCGCTTTCGGCGGTTACGCGGATCCGGTCGACCGTCGGGTTGAAGTCGAAGCCGAAGGTCGTTCCGCTCAGAGGAGGAACGAACGCGGCCGTACCGATCGAGGTCACGCCGCCGCCGGGCGGGTTGATCCGGTAGAGCCGGCTGGCGCTACTGAGGGCGATGAGCTGGTTCCCTGCCGGACGAACGTCCAGGCCGACGATCTGCTCCCCGGCGGGCAGGCCGGTGAAGGCGACGCGGCTGATCGCCTCCGTCGAGTCGCTCGTAAAGGTGACGAGGCGGTTCTGAGTGTCCACCCCGTAGAAGAGCTCGGCCGCGTCAGCCGCTGCAGCGCGGCCGAGCCCCCCTGCGCAGAGGAGTGCGGACACGAGCAAGAGGATCCGTGGTTTGGGCATGTGAAGGTCTCCGTGGTTGGGTACACCCGTCAGTTCGTGTCTTTCCACCGGCACGGTTCGGTTCCTCACCAACCGTTATAAACCGCTTACGGGACGCTCACTGGAAACGGCTGCCTGGCGAGGGCAGGCAGGACCTGTGCGGTCACCCACAGCGGTGTCGTCGCGTAGCGCGCCGAGTAGCGGTAGCTCCCGTCCGACTGGCGCAGGCGGGCGAGGTAGCGGAAGGCCGCGGGATCAGGCTCGCGTCGGGCGGCGATCAGCGCCTGGATCGCCCATGCGGTCGACTGGGCGTCCGAGCCGCGGCCGTCACTGAGCTCGAAGCCCCCGTCCGCGTTCTGGTGCCGCCGGAGGAACGCCACGCCGCGATCGATCGACCGTCCTGCCACGCCGGCCGAGCGGAGTGCCTGGATAGCGGCTGCCGTGTCGTTCGTGTCCGGC
>Ga0208612_1000860_pt1 | contig 12703 bp, 12 predicted proteins | sample AntDryMetagUQ889_FD_188089 | JGI IMG/M metagenome (GOLD analysis project Ga0208612, IMG submission 188089) | Polar desert microbial communities from Antarctic Dry Valleys - UQ889 (SPAdes) | ecosystem: Environmental > Terrestrial > Soil > Desert | place: Antarctic Dry Valleys | collected 2008-12-31 | reverse complement strand
AGGACCGCGACCCGGTGACTTCCGAGACCGGCGAGACCGGCGAGACCGAGGTGTCGACCGAAGAGACGGCGGCGATCGACGGCGAGGCGCCGGTCTTGGACACGGCCCCGGCTCCGGCAAGCCCGGCGACCCCGGAGTCCCCCAACAGCGCGCCCCAGCCGCGGAGCGGGCCAGGACCACGCGGAGGCCCCGCCGAGCGCCACTAGTCTCTGAGCCTCACTCGATCTCGTCGGAGGAGGCTGCATGGCCGAGGTAGCGGAGGCAGAGGTTCAGTCGGGTCTCGAGGGCGTCGTCGCCTTTGCCACCGAGATCGCCGAGCCGGACAGGGAAGGCGGCTCGCTGCGCTACCGGGGCGTAGACATCGAGGATCTGGTCGGCAAGGTGCCCTTCGAGAAGGTGTGGGGCCTGCTGGTGGACGGCACCTTCGAGAAGGGGCTGCCGCCGGCCGTGCCCCACGGGCTGACCGTGCGCTCGGGCGATCCCCGTACCGACCTACAGGCTTCCCTGGCCGTGCTCGGCTCCCAATGGGGCCTTAAGCCGGTGATCGACATCGATGATGAGAGGGTGCGCGAGCAGCTCGCCCAGGTCTCGGTCATGGGCCTCTCCTTCGTGGCCCAGTCCGCCCGCGGCATCGGTCGGCCGCCGGTGCCCCAGACCGAGGTCGACAAGGCAAGGTCGATTCCCGAGCGCTTCCTCACCCGCTGGCACGGGGAGGCCGACCCCGATCACGTCAAGGCCATCGACGCGTACTGGATCTCCGCCGCCGAGCACGGCATGAACGCCTCCACCTTCACAGCCCGGGTCATCACCTCCACGGGCGCCGACGTGGCCGCCGCCCTCTCGGGCGCCGTGGGTGCCCTGTCGGGGCCGCTGCACGGAGGAGCGCCGTCACGGGTGCTGTCCATGCTCGACGGCGTCGAGGAGCGTGGTGACGCCGACGCCTGGGTCAAGGAGGCACTGGACTCCGGCGAGCGGCTGATGGGCTTCGGCCACCGGGTGTACCGCGCCGAGGACCCGCGCGCCCGGGTGCTGCGCGAGACGGCGCGTGAGCTCGGCGCCCCGCGCCTGGAGGCCGCCGAAGCGCTCGAGGAAGCCGCGTTGGCCGAGCTCAAGGCCCGAAAGCCCGACCGAGTCCTGGCCACAAACGTCGAGTTCTGGTCCGCGGTGGTGCTCGACTTCGCCGAGGTCCCGCCCAACCTGTTCACCCCGCTGTTCGCCTCCGCGCGGGTGGCCGGGTGGGCCGCCCACATCCTCGAGCAGAAGCGCGAGGGCCGGCTGATCCGGCCCTCGGCGAAGTACGTGGGTCCCGATCCGCGGCCGATCTCCGAGGTCGAGGGCGCCTGAGCCTGTCTCACGCCAAGAGAAGACGGCCGGCCTCGTCGGAGACCGGCCGTCTCGTGCGGCGGGAGGGAGGTCGAGAGACGCCGGTCACGGGCGGATGCCCGTGCCGAGAGCCGCTCTGAGGCTCCTATCGGTCGCTCGCGCGGCGGACTTGAGGGCCCCCGCCATACTCGGGCCATGGCCCGGGAGGAGTTGACCGACGCGCGCAAGCGCCTGGTGCTCGTGGCCTGCATCATGGGCTCCGCGGTGGTCACCGTCGATTCGACCGTGGTCAACGTCGCCCTGCCCGCCATCAGGGACGATCTCGGCGGCGGCTTCGCGGGCCAGCAGTGGGTGGCCAATGGCTACCTGGTCACGCTGGCCTCGCTGATCCTGGTCGGCGGCTCGCTGGGCGATGCCCTGGGCGAGCGCCGCGTGTTCTCCGCCGGGGTGATCGGGTTCGGGCTGACATCGCTGCTGTGTGCGATGGCGCCGACCATCGAGGTGCTGGTCCTCGCCCGTGCGCTCCAGGGAGTCAGCGGAGCTCTGCTCACGCCGGCGGCGCTGGCCGTGATCGTGGCCGTCTTCGGTCGCGACGAGCGCGGCAAGGCGGTCGGGTCGTGGACCGCCTGGTCGGCGATCGGGGTCGTGCTGGGTCCGCTGATCGGCGGCCAGCTGGTGGATTCGGCGTCGTGGCGGTGGATCTTCGCGCTGAACGTGCCGCTGGTGCTGGCCACGGTGGTCTTGATCGCCCGGGTCGTCCCCGAGGGCCGGGTCGGCGGAGCGAGGTCGCGCGTCGACATCACCGGCGGAGCACTGTGCGCGCTTGGCCTGGCCGCCCTGACCTTCGGCCTGGTGCGAGCGCCGGACGCGGGCCTGGGCCATCCCACCGTGGCGCTGCCTTTGATCGCCTCGGTGGCGTTGCTCGCCGGGTTCCTCGTCCACGAGCGGCGCACCGAGAACCCGATGCTGCCGCTCCAGTTGTTCGGCAACCGCAACTTCGCGGTGGGCAACCTGCAGACGCTGGCGATGTACGCGGGGCTGTCGCTGCTGTTCTTCTTCCTGGTCCTCTTCCTCCAGCAGGCCGCCGGCTACACCGCGGTGGAGGCCGGGCTGTCTTCACTGCCGGTCACGATCGTCATGTTCCTGACCTCACCCCGGTTCGGGGCGCTGGCCGACCGATACGGGCCGCGCCTGCTGATGGGGATCGGCCCGCTCGTGGCCGCGACCGGGCTCGGTCTGCTGACCACCGTGGGCGCCGAGGTGGACTACGTCACCGATCTGCTCGGACCGCTGCTCGTGTTCGCCGTCGGCCTCTCCATGACCGTGGCGCCGCTGACCGCAGCGGTACTGGCCTCGGCCGACGAAGGCAATGCGGGCACGGCCAGCGGCGTGAACAACGCGATAGCACGCACCGCGGGACTGCTCGGGATAGCGATCGTGGGGGCCGTCGTGGCGGCGCGCTACGGCTCTCGCGCCGACGCATCGGTCGGCGCCTTCCACCTGGCCATGGGCATCTCCGCCGCCCTGGTGGCCATCGGCGGACTGGCAGGGCTGGTCGGCATCGAGAACCCGCAGCGGAAGGTGGCCGCCGCCGAGTGTCCCGCCGGACACCTGGCCGGCGCGCCGACCGAGGCGGCTCGCATCAGCGCGGACGAGGGGGATCCCGCGGTCGTGGCGGTCCGCTAGGAGGCAGGGCCGCCGTCTCGTCGTCGCCCCGGTGCAGCGGCTCGGTCGCGTTGTCGTCCCGGTGCAGCGGCTCGGTCGCGTTGTCGTCCCGGTGCAGGGGCTCGGTCTCGTCGTCGCGGCCCAGGGACACGGTCTCGTCGCCACCCTGCCCCGGAGGAGGAGCCGGGGCACGCGAGGCCCAGGGCGGGGCGACGTCATCCGGGGGACGGCGCGCCCGCTCACGCAGCCCGGCCGCAGCCAGCAGGGCTGTGCAGGCCAGGGCGAGCACGCTCTGGCCCAGTGGCCGGTCGAGCGCCCGCACCACGATCAGCAGCGCGTACCAGGCGGCGGCCAGGATCAGGACAGTGCCATCCCCGAGGGGTAGATGGAAGCGCCGTCCCGCTGCCCGGGCGCGCAGCAGTGCGATCACGCCCAGGCCCGTCAGCACCATGGCCGCCTCGACCATCGAGAAAGGCCCGAAGGTGCTGACTATCAGCAGCGATGCGGCCACTGCCGCCACCTTCTGCTCGAAGCCGAGCCTGCGCCAGAGGTAGGCCATCCTGGCGGCTAGCTCCGGGCGGGTCGGGCCACGGGGCCAAGCGTACGCAAGCGGTCCCTAGTCGATCGGGATGTCCTCGACCTCGGGCTGGGCCGGCGGCCGGTCGAGGCGCTCCAGGTACCAGTCGATGAGCGAGCGCAGCGTGAGCAGCATCTCGCGGACCATGGCCGTCGTCCGTTCCTGCAGCTCCACCGGCGCGTTGCGGCGCAGAGTGTCCAGCAGCACGAACAGGGCGGAGAGGTCCGGCGGCCCACCCGACGCCGAGCGCGGCGGTGCCCCGGGCGGCGTCCAGCCGTGCTCCTCCTCGGCCCGGTGCGCCTCCTCGGCCCGGTGCGCCTCCCACGTTCGGGTCGCCCGATCGAACTCGTGCCGCGCCTGCTCCCAGTCCGCCCGCGGCGGCGGGGCCGTGCCGCGCCGGCGCCGGCCCCAGTCGGGGCTCTCGTCAGTCGGTTTGCTCGGGCCCTGATCCATCGCTTCCCTTCCTGAACTCGACCTCCAGCGCGCCGTCGGCGAAGCGCGCCCCGGTGGTCTCATACGCCGCCAGGGAGGGGGGCAGGATGATAGTTCGCTTGTGATCGCCCACCCGCACCACCACCTCGAGGCCGATCTTCTTCAGCTCGATCTCACCTCGCTGCGCCAGGGGCAGCGGCAGGCGCAGGCGGGCGTGGCCGTTCTCGGCCCACAGCTCCTGGCTCAGCTCACGGTGGAGCACCTCGTGGGCCTCGCACGCCTCGAACACGGCCTCGCCCAGCTCATCCAGCAGGTCGGGGCCCGAGACCTCGGTGGGCAGCCAGGGCGCCGTGAGGACCGGCACCGGGGAGAAGGCCGACCGTACGAGCTCCATATGCTGCTGCTGGGCCTCGCGCCAGTCCGCGAAGTAGCCCTCACCCGCTTCGGCGGGCAGCACCCGGTTCACCACCACGGCGTCGGTCAGGTAGCCGTAGAGGTTCAGGTAGGTGAAGGTCCGCATCGACTCGCGCACCACCATCCGGTCGGGGTTCATCACCAGCCGCACGGTCGTTCGCGACGAGTCGCGGAGGATCGAGTTCATGTCCACCAGGTTGCGCACCAGGCGCTCCATGTCGTCGAACACGGCCTGGCCCGGCAACGGGATGTCCAGCACGCCGCGTGCGAAGGGAGCCGCTGCCGCCATCAGCTTGCCCTGCCAGGGAAAGACCTTCTCCAGCCACCACGTGCAGACATCCGGAAAGGACAGCAGCCGCAGGGTCTCTCCCGTGGGGGCACAGTCCACGATCACGCAGTCGAACTCGCCCTCGGTGTGGTGGCGCTTGATCTGGAGCAGCGAGAAGAGCTCGTCCATGCCCGGAGGCACGGTCAGCTCCTCGGCCGATATGGAGTCCACACCCTGGTCTGAGAGGAGCCTCCCCAGCCACGCCGAGACGGCTTCCCAGTGGCGCTCGATCTCCTCCTGGGCCTTCAGCTCCTGGCCGAACAGATTGTCGGCCACCTGCGTGGGAGCGCTGCCCAGCGGGCACTCGAGCGAGTCCGAGAGCGAGTGCGCGGGATCGGTGGACAGCACCACCGTTCGCAGGCCGGCGGCAGCACAGCGCCGAGCCGTGGCGGCCGCCACGCTGGTCTTGCCGACGCCGCCCTTGCCGGTGTAGAGGATGATGCGCGGGGCCGCCATCGCGGCATCCTATGCCCGGCGCGGGACTACTGGCTCTCGATCTCGCCCGTGTCCCGGGTGCGCAGTCCCATGCCCGTGCGCAGCTCCTTGGCCGCCAGCGACACGGAGTAGGTGCCCGTGCCCCCCGGCTTCCAGGTGAATGAGCCCTGCCCTCGGCGGAAGGTGGCCGTCTTGTTCAGCGACGTCTTGCCGTCCAGGGTGATCACCACCTGGACCGCCGAGCGCTTGGAGACCGAGAAGCCGACCTGGGTCTCCTCGCCCCTCGTGGCGGTGGCGGGCCCCGCCAGCTGGAGATCGGCGGGCTTGGAGATGTAGTCGCGGAAGTTGCGCGTGGTGTTGCAGTAGACGTCGGTGTGCAGGCGGTGGCACAGGCCGGCGGTGAACTCGAGCAGCAGGTCGTAGTACTCGCGGGTGGACTCGCGCCCTTGGTAGGAGTAGGTCGACCAGTCGCCGGTGTCGTTGCGCGGCAGCTCCGCGCGGGCCTCGGGCTCGGCCCGGCGCCAGAGGCGGGCGGCGGTGGGATCGCCGGTGTCCTCGGCGTAGTCGTACAGCCCGATCACCGACTGGAGGAACGCGTTGATGACGAACAAACGCCGCGCGAACGAGTACTGCAGGTAGTGGGTCCCGCCCAGCGGTCCCCGGGTGGCGACGCCGGTGGGCGCCGGGGTGTCGAAGGCGCGGAAGGTCTCGGCCGCGTACGTTCGCCACCTGCCCTGCCCGAGCAGCTTTGAGGCGCGTCCGAAGGCCTGTACCCCGGTGGCGGTGGCCATGCCGCTGATCCAGGGCGGCTTGCCGCCGCCGAAGTCGAAGTAGTACTCGTATGCCTTGAAGCGGCCGCGGGTGACCCGGGTGGCCGCCATCTCGCCCAGCAGCTTGCCAAGAGCGGCCTTGTCGCACGGCACGCCGGTGGGCTTGACGCACGCCCCATGCAGGGCGTTGGCCTTCTTGAAGTTGGCCAGCGGCTGGAGCTGGAGCCCCTCGCCTACGTAGTACTCGAACAGCATTTGGCTGCCCCTGAACTGCACATAGCCGCGGCTCTTCGGGAAGGGGCTGGCGCGCCAGAACTCGGTGTTGCGTCCGAGGATGAGAAAGACGGGCGTCATCCGGGAGGCGGTCAGCTGCCGGCGCAGGGCGATGGCCTCGACGGTCGCGATCACGCTTTGAAGCTCTCGGCCCCGTTGGCCCTTGAGCTTCGCCCGGCGCGAGCGCGCGAGCGCGTACTGGCGCTGGTAGCGCCTGTACTTGGCCCGCGAGATGCTTCTGCGCTTCAGCGCGGTGCTCAAGGCGCTGGTCACCGCTTTCTGTCCGCGCGTGGGTCCCTTCTTCCGCTTCTTCTTCCTGGCCGATGCTCCCGCGCGCGAAGACGCGGCCGAGGCTCCCGCGCGCGGCGAGGAGGTTCTGGTCCGCGGCTCCTTGCCCAGGTCGCCGTCCGCACGCGACGGGACGAACGGATCCTCGACCTTGGTGGCCTTGCCCGACGGGTCGACCCGCAGCACTTCTGCGGCCTGTGCCGGCCCGGCCGCCCACAGCGTCGCCGCGACCACCGCCGGCGCCAGGAGACTGCATCGTGATCGCGTCATCTCGAACCCCAACCTAGGGAAGGCGCCGAAGTTGCGTGCTGGGCGGTGGGCCCTACCGCCCGCCATTCCGGGCTTAGATCCTCTCGCTACTCTCCGCCGGGTCCGCCCGATGATGTGCCCGCCGCCCACGAAGAGCATCATTCGACGTCGCGCCGTCGTCGTCCTGCTGGCCGTCGCCGTCGTTGGGGGCGCCGCCGCGGTGTCTGGTTGCAGGAGCGGCCCCGGCGGGGAACAGGCCGACGCCACCGACCTGCTGACCAGGGCGCTGGACAAGCCGATCAGGAGCGCCGACGTGACCCTGGACGGCGAGTTGAAGATCGACGGTCTCCAGGGGTTCGACAAGCCGGTGCGCATCCAGGCTTCCGGTCCCTACGTCGCGGGGAAGGAGACCATTCCCAAGCTCGACATGGACGTGAAGCTCGGCGCCTTGGGGCAGGGTCAATCTGTGCAGACCGGCCTTCTGACCACCGGGGATCGCGCGTTCCTGAAGTTCGGGGGCGAGTTCTATGAGCAGCCGAAGGCCGACGTGAGCCGGGCCAATAGGGAGTTGGTCCAGAGCGAGGGCCGGAGGATGGGGCTGCTGGGGCTCGATCCCGCGTCGTGGGTGCGCGACGCCAAGATGGAGAAAGAGGAGAAGGTGGCCGGCGCGGACACCGAGCACGTGGTCGTCGAGGTCGACGTGCGGCGGCTGCTCAAGGACCTGAATGCCCTGGCAAGGAAGGTCGCCAACGCGGCCGGCGCAGCGACCGCACCCCCTCCCCCGACGGAGACCCAACTCGACCGAGCCGCCGAGACGGTCAAGGACCCCACCTTCGACATCTACGTGGGCAAGGACGATGGTGTGGTGCATCGGATGTCGGGGAACGTAGCCTTGTCGGTGCCCAAGTCCGAGCGCTCCAGAGTCGATGGGATCACCGGCGGCTCGCTGCGCTTCTCCATGGTCCTGACCAACGCCAACGGCGATCAGAAGGTCGAGGTGCCGACTCGATCGAAGCCCATCTCCGAGCTGTCCAAGCAGCTTGGCGGGGCGGTCGCCCTCGGTCGGCTTGCCGGCGTAATCCCGGGCATGACCAGGCCGCAGGTCGGCCCCGGCGGAGCCCGCGAGCGGGACCAGGCCATGCAGCGCTACAAGGCGTGCGTGGATCGCACCAGCCCGAGCGACAGCGCCGGCCGTGCCGCGTGCGCGAACGAGCTTCGGTGAGACGGCCAGCGGGCCGAAGCCCCCAAGCCGGGTAGCGTCCACACGTGGCCCTGATGGACGCAGCCCCCTGGATCGCACTGGTCGCCGTGCTGATCGTGCTGCTTTGGCTGGACCTGCACTTCTTCGCACGCGGACGCGAGCCCAGCTTCAAGGAGGCCGCGGTGTGGTCGGTCGGCTGGTTGGTGGTCAGCGCCGTGGCGGCGATCGTGGTCTTCGCCCTAAGAGGCAGCGAGGACGCGGTCCTCTTCAGCACGGTGTACCTGATCGAGCGCTCGCTCTCGCTCGACAACCTGTTCGTGTTCCTGCTGCTGTTCTCGTACTTCGGCGTGCCCATGGAGCGTCGGGCCCGGCTGCTGTTCTGGGGCATCGTCGCCGCCCTGGCGCTGCGCGGCGTGTTCATCCTGGCCGGGGTGACGCTGATCGACCAGTTCCACTTCGTGATCTATGCACTGGGCCTGGCGCTGCTGGTGCTGGCCTTTCGCATCTACAAGGGAGTCGACGAGAACGTCGACCCGGACAAGAACCTCATGGTCCGGCTGGTCCGGCGCCTCTACCCGGTGACCGACGACTTCCGCGAGGGACACTGGTTCGTCACCGAGGGCTCCAAGCGCTACGCCACGCCGATGTTCCTGTGCCTGGCCGCGGTCGTCTTCGCCGACATCGCGTTCGCCATCGACTCGATCCCCGCGGCTTTCGCGATCACGCGCGACCCGTTCCTGATCTGGATGGGCAACGTCTTCGCGCTGCTGGGGCTGCGGGCGCTGTTCGTGCTCGTGGAGGGCCTGATCCAGCGCTTTCGCTACCTCGACCAGACCATCGCCGTGGTGCTCGGCGTGGTCGGGGTCAAGCTGCTGATCGAGGACCTGGTCAAGATCGGCCCGCTGGCCAGCCTGGGCATCATCGCCGTGCTGTTCACGGCGGGGATCATCGCCTCGGTCATCGCCGACCGAAACGACCCGGACGCCGACGCCAAGCGCGCAGAGCGCGGCGAGCGGACCGAGTCAGACCACGAGCCCGCTGCCCGCTGACCGTGCTCGGCGCCGCCTATACCCGGGAGGGACGGCAGCTAGGCGAAGAAGAACACCAGCCCCAGGACGGCGTAGAGCGACAGCAGCTGCACGCCCTCGAACCAGTTCGACTCACCGTCCTGGGTCAGGAAGTTGGCCACCAGCACCGCGAAGATCAGTCCACCCAGCTCGTAGCCGTTGAACACCAGGGCCAGCGGCGCAGGACCGACCACGAAGGACAGCAGAACCAGCACGGGCGCTACGAACAGCGCGATCTGGGCGCTGGAGCCGACGGCGATGCCCACCGCCAGGTCCATCTTGTCCTTGGCCGCCACGAGCACGGCGACCCAGTGCTCGGCCGCGTTGCCCACGATCGCCACGACGAACACGCCGACGAAGAACTCGGACAGCCCGATGCCCTTCGACGCCTCGGAGATCGAGCCCACCAGCACCTCGCTCATAACCCCCACCAGCACGGCGGCCACTCCCAGCGAGATCAGAGAGCGCTTCATGGACCAGCCCCCCTCGTGCTCTTCGCCGCTCTCGTCGTAGGGGTTGAAGACCCCGCGATGGGTCTTCAGGGAGAAGACGAGGCCGGCGGCGTAGCTGACCATCAGGATCAGCGAGACGCCCAGCGAAAGCTTCTCGAGGTCCGAGCCGAAGTCCACGCGCTCCTCACCCACCCCTGGCAGCCCTCCGCCGTGGACGAGCTGGAACAGCGCCGGCATGACCAGGGTGGCCACGGCCAGCAGCAGCATGCCCGACTGGGCCGTCGCCGCCGTGCGGTTGAACTCCTGCTTGTCGCGGTTGTAGCCGCCGGCCAGCATCGCGGCCCCCAGCACCAGGAGCACGTTGCCCACGATCGAGCCCACGATCGACGCCTTGACCACTTCCTGCAGGCCCTCGCTGAGGGCGAAGAAGGCGATGATCAGCTCGGGCGCGTTGCCGAACGTCACGTTGAGGAGGCCGCCGATGCCCGGCCCCGTCTTGGCCGCCAGATGCTCGGTGGCCTCGCCCATCAGCGCCGCGGTGGGAATCACACCCAGGGCCGCGGCCAGGAAGACCAGGGTGGGGGAGGCGTGCGCCAGCTCGAGCGCGACGGCGATGGGAATGAAGACGCCTAGGGCGTAGACGGGGCGCACGGCGGGCCGAGCCTAGCGGGATGCCCTCGACTGAATCGGCATCCATGCCGATTCAGTGAACGGCGATGCCCTCGACTGAATCGGCATCCATGCCGATTCAGTGAACGGCGCGGCGCTGCTCAGTGGCCGCATACGGTTGTCACGGCGTCTGCACAGTGGCCGGCATGGATGCCGGCTCAGTCGTCGGAATCATCGACGGGGACGACGGCCGGCGGCGGGTCGTCGTCACCCACGTCCAGATCGGCGCCCGTGCCGTCGGGATCGTCCATGGCGGTCGGCTGGCGGGTGGCGCCGCCGTGGAAGGTGGCCTGGAAGTTCTCCAGCTGCTCGTCGCGGCGGGGTTCGTCGATCGGGGGGTCGTCGGAGATCAGGACCCAGTCCGCGCCCTCGAACTCCTCCATGTTGAAGATCTCGCTCTCGAGCGAGGCGGAGTCGTCGACCACCACCAGCACCTCCGTCTGGGGGTTGAAGTAGGTCCCCGGGCGCACCAGGAGCTCATCGATCTCGTATCGGCGGTCGTCGGCCATCGCTCCCTACCTATATCGGATTCGGCGACTTTCGAACATCGCAGCGAACGTGGCGCCTCAGCTCGCGAGGCGGCGCAGCTCGCGCTCGGTCTCGGCCGCGACGTCCAGCGGCTCCTCGCCGCGGCGCATGCGGCGCTCGTTGCGCGCCACCACGAGCTCGCGGATCTCCTCGCGCAGGGCGGGGTCGGCCGGCGCCGGCGCGGCCGTCAGGGCGTCCAGCTCGGCATCGATGTCGATCGGGCCGTCGCCCCGGGCCACCGAACGGGCGGACTTGGCCTCGAGCATCTGGCGGATCTCCTCTTGGGCCTCGGCGTTGGCGGCGGCGCTCCCGGGGACCGGGTCGGGCCGCATGTCGGGCTCGTCGAGGCTCAGGCCGCCGGTCCGGCCCACGCCGCTGTAGAGGCCGCCGCTGCCGATGTAGCTCAGGCAGGCCACGATCACGCCTGCCACGACCATGCCGATGAGGATGAAGCCGAATGCGTCCACCGCCCCGACAGTCTGACGGTCATGAGAGGGACGGGGGGAGGTTCTGGCCTCCGCCGCAGGCGGGTCCGGGGGCCTTCCGGTACCCTTGTGCGAGCAGCGTTGACTGACCAATCAATCAGGCGCGGCGCGACCCGCCTCCGACGCTGACCCTTTCGCCGCCGCCCCACACGACTTCAAGGAGCCCCAGTGGTCGATTTCACGCTTACCGACGAGCAGAAGGACATCCAGGCGATGGCCCACGACTTCGCCGAGAAGGAGATCCGCCCCGTGGCCTGGGAGCACGACAAGGAGGGCACCTGGCCCGCTGACGTGTTCGAGAAGGCCTGGGAGCTGGGCCTGATGAACAACCACGTGCCCGTCGAGTACGGCGGGCCGGGCCTCGACTACCTGACCGGCGCCCTGATCGAGGAGGAGATCTCCTGGGGCTGCTCGGGGATCGGCACCTCGCTGGGCGCCAACGGCCTGGCCACCGCTCCACTGCACCTCGGTGGCTCCGAGGACCTGAAGAAGAAGTACTTCGGGATGCTCACCGAGGAGGTCAAGTACGCCTCCTTCTGCCTGACCGAGCCCGACGCCGGCTCGGACGTGTCGGGGATGAAGACCACGGCCGTCAAGCAGGGCGACAAGTACGTCATCAACGGCTCGAAGTGCTTCATCACCAACGGCTCCTACGCCAACTTCTACACCGTCTACGCAAAGACGGACAAGGAGGCGGGCCACCGCGGAATCTCGGCGTTCATCGTCGATCGCGACCTCGACGGCGTGTCGGTGGACAAGAAGGAGGACAAGCTCGGACAGCGCGCGTCGAACACCGCCACGATCTCCTTCTCGGACGTGGAGATTCCCGCCGAGAACATGCTCGGCGAGGAGAACAAGGGCTTCAAGCTGGCCATGATGACCCTGGACCGTACCCGCCCGGGAGTGGCGGCCATGGCCACGGGCATCGCTCGTGCGGCCTTCGAGTTCGCCTCCGACTACTCCAAGGAGCGCGTGCAGTTCGGCGTGCCGATCGCGATGCACCAGGCGATCCAGTTCATGATCGCCGACATGGCCACCAAGGTGCACCTCTCGCGCCTGGCCACCTGGCAGTCGGCCGTGCTGCTCGATCAGGGCAAGCGCAACACGCTCGAGTCCTCGCACGCCAAGCGCTTTGCTGCGGACTCCGCGATGGAGGTGACCACCGACGCCGTGCAGGTCTACGGCGGCTATGGATTCATCAAGGAGTACCCGGTCGAGAAGCTGATGCGCGACGCCAAGATCATGCAGCTCTACGAGGGCACGAGCCAGATACAGCGGCTGGTGATCGCCCGCGAGACGCTGATGCCCCGGCGCGCCGAGGCCCCGGTGGCCGCCGCGGCCTAGCAGGAGGCCGAGCCGGAGACCCAGCAAGCGGAGCCAGAGGGCGGAGGCCCAGAAGCGGACTGCCGTATACCGGACGGGCAGGGATGCCCGTCCGGTCGTCGGTATCCGAGGCGGGCAGGGATGCCCGTCCGGTCGTCGGTATCCGAGATGGGCAGGGATGCCCGTCCGGTCGTCGGTATCCGAGGCGGGCAGGGATGCCCGTC
>Ga0208612_1000858_pt1 | contig 12711 bp, 16 predicted proteins | sample AntDryMetagUQ889_FD_188089 | JGI IMG/M metagenome (GOLD analysis project Ga0208612, IMG submission 188089) | Polar desert microbial communities from Antarctic Dry Valleys - UQ889 (SPAdes) | ecosystem: Environmental > Terrestrial > Soil > Desert | place: Antarctic Dry Valleys | collected 2008-12-31 | reverse complement strand
TGTCGCTTCGCCTCCAGTCGCGCGATCTCCTGGTCGAACTTGTCGAGGGCGCGCCAGCGCCGATTCGGCCGCGTCGAGCGCAACGCGCGAGTTTGCTCGGTGATCTCGAATGCGGCGGCCGCAGGGTCGACAGGCAGGTGACTGACGCCGCGCGTGTGCAGGCGCCCGGCTACAACCTCTTCCCGCATCCCCGCGTTCGACAGCTCCTCGAGAGTCTGCTCCCCGCGGACCCAGGCGGGCGCGCGGCTCATCGTTTCTCCTTCGGCTCGCGTTTACCGTTCGCCGGCTGCGCGTCGACGTGCTCGCGAATGGCGACGCGGAGCTCTGCGGACACGCTGCGATCAGCTTCTCGCGCTCGGTCGACGAGGCGCGAGTGCAGATCGGTGGGGACTACGGCGGAGATTTTCATAGCGGTTCCGCCTATCGGCTGCGTTCGCCGTCGTAGGTGCATCGCTCGAGGAGCTCGAGGTAGTCGCACACGCGCACGAGCGGCCGCGAGTAGCCGGGGAGCACGACGACGGGGAGCGCGCGGAAGACGGCATCAACGGCGCGGCGCTCGAGGCCGAGATCGCGGAGATCCGAGCGCGAGAGCACGGCCGCGGGATTCTCGAGCCGCTCGGCCGCGGGAGGGCGGGCGCTCACCGTGCGTACCCCGCGTGCATGTGCTCGGTGCAATAGAAGCTCGTCGACGCGACACCGCGGCCGTCCCCGTAGCGAGTGTGAACCCGCGCGACGTCGGCAACCCTGAGCGCACGGCCGCAATGCGAACAGCGCCGCTCGACGCCGGGGAACTGCCGCCATGCGAACTTCTGGCTACCCGCGGCCATCATGCTCCTCGAGTGAGAGCTGCTCGGCCGGCGTGTGCCGCGAGAGCGTCTCGGCGACGCTCTCGCCGTCTCGGTAATCGAGCAGCAACCGCAGCGTTTCGGCGTCTGAGAGCCCGCCACAAGCGCGCACGAGATCGTCGAGCGAGGGTGTACCCGCTTTATACCCCTGCCTATATATATCCCCATCCTGATTGGGAGGGATAAAGCGGGTAAGCGCTCCGTTGAGCCATTTCCCGCTCACGCAAACCGCTCCTTCGCCCACTCGACGACGTGCCACAGGTCCGGTTCGCCCTTCCCCTGCTTCGTACGCTCGACGAGCCGGTAGGCGGTGAGATCCTCGAGCGCTCGACGCACCGTGTTCGTCGGAGCGTGCAGCGCGACGGCGAGCGGCGACGTCGCGACGGGCTCAGGCGATGCGCAGAGCTGCTCGAGAAGTTGTCGCCGTAGCGCCGGCATCGAATCGAGAGCAACACGCCGCAGGACACGCATCGCGAGCGAGCGCTCGCAGCCGAGCGTGTCGAGCCCGGCGAGCAGCCGTTCGAGCGTCACCGCTATTCGCGCCGGCCCCTCAGCGCCGGGGATGAGCTCGACTTCGCGGCTGTGCCGATCGCGCTCGACGGGTGCTCGTGCGCGCGCAACCAGCGCGGCCAGGCCGACGAGCTCCTGGCGCTCGTCGGCGCTGAGTGGGCGCGGCTCCCGCCGCTCGCCCGCGAACAGTCCCGAGACGGCCTCGGAGAGCTCCCGCCGCATCGCGGCTTCGCGCTCGCCGGTGTGCTCGAGAGCGCGCTCGGCCTGTTCCTCGGATGCCTCCGGCAGCCGGCAGAGTAGGAACCGCTCCCCCATGACACTCAGCACGCCGTGATGGCGGTCGAGTACGGGTGTCGCGCCGGCGACGAGCCCGAGCTTGCCCTGGCCGCCGGAGCTCGGCCAGGAGAGCTGACGGCCGCCGTCTGAGCCGACGTAGCGGACCCAGCTCCCGTCGAAGACTTCCCGCAGCGCCGCGAACACTTCCGCCTTGTCGTCGGGGCGCATCGAGAGCAGCGAGCCCATGTCTTTCAAGACGACGATCCCGAAGTCGCCCACTTCGCGCAGGAGCCCGCCCTTCGCGTCCTGCGCATCCTTTCGCGGCGTTCCCGAGAGCAGCGACGCCACGGTGAGTGTCGACGCCGGGTAGATGTCGGGGAGGCGCAGGAGCGAGCCGAGGAGCTCCGTCTTCCCGCTCGAGGGTGGCGAGACGACGATCAGCCAGACGGGAGCACCTGGCAGGTAGTTGGCGGCGACGGCACCGAGCACCGCGTATACGGGCTCGACATCGGGCAGGAGCAGCCAGCGCGAGAACACGCTCACGACGTCATCGAGGGGCCGTGGCGCAGCTTCGGCGACGGTTCGGATTGCAGTGTCGGCGTCGGGTTCGATCGTGCTCTTGAGAGCGACGCTCTCGAGCTCGGATTCGGCGAGCGGTGGCCGGCAACGGCGGTTGAGCTCGCGAAGCGTCGGCAGGATTTCAGCGCCGGTGAGCCCCGAGCGCTTGAGCTTGCCGGCGACGCTCAACATGGCGGCGCGGCGCTTACCTTCGGGAATGATCTCCTCGACCTTCGGGGCAGGGCCGTTTCGTCGCTTGCGCGCGTCTTCGAGGAGCCATTCCGGCCACCCGACGGCGCGCTCGAGCTCGCGCGTCCAGCGGTAGACGTTCCCGCTCTCATGGACGCTCGGCGGCGCGACGACGTAGCCTCCCGCGCCGCGCACGTCGAGCCCCTCGCCGAGCACGCCGGCCGAGTTTCGGATGCCCTCGTCGGGGAGGCAAAACCAGTAGTGCCACCCGCCCGAGCCGGTGAGCACCTGCGCCGTCTTCAACTTGCCGTGCCGGCGCTCGAGCTCGGCGAGCGAGCGCAACCCCGCCGGGCCGTCGACGTCGAGCACGACGTAGCCGGATGCAGGCCCGGTGACGATTCCGACGTTCGCGTCCGGCCAGCGTCGCCACCACTCGGCGACGACGAGCACGTCCGTCGAAGCGCTCGTAAGCCCGCCTCGGTTGCGGGGAACCTTGCCGGCGAGCGGGAGCACCGGCAACCCGGCCGCGGCGTAATCGAGAGCGGCGGCGAGCAGGTCGCCCGCCGCCGTCTCGTTGCTCTGTTCAGGCTGCATGACTTTCTGGCTTCGCACGGCCGCTCGGGACACCGACACGCGCCAGGCGGATCATCCGGGCAATCAGCTCGCGCGGATCCGTGCCGAACACATCCGCAGGTGTCTGACCCATCAGGCGGATCAGGTTCTCGGCTCCGGCTAGCTCCTCGCCGGAGAAGTCGGAACCGCACCCCTCGCAGAGGCAGTAGCTCCCGCAGGGGTAGGGCATGATGAGCGGGTCGGTTTCCGGAGCGCCGCAGACGTCGCACCGCTCGTACAACCGATCGACGACCGTGCCGGTCATCACGCCACCGTCGGCGCGAAGGGGATGTCGTCACCCGTCGCCGAGCCGCCACCTGATGCGACCGGCTCGGCAGGCTCCTCGAGCGTCGCCTGCTCACCCCGTGCCGGCTTCCGACTCACGCGGAAGTTCGGGTACGTGTATTTCGCACCCTCGACGTCGCCGAGGTACTTGAGCGAGACGACCTCACCGGGCTGCACCCGGCCGAGCGTCTCCACGACGACGAACTCGCCGCGCTCCTCGCTCCATTCTTCGACGAGCCCCTCGATCAGCTTCTTCGAGAGCACGACCGAGCCGACGAGCACCGACCAGCGCTTGCCGTCGCGGTCGATTCCCTGCATGAACTCAGCAGGGCCGAGCTTTGTGGTGCCCTCGTGCCACTCGACGACCTCGATCGTGAGCGGGTTCGGCGCGTCGGGCTCGCGATACAGCCACGGTGAGCCGTAGTCGACGTCGGCTTCGGCTTCGTCGAAGCGGCTGTCGCCTTGATGTGCAACACTTGCCATTGGAGATCCTTTCTGAGAAGTAAGGGGGCCCGGGCTACGTCCGGGCTCCTGGCGCTTTCAGAGGCCGTCGAGAGCGCGTAGCTCGCCGCTCGAGCTCGACGGCCGGTCAGCCCTTCTGATCCGCCGTCACCTCCCCGAGACGTCGCAGGTCCTCGAGCAGCCGCGCATAGGCGGCCTCAATGCCCACGTGGACGAGAGCCGTTCTCCCAGCGCTGGATTGATGTCCAGGACGTGCCGAGCGCCTTTGCCATCTCCCGTTGCGACACGCCGGCGGCCTCGCGGATACGACGACGCTCGGCGGGCGGTGGCAGCTTGCGCCGCGCTCGCACGCGTTCGAGAAGAGCGTCCACGCCTCCTGTTGGCAACCCGGATTTACTAACCGTGTCATTCATCGACCAGAAGCGTAGCTATATGCGACGTGGTCTGCAAGCAAGTCGCGTTGACAAACCGTGTCACTACCGTGTACGTTGACTACATGACGACTCTTCCCATCTCAATGCTGCACGGCCCCGCGGGGTGGGCTGAGGTTCGCTGGCAGCTCGACCACCGCGAGCTCACCGGCTACATCCGCCTCGCATTCGACAAGCTCGAAGGGCGCTACGTTGCGGCCGAGCTCCGACTCTTCGACCCCACGCCCGAGACTCTCCGCTCCCTCCCGCTCCTCAAGATCATCGATGCGATCAACGCCTCAGACATCGTCGCGCTGTCCGTGGCGCAACACCTTCGCAAACCGCCGCCCAAAGATCTCGTGCGCTACTTCGAGAAGGCGCGCAGCGGAACCGGGCCGGTGCTTCCTCTCGAGCGGGAGTTCCGGCTTTCGCGGCCGTCGGGGCGACGCTTGCCAGACAGCTTTTACGAGCAAGTAGCTCGCGCCTACACGGAGGCCGTCGCCTATGGATTGAATCCGCGCAAGACCCTCGCAACGGACTCCGGTACCCCGGCGGACACGGTCGCGCGGTGGATTTCGGAAGCGCGCAAGCGTGGGCACTTGCCACCTGGCCAGCCCGGCCGGATTACCGCGCTCTCGGACACGTTGCGAGCCGCGCGGAAGAAGTACGAGAGGCGGACACGTGGCTAGTGTGTGGATTCGTCGCCGGCCGCGCAAGAACGGCGCCTTGAGCTTCCGGGTCGAATACAGGCCAGGAGGGCGAGAGGCATCGGTGCGCTTCGGCGGCTCGTTCCCGACGCTCCGACTCGCGAAGCGCAGGCGCGACTACTTGCTCGCAGAGATGGCATCCGGCCGGATGCCCGACCTGCGCCCGTTCACCGCCCCGGAGAGCGCCCCTCAGACGCTCAGACAGGCCGCCCGACGCTGGCAGGAGAGCCGCGTCGACGTCGCCGAGGGAACGAAGCACACCTACCGGGTGAACCTCGAGCGCATCCTGCGAGTCCTCGGCGATCGAGCCGTCGACTCGGTTACCGTCTCCGACGTCACCGCTCTCGTCGCCGAGCTCGCCTCGCTCAAGCGCGAGTCGCTGCGCAAGACGCTGTCCACGCTCGCCCAGGTGCTCGATCACGCCGGCGTCGAGCCGAACCCGGTTCGCTCGCCGAAGGTGAAGCTCCCCCGCGGCGAGCGCCGCGAAGTGAATCCGCCGACAGCCGCGCACATCGAGGCCGTCGTTCGCATCCTCCCCACCCGCTACCGGCTGCCGACGCTTGTGCTCGACGCCACCGGAATGCGCATCGGGGAGCTCGAGGCGCTGACGTGGGGCGACGTCGACGAACCACACTCACGTTTCCGCGTCTCAGCGGCCGTCTCCAAGTCAGGACGGGCACGATGGGTGAACACCCCGGCCGTCGTCTTCCAGGCCGTCTCAGGGCTCGTGGCGCGCGAGGATCGAACGGATACGCGGCCCGTCTTCCAGGGCTTCGGCGCCGATCGCTTCCGGACTGCGCTCGCGCGTGCCTGCCGCGGTGCCGGCGTCCCGACGTTCTCACCCCACGACCTCCGGCATCGCCGCGTGTCGCTCATGCACGAGCAGGGCGTCTCCTGGGCCCGCATCGGCGAGCTCGTCGGACACGGCGACATTGTCACGACGGCACGGACGTACACCCATGTTCTCGGCGACGCAGCCGAGCTCGACTACGAGGAGGTACTCCGGTGACGTTCTACTCGATCGACGAGATAGCCGAATACGTCCGTGCGGCGTACCGTGACCAGCGTCAAGGGGTGCCTGGTGGGAAGACGCAGCGGCTCGATCTTGCTGCCGCCTCGCCGAGTCCTCTCATCGAACGGGCGATCGAGCTCAGCGGCGCGGAGGGGATAGCCAGTGCAGAACTACGTCGCGCGTTGAGCCCGCCCATCGCGAAGGAACGTTTCGAGCAGGCGCTGTGGCAGCTGGAATCGGCCGGGATCAGATCCGCATGGTTGTGCGGGTCAGGTGAGTCGGGAGTGCCGCCAGAGCGCGTCTCATGAGACACCGGTGAGACACGCGCGATTGGACGTCAGGGGGGTTCCTACCCGTTCGCCTCCATGTACTGACGAATCGCCTCGTCAGTCGCCTTCAACTCTTGTGTCGGGCTGAACTGAATCATCTCTGTCCCTGCCTCAAATGTCGGGCTATGTCCCGGCCCGACGTAGAAGGCGTCCCCTGCCTCGAACACTTCCTCGTGATCGGCAAACCGCCATGTCTGCCTTCCCTTCAAGACATATCCCCAATGGGGGCATTGGCACATCCCGTCGGGCCCCTTGAACATTGGTGCCATGTCTTGTGTCTCACGAAACGAAAGATGATTCACCGTGGAAGCGCAGGACTACGGCGGCGTGGAGGTCCACGAAGGGGAGGTCGGCGAGTCCGGCGCGGTCGGCGAGCGCATTCCCGCTCACGGTCTGCGCACGGTCACTGAGGGTAGTCCCCATGCCCTCAATCCCTCAGTCCTCGGGTCGGAAGCGGCTTGCGTGCAGGGAAAGCGCCGGCTCGGCCGTCCCTCAGTTGAAACCCTCAATAGATGCGGCAGACCTCGGCAGCGAGCGCCGGCGAAAGCGGCCGGACTCTGACCGCTGCGGGGTTCGCGTCCGCTCACGTGATGGCCCCGCACGACCATCATCGCATCACATCAAACGCGGGAAACTCTGGTCACAAGCCGAAATGCGACGTCCGTGCTCCCGCACGTAACCCCATCATTTGACTAGGTAGACCATCGCCCACGCAACTTTCCTTCGAGATCTTGGGCACGTCCGCTCCTTTCTGAATGCCGGCAGGGCTTTCATCATTTCAGGGCCACTTCCGAAGAGTGCGTGCGTCATCGTGCGTTAGCTCGGTACGGCGGCACTCGCGGAGACGAAACCCGAGCCGGAAGAGGACTCGAGCGCTGTGCGAAAACGGCTTGGGCAAAGCAAAAGCGCGAGAGCACTGACACGCTCTCGCGTGTCGGTGTATCAACGGCGTCATCTTCGGCGCCACCGTGCTCGCGATGGCAACGGCCCTGCCCGAGATCAGCTCCGGGATCGCCGCGGTCCGGCTTGGTGACAACGCGCTCGCCATGGGTGACGTCTTCGGCGGCAAACGCATTCCAGGTGTGCCTGTTTCTGCCCGCCGACCTGATCGCCGGCGCGCCGGTGCTAGCAGCGGCAGGCAGGCTGAACAGTTGGCTCGCGGCGCTCGGGGTCGCGCTGACCGCAGTGTATGCGATTGGCATCGTGGCGCGACCGCAGCGCTGTCGCTGGCGCCTTGGACCCGACTCGATGTTCGCGATCGCAGTCTTCGCTCTCGGTGTGGCTGGACTGTTCGTGTTACCACACTGACGTCGGACCCAAGGGGAGGCTCCTATGCCGTTGCAGCTTGGGGGACGTCCAGTAGGTCAGCGTCAGGGGGCTGAGCGAGCCCTGCGGCGTCCACGTGATCGCGTTCTAGCGCACCCAGAGCTGGTCCAGCAGGATGCCCCACTGCGGGTGGTACTGGTAGTTGCCCACCCGCCGGGAGACGAAGTCCACCTGCCTGTGCGAAAAGAGCGGGACGAACGGCGCCTGGTCGACGATCGCGTGGTCGACTCGTGCCCACAGCTGATTGGCGCGATACGGATCGGTCGCCTGCAGGGCAAGCGCCCGCTGGATCCACGCGTCGATCCGACGATCGCAAAACTCCGACCAGTTCTGGTTCGTCGCACTGCCAGGCTTGAATGCGTCGCAGGAGAGCAGGACGTTGAGGTAGGCGGATGCTGCGGGATAGTCGGGGATGTACGAGACGAGCCCGGCCTGAACGCGCAGTCGTGAGTTCGCCGGTCCCGCTGGACCGAAGTAGACGCCCGTGTCGACGTGCCGCAGGCGAACCCGGTAGCCGAGGCTGCGAAGGACCGCCGCGACGAGCGGGCCCTCGCGCCGGTGGCTGTCCGACACCCAGACGGTGACCTCGGCGCCTCGCGTTCCCGAGTCTGCGACCAGCCGGCGCGCCCGCTCGAGGTCGGGCGCGGTCCAAACCCCGCCCGGACCGGGACGCTGGGTGTAGGGACAATACGGACGAAAGCCGGGGAAGTCCGGCGGCAGGATCTGGCAGGTGGGCCGGGCCCCCGCGCCGCGCGCAGACGTACGAACCGCCGCCGCACGATCGACCGCGAAGTTGACGGCGCGCCGCGCGCGCACGTCGTCGAACGGCGGCACCCTCGTGTTGAGGAAGAGAACCGTGACCCAGCGAAGGGGGTTGATGTGCACCTGGCTGGCGTACTGGGTGGCGACCTCTCTCTCGAGCTCGGGCGGCACGCCTTCGTACGCGACATCTGCGTCCCCCCGCTCGACGGCGCGCACCTGGTCGAGCTTCGACACTCCGAGCCTCAAGGTGATGCGGTCTGGATAACCGTCCGGCTGCGCGGCCTTCGACCACTCCCGAAATCGCGGGTTCCGCACGAGCGTCAGCTCCCGCCTGGGCGGGAAGCGGGCGATCATGTACGGGCCGGTCGCAGGCAACGGATGCGTACCGACGTCACGGGCGGCGGTGGCAGCCGGCACGGCATACGCATACGGGAGCGCGAGCTTGTGCAGAAAGTCGGGATCGGGCGTGCGCAGATGGAAGGTGACCGTCCGCGCACGCTCGTCCGTGACGATGCCGCGCGAAAGGTCGCAGCTGGCCGGTGTCGCAGCGCACTCGCTTGCTCCCACGATCGCGCTGTAAGGCGCGGCTTCGTGGAAGACGAGGAAGTTTCGCTCGAGCGCGCGGCGAAAGTCGACCGGCTCGACGGGAGCTCCGTTCGAGTAGCGGATGCCGGCCCGAAGGCGAAATGTGTAGGTACGACCCTCGTCGGTCGGGGCTGGGAGCCCGATCGCGAGGTTGGGGACGAGCTGACCGCCGGCCACGCCGCCGACGCGCCGGAACGCGACCAGGCCGTCATTCGTCGAGATGATGGCCGGCCAGGCGCCGACGTTGAGCGTGTCGATCGAGTTGCGGAAGTACGGCGCTTCTCCGACGATCCGCAGCGTGCCTCCGCGGTGAGCGCCGCCCGCAGAGCGGACGGCTACGAACAGCCTCGCGCTCACTGCGGCGAGCCCTTGCGGCCGCTGACCTATGAGAACGCTTCGCGTCACGGCGTTCGTGCGCTGGTCGATCAGCGTCAGCATTCCGTCGAACTCGTTGCTCACCCAAACACCGTCGCCGACGACCACGATGCCGCGCGGGCCGTCGCCGACTGCAATCGTCGCGGTGACCGACGCCCGCCGCGGATCGATGCGCGAGACGGTTCCGTCGAGGTTATTCGCGACCCAGACCGCGCCCGCTCCGATGGCGATGTCCGTAGGGCCGTTTCCGACGCTGATCGTTTCGACCACCGTCTTCCGCGCGGGATCGACCCGAAACACCACGCCCCGCACCTCGTCGGCGACCCAGACGCCGCCTGCGCCGACAGCGACTGCGCGCGGGCCTGCCCCGACTGCGACGCGCGCGGTGAGGAACCCGGTGCGTGCGTCCAGACGCGAGAGCGTCTGCTCGTCCTTGCTCGCGACCCAGGCGGCTCCCCGGGCTAGCGCGATGGCGACGGGAGCGCTTCCGACGGCGATCGTCTGCACGACAGTGTCCGTTCTCGGATCGATGCGTGAGACGGTGCCGTCGAGCGAGTTTGCGACCCAGACGGCTCGGTCGTCTGCGGCCACGCCGCTCGCCCCGCTTCCAACTCGGATCGTCTGCTGGACGCGACCGGAATCGGGATCGACCCGCGACACGGTGTGGCCGTCGGCGCTGGTGACCCAGACGCTCCCCGCGCCGACCGCGATGTCGGTCGGCGACGCAGGGAGGGTGCCGGCGGCGACGAGCTTCCCGTCGTCGATCACGCCGACCCCGTTCGCGGCGACCTGAACTGCACCGGCCTCGCTCGAGCTCGTAACAGCTCGGATGGCGAGCACGAGAGCCACGATCCCGAGAGGGACGGTGGCCGCCGCGATCAACCTCGCTCGACGTCTTGCGCGAGATCGCCCACGCTCGACGACGTACGTGGCTCCGTCGCCGTCTGTCGCGGGTGGGGCGATCGGTGCGCCTTGGTCGAGAGCTGGATCGTGACGCAGGATCGCGCGCTCGAGTTCCTGCAGCTCCGCACCAGGCTCGATTCCCAGCTCGCCGACCAGCATCCTGCGTGTTTCCCGGTACTCGGCGAGTGCGTCCGCCTGCTGACCGGCCCGGTACAAGGCGAGTATCAGTTGGCCACGCAGCCGCTCGCGAAGCGGATTCGCTGCGACGAGCGCCTTGAGCTCTCCGACGAGGTCGGCGTGACGGCCGAGCGCGAGCTCCGCCTCGATCCGGTCTTCGAGGGTCGCCAGTCGCAGGTCGTCGAGACGCGCGATCTCCTGCTGGGCGAAGGCGGCAAACGAGAAATCGGCGAGCGCCGGCCCCCGCCAGAGCGCAAGCGCCTGGCTGAGCTTGGCCAGAGCACGGGCATGGTGACCGGATGCAAGGGCGCGCGTGCCTTCTCGCCTCAGCTGACCGAACTCGTCGAGGTCGCTCGTTCCGGGCACGACGCGTAGCTGGTAGCCGCCGGCGTGAGTCACGAGCACGGCTCCTCCGTCGTCCGCATCGGACGCGGGCTCCGGGTCGAGCCGCTGCCGCAGGCGCGAGATGTAGATCTGCACCATCTTGGCCGCGCTCGGCGGAGGTGACTCCCCCCAAAGCGCGTCGATCAGGCGATCGCTGCTGACGGGCTCGTTCGCGTGCAGCAGGAGCATGGCCAGCAACGCCCGCTCGTTCCCCGTCGGGAGTCGAACTGGTTCGTCCCCGCGCCGCACCTCGAATGGGCCGAGAACTCTGTATTCGACCCTCACCGCGTTTCCCGGTGATCGAAGCTAGCACAGCGCTCCGGCGCGAACCGACGCGCCCAGTCATTTACTGACATTTACCGGCGCGCAGCGATCCGGCAACCGCCTCCTCGGATCATCTCGCGGTGCGATCAACACGAGTTCTGCTCTCGATCGCCAGCTCATCTTCATATGTGCGCTGGCGGTAGGTGTCGCGATGAGCTCGGCCGCCGGCCCGGCTGTGTCACATCTGCAAGCGCACGGCTGGACCTGCATGACGCCACATCTCGGCTTGTTCCACTGCCGCCCGCCCGGTTCGAATCCGCTCCCTACGGGTCCCGCATCGGTCCACTTCCTCGTCTTCGACCAGAGCGGCACGAACAAGCTCGGCACGGAGACGCTGATCCGCTCCGACCTGTATGCCGGCCAGCCCTGCCAGGGCACGCCGGTTGGGCAGTACGAGTTCATCCCGGTGGGGCCCGGGTACTACGGCTGCCATCACTTCGCCTTGCCGAGCTAGAGGAGCTCCAATGGCCTTTCTGATGGCGCGACTGGAAGTCGCGGACTACGAGGCGTGGAAGCGGGAAAAGTTCGACGCGGACTCGACGGGTCGACTAGGCGCCGCGACCGGACATCGCATCTACCGAAGCACCGAAAACACCAACGAGGTTTTCGTACACGTGGAGTTTCCCACTCCCGAGGAGGCCGTGCTGTACCGGGAACGGCTCCTCGGCTCCGGGGCGCTCGAGGGTGTCAGGGCTTCCAATGAGCCCGGTGTGGTCGAGGAGGAAGAGACCGTCACGTACTGACTACGGACCGGTCATCTCGGCCGAATTCAGGTTTGGAAAGAGCTTGCCTACCAAGACGGAGGAAAAATGCTGAAGCAAAACGCTGGATCGACGCACAGGGGAGCCCGGCTGCTGGTTCCGCTGTCTCTACTCGCGCTCATACCGTTCCTCGACGCTGCGACCGCTGCGGCGCCGCGTCTCCCCTCCCTCTCGATCTCGCCGCCCGCGAGCATCTCGGAGGGGGACGAGGGCACGACAAACGCGTCCTTCACGGTAAAGCTGTCTGCATCCAGTCGCAAAGTCGTCAGCGTCCGCTTCCGGACGGAAGGCTTCTTCGCGACCCAGGGCACCGATTATCGAGCGGCCAGCGGGACGCTCGTGTTCAAGCGGGGGCAACGCACGAAGCGCGTGGTCGTGCAGATCATCGGAGACACGGTTCCGGAGGACGTCGAAGACTTCTACATCCGCCTCTCGAATCCGCGCAACGCCCGGCTCCGGGTAGCGCAGGCGGCCGGGAAAATCGCCGCCGACGATCTCCCTCCGCCGTTCACCGTGGTCGCGGACCTGAAGGCAGGCCAGGGGCCTGCCATCGGCCACGCGGTGATCACACTCGACGCTCCCAAAGGCGAAGCGACGTTCACGCTCGAGGTCAGAAACTCGACGCGCGATCCGATTTCAGCCCACATCCATTCGCGTTCGATGGCGCTGGGTGGTGGGTTTCCCTCGCTGACACCCGTTCCCCCGCGCGACGGAATCGTGACCGGTGCGATTCAAGTGGCGCCACGGACGATTCTGCTGATGGACGCGAACCTCGCGGATTTCCTCGTCGAGGTTCACCACGACCGTCTCGGCACACTGCCCGAAGACCTCAGCGGCGACCTCCGCAGAGCGCCGTAATGAGGATCGAGGCGAGTAGGCGCAACGGAGCTGCATTGCGAAGCGAAGATGCGGTTAGGGG
>Ga0208612_1000855_pt1 | contig 12725 bp, 12 predicted proteins | sample AntDryMetagUQ889_FD_188089 | JGI IMG/M metagenome (GOLD analysis project Ga0208612, IMG submission 188089) | Polar desert microbial communities from Antarctic Dry Valleys - UQ889 (SPAdes) | ecosystem: Environmental > Terrestrial > Soil > Desert | place: Antarctic Dry Valleys | collected 2008-12-31 | reverse complement strand
CCCGCCCCGCCCACAAGCCAAACGTCCCACGCTGCGCCCTATAGGGGGGCAATCGGGACGTTTCCGCTTGCGGAGACGCCCGGAGCCCTTGCGCGCCTCCTTACGAGCGGCACCACGGGCGAGCCTCGACCCGTCGACCTCACTCGCGACAACTTCTTCCACAGCGCCGTCGGCACGGCGCTTGCTCTCGGCATCGGCCCGCAGGACCGCTGGCTCTGCTGCCTGCCTCTTGATCACGTCGCGGGCCTCTCGATCCTCACGCGCTCGGCGATCTGCGGCATCGGGGTCGTTCTCCACGATGGCTTCGACGCGGATCGGGTTGCCCAGTCGTTCGAAGAGGACGGCGTGACCCTCGTGTCGCTGGTCGCGACGCAGCTCGTCCGCCTGCTCGAGGCCGGCGTGGATCTCGCCGGGCCGCGCGCGATCCTCTTGGGAGGGGGTCCTGTCCCCGTGGACCTCGTCATGGAGGCAACTGGCCGCGGTGCGACGGTCATCCAGGTTTACGGGATGACCGAGACCACCTCGCAGGTGACCTTGCTCGAACCGGCCGACGCCGAACGGAAGGCCGGCTCGGCGGGGAGAGCCACGCTGGGGGCACAGATCCGCATCGACGAGGGCGAGATCCTGGCCCGCGGCCCCGTCGTCGCCCCAGGCTCGGTTGGCGAAGACGGCTGGCTTCGCACCGGCGATCTCGGCAGGATCGACGACGACGGCTACCTGTGGGTCGACGGCCGCAAGGGCGACCTGATCGTCACCGGCGGCGAGAACGTGATGCCCGAGCGGGTCGAGGACGTCCTCAAGGCCCACCCCGATGTCCTGGACGCCGCGGTGGTGGGTCGCCCCGATCCCGAGTGGCAGGAGGCGGTGACGGCCGTGGTGGTCCTCCGGCCGGGCGCGGCCGAGGACGCCGATGCGCTCCGCGAGCACTGCGCCGCGCACCTCGCGGGCTACGAAGTGCCGAAGCGCTTCTCGTTCGTGGTCGACCTACCGCGCACAGCGTCGGGCAAGCTCATGCGCTCAGCGCTCCGCTAGCCCGGCGCGTTCGCCAGGTTCTGCTCCATCGCTCCGATGACGCCGTCGAACCACCCCTCGGGCGGCTCGGGCAGGAGCGCTGCCCAGCCGCCTACGGCGCTCTCGATGTGCGCTCGGGACTCTGCGACGGCCTTCCTCGCTCGCGGGGCGGCATCGCCCAGGAGCTTGCCCTCGCGCTTCACCCACTTGCCCGCGACCATGACCGCCTCGACGTCGCCCGCGCCGCACTGGAGCACGACCTGTGCGATCGGTTCGGCGGGCGGGGCGAAGTTCATCGCGTCGCCTGCGCCTCGGAGGATCACAAGATCGGCCGCCTTTCCTGGCTCGAGCGAGCCGATCTCGGAATCCAGGCCGAGGGCCTTCGCCCCGCCAAGCGTCGCAAAGCCCAGCATCTGACTCGCGCTCAAACGCAGCGTGTCCGGCATCTCGAGCCGGTCGAGTGTCACCTGGTTCACCCGAGCCCGCTCGCAACCCAGCCCCAGACGCATCTGGCCGAAGAGGTCGCCGCGGTTGTTCGAGATGATGTCGCAGCCAAGCGAAGGCGTCATGCCCCGCTCGAGCAACCGAGCGGTAACCGGGTAGCCCATGCCCATCTGAAGCTCGGTCTCGGGCGTAACCGAGACGGACGCGCCTACGCCCGCCAGGAGGTCGAGCTCGGCCTCGGCGCACGCGTTGCAATGGACGTGGACTTGGCGCGAGTCCAGCAATCCCGCCGCGTCCAGCAGCTCCACCTCGGGCGGGCGGTTCGGGTTGTGGACCGAGCCGGTGTGAGCGGTCACCATCACGTCGAGCTCGCGGGCGACGCCGACCTCGCCGACGGTGACGTCCCACGGCACCAGCCCAAGCTCCGTCAGAGCGACGCCCATCCGCAGCACGCCGGCGTCCGGCGAGAAATGCTCGGCCCGAACCCGACGCGCGTCGTCGAAGCGCTTCTCTGGCGAGTCGAACGGCGGCTCAGCGACGGGCACCGGGAACATGCCGTAGGCGAAGACCCCGCGCAGGCCCGCCTCGCGGAGGCCGCGCACCGCCTCGTCGGCGTGGTCGGGCGAAATCAGACAGTGGGAGAAGTCGAGAACACAGGTCACACCGGCGTCGAGCGCCTCCAGCGCGCCTGCCAGGTTGCCCGCGTAGATGTCCTCAGGGCGGTAGACCGCCGACGCCGAGAGCCGGATGCCGCGGAAGTAGTCGAGGAGCGTCCAATCGGCGCAGATTCCGCGCATCGCGGTCTGCCAGGTGTGGCGGTGCGTGTCGACGAAGCCGGGAACGACGATCGCGCCGCTCGCGTCCACCCGCTCGGCGTCGGAGTCGAGGCCTTGGCCGATCGCGACGATGCGCCCGTCCTCGACCAGGATGTCCGCGAGGTCGCCAGCACTCGTGGCGGGATCGCCGTCAACGACATGGGCTCCGTGAATAAGCGTCCGCGTGGCCACAACCGGCAGCTAATCACGGAGTAACCTGCCGCGCCATGTCAAACGACGGAATCTTCTACGACGCCGATGCCAATCCCGCCGCGCTCGAGGGCAAGACGATCGCGATCCTCGGCTTCGGCTCGCAGGGCCACGCGCACGCTTTGAACCTGAAGGAGTCCGGCCACGACGTGGTCGTCGGCCTCCGGCCCGACTCGTCCTCGCGCGAGAAGGCCGAGGCAGCCGGCGTTGAGGTTCTCGACGTCGCCGACGCCGCCTCGAAGGGCGACGTGGTGATGATCCTCCTTCCCGACGAGCGCCAGGCCGAGATCTGGGAGTCCGACATCAAAGACGGCATCTCCGAGGGCAACCTCCTGATGTTCGCGCATGGTTTCGCAATCAACTTCGACCAGATCGAGCCGCCTCCGGGCGTCGACGTGGGCATGGTCGCGCCGAAGGGGCCGGGCCACCTGGTCCGCCGCCAGTACGAGGAGGGGAGAGGCGTCCCGTGCCTCATGGCGATCCACGCGGACGATTCGGGCACCGCGCGCGACCAGGTCCTCGCCTACGCCTCAGGGGTCGGCGGCGGGCGGGCCGGGATCATCGAGACGACCTTCAAAGACGAGTGCGAGACCGACCTCTTCGGCGAGCAGGCCGTCCTCTGCGGAGGCGCCACCGAGCTGGTCCAGGCCGGGTTCGAGACGCTGGTAGAGGCCGGTTACGACCCGCGCCTTGCCTACTTCGAGTGCCTCCACGAGCTGAAGCTGATCGTCGACCTCATGTACGAGAAGGGCCTCGGCGGCATGCGCTACTCGATCTCGAACACGGCCGAGTACGGCGATATGACCCGCGGCCCCCGCGTCATCACCGACGACACGCGCGCCGCGATGAAGCAGATCCTTTCTGAGATCCAGTCGGGCGAGTTCGCCAAGGAATGGATCGCCGAGAACCGCGCCGGCGGCGAGAACTTCGACCGCATGCGCTCGGAATCGGCAAGCTCGCAGATCGAGACCGTCGGCAAGGACCTCCGCGGAATGATGCCCTGGATAGATCAGGGCGAGCTGTAAGCGGCGCGACTACGCGTCGCTTGAGCCTGAGCCGTCGGTCCGCATGCGCTCGTCGCCTTCGGGCACGTTGCCGTCGCGCCCTACGTAGCCGCCCTCGGCGCCGACGATGACGTAGACGGCCTCGCCCGAGCCGACGTTCTCAACTTTCCGGTGGGTCGCGGCGTCCACCCGCGCCATACCGCCCGACGCGAGCCGGTGCTTCGAGCCGTCGCCGAACTCCATCTCGATCTCGCCCGAGTGGACGAAGTAGAGCTCTTCCTGGCGGTCGTGGTAGTGAAAGCCCGAAGACATGCCCTCCGGCATCACGATCGCGTTCACCCCGAATTCCTTCACGTCGAGCTCTCGCCGCACCTTGCGAAAGCCTGGGCCCTGTCCGAGCCCGTCGAGTGAGCCGACGGCAAAGCCGTCGCCTGAGACCACGTCCGTACCCTCTTTTAAAGCCATTCGATCACCCTAATACCCTGCCCCGCTCCACGCATGACGCCTGCGACCCAGACACAAATTCCCCCAGAGATCAAGCCTGCCGACGGCCGTTTTGGCTGCGGGCCCTCGAAGGTCCGCATCGAGCAGCTGAAGCGCTTGGCCGAAGCGTCAGACGTGATGGGCACCTCGCACCGAAAGCCCGCGGTCAAAGACGTGGTTGGCCGAGTCCGCATCGGCCTTGCCGACCTCTTCTCCGTGCCCGACGGCCACGAGATCATGCTCGGCAACGGCGGCACGACCGCTTTTTGGGACGCCGCCGCCTCATGCCTCGTCCGGGAGCGCTCGCTCCACCTGACCTATGGCGAGTTCTCCTCGAAGTTCGCGAAGGTGACCGCCGGCGCCCCGTTCCTGGCCGACCCCGTCGTGGTCGAGGCCGAGCCGGGCGATGCGCCCGAGCCCCGCGCTGAAAAAGGCGTTGATGCGATCGCCTGGGCCCACAACGAAACCTCGACCGGAGTCATGGTCCCGGTGGAGCGCCCCGCGGGATCCGACGACGCGCTCGTCCTGATCGACGCGACTTCTGGGGCAGCGGGCCTCCCCCTTAACGCAAGCCAAGCTGACGTCTACTACTTCGCTCCGCAAAAAGGCTTTGCCTCGGATGGCGGACTGTGGCTGGCGCTATTGAGCCCCGCGGCCATCGAGCGGATCGAAGAGCTCGACGGCGCCGAGGGCCGCTGGCAGCCTGAGTCCCTGCGCCTTAAGACCGCGCTCGACAACTCGCGAAAGGACCAGACCTACAACACACCCGCCGTCGCGACCCTCCTCCTCCTGGCCGACCAAGTCGAGTGGATGAACTCCAACGGCGGCCTCGACTGGTGCGTCGAGCGCACCGGCACCTCCTCCGGCCACCTCTACGGATGGGCCGAGGGGTCCGAGTTCGCGTCCCCGTTCGTCTCAGACGAGCGCAAGCGCTCGCTCGTGGTCGGGACGATCGACTTCTCCGAGGAGATCGATGCCGCAGCGCTGGCTGCGACGCTTCGCGCCAACGGCATCCTCGACACCGAGCCGTATCGAAAGCTCGGGCGCAACCAGCTGCGGATCGGGATGTTCCCGGCGGTCGAGCCGGCCGATGTCGAGGCGCTTACCGCCTGCATCGACTGGGTCGTTGAGAACGCAGACGTGCGCGGTGGAGAAACCGCATGAAAGTTCTGGTCAAGGAGAAGATCGCCGAGAGCGGGGTGGACCTGCTCCGCGAGGACTTCGACGTCGAGCTGGGGCTCGACTGGGATCAGGCGACGCTCGAGGAGCGGATCTCGGAGTTCGACGCGCTGATCGTCCGCTCGGCGACCAAGGTCACCGCGGATCTGATCGGTAGGGCGTCGAACCTGAAGGTGGTCGGGCGCGCGGGCACCGGCGTGGACAACGTCGACCTCGCCGAGGCAACCAAGCGCGGCATCCTCGTCGTCAACGCGCCCGAGTCGAACTCGGTCGCCGCGGCCGAGCACACCCTCGCCCTCGCCCTCGCCCTCGCCAGAAACGTGCCGCAGGCGCATCGCGCGCTCGTCGGCGGCGAGTGGGCGCGTTCACGCTACGGCGGCAACGAGCTCTACGGCAAGACTCTCGGCGTAGTCGGGTTCGGCCGAATCGGCCAGCTCGTCGCCTATCGCGCGCAGGCGTTCCAGATGGACGTGGTGGCCTTCGACAAGTTCGTCACGCCCGAGCGCTTTCGCGAGCTGGGCGTCGAGGGTGTCGAGACGACCGAGGAGCTCTATGAACGCGCCGACTTGATCACGATCCACCTGCCGAAGACGCCTGAGACAATCAACTGGATCGACGAGACGGCGCTCGCTCAGATGAAGGACGGAGTGCGGATCGTGAATTGCGCCCGTGGCGAGCTAATCGACCTCGAAGCGCTCGGCGCTGCGCTTGAGTCCGGCAAGGTCGGCGGCGCAGCGCTCGACGTCTTCCCCGAGGAGCCGACGACCGACCATCCGCTCTTTGCCCGCGACGACGTGGTCGTCACTCCGCATCTTGGCGCTTCGACGGCCGAGGCGCAGGACCGCGCGGGCACCGACACCGCCAAGCAGGTAAAGGCCGCGCTCGACGGCGGCGTCGTCACCAACGCAGTCAATCTCGGCGCCCCGCTGCCCGAGGCAGTCGCGCCGTTCGTCGGCCTGTGCCGGCGCCTCGGCACGCTGGCGCAGGGCCTTGCGTCGGGCGGCGTCGATCGCGTCCAAGCCGAGTTCCGCGGTCGCATCGCCGCACACGACACGCGCGTACTCGGCATCTCGGTCCTCGCCGGCGTCCTTCGCGGCCACATCGAGGAGCAGGTGAACCTCGTGAACGCCTCCGCGCTCGCCGAAGAGCGAGGCATCGAGCTGAACGCGCTTTCGGACTCCAGCGCGGGCGACTTCACCGAGCTGATCACGGTCCGGGTTGGCTCGGGCGACGACGCGGTCGAGGTCTCAGGAACCGGCGTCGGCCCGCGCAATGACCCCTACCTGGTCGGCGTCTGGGACCAGAGCTTCTACCTCCCGCTCGCCGAGCACCTCGCGGTCTTTCGCTACTCGGACCAGCCGGGCATGATCGGCCGCGTCGGCACGATCTTCGGTGAAGAGGGCGTGAACATCATCTCCGCCGCCGTGGGAGCCGAATCCGAGGACGGGCAAGCCGTGATGGTCCTCACCACCGACGCCCCCGTCGCGGAGTCGACGATCGAGCGCATTCTCGAGACACCCGGCTTCACCGACGGCCACGCAATCGACCTCTAGACGCTCGGTGGTTGCTGATAACCGCGAATACCGCGGCTTTTCGCAACCACCCCGGCGGTAGGGTGGGCTGATGCGCGCGGTGGTGATTACGGAGAACGGCGGCCCCGACGTACTGAAGATCGAGGAGCGCCCGGACCCCGAGGTCGGCCCAGGCGAGATCCGCGTCGCGACCAAGGCCGCCGGGATCAACTTCGCCGATCTCATGGCGCGCTCAGGCGTCTATCCGGATGCGCCGAAGCCGCCCTCGGTCGTCGGCTACGAGGTGGCGGGCGAGGTCGAGTCGGTGGGCGATGGCGTGACCGACTACGCCGTCGGCGACCGGGTTGTGGTCGGCACTCGCTTCGGCGGCTACGCCGAGCTGGTGAGCGTGCCCGTCGATGGACAGGTTCTGAAGCTGCCCGATTCGCTCTCGTTCGAGCAGGGTGCCGCCATCCCCGTCAACTACTCGACCGCCTATGCGGGCTTCGTCCTCATGGGCGGCCTGCGCGAGGGCGACAGGGCCCTGATCCACGCGGCTGCGGGCGGCGTCGGCATCGCTGCCACGCAGATCGCCAGGGACATCGGCGCCGAGATCTTCGGCACGGCGTCGGCCTCGAAGCACGACGCGATCCGCGCACAAGGCGTCGATCACCCGATCGACTACCGCACGACTGACTTCGCCGAGGAGGTCATGCGAATCACCAACGACGAGGGCGTCGACGTGGTAATGGACGCCGTCGGCCCGTCCAGCTTCAAGCGCTCCTACAGCGTCCTTCGCCAGGGCGGCCGCCTGATCATGTTCGGCCTCTCGGAGATTCAGACCGGCGACAAGCGCGATCTGCCCGCCGCGCTCAAGAGCCTCGTCAGGATGCCGCTCGCGACCATGCCCTGGTGGAAGAGCCTTCAGATGATGAGCGAGAACAAGGGCGTCTTCGGCCTCAACATGCTGAGCTGGTGGGATCGCGAGGGCCTCGGTCGCGCGCTCGACCCGCTTGAGGCCGGTATCGCCTCGGGCGCCTACGTGCCCGTCGTCGCCGAGTCGTTCTCCTTCGACGACGCCCCGGCCGCCCATCGCTTCATCGGCGAGGGAAAGAACGTCGGCAAAGTCGTCCTGACTCCCTGAGTCTGTCCGCGGGGCGCTTTAGCTTGCGGTCGGGATGGATGATCCGTTCACCGACGAGCTGGACCCGTTCGAGGTCACAGTCGCGGCGAGCATCGTCGCCGAGCGAGCTGGTTCAACGATCATCGGCGCCATCCTCGAGAACGGCACAGGCGCTGACGGCGGCGAGGTGGAGCTAGAGATCACGCACTCGGCAAGGTCCGCCTACGGGGTTGGCACTTGCATCAGCGAGTTCGAGCGATGGATCAATTCCACGCTGGGACCCGATTTCCGCCTCGGCGCCGTGCTCACAATGGCCGAGCACGGAGCGTTCATGGTGGTCAGGGGCCGGAACGCTGGACCGCGCGTTATCGACCCCGCGACGCGCGCTCGCCTGGATCTTGCGGCCTGACGTCGTTGCTACTCTCCGCTTACCGATGACCTTCCGGACCCGCACCCTGGCGCTTCTCCTTCTCCTCCCCCGCTGGGGGAGTTAATCGCCGGCGGCGCGTGAGCCGCACACCCAGCACAGGTACATCGGACCGGACAGAGAAGGAGCAACTCATGGGCACCACGCCCTCAGACTCAAAGCGCGTCGAGATCTTCGACACGACCCTGCGCGACGGCGAGCAGTCGCCCGGCATCTCGTTGAACACCCAGGAGAAGGTCGAGATCGCCCACCAGCTCGCGCGCCTTGGCGTCGACGTGATCGAGGCGGGCTTCCCGATCACCTCGCCCGGCGACTTCGAGGCGGTCCAGGCGATCGCCAGAGAGGTTCAGGGACCTGTGATCTGCGGCCTCGCCCGCACGCACAAGGCCGATATCGACGCCGCGTGGAACTCGATCAAGGACTCCGATCGGCCTCGCATCCACACGTTCATCTCGACCTCGGACATCCACATCGAGCACCAGCTTCAGACCACGCACTCAGACGTAAAGGGACAGGCCAAGGCCGCCGTCGCGCTCTCGAAGTCCCTTTGCGAAGACGTCGAGTTCTCGCCCATGGACGCAACCCGCGCGGACGTCGAGTTCACGGCCGAGGTCTGCGCGATCGCGGTCGCCGAGGGCGCGACCGTGATCAACATCCCCGACACCGTCGGCTATACGACGCCCGAGGAGTACACGGCCTACCTGCACCGCCTCTACGAGCTGGTTCCGGGGCTCGACGGCGTGACCGTCTCAGTCCACTGCCATGACGACCTCGGTCTCGCCGTCGCCAATTCCTACGCGGGCGTCCTGGCGGGCGCTCGGCAGGTCGAGTGCGCCGTGAACGGCATCGGCGAGCGCGCCGGCAACTGCTCGCTCGAGGAGATCGTGATGCTGCTTCGGACGCGCACGGACGAGCACGGCCTCGACACCGGCCTCGACGCCACCGAGCTGGCGCGAACCAGCCGCATGGTCTCGCGCCTGACGGGCTATCCGGTGCAGCCGAACAAGGCGATCGTGGGGCGAAACGCGTTCGCCCACGAGTCCGGCATCCACCAGGACGGCGTCCTCAAGGAGCGAACGACCTACGAGATCATGGACCCGACCGAGGTGGGGCTCGAGTCGAACTCGATCGTCCTCGGCAAGCACTCGGGGCGCCATGCCCTGCGTGACGCGCTGGAGCAGCTCGGCTTCCAGGTCGAGGGAGGGGCGCTGAACCAGGCGTTCAAGCGCTTCAAGGAGATCGCAGACAAGAAGAAGCAGGTGACCGCGCTCGACCTGGAGGCGATCGTCTCAGACGAGATCCGCGAGCGCGCCGATTCCTACGGGCTCGGCTGGTTCGAGGTTTCCGCGGGCTCGCGGATCGAGCCCCGCGCACGCGTCGCGGTGCGGATGCCCTCGGGCGAGGAATCCATTGGCGAGTCCGGAGGAGACGGCCCGATCGACGCGATCTTCGGCGCCATCCGCGCTGCGATCCCGACCGAGTGCGAGCTCCGTTCGTTCACGGTGAGCGCCGTGACCGAGGGCGAGGACGCGCTCGGCGAGGTGACCGTGATGCTTCGAGCGCACGGGCGGCTGGCTTCGGGCCAGGGCGTCGCCACCGACATCCTCGAGGCTTCGGCTCGCGCCTACGTGCGCGCGCTATCGAATGCGCTCGACGGTGCCGCGGTCCGCGAGGCAGAGGGCGTGACGCAGGACGCGGCGCAGCTGCCCGCGACACCTGGGCCGTAGGCAGACGTATTAGTTGGTCCGCGGCGACGCCCGACCTAACGCTGCCCTGCGAGCGCCTAGAAATGCCGAACCGGCGCGATTCTTCGGGCGCCCGCGAGCTTAACGCCGAATCGGGAGGACTAGGGTGAGGGCCATGGGACAACTAGACGGCCGAAAGATCCTCGTCACCGGCGCCTCGTCGGGCATTGGCGAGGCGGCAGCGGAAGCGATCGTCGCCAAAGGCGGCGCGGTGGCGCTCGGTGCCCGCAGAAAGGATCGGCTCGACGAGTTGGCGTCAAAGCTCGATGGCGACGCATACGCGATCGAGGCCGACATCGGCGAAGAGGAGCAAGCGAAAAAGCTCGTCGAAGAGGCGAACGAGGCGATGGGCGGGCTCGACGCCCTCGTCAACAACGCCGGCGTGATGCTCCTCGGCCCGCTTCAGGGCGCCGACCCCGAGGAGTGGCGCACGATGATCAACGTCAACTGCCTCGGGCTGCTCTACTGCACCCACTACGCGCTGCCCCTGATCCGCGATGGCGGGGGAGGGGATGTCGTCAACGTCTCCTCGGTCGCGGGGCGCACCGCGGCGCTGGGTTCCGGCGTCTACAACATGACCAAGTGGGGCGTCGTCGGCTACTCGGAGTCGCTCCGCCAGGAGGGCGCGCACATCGGCGTCCGCGTCACATGCGTCGAGCCGGGCTTCGTCGAGACCGAGCTCCAGGGCCACAACGAGCACCCCATGGTCGTCGAGCGGATGGGGAAAATGAAGGAAGACATCGGCAAGGTGCTCGAGGCCGCCGACATCGCGAACGCGATCGTCTATGCGCTCGCGCAGCCGAAACACGTCTCGATCAACGAGATCCTCGTTCGCCCGAGCGGCTCGAAGTAGGCAGCCTGAGGCCCAAGGAGGTCATGGGTATGAATCACGCCAATGGCTAAGCGAAGGCGAATCGACCCGTCCGAGTGAGCGCGAGTCACCGATGATGAACTCGCCCAGCGGCAAGCCGAAGACGCCGCCCGCGAAAGGCTTGCGCAGGAAGAACCATTGCATCTTCAAGAGAGACGCCTCGACTCAGATGCCCGACGTCAAGAGAGACGCGATGAGCGTCTACGGGGATCAGTCGGCACTCATCACGAACGCCGACCTGGATCCAATGTGCTGGTGTCGACCACGGAACAGCTTCCTGGAATTCAGATCGCTGAAGTCCTAGGGGAAGTGCATGGACTGCTCGTAGCTTCTCGTGGGCCGTTTAGCGATACGGCAGCAAGAGTGCGGACCGCCTTCGGCGGGGAGGTCAAGAGCTACGGCAAGTTGATGGCGCAGTCGCGAGCCGAGGCGATCGCGCGACTCAAGGATGCCGCTGCCGACCTGGGTGCCAACGCTGTGGTTGCAATGCGATTCGATACGACTGCGATCACCGATGAGATGCTGGAGGTTGCCGCCTATGGCACGGCCGTCACCACCGAGAATCCACAACACAATCAGCAATTGCCACCGGAGTAACTGTGGATACTGTCTCGGCAGGGTACTAGACAGGTGTACGTGATAGCATACACGCCCGATGAACGCGGTGGTGACAGAGAACGGGGCGGTTGGCGAGCGCGTGAAGGCGCTTCGGCGCTCGATGGGCTACTCCCTTCGAGAGCTTGCCGAGCGCTCGGGCGTCTCGGCGCCGATGCTCTCCCAGGTCGAGCGCGGTGACACGTCACCTACGCTCACGGTCGCCGGGCGGATCGCGAGTGGACTCGATCTCACGCTCTCGCAGCTTCTTCGTCTGGACGAGGCCGAGCACGTGGTCGTGGTCCCGAAGGGCTCGGGGCGGACGCGCGAGCGTGGGGGCCACCGCACCGAGGAGCTGACTCCGGCGCTGCCGGGCCAGCGCGCCGACGTGTCGCGCCATGCGCTTGAGCCCGGCGCCGCTACCGGAGGATCCAAAGACCCGCCCATGCACGAGGCCGGTGCCCGCGAAACTGCGCTGCTGCTGAAGGGCGAGGTGACGCTTGTCTTCGACGGCGACTCGCGCACGCTCACAGAGGGCGACGCCGTCACCTTCGACGCAGACCTTCCGCACCACTTCGAAAACCGCGACGAGGCTCCATGCGAGTTCGTCGCCGTCGTCGCAGCAGGCCTGCGGCGCTCCTAGGGAGGATCACTGAGATGCCAACGACAATGTTCGAGAAGATCTGGGACGCCCACGAGGTCTCGGAAGGCCTCATCTACATCGACCTCCACCTCGTCCACGAGGTAACCTCGCCGCAGGCCTTCGACGGCCTGCGCCTGGCGGGGCGCAAGGTGCGCCGCCCGGACCGAACGCTCGCCACAGCCGACCACAACGTGCCGACGGACGGCACCCCGAGCGCCGCGAAGATCGCCGACGTGCTCTCGCGAAAGCAGGTCGAAAAGCTCGAGGAGAACTGCGCGGAGTTCGGCGTTCCGGTGTTCTCGCTTGGCTCCGAGCGCCAAGGGATCGTCCACGTGATCGGCCCCGAGATGGGCGTTACGCAGCCGGGCATGACGATCGTCTGCGGCGACTCGCACACCTCCACGCACGGCGCCTTCGGCGCGCTCGCGTTCGGGATCGGCACCTCAGAGGTCGAGCACGTCCTCGCGACGCAGACGTTGCTGCAGAAGCGCCCGAAGACGATGCGCATCTCTTATAAGCGCGAGCTCGGGCACGGCGTCGCCGCCAAGGACCTGATCCTCGCAACCATCGGCCGCCTCGGCACCGGCGGCATGGTCGGCCACGCGGTCGAATACGCGGGCGAGACGATGGCCGGCCTCTCGATGGAGAACCGGATGACGATCTGC
>Ga0208612_1000854_pt1 | contig 12726 bp, 10 predicted proteins | sample AntDryMetagUQ889_FD_188089 | JGI IMG/M metagenome (GOLD analysis project Ga0208612, IMG submission 188089) | Polar desert microbial communities from Antarctic Dry Valleys - UQ889 (SPAdes) | ecosystem: Environmental > Terrestrial > Soil > Desert | place: Antarctic Dry Valleys | collected 2008-12-31 | reverse complement strand
ACCGCAGGTTAACGACTCGCGCGTCCGAAGCACCCCACCCCGCGCTGCGACAATGCAGGGGATGGAACCACGCCTCCGCATGCCCCCCGGCGCCACCGTCCACGAGCAGCCGCAGCTCGTCCCGCCCATCACCGACGAGCGCGGACTGGGGGGGCCGGTCGCCGAGCCCAACGAGCCGGTGGTCGAGCCGAGGTCCGTCTGGCGTCGTGCGCTGGGGGCACTCATCGCCTTGGCGGTCCTGATCTTCTCGTACGGGTCGAAGGCGCTGCTGATCCTCCCCAAGCTCAAGTTCGCCACCACCGGCCTCTCGATGCTGGTGTCGATCGGCGCCTACGCGCTGATCTTCACCTGGCGCTTCGCCATCGGGCTCGTGCTGCTCCTGCTGATCCACGAGCTGGGGCACGTCTTCCAGCTCCGGCGCGAGGGGATCAAGGCCTCGGCCCCGCTGTTCATCCCGTTCCTCGGCGCGGCCGTCGCCATGAAGCAGCTCCCGCGGGACGCGGCCGCGGAGGCTCGGGTCGGCCTCGCGGGGCCCGTGCTCGGGACCGTCGGCTGCCTCGTGCCCCTCGCGCTCTACGGGGTGAGCCAGAACCCGCTGTTCCTGGCGCTGACCTTCATCGGCCTCTTCCTCAACCTCTTCAACCTCCTCCCCGTACTGCCCCTCGACGGCGGGCGCGCGGCCCAGGCGCTCTCGCCGGTGTTCACCTACATCGGGCTCGCCCTGCTCCTGGCGCTCGCCTACGCCGTGCCCAACCCGATCATGTTCCTGATCCTCGTGTTCGCCGCGATGGAGACCTACCGCCGCTTCAAGCTGCGCAAGACCCCGGAGGCCCAGCGCTATCAGGAGGTCTCGGCCCGGAACCGCGCCCTGATCGCCGCGGTCTACATCGCGCTCGTCGTCGTGCTGGTCGTGGGCATGCAGTTCACCTTCGTGCCCATGGAGATCGGCACGGAGCTCTGAGCCGGCTCGCGCGGGGCCGGCCGGCGGCCCGGATTCAGGCCGCTCGGAGCGCTACCGCCGCCGTCACCCCCGCTCGGACAGGGCCCTGTCGATCTCCCGGCGTTGCTCGCGCGCCTTGATGTCGCGCCGGCGGTCGCGCACGTCCTTGCCGCGAGCCAGCGCGATCTCGACCTTCGCCCGGGGGCCCGAGAAGTAGACCCGCGTGGGCACCAGCGTCAGCCCGCGCTCCTGGGTGGTGCCGATCAGCCGCTCGATCTCGCGTCGGTGTAGGAGCAGCTTGCGCGGGCGCTCGGGCTCGTGGTTCTCGCGCGCGGCGGGGCCGTAGGGGGCTATGTGCGTGTTGTGCAGCCAGATCTCGCCGTCGCGGACCGTCGCGTAGGCGTCCTTCAGCTGGACCTGCCCGGCCCGCAGCGACTTCACCTCGGTTCCCTCGAGCACGATCCCGCACTCGAAGCGCTCGAGCAGCTCGTAGCGGAACGACGCCTGACGGTTGGTGGCAGCATCGCCGGCGGCCGCCTTGCGCTTGCCCTTCGCGCGTGCCACGCTCACTCCACGCCCGCGGGCGCGTACAGGTCCACGCGGCCGCGTGGAGCCTCGACCCGGCCCACCTCGACCACCACCGGGTCCCCCAGCCGCAGCTCGCGCCCTGAGCGCTCGCCCACCAGCGCGGTCCCGACCTCGTTGAGGTTCCACCAGTCCTCGCGCATGCGCCGCACGGGGAGGAAGCCCTCGAAGCCCTCGTCCCCGAAGCGCACGAACGCCCCGGCGCCGATCAGCCCCACCACCTCGCCGTCGAAGCGCTCCTCGCGCCCGTGCTCGGCCAGGCGTCGCTCGAGGAGGAAGGCTAGGCACACGTCGTCGGCGTCACGCTCGACGGACAGGGCCTCGCGCTCGGTGCGCGAGCTCTGCTCACCGGCGTCGGCGAGCGCCTCCGATCGCGGCGCCGTCTCGTCGATCCCGAGCGCGCTGAGCAGCGCGCGATGGGCGACGAGGTCCGGATAACGGCGGATCGGCGAGGTGAAGTGGCAGTAGCGCGGGCTGGCGAGGCCGGCGTGGCCGAGGTTCTTCGGCGTGTAGTAGGCCTGCTTGAGCGAGCGCAGCACCAGCGAGGTGAATGCCGCCCGGCCACGTCCCGTGGCCCGCACGTGGGCGGCCACGAGCCGGGAGGCCTCGCCCACGAGGGCGCCGGCCTGCTGGGGGCTCATCGTCTCGGGCACGGGTGGGGTCGGCACTCCGAGGGAGGCCAGGCGCTCCACCAGGAAGTCGATGGCCTGGGGGTCGGGGCGCTCGTGCACGCGGTAGAGGGTGGGCGCGCGGCGATCGGCGAGATAGGAGGCCACCTGCTCGTTGGCGAGGATCATCAGCTCCTCGATCACGCGGTGGGACTCGGTCTGGGCCTCGAAGGCGACGCCCACCGCGTGCCCCTCCCCGTCGAAGTCGAAGCGCGGCTCGCGGGAGTCGACCTCGAGCGATCCCCGCTGCTCGCGGCGCCCCGACAGCGCGCGGGCCACTCCTCGCGCGGCGGCGAGGGCCTCACTCCACAGCGCGTCCGCGAGCTCCTCGCCGGCGAAGAGGCGGTCCACCTGCTCGTAGGTGAGACGGGCGTCGCTGCGGATGCGCGAGCGGTGGAAGGCCGCCGAGCGCACGTCGGATCCCTCCATCTCGAGCTCCACCGTCACGGCCAGGCGGTCCTCCCCGGGCACGAGCGAGCAGGCGCGGTTGGAGAGGGCCTCGGGGAGCATCGGCTCGACCGCGCCGGGCACGTACACGCTGGTGCCGCGCCTCGCCGCCTCGCGCTCGACCTCCCCGCCCGGGCGAACGAAAGCGCTCACGTCGGCGATGTGGATCCACACGCGGGTCGTGCCGCCCGGCTCGGCCCGGGCGGAGATCGCATCGTCGAAGTCGCGCGCGTCCTCGGGGTCGATCGTGAAGGTGGGAAGGGCGGTCAGGTCCCGCCGCGGGCCGGTCCACGGGGGCTCCACCGCCGCGTCCTCGGCCTCCTGCTCGACCCTGTGGGGGAACGACCGGCGCAGGCCGCGATCGAGCATGAGGCCTTCGAGCACGTCGCGCGCGCGGTCCGGGCGGCCGAGGACGCGCAGAACGCGGACCCCACGCTTGCCGGGGGCCACGAGCACGAGGTCCCCGGGGGCTCCTTCGCCCCCGCCCTTCAGGGTCAGCGGTCGGCCGCGCTCGAAGATCGGGGCGGCGGTCAGGAACCGCCCGCGCCGCTCGAGCACGGCCACCTGCGGCTCCTCGAGCGGGGCTCGGCCTCCGCGCCCCGGGCCGCGGCGCTCGGCCGCGCGCGCCGAGGCGCTCACCTCACCTGATGGTGCGGGGCCGTGGACATCAACCATCCACCAGGTCGCGGACGGCGCCGAGCGCCTCGGGGAGCGCCTCGTCGCGCGCCGTCCGGGGGACGTCGCGCGCCCGCACCTTGGGGACTATCCCCTTGTTCGCGATGCTCTCGCCGTCGGGCAGGAAGTACTCGCCCACCGTGAGGGTCAGCGCCCCGCCGTTCGGGAGCTCCTCGACCTCCTGGAAGACGCCCTTGCCGAAGGTCTTCTGGCCGACGATCGTGGCCCGGCCGCGGTCCCGCAGGGCGCCGGTGACGATCTCGCTGGCGCTGGCGCTCCCGCCGTCCACGAGGACGACCACGGGGATGTCCCCGGGGATCGCGTCACCTTCGGCCTCGAACTCGCGGCGGGACTTGGTGCGGCCGTCGGTGGAGACGATCAGCCCGTCCTCGACGAACAGCGAGGAGACCAGCACGGCCTCCGATAGCAGGCCGCCGCCGTTGCCCCTCAGATCGAGGACGAGGCCGCGGGCCCCCTCGCCCAGCACGCGGTCGATCTCGCGGCGCAGGAGTCCGTGCGCGCCCTCCGAGAAGGTGGTGAGCTCGACCACGCCCACGGGCGGGCCCCCGCCGCTGCGGACGACCTTGCCCTGGGCCACCGGGATCTCGATCCGTGCCCGCCCCACGGTCAGCGTCTTGGTGTCCCCCTTGCCGCCCGGGATGAACGTGATCCGGACGCTCGTGTCGGGCGGCCCCTTGATGAGCGCGGTGGCCGCCTCGGTGGCCATGCCGGCGATCGAGCGCCCGTCGACCCGGGTGATCACGTCGCCCTTGCGGATGCCCGAGCGCTCGGCTGGGGACTTCTCGAAGACCTCGGCCACGAGCAGGCCCTTGCGGTCCGGCTGCACGCTCATCCCCACGCCCTCGAAGCGCCCACTGACCCGCTGAGCGAAGAGCTGTGCCTCGCGCGGCGGGAGGTAGGCGGAGAAGCGGTCGCCGAGGGACTTGACCATCGCGTCGAGCGACGCGCGCCGCAGGCGCTCGTCGTCGACCGGCCTGTAGTAGTTCGCGCGTATCGACTCCATCAGCGCCGCGCGCGTGCGGTCGTAGTCGCTGTCCTCGACGAACAGCGCCCGCGCGCCCGTGGGGAGCAGGCTGGGGTGCCCTCCGAGGTAGAGCCCTACGCCCAGTACCACGAGCACCAGCAACAGGGACAGCGTGAAGGAGTAGACCCGGGACATGACGGAAAGGGCGCCGTCGCGGGCGCCCTCTTCTCAGGGTAGCCGGGCGCGGAGCGAGTCCCGGCGCCCGGCCAGGTGACGATCTTTTCACCGCAGGTTCAGGCGCTGGCAGGGGAGGACGGCGAGGACGCGGACGAGCGCGACGAAGCCGACGACCGGGAGGATGGGGACGAGCGGGGTGACCCGGAGGACGGAGACGAGCGCGACGACCCGGAGGACGACCGAGACGACCGCTGACCCGCTCCCTCGTCGGATCTAGGAACGCCGCATGCGGTAGCGCAGGAAGAGGTGGCCGTCGTGCTCGAGCACCCGCACGAGGTCCATGCGCGCCGGCGTCTGAAGGTGACCGCCGCTGACGATCGCCGGCGCGCCGGGGTCCGCCGTCACGACCGGGACGAGGGTGAGGAAGAGCTCGTCGACGAGGCCGGCCTCGAGGAGGCCGCGGTTCAGTTCCGGGCCTCCCTCGCAGAGGACCGACCGCACGCGGTGCTCGCGCCAGAGGCCGGTGACCGCGGTCGGCAGATCGACGCGATCGCCTCCCCACGTCGGCGCGCGGAGGTAGGACACCGTCGCTGCCGACGCAGGTAGGTCGCCGGGCGCCGCCGTGGCGACCACGATCCGCGCCTCGGCTCGGGCCAGCATCGGCAGGTCCGGGGGTACGTGCAGACGTCCGCTCACGAGGCACGCGAGCGGCTCGGGATCGAGGCCCACTGATCGGCGCCTGGCGCGGTCGGGCTCGCCGCGCACCAGAGAGCCGTAGCGCTCTACCGCAGCGGTGCGGGCGCCGACCATCACGGCGTCGACCTGCGTGCGCAGCTCGTGAAAGAGCTCGCGGTCGGCGGCGCCGCCCATCCCCACCGTACTCCCGTCGATCGCCGCGCGGCCATCGGCGGTGGCGACCATGTTGAGCACTACCCAGGGCCGCCCCGGCGGAGCCTCGCGCTTCAGGTCGAGGCCGGCCATGGCCTCCGCCGGGGTGAGGCGGGGGCCCGGGGGCAGGAGGGCGGTGAGGCGGGGAGGGGAGCTCACGCGGGGAAGGATGGCGAACGCAGCAGCTCACGCATATCGGCGGTGACCCTTTCGGCCTCGCGGTGGAGCTGCCGCCAGGTGACCCTCACCACGCGCCACCGCGCGGCCTGAAGGGCGCGGTCGCGGGCACGGTCGGCCTCGAAGGCATCGCGGCGGCCGTGGACGGCGTGCCCGTCGAGCTCGACGATCACGCGCTGCGGACGCCACAGGCAGTCGCACTCGATCAGGCGGCCGGCGATCTCGACCTGGGCGTTGATCTCCGGCCGTGGAAGGGCGGCGCGGTCGAGGAAGGCGAGGAAGCGCTCCTCGAGGTCGCTGCGAGTGACGTTCTCGCCGATGCGGCCCGAGGCCAGGACCGAGCGGAGGATCACCGTGCCGCGGCGGCGGGGGTGGCGGACGAGGAGGTCCTCGAGCGAGACGAGGTCCCCGAGCCGTCTGACCTCGGCCTCCTGGAGGGCGCGCTCGAGCTGGCGGCGCGGGAGGACCGCCGCGAGATCGAGGAGAGTCCTGGAGGCGGTCGTGACCGGAATCTTCTCCCGCTCGGTCACCTCTTCCTCGGACAGCCGCGTGTGATGGACCTCGACCCCTGGGCCCGCCCGGCGCCGGGGCGCCGCGGTGACCTCGGGAAGTCGGGGCCCGAAGGTCCGAAGGCCCCAGAGGGCCGCAGCCGAGCGATGGGAGAGCACGCCACCCGGACCGGCGGCGAGCACGGCGGCCATCCAGCGTCCTCGGGGCGAGAGGACCCGGTGGCCGACGGCGTAGACGCTGCGGTGCACTCGGTGGAGCCGGCCGCGCTCGATGCGGCGAGCTATAGCTCCGCGCCCCAGCCCGAGGTTGTCGAGCTGAGCGCGGGTAACCACGCCATGCTGGCGGCCGGCCAGACCCGCGATCGCCCGTTCCCGGGCGACAACGTCAACCGATGCATCTATTTGATGCACGACTGTGACCTCGACCGGCATGGGACGAGAATGACGGCCGCCGGCGCACCGCAGGGTTACGAGCGCTACGGGATCGAGACGGAACGGCGCCGGGCGGAGAACTCGCGCCGGACCTACGGCGCGATGGCCACCATCCGCTCGATCGGCAGCCGCGCGCGCTCGGCCAGCTCGGGGTCGACCCTCACCGTGTAGGCGTCTCCGCCGTCCCGGAGCGCAGCGAGCACCTTCGGCAGCGTGATCATCTTCATGTAGCCGCACACGGCGGCCTCGTTGGCGGCCACGAAGCGCTTGCCGGGGTGCTCGGCGCGCAGGGGGTGGAGCATCCCGGTCTCCGTGGCCACCACGAAGGTGTCGGCGTCCGAGCGCCGGGCGTGGGCGAGCATCCCCCCGGTGGAGAGCATGTGGACGCCCCCGGCGTCGACGTCGCCCGCGGCCACGTACTCCATCACCGAGGTCGAGCACCCGCACTCGGGGTGGACGAGGAACTCCGCGCCCGGGTACGCCTCGCGCACGTCGGCGATGTCGCTGGGACGGATCCCGGCGTGCACGTGGCACTCGCCCATCCACACGGTCATCCGCCGGCCGGTCACGCGCTCGACGTAGGCGCCGAGGAACATGTCCGGACCGAAGAGGATCTCGGTGTCATCGCCATGCTCGCGCCAGATGTGCTCGACCACCTTGACGGCGTTAGAGGAGGTGCAGCAGTAGTCGGTCTCGGCCTTCACCTCGGCGGTGGTGTTCACGTACATGACGACGACCGCCCCGGGGTGCTCGGCCTTCCAGACGCGTAGCTCCTGCGCGGTGATCGAGTCGGCCAGCGAGCATCCGGCGCCCAGATCGGGAAGCAGGACGGTCTTCTGGGGGGAGAGGATCGACGCGGTCTCGGCCATGAAGTGCACGCCGCAGAACACGATCGTGCCGGCCGCGGTGTCCGCGGCCTGACGCGAGAGGCCGAGCGAGTCGCCGACGAAGTCCGCGACGTCCTGGACCTCGGGCACCTGGTAGTTGTGGGCGAGGATCACCGCGTCGCGCTCCTCGGCGAGCGCGCGCAGCTCGCGCTGCATCGCGGCGACGGGGTCGGCTACGGGGAGGGCCACGGCCATGTCCCTCGAGTCTAGATTCGGACGAGCGCCATGCCCATGTCGAGCGCGGGCGCGGAATGGGTCAGCGCCCCGACGCTGATCAGGTCCACCCCGGTCTCCGCGATCGAGCGCACACGGTCGAGCGACACTCCCCCCGAGGCCTCGACCACCGCCCGGCCCGCGGCCATCTTCACCGCGGCGCGCACCTCCTCCAGCGGCATGTCGTCCAGCAGCACGCGCGGCACCCCGGCGGCCAGCGCCTGCTCCACCTCGGCGAGGTCCTCGCACTCGACGACGACCTCGACCGCGCCACCGCCCTCGGCGCCGCGACCCGCCTCCACCGCCCGGCGCGCGGCCTCAGCCAGGCCGCCGGCCATGGCCACGTGGTTCTCCTTGACCAGGATCGCGTCGTAGAGCCCGGCGCGATGGCTGAACCCGCCGCCGGCGAGCACCGCCCGGCGCTCGAGGTCGCGAAGACCCGGCGTGGTCTTCCGGGTGTGGAGGATGCGGGTGCCGGTGCCCTCGACCGCCCTCACGTAGCGGGCGGTGAGAGTGGCCACCCCGGACAGGTGGCCCAGGAGGTTGAGGGTCGCCCGCTCGGCGGCCAGCAGCGAGCGGGCCGGGCCCTCGGCCTCGAGCACCGGGCCGTCCGCGCGCCACCGACCCTCGTCGACCGCGAGGCGGACGCGGATGGCACCGTCCGCTCGCGCCAGGACCGCCGTCGCAGCGTCGAGCCCGGCGATCATCCCCTCCGCCTTCTGGACGATCTCGGCCCGTGCGCGGGCGTCCTCGTCCACCACCGCGCGGCTCGTCAGGTCGCCCGAGCCGATGTCCTCGGCCAGCGCACGATCCACGAGGTCGGCGAGGGCCGCTTCGGGCGCCGCGTCGAGCACCTCGGGGGCCTGCGCGGGCGCGGGCTGGGGTGCCTCCATCGGGAGCCCTACCCGGCCGCCGGCCCGGCGGCCTCCACGCCGGCCCGGCGCAGGAGCTCGGCGCGGACGAAGCCGTCGAGATCGCCGTCGAGCACCCGCTGGACATCGCCCATCTCGCGGTTCGTGCGGTGGTCCTTGACCATCGTGTAGGGCTGGAGCACGTAGGAGCGGATCTGCGAGCCCCACGCCACGTCCTGGGCCTCGCCCTTCTCCCGCGCCACCTCCTCGCGCCGGCGGCGCTCCTCGAGCTCGAGGAGGCGCGAGCGCAACACGGCCATGGCGGTCGCCCGGTTCGAGCCCTGCGAGCGCTCGTTCTGGCACTGGACGACGATGCCGGTGGGCCGGTGCGTGATACGCACCGCGGAGTCGGTCTTGTTCACGTGCTGGCCGCCCGCTCCCGAGGAGCGGTAGGTGTCCACCTGGAGGTCGGCTTCGTCGATCTCGACGTCGAGGGCGTCGTCCACCAGCGGCGAGACCTCGACCTGGGCGAAAGCGGTATGCCGGCGCGAGGCGGCGTCGAACGGCGAGATCCGCACCAGCCGGTGCACGCCCTTCTCCGCCGACAGCACGCCGTAGGCGTTCTCGCCGCGCGCGAGGAAGATCGCAGACTTGATCCCCGCCTCCTCCCCCGGGCTCGCCTCCTTGAGCTCGACCGCGAAGTCGCGCCGCTCGGCGAAGCGCATCTCCATGCGCAGGAGCATCTCCGCCCAGTCCTGGGAGTCGGTGCCGCCCGCGCCCGCGCTCACCGCCACCACGGCGTCACCCGCGTCGTAGGGTCCCGCGAAGAGTCGCTCCTCCTCGAGCTCGTCCAGGCGCTCGTCAAGCGCCTTGCGACGATCTTCGAGCTCCTCCGCGATCGAGGCGTCCTCGGCGGCCAGCTCCTCGAAGGTCTCGAGCTCGTCCGCCTCGGCCTCGAGCTCGGCCAGCGCGTCGAGGCGCCGGGACGCGCGGACGTGCTCGGAGGTGACCTTCGCGGCGCGCTCCTGGTCGTCCCAGAAGCCAGGCGCGCCCATCTCGAGCTCGAGCTCGGCGCGGCGCTCGCTCAGGCGAGCGGGGTCAAAGGTAGTCCGCGAGCAGCGCCAGCCGGTCGCGGAGGGGCGCGGCGCTCATCGAGCCGCCCCGTCGTGGCGCGACCTACGCGCCATGGCACTTTTCATTCTGACCGAGCCGTGCGGTGTCAGGGGGCCGTCAGGCACCATGGCACTTCTTGAACTTCCGGCCCGAGCCGCACCAGCAGGGGTCGTTGCGGCCTACCCGCTCGGACTCGTCCACGCGGCGCGTCTGCACCGCGGGCACGCTCACCGCCTCCTCGACGGCGCCGTCCACGTAGCCGTCGCCGTTCTGCGCCATCGCGTCGGCCCGGTCGCCCACCGGGCCGGCCTGGCGGGCGGCGGCCAGCGCGCTCGGCTGGTCGGCGGCGGTGCCGCCCGAGTACGAGAGCGACGACGTCGAGCTCGAGGAGGATGTGGGGGTCCACGTCTGGCCGGTCGGAGGCGCGGGCGCGTCGCCGTTGTCGGACTCCACCTGCACGTCCACGTGGAAGAGGAACCGCCCGAACTCCTCCCAGATCGTGTTCATGAGGCCCCTGAACATCTCGTAGGCCTCGTTCTTGTAGGCCACCAGAGGATCGATCTGGGCGAAGCCGCGAAGGTGGATGCCCTCGCGCAGGTAGTCCATGTCGTGAAGGTGCTCGCGCCAGCGGTCGTCGATGATCTGGAGCAGCGTGTAGCGCTCCAGCGCGCGCATGAGGCCGGAGCCGAGCTCCTGCTCGCGCTCCTCGTAGGCGCGGACGACGTCCTCGCGCAGCTCGACGATCAGGCTCTCGCGCTCCACGGCGTCCGGATCGACGTCCTCCACGGCGATGGCGGTGGGGTACATCTGCTCGAGCTGGGTGAACATGGCCGGGAGCTCCCACTCCTCGGAGTGCTCGCTGGCCATGTACTCGCGACAGAGACGGTCGACCGCGTCGGCAAGGCGCTCGCGCGCGGTCTGAGAGATGTCCTCGCCCTCGAGGATGCGGTCGCGGTAGCCGTAGACCACCTCGCGCTGCTGGTTCATCACGTCGTCGTACTCGAGGACGCGCTTGCGGATGAGGAAGTTCTGCTCCTCGACCTTGCGCTGGGCACCCTCGATCTGCTTGGTGAGCAGGCCGGCCTCGATGGGCTGCTCCTCGCCCTCCTCGTCGGTGGCGCCGAGGCGGTCGAGGATCTTGTAGATGCGCTCGCCGGCGAAGAGCCGCACGAGGTCGTCCTGGGCCGAGAGGTAGAAGCGCGACTCGCCGGGGTCGCCCTGGCGGCCGGAGCGCCCGCGAAGCTGGTTGTCGATCCGGCGGGACTCGTGGCGCTCGGTGCCGAGGATGAAGAGGCCGCCGGCCTCGACCACCTGCTCGTGGGCGGCCGCCACCTGCCCCTCGACCTTCGTGAAGGTCTCGTCCCACATCTCGTCGTACTCGGGCTGCTCGGGGGCTAGCCCGAGCTTCGCGAGCTCGAGGTGGGTCTGGTGCTCGGCGTTGCCGCCGAGCTTGATGTCGACGCCGCGGCCGGCCATGTTGGTGGCTATCGTGACCACGCCCGGAGCGCCGGCCTCGGCGATGGTCTCGCCCTCGCGCTCGGCGAACTCGGGCTTCGCGTTCAGCACCGAGTGCGGGACGCCGCGCTCGTCGAGCTGCCTGGACAGGAGCTCGGAGACCTCGACCGAGATCGTCCCCACGAGCACCGGCTGTCCGTGGTCGTGGCGGGCCTCGATCTCGCGCGCCACCGCCCGCCACTTGCCGTCCTTGGTCTTGAAGATCTGGTCGTTCTGGTCCTTGCGGACCATCGGCATGTTGGTCGGGACCTCGACGACCTGGAGCTTGTAGATCTTCATGAACTCGGTGGCCTCGGTGAGGGCCGTGCCGGTCATGCCCGAGAGCTTGTCGTAGCGGCGGAAGAAGTTCTGGTAGGTGATCGTGGCGACGGTCTGGTTCTCCTCCTGGATCGCCACCCCCTCCTTGGCCTCGATGGCCTGGTGCAGGCCCTCCGACCAGCGTCGTCCCTCGAGGATGCGGCCGGTGAACTCGTCGATGATCCGGACCTCGCCCTCGATCACCGCGTAGTCGACGTCGCGCTTGTACAGCGACTCGGCCTTGAGCGCCTGGACCAGGTGGTTGACCAGGTTGCCGTTCTCTGCCAGGTACAGGTTCTCGACGCCGAGGAAGCGCTCGGACTTCTCGACGCCGCGCTCGGTGGGCGCGACGGTCTTGTGCTTCTCGTCGGCCTCGTAGTCGTACTCGGCCATCCAGTCCTTGTCCTTCGCCTCGTCGCCCTCGGGCTTCTCCCCGCGAACGAGGCGGGGGGCGAGCCGGGCGAACCGGTAGTAGAGGTCGGCGGCCTGCTCGGCGGCGCCCGAGATGATGAGCGGAGTGCGCGCCTCGTCGATGAGGATGTTGTCCACCTCGTCGACGATCGCGAACGGCTGGCCGCGCTGGTACTTCTCCTCGACGGACGGGGCCAGGTTGTCGCGCAGGTAGTCGAACCCGAACTCGGAGTTCGTCCCGTAGGTGACGTCGGCCTGGTAGGCCGCGTGCTTGGCCTCGCCGCGCTCCCCGGCCTGGAGGATGCCGACGGAGACGCCGAGCAGCTCGTAGATGGGCTTCATCCACTCGGCGTCGCGACGGGCCAGGTAGTCGTTGACGGTGACGAGGTGGACGCCCTTCCCGGGCAGCGAGTTGAGGACCACGGCGAGCGTCGCGGTGAGGGTCTTGCCCTCGCCGGTGCGCATCTCCGCGATCGAGCCGTCGTGGAGCACCATGCCGCCGACGAGCTGGACGTCGAAGTGGCGCATCCCGAGCGTGCGCTTCGATGCCTCACGGGTGAGCGCGAACGCCTCGTGGAGGAGGCTCTCGGTGGGCTCGGGATCGTCGCCGCGGGCCCGCTCGCGAAGGCTGTCGGCGCGCTCGCGGAGCTCTACGTCGGTGTCGAGCTGGAGCTCGGCCTCCCAGTCGTTGATACGCGCGACCTGCTTCTCGAACGTCCTGTACTTCTTCTGCTCGCCGAGGCGAAGGACGCGGTCGAGGATGGCCATGAGGTCGAGGTTAGCGGCCGGTGGAGGGCGCCGGGAAGGGGTGTGGGAGGGGGGGCTTACGGGGTGTGTCGCGTCGCGCAGGGCGGCGCGTGCACCGTGCCGCCAAGGCCCTTCGTCGCAGCCTGCGCGAAGGCCTCGGCCGGCCGCAACCGACAAGGTGCTGGCCCCGCGCCACGACGCCGTGCTGA
>Ga0208612_1000852_pt1 | contig 12743 bp, 13 predicted proteins | sample AntDryMetagUQ889_FD_188089 | JGI IMG/M metagenome (GOLD analysis project Ga0208612, IMG submission 188089) | Polar desert microbial communities from Antarctic Dry Valleys - UQ889 (SPAdes) | ecosystem: Environmental > Terrestrial > Soil > Desert | place: Antarctic Dry Valleys | collected 2008-12-31 | reverse complement strand
GCCGGCCAAGGCTGATCGCCTAAGTGCCCCCACCGCATGAGCACAAGCGCCCGTCGATCGGGGGCCAGGCTGTACTAGAGGGCGTGATGATGCGCGGCCCGGCCTCCTGGTCGGTCGCGTGCCGTCGCCCCGACCAGACCATCGCGGTCGAACGTCACGACCTCCCCACCCTGGCGGAGCGCCGCCCGATCTTCAAGAAGCCGTTGTTCCGTGGCGTGCTTGTGCTGGTCGAGTCCCTTCAGATCGGCATCAAGGCCCTGATGATCTCGGCGAACCACGCGCTCGAGGAAGAAGAGCAGCTCTCAGACAAGCAGTTGGGCTGGACGATGGGCACGGCGATGCTGCTGTTCTCCGCGATCTTCATCGTCCTGCCGGTCTTCGGCACGCGTCTGATCCAGGAGTTCCTCGCCAGCTTCGTGGGCGAGTCCAAGCTCGCGTTCAACCTGATCGAGGGCGGCGTGAGGCTGACGATGTTCGTCGGCTACCTCTTCGTCATCGGACAGTTCAAAGACATCCGGCGCGTCTTCCAGTACCACGGTGCCGAACACAAGACGATCTACGCTTACGAGAACGGCGATGACCTCGACCCCGCCGAGATCGATCGCAAGTACTCGACGCTCCATGTCCGGTGTGGAACGAACTTCCTGTTCATCGTGCTCTTCCTGACCATCCTGGCCCACTTCCTCATGGACCTGTTCCTGTCGGCGTCGTTGATCCCGCGGATCGCGGTCCGGCTCGCTGCCGTCCCGGTGCTGGCGGGAATCTCCTACGAAGCCATCAAGCTCGGATCCAAGAACGAGGACTCGCTCTTCTTCCGCGTTTCTATGGCCCCGGGCTTGTTGCTGCAGAAGATCACGACGAAACCGCCGTCGCTCGACCAGATAGAGGTCGCGATCGCCGCGATGCAAGCGGTCGCCAACGACATCGAGGAGCCGGGCGTCGCGGCAGCGATCCCCGAGGACACCCCCGAACCTCTCGACTGAGCCCTAGCCTCCGACGATCGGGAGCAGGCCCACTCCGCGCACGAGCAGGTAGCTCGCGGTCCAGAAGGGACTGCCGTCTGACGTCTTGACTGCGGTCAGTGTCAGCGTCCTGGTGCGCTGCCCGCCTGTTTCCTGCTCGGCCCCCAACTCGACCAGGCCGAAACCAGAGCCCTTCGCCTTCTTCAGAAGGAACTGCGGGTCGATCCCGTCGAAGAACTTGTTCTGTTCCGTCCCCGAAGAGACGATCTCGACGATCCTGGGAACGTCGGTCTGAAGGTTCTTCTGCGGGTATTCATGCAGGCGGTGTCCATGGGCATCCCCCGAGATGATCAGCACGGGCGCCCCGAGCCTCTGGAAGAAGTCGACCAGTTCGCTCCATTCGTTGAGGTAGCCGCCGCGCCAACTCTCGACGTTTACGTCGGAGCCGAAGGCCTGCGGAGACGACAGAACGAGCAGCGCCATCTGGTCGGCCACGGCTTGCGTCATCGCTCCTTGCAGCCAGCGCTTCTGTTTGGCGCCCAACTTAGAACGGGACTCGGGCGGCACGTCCTTGCCGGTGGAGTAGCGCCTGCAATCGATAGAGAAGACCGCCACGTCTCCAAAACGGGTCTCGAAATAGTCGCCCGGGTTGGCGTTCAGCTGATCGTGTGCCTCGATCGTGAAGCGCCTCAAGGTGTTGCTATCGGCCCGGTTGCGTCCGTAGTCCGCGTCGTCGCGCATCAGCGAGACCGGCAGCTCGCGGCTCATCGCCGAGAAGCTCGGGTCCATCAGCATCCGCACCCAGTGGTCCTGGTAGGTGTCGGGCCCGTGCGCAACCACCTTGGTGGGGACGTAGCCGAAGTCGCCTTGGTGCAGGTAGAAGTCCGCCAACTTCAAGCGCGCTTGGTCGAACGAGCGTCGTGGTGACTGCTGCCAGCGCGTGCATGAGCCGAACGCGAACCTGACCGGCAGTCCAGCCGCAGGGCCCGTCCTGAAGCTGGACGTTGGTCCGATAACCGTGGTGCCTGCCCGCTCGGCTATCGGCCTCCAGTACACGATGCTGGATGGAGGGAACGTACCGAGGTCGATCGAGGCCCGGGCAGTCAGAGCGCGGTTCGTGTGCTTGGCCGCCAGTGTCGTGACGCCTTGAGTAAAGGTCGGCTCGGGCGCTACCTCGAACCCGATGAAGGACGGCACCGCGCTCATCGCGACGACGCGAACCGAGTTCCCCCCCGGAGGGCCGGCGAGCGCGTAAGAGATAGCAGGGTTGGTGACCCCCGGCTTCTCCGCCGAACGTGCCACGAAGTCCACCACCCTGATAGCCGCCGAGCGCCGGTCCGTTGGAGGTTCGAAGAACAAGCCGAAAGCACCTTTGGCGGTGATGGCTTCCGGCGCGGCGTCGATCGTCTCTACGGTCCACGAGCGCGGCTCGGGGGTCCCCAGAGGCCACAGCTTGACCCGGATCCGGACCGGCCCCGCTCCCCGCACCTGCATCCGTAACCGGTAACGGCGATCGGGAGAGAAGCGCACCTTTTGCTTGCTCAGCGGAGTCTCGTCGTGGTGCCCGCAGCGCGAGATTCGCAGCACGTGATCGGGAGCGACGTAGGCCACGTAGTAGTCCGCGTACCCGATCGCGCGAGCCAGTAGTCCGGCGCGCGCGGTGGCGTTGGATAGCGAGATCGTAGTGCGAAGGTCGACATCCATGACATCGCGGTCGAGGACCAGCACCGGGATCGGCCGGTATCCGGTCTTGTTCTCGGTTTCGGGAAAACGGAACACACCACGTTTCGACGAGATGCTCCAGTGCCGGTTGTAGCGCTGGCTGAACCAATCCCGGCCCCAACCCGCTCGGTCGCCTCGATCGAAATCGTCCTCGAACAGGGGTGCGTTCTTCTTCCGGCGCGCCAGGGCGGCGACCGGCGTCGCCCTCGTGGCAACCGCTCCCGCGGCCGCGAGCGATCCTTGGATGAACTTCCTTCTCGAGTTATGCAAAGCCGCCCCTCTGAAACGCCCAGTATGTCTATCTATCGTCGGACCCCCAGATGTATCCTTGAGGCATTCCTGACGAGAATCTAACGACCTCGGCGCGCCCCCGAGCGCCCCGGCCGTCCGTCGACTAGGAAAGGCCCAGATGCACCTACCTGAGGCCCGCCTGAAGGAGTTGGAGACTCGCTTCGAGGAGATCGAACGCGAGCTCGCAGATCCTTCGCTGGGTGGGCGCCCCGACAAACTGAGAGCGCTCGGCAAGGAACACGCCGACATCCGAGGCACCGTCGAAGCCTGGCGGAGCTACCGGCGCGCCTCAGAGGAGCTCGAGGAAGCCAAGCAGATGCTGGCGGGGACCTCGGGCGAAGAGAAGGCCTACATAGAAGAGGAGATGGCCACCCAGCGGGCGACGCTCAAGCGGCTGGAAGAGCAGATCGCCGAGGCCTTGATCCCCAAGGACCCCAACGACGAGCGCGACGTGATCGTCGAGATCAGGGCGGGCGCCGGGGGTGACGAGGCAGGCCTCTTCGCCGCTCAGCTCAACCGGATGTACAGCCGCTACGCGGAGGCCCGACGCTGGAAGACCGAGGTTCTGTCGTCGAACGAGAGCGGCGTGGGCGGCTTGAAAGAGATCGTGTTCGCGATCAAGGGCAAGGGTGCCTATTCGCGACTCAAGCACGAGGGCGGCGTCCACCGGGTGCAACGCGTCCCCGTCACGGAGTCCAGCGGTCGGATCCACACCTCAACGGCGGCAGTGCTCGTTCTGCCGGAGGCCGAGGAGGTCGAGATCGAGATAAACCCCAACGACCTCCGCATCGACGTCTATCGCTCGAGCGGGCCTGGTGGGCAGTCGGTCAACACGACGGATTCGGCCGTCCGCATCAAGCACCTTCCGACCGGGGTAGAGGTTGCCTGCCAGGACGAGAAGTCCCAACTGCAGAACAAAGAGAAGGCTATGCGCATCCTGCGCGCGCGGCTTCTTCAGGTCGAGCAGGAGAAGCAACTCGCGGAGCAAGCCGCCGAGCGAAAGTCGCAGGTTCGCAGCGCGGACAGATCGGAACGGATCCGCACCTATAACTTCCCCGAGAACCGTGTCTCGGATCACCGCATCAACTACACCGTGCATCGACTAGGAGAGATCCTGGAGGGTGACCTGGACGATCTCATCGACCGGTTGGCCGCCGAAGACAGAGCAAGCGGTCTCGAGGGCGAGTCCTGACCCCAGATCTCCTTCGACGCGCCTCTGAGGCCTTGTCGGATGCGGGCATCCTCAACGCGGATCGAGAAGCCCGCTGGCTGATGGAGGCCGCGCCGGGCGAGGACGATCTGATGGAACTGGTCCGGCGCCGCGTCGCAGGTGAGCCCCTGCAGTATCTGACCGGCCTGGCCGGTTTCAGGCGGCTCGAGCTCAAGATCGGCCCCGGCGCGCTCGTCCCCCGTCCCGAGACGGAATCACTAGCGGGCCGCGCCATCGAGCTGATCCCCCAGGGCGGCACGGTGGTCGACATCGGTACCGGCGCAGGACCTATCGCGTTGTCTATAGCGGACGAGCGGCCCGACGTGCGCGTGATCGCGACCGAGATATCCGACGACGCCTTGGAGTGGGCACGCAAGAACCGCGACGAGCTTGGGCTGGACGTGGAACTGATCCACTGCGACCTGTTCGAGGGATTGGCGAACGAGCTGCGACGCGCTATCGATGTCGTCATCTCGAACCCTCCGTACATCTCGGAGAACGAGCGCAGCTCTCTGCCCACCGAGGTGGCGGACCACGAACCGGACGTGGCCCTCTTTGCAGCGCGCGACGGGCTCGAGATATTCGAACGCATCGCGTTCAGCGCCAAGGGATGGTTGGTCTCTGGCGGCGTGCTGCTGTCGGAGATCGGCGATCGCCAAGGCGAGACAGTGACCCGTCTGTTGACCCATCTCGGTTACGAGTCGCCGGTAATACGCGAGGACCTCGTCGGGCGGCCGCGGATCGCCGAAGCGATCTGGAGACGGTGAGCACTCTCGAGGAAGCCTTGGGCGCGCTCGCAGCGGGTCAGGCGATCGTCCTTCCCACGGACACGGTTTACGGTGTGGGCGCGCTTCCGACCGACCCGCGAGCGATCGCGGCGATCTTTGCGGCCAAGGGTCGACCGGAGGACAAAGCGCTGCCCGTTCTGGGTGCCGAGCTGACCGCGCTTACACAGGTGGCGGAGTTCACAGGGCCGGCTCGCTTGCTCGCCGACCGCTTCTGGCCCGGCCCCCTCACGCTGGTGCTCCCGCGGGCGGCCGGATTCGATCACGACCTGGGCGGCACGGACCCCTCCACTATCGCAGTGCGCATCCCGGCGTTCGCACCTACCCTCGAGCTTCTGGCCATGTCGGGCCCTCTCGCGGTCACGAGCGCCAACCGGTCCGGAGAGCCGCCGGCGGCGACGGTGCACGATGCCCGCGATGCCCTCGGTGACGTGATCGGGGTCTATCTCGACGGGGGACGTGTCGCGGGAGCACCGTCGACGGTCGTCAGTTTGGTCGGGGAGCCCGCCGTCCTGCGGGAGGGAGCGTTGCCCGCCTCCGAGATCTTTGCGCTGATGGGCTAGAACTCGACCCCGAAGAGCTCGCCGTACTTCGTCTTCAGATGACCCAAGAACGGCTCGGACGTGAGCGGTCCACCGATGGCTTCCTCGGCAATCTCCTTGCCCGGCTTGCGACTTCCTACGTGGTGCACCTTCTCGCGCAGCCAGGCCAGCAGAGGGGTGGTGTTACCTGCGCGCAGGTCGTCACACAGTCCTGGTAGGTCCTCCCGCGCGCGGTCGAACAAGGCGGCTGCATAGAGGGTGCCCAGTGTGTAGGTCGGGAAGTAGCCGAAGCCGCCGACCGCCCAGTGCATGTCTTGCAAGACCCCGTCGGCCCGCGTTTCGGGACGAAGACCCAGGTATTTCTCCATGCCCGCATCGAACGCGTCGGGCAGGTCGCGCACCGAGATCTCGTCGCGGAACAGCGCAAGCTCCAACTCGAAACGAAGCGCGATGTGAAGGTTGTAGGTAACTGCATCAGCCTCCACACGGATCAGGCTGCGCCGGGGATGATTGACCCCGAGGTAGAAGTCGTCCGGCGACAGGTTCCCTAACTCTTCCGGGAACCATTCTTTGAGGTGCGGGAGCATGAAGTCGAGGAACTCGCGGCTCGTCCCGACCTGGATCTCCCAGATGCGTGACTGCGACTCGTGCAATCCAAGGGACTGGATGTCGCCGGTCGGCAAACCCCATAGCTCTTCGGGGATCCCCTGTTCGAAGAGGGCGTGACCGGTCTCGTGGATCGAGGCCCGGATCGACATCAGCAAACGGTTGCTGTCGTACCGGGTGGTTTGACGTACGTCTCCGCGGCCGACGTGGGTAGTGAACGGATGCGGTGAGACGTCGAAGCGACCAGCCGACATGTCGAACCCCAGTTGCTCCACCAGCCACCGGCAGAAGTCCTCTTGCTTGTCGACCTCATAGGTACGGGTCAGGAACTCGGGCCGCTCGCCCGCGGCCTCCAGGATCTTGTCGGCCACAGGCTTCAGTGCGGGCACGAGCTCGTCGAACAGTGTCTCGACCTCGGCCGTCGTCATGCCCGGCTCGAAATCATCGAGCAGCGCGTCGTAGCGCTCTCCCGACCACCCGATCGCGTCGGCGGCCTTCTTCTTGAGGTCCACCATCTTTTCCAGGTGGGGCTGGAAGATCGAGAAGTCGTTCGCCGGACGGGCCTCCGCCCATGCCTCGAAGGCGACCGACGCGAGCTCGGCCATCTCTTTGACGAGACCTTCTGGAAGCTTGGTTGCTTTGTCGTAGGACCGCCGCGCCAGCCGGACCGCCGCCGTCTGGTCGTCGTGCAGGGTTTCGTCCGCCTCGGCCTCGTCGAGGAGACGGCCCAACTCGGGGTCGACCAGTCGGCCGTGCGCCAAGCCCTGCACCGTCCCCATCACGCGGCCCCGCCCGGCTCCGCCCGCGGGCGGCATCATCACGTGCTGATCCCATCCGAGCACCCGGAGAGCGCTGTCGAGATCGGCGAGCTCCCCCAATCGAGGCTCAAGACGCTCCCAGACGGCGGACATGCGGTTCACCCTACCCAGATGCGAGGACCAGACCGCCGGGTATACAGGGGCTCATGAAGGTCCTGATGGTGTGCACCGGCAACATCTGTCGATCCCCGATGGCCGAGGTCATGCTCCAAGAAGAGGTGGCACGCCGCGGCTGCCACGAGATCGAGGTCGCCTCGGCGGGGACCTGGGCGGGCTTCGGCAACCCGGCCCAACCCGAAGCCCGGGAGGTCATCCGACAGCGGGGGGTCGACCTCGAAGGGCATCGGTCGCGCCCGGTTGATCCTCAAGAACTGGCCGACGCAGACCTTGTCGTCGCGATGACGAGCGTGCACGCGCGCGAGCTGCGGCAGCTCTCGGACGAGGTAGCGACGAAGATGGTCCTGATGAAGGAGTTCGTCGAGATGGAGGTCGACGAGTGCCCGTCGTCCGCCCTCGACGACCGCCTCAAGACCCTGCTAGCGGGAAAGCGGCCCGCGTCCCGCCGGGCCTTGGACCTCGACGACCCTATGGGGCTTCCCGTCTTCGCCTACGAGCGTGCGGCCAAAGAGATAGAGGTCGGCGTGCAACGCCTTGCGGACCTGTTGTGCGGCTCGGCGCCTGCCCAAGAGAGCGCGTAAGCCACCGTCTCTTCGAGGCCCTGGATATGCTGCTGAGGTGCCCCGCCGCGTAGATCACCGAGTCGCCAGAACCCTGCATCGCCGATGGCTGCGTTCCTCTTCGGTTACGTACCCTGCGGGTATGCGCCCTCCTCGCGCCTTGCCCTCGGCGCGCAGTGACGCCCTGGACATTCACGCTGCCTTCGCCCCGGGACACTGGTGAGGATCGCCCTCGGCGCCGACCACGCCGGATACCGCTTGAAGGTGGCCGTGGCCAAGCACCTCGCGGACGGTGGCCACGACGTCCTCGACCTCGGGACGGATTCGGAAACGTCGGTCGATTACCCGGCTTTCTGTGCGGCCGTTGGGCGCGCGGTGGGCTCGGGTGACGCGGACCTTGGCGTCGTGATGGGGGGTAGCGGGCAAGGAGAGCAGATCGCGGCCAACAAGGTCCACGGCGTGCGAGCGGCGCTGTGCCTGGACGAGTTCACGGCCCGCCTGGCTCGTGAGCACAACAACGCGAACGTGCTGGCGCTGGGAGGCCGCATAGTGGCCGAGCAGTTCGCGCTCACCATCTTGGACGTCTTTATGGGAACGCAGTACGAGGGTGGTCGGCACGATGCCCGGCTCGCCCAGATAGCTCAGATCGAGAGAGAAGAATGCGAGGGGGCACAAGCGTGAGTAATCCCGGCTGGAGTGATTGGGCGGCGGTCGAGAAGATCGACCCAGAACTTGCCGATGCGGTGATGGATGAGGTCCACCGCGAGAACACCAAGATCGAGCTGATCGCGTCCGAGAACTTCTCGTCTCCCGCCGTGCTGGCCGCGCTCGGCTCGCCGCTCACCAACAAGTACGCCGAGGGATATCCGGGCAAGCGCTACTACGGTGGATGCGAATACGTAGACGTGGCCGAGAACCTGGCCATAGACCGCGCCAAGGCGCTGTTCGGCGCCGAGCACGTCAACGTGCAAGCGCATGCGGGAGCACAAGCGAACGCGGCTGCCTTCTTCGCATTCCTGAAGCCCGGGGACACCTTCATGGGGATGGACCTGGCCATGGGCGGGCATCTCACGCACGGCTCCCGCGTCAACTTCACCGGCAAGTTGTTCAACGTGGTCTCTTACGGCGTCGACAAGGACACCGAACGGATCGACCTGGACCAGGTCCGCGACGTCGCGCTGCGCGAGAAGCCGAAGTTGATCGTCGCGGGGGCCACGGCCTACTCGCGCATCTGGGACTTCGCCGCTTTCCGCTCGATCGCCGAGGAGGTCGGCGCGATCTTCCTGGTCGACGCGGCACACTTCATCGGTCTGGTCGCAGGTGGGGTGCACCCGAACCCGGTCGAGCACGCCGACGTCGTCACGTGCACGACGCACAAGACCCTGCGGGGGCCGCGCGGAGCCATGATCATGTGCCGCGAGGAGCACGCGAGCGCTATCGACAAGAGCGTCTTTCCCGGCTGGCAGGGCGGCCCGATGATGCATGCGATCGCAGCGAAGGCCGTGGCCTTCAAGGAGGCCGCCGGCGAGGAGTTCCGCTCCTACGCCTCCCAGGTAGTAGCGAACGCGAAAGCGATGGCCGAGACCCTTACCGAGGAGGGTCTCCGCATCGTGTCGGGCGGCACCGACAACCACCTGATGTTGGTCGACCTCCGACCGGTCGGGCTCACCGGCAAGGAGGCCGAGGCCCGACTGGATGCGGTCGGGATAACCGTGAACAAGAACGCGATCCCGTACGACCCGGAGAAGCCCTTCGTCGCCTCGGGCATCCGCGTCGGCACGCCGGCGGCCACCACTACGGGGATGAAGGAAGAGGAGATCCGTCAGGTCTCGCGCCTGATCGCCCGGGCGCTCAAGGACGATTCCGAAGCAGCGCTTAGCCAGGTGGGCTCTGCGGTCAAGGAGCTGACCTCGCGTTTCCGGCCCTACCCGGACGTCGTCTAAACAGATGACGGAGGTGGCCCGCCGATGAGAGCGTTCCTGACCGTGGGGCTCGTGTCCTTTCTCATCGCTTTCTTCACGACACCCCTGGTCATCCGGCTCTCCAAAAGGATCGGTGCGATCGACCGGCCCAACGACCGCAAGGTGCACGCCGATCCGACGCCGACGCTCGGGGGATTGGCGATGTTCCTCGCTATCATGGGTGGCGGAGCTATCGCGAGCCGACTCCCGTTCTTCGAAGGCGTCTTCACCCAGACCTCTCAGATGCTGGGGATCCTCGGCGGGGGAGTGGTGATCTTCGCTCTGGGCGCGGTCGACGATCTGAGAGATCTTCCGGCTCCCGTCAAGTTGGCCGGACAGGTGTTCGCGTCGGGCATCTTGTTCCTGGCGGGCGTCAAGATGCAATTCGTTCTGCTTCCGAACGGTGACGTTTTCTCTGTCAGCGACGACGTCTCTGTCCTGATCACCGTGGCCTGGCTGGTGGCCATGGTCAACGCCGTGAACCTCATCGACGGACTGGATGGTTTGGCGGCCGGGTTGGTTGCGATCGCCGCCTCCGCCTTCTTCGTGTACACGTACCAGTTGGGCCTGACGGCGGGTGAGAGCCTCCAGGTGTTCGCGGCCCCCCCGGCTCTTCTCGCGATCGCTCTGGTCGGGGCGACCCTCGGCTTCCTGCGCTACAACTTCCATCCGGCGAAGATCTTCATGGGTGACTCCGGGAGCATGCTGCTCGGGTTGGTGCTCGGGGGAGCGACGGTGGCCGGGATCACGAACACATCGATCATCTCGTTCTCTTTTGAGGGGGAGGCCTCGACCTCGCAGGTCTTCTTGGCCTACTCCCCACTACTGATCCCACTGCTCGTGCTCGCGCTGCCTCTGGTGGACTCGGTGCTGGCGGTCGTCCGCAGAGCCCGGCGTCGCACCAGCGTCTTCCACGCGGACAAGGAACACCTGCATCACCGGCTGATGGACCTGGGCCACGGTCACCGCCAGGCCGTGTTGGTGATGTACATCTGGTCGGCGCTCGCAGCAGGGGCGGGCCTCGCGTTCTCGTTCTTCGATCGCAACGACGTGATCTTCGCCTTGCCGGTGCTGGTCGCCGCGATCGTTCTCTACACGCTCTTCCCGTTGCTCACGAAGGTGATCCAAGAGCGTTTGGTGCCCTAGGGCTACGGCGCGCAGTCCCGGACGAAACCGACCTCGCGATCGACTGCGAACAGTCACGGGGAGGGTCAAGTTGCGGAGCGACGGGCATCCGTAGTACTTTGTGAAAAGTTTCACAAGGTCCAGCCGGCTTCAATGGCGACAATCTCTCCGGCGCTTCGTCTGAGGTGTTGTCACAGTTGGTTAAGGTGCGTGGGTCGTGAGCCAGTCCCCCCGGCGCCAAAGTCCTAGTTCTCCTCGTCCGACGGGAGGCAGGGGCGGCGACATGGCCAGGGGGATGTCCCAGGCCTCTCGGGGCCTGTCGGTGGCTTTCGGGTTCGTGCTCGTGGTGATCATTTTCTGGTTCGCCGGGCGGGCACTGGACGGCTGGCTCGGCACCGAGCCGTGGTTCCAGATCGTTGGCGCAATCGTGGGCTGGGCGCTCGGGGTAGTGACCGTTTACTACTCGGTTCGCAGCGGCCAGAGCTTATAGAGGGAGCGGGTTCTTCAGTGGTTGAGCTGCAGATGGTCCGGCGGATGATCACCCGGAGTCTGTACGTTGCCCCGCTGCTCCTCATCGCCCTGTGGTTGTGGAACGGCACCGACTACGCGGTCTCCGGCGCTGCAGGCATCGGGATGACGCTTTTGAACCTCCTGCTCGCAGCCAAGATCATCGGCAGCGTCGCCGAGAACACCCCACGGCTTCTCCTGCCGGCCGCCATGGTCGCCCTGACGGTTGGTTTGGCCGTCCTCACGGGCATCGCCTTCGCGCTGAAGGCATGGGACCTCGTCTACTTCCCCGTCACGGGCTTCACCCTCGTTGGAACCCACCTCCTTCTCGTTCTCTGGGAGGGCGCGGGTGCCTACAAGGTCGATCGGAATACCGCCTCAGTTCAACCACAGAAGACCTAGAGAAGGAGCGGCGATGGTCCTTGCGTTAGAGCTCGACATCAACCACTTGTTCTTCTGGGATCCGATCCTGTTCGAGGGCACTTTCTTCGAGTTGAACCGGGTCGGCATCCTCTCCTTGCTTGCAGCCGCCCTCTGCATCGGGTTCTTCCTCTACGGGGCGGGCAAGAAAGCTCTGGTCCCCAAGGGCGCGGGCAACCTGGCCGAGACCGCCTATCTCTTCGTTCGCAACAACATCGCGATCGACGTGATCGGGCCCGAGGGGGCCAAGTACGCGGGCTACCTCGCGGGGGTCTTCTTCTTCATCTTGTTCTCGAACGTGCTCGCGATCCTGCCGGGGATCCACTTCGCCCCGACGTCGCGGATGGCGATCCCGTTCATGCTGGCGATCCTGACCTGGATCATCTTCAACGTCGTCGGCGTGGTGAAGCAAGGAGCCGGCGGTTACCTGAAGGGCATCCTGTTCCCACCGGGCGTTCCGAAGCCGGTCTACATCTTGCTCACGCCGATCGAGCTCTTCTCGGTCTTCATCGTGCGTCCGCTGACCCTGATGGTCCGGCTGCTCGCGAACATGATGGCCGGTCACGTGCTTCTGACGATCTTCTTCCTCTTCACGCACGAGTTCCTCGTGACCAACATCGGACTGACCGCGCCTCTCGGCATCATCACGCTGTTGGTGGCCGTCGCCTTGATGATGCTCGAGATGCTGGTCGTGTTCATGCAGGCCTACATCTTCACGATGCTGTCGGCCTTCTACATCGCCGAGTCCGTCCACGGGCATGGCGCCGAAGAGCACATTGTTTCTGGAGAAGCAGCCCACGACGACCACAAGCACGCAACGCAGCCCGTAACCGAAGGTGTAGCGGCCTAACTCAGGTCGAAAGGGAGGAGACAAAGATGTCCGCAGAGATCTTTCAGTTGGCTCAGGAAGCAGGCGGGGTGACCGACGAGGGCCTCAAGTCCGTCGCTCACGGTCTGGTGTACGGACTCGCCGCGATCGGCCCCGGCATCGGCATCGGTCTGGTGTTCGCTAGCGCGATCGAGGCGATGGCTCGTCAGCCGGAGACCGCAGGCGAGACCCGGACCACGATGTTCCTTGGCTTCGCTCTCATCGAGGCTCTTGCACTGTTCGGTTTCG
>Ga0208612_1000851_pt1 | contig 12753 bp, 12 predicted proteins | sample AntDryMetagUQ889_FD_188089 | JGI IMG/M metagenome (GOLD analysis project Ga0208612, IMG submission 188089) | Polar desert microbial communities from Antarctic Dry Valleys - UQ889 (SPAdes) | ecosystem: Environmental > Terrestrial > Soil > Desert | place: Antarctic Dry Valleys | collected 2008-12-31 | reverse complement strand
GGCGCTGTTGCTGCACGGGCTCGGGTTGCCAACGGAGCTCTTCACCCCGACCTTCGCGGCGGGGAGGGTGGCTGGGTGGACGGCGCATTGCGCCGAGCAGAGGGCGCTGGACCGCCTGATCAGGCCGCAGTCCGTGTACGTGGGGAGTAAGGACAGAATCTGGGTGCCGCTAGAGGAGCGGTAGCGCGGGGAGACACGAAAAACGACCCCCGGAGAGATCCGGGGGCCGTACCCTTCTGAGTGTTACGCAGGTATCCCGTTTTTCAGCACGTCCGCCTTCACGACATGGGAGGCGGATAAAGTAACCCAGGATCCCGCCGGGTGTTTTGGTGGGCCTAGGTCAGAGCCACCTCTCCCAGAAGATACCCGCGACTACTACTCGATGCGTCTATCTGGATCACCTCCTCTCGCGTGCCTTCAACTCCGCGAAGTTTACTACCGCGTGTCGTATCCAGCAAGGGTGCTCCCGAAGATTAATTCTCTTCCAGGCGAAGCCTCATGAGGTCGAAGGCCCTGTTCGCGCTCCGCTCGCGGATCGAGTCCCTGGAGCGGGCCCACGCGGTGAGGTCGATTTTCTCCGCGAACGTGGCTTCTGAATCGGAGATCCCTACGAAGACGAGCCCGACGGGTTTCTCCTCCGTCCCGCCGTCAGGACCTGCTATTCCGGTGACCGAGAGCCCGTAGTCGGCGCCTGAGACCCTGCGCGCGCCCTCGGCCATCTCGCGCGCCACAGGCTCTGAGACAGCGCCGTGGTCCATGATCATGGCGTGCGGCACCCCGAGCAGGATCTCTTTGGACTCGTTGGAGTAGGTAACGAACCCCTCACCGAAGTATGCAGAGGATCCCGGCATGTCCGTCAGGCGCTTGGCGAGGAGGCCTCCCGTGCAGCTCTCTGCGAGGGCCAGGGTGGCGCCCTGCTCCTGGAGCAGGCGTCCGACCGCTCCTTCGAGGGTCTCGTCGTCCTCGCCGAAGTAGTAATCGCTGAGGCGGGCGATGACCTCCTTTTCGACCGGCGTTATCTTCTGTTGCGCCTCCCTCTCGGTGGCGGCCCTGGTCGTGATGCGCAGGCGCACCCTGCCCTGGCTCGCCAGTGGGGCGACCGTGGGGTCGGTGGCGTCGAGGAACTCCTGGACCTTCTCCGCGAGCGCGGACTCCCCGATGCCGGCGAAGTGGAGGGTCTTGGAGACGATGGAGCCTTCGCTGCGGGCCCGGATCAGGGGCTCGAGCGTCGCCTCGAACATGCTCTTCATCTCCGTCGGCACCCCTGGGAGCGTGGCGAAGAGGGTCCCTTCCCACTCCACGAGCGCCCCCATCGCCGTCCCCACAGGGTTTGGGATGAGCTGCGTTCCCTCAGGGAAAAGGGCCTGCTTGTAGTTGTTGGCCGTCGGCTCGCGGCCGAACTTCGCGAACATGGTGTCCACGTGCTCCCGAGCCTCCTGGTACTCGACCATCTCGCGGCCCGTCAGGGTCGAGATGCAGGCGTTGGTCAGGTCGTCCGAGGTCGGGCCGAGCCCTCCAGTCGTTACGACAAGGTCGGATCTGGAGGCGGCCTCGCGCAGGGCAGCGACGATCCTGTCGGAGTTGTCCCCGACGGTGGTGTGGCGGTAGATACCCACCCCGAGCGCGGCGAGTCGCTGGCTGATCCAGACCGTGTTCGTATCCACGAGGTCCCCGAGGAGCATCTCGGTCCCTACGGTCACGATCTCGGCGCTCTCTATGTTTTTTCCATCGTGCACGCAGGTATTCTACAATCCGCCGAATGGATGACCATGCGAAAACCCACACGCTCCTCGACGAGGCCGACGCCTTCGCCCGTTCTCGGCTCTCGAAAGCGCGCTACGAACACACCCTGAGGGTGGCCGACACCGCCGAGGACCTGGCGCTGGCCCACGGTCTCGATGCGGACAGGGCGCGGCTGGCCGCCCTGCTGCACGATGCCGCCCGCGAGATGGGACCTGAGGAATTCCTGAAACTGGCTGACAGGTGGAACCTTCAGGTAGGAGATCCGGAACGGCAGAGCCCGAAGCTCTTGCACGGGCCCGTGGCCGCCGGGCTGGCAAGGCGCGAGCTCGGCATCGATGACGGGGAGGTTCTGGATGCGGTCATGGCCCACACGACGGGGAGCCCTGGGATGGGGCCGCTCGCGCTCGTCCTTTACGTCGCTGACAAGATCGAACCAGCCCGCGACTACCCGAGCGTGGTACGCCTGCGCCGCCTGGCCAGGGAGGATCTCGACGGGGCGGCCCTTGAGGCGTTGCGGCGCGCCACGGCCCACAACGAAGCGCGAGGGAAGGCAACGCACCCTGCGAGCAGAAAGACGCTAGATCGGCTGGAGGCCGATCGCACCGCGCAATCCCGGATAGAGCAATAGCAGGGCGTAGAGCGTGAAGGCAAGGGCAACGAGGGCCACGGCGACCTCGACTGCTCCTCCTGACCTGACCCCACCGGGTAGCAACCTTATCGGCTTCCCCACGGGCCAAAAGAGCGGCACACCGCGGGTGTTGAGCGCGTCGGCGAGGATGTGCGAAGCGTAGCCGGCGATGAGGGCGAGGACGAGGTTCGGAAAGCCTCTCAACAGCAGCCAGACCGTCAGCGAAAAGAGGAAAACACCTACCAGCGAATGGGTCAGGGTGCGATGGCCGACGGTCCTAACGAGCACGAAAGACGTCGTCCTCAAGGCCCAGCTCAGGGGTCGGCTCAGGAGGTTGAGGGTAGGGTTCTTCATCCGGCTCAGTCCGTTGCCCAGGGTGCTGCGCGGGTTGTCTACGTCGGGCAGCCAGGCCGCGACGACGGCGGCAGGGTAGACGTAGGCGGGCGGTTCGGCCCCTGTAACGAGCGCGGCGCCGGCCAGGGCCGCAACCCCGAAGACGGCGTGGGTGGTCGCATTCAATCCGGCCGCAGTCTAGCAAGCTTGTAGGGACGGTTCGCGAACCGCCCAACGACGACCATCACGCTAGGAACCTGAGGAACCGAAGCCGCCTTCCCCCCGGCCGTCGGTCGCCGATTCCAGGAACTCTACCTCGGCGAAGGCCGCCGCCGCCACCCTTACGAGGACGAGCTGCGCGATCCTGGTCCCCGCCTCGATCAGGCATGTCTCCTCGCGGTCGTGATTTATGAGGGGGACCTGGATCTCACCACGGTAGCCAGAGTCTATGAGACCCGGCGTGTTGACGAGGGAGATCCCATGCCTCACGGCGAGGCCGCTGCGCGGCAGCACGAGCCCCGCATAACCCTCAGGTATAGCTACAGAGATCCCTGTCCGCACCAGCGCCCGGGCTCCCGCCGCCAAATTCACCCTCTCGACGGAACGCAGATCATAGCCAGCATCCCCCTCGTGGGCGCGCTCGGGCATCTCCGCCTCGGGCACAAGGCGACGAAAGGGAACTTGCAGCGGACGACTCGGGCTCATCCGGAGAATGGTAGCACCGGAAGGTTTCAGGCTACAGGCTTCAGGGGATCTAGGCGATTCGCCGTCGCGTAAAGGTCACGTACAGAAAATGCCTGATACCTGATGCCTGTAGCCTTCTGCTGCTATCCTTTGTTCATGAGCGAGCAGAGACGAAGGTATCTCGTAACCTCCGCGTTGCCTTATGCCAACGGGCCCTTGCACGTCGGCCAGATCTCGGGCGCTTACCTGCCCGCTGACGCGTTCGTGCGCTATCTGCGGGCGCGTGGCGAGGACGTAGTCTACGTCTGCGGCACCGACGAGCATGGTGTGCCGATCACGCTGACGGCAGAGCGCGAGGGGAAGGACCCGCAGGAAGTCGTCGACTACTGGTGGGCGCACATGAAGGAGACCTTCGAGCGTTTCGGCATCTCCTTCGATAACTTCTCGCGCACCTCGACCCCGCTTCATGCGAAGAACACCCAGCTGTTCTACCGTAAGCTCAAGGAGGGCGGCTACATCTCGGAGGCGGAGTCAAAGCAGATGTACAGCCCTACCGAAGGCCGCTTCCTGCCCGACCGGTATGTCGAGGGGACCTGTCCCGTGTGCGGCTACAAGGAGGCGAGGGGGGACCAGTGCGACAACTGCGGCTCGTGGTATGAGGCGTACGAGCTGATCGAGCCACACTCCAAGGTCACGGGCGGGCCTGTCGAGGTCAGGGAGACGACACACCTCTACCTCGACCTCCCCGAGTTCTCCGAGAGGCTGAGGGAGTACGTCGCCGGACAGGAGCACTGGCGCGCTTCGGTCAAGAACTTCATCCTCGGCATCATAGACGGCGGCCTCGAGAAGCGGCCCATAACGCGGGACATCCAGTGGGGCGTCCCCGTCCCCGAGCCAGGCTTCGAGGACAAACGCTTCTACGTGTGGTTCGACGCCTGCATCGGCTATGTCTCCTCGACGATGGAGTGGGCTGAGAACGTCGGGGAGCCCGACAGGTGGAGAGAGTACTGGCAAGAGCCCGAGAGCCGGCTCATCCACTTTCTGGCGAAGGACAACACAGTCTTTCACACTGTGATCTGGCCGGCCCAGCTCATGGGCACGGCAGAAGACGGCGAGGAGCCTTTCGTCCTCCCCTACGACGTGCCTGCCAACGAGTTTATGAACCTGGAGGTCGTGGTCGACGGGGAGCGGCGGGCGATGCAGATGTCGACGAGTCGCAACCTCGCTGTCTGGCTGCACGAGGCCTTAGAGCGCTTCCCCGCCGACCCTCTGCGTTTCTACCTGGCCTCGAACCTGCCCGAGACCGGCGATGTGGTGTTCTCCTGGCGGGAGTTCCAGGGCAGGGTGAACTCGGATCTGATCGGGAACCTCGGCAACTACATAAACCGAGTCCTCTCTTTCGCCGAGAGGTACTTCGACGGCGAGGTGCCACACCCGGAGGAGCTATCTGAAGACGCCGTGGCGGTTCTGGAGGATTTCAAAGAGTTGGAGGCGCGCTACGAGACAAAAATGCTCGCTCCGAGGCCCCGCGAAGCACTCGCAGAGCTCCTGGCTATGGGCAGGCGCGCCAACCGGTTCTTCGACGCGTCGGCCCCCTGGAAGACCCGCAAGGAGGACCAGGAGCAGACCCTCCTCACGCTGTATACCTGCTCCGTCCTGCTCGGGTCCATCGCCTACCACGCCGCACCATACGTCCCCGAGGCCGTCGGGCGGCTAGAGGAGTTCTTCGACGGCCCCATAGCCCGCGTCTCGGACTTCGATGAGCTGCCGAAAGGCTACCGCGTCACCGGAGCGAAACCGCTGTTCCGTAGGATCGAGGACGATGAGGTCGCGACGGCCGAGGGACAACTCTCAAGGGCCGTCCGCGGCGAGGCGGGTTAGGCCCCTCTTGCAGATCTATGCCTTGCGGTTCTTGGTCGATACGGTGTACGTGCCGTCGGGGAGTTCCCCCAGATCGTAGTCGCCGAACAGGATGGGATCCACGGTCCGCAGGCACAGGAATAGGCGAAGGGCCAGGTTGCGGATCTCACTCTCCGCGTGCGCGTCGGCCCGCATCTCGATGATGTGCCTAAGAGCGCGTACGTTCCCCGTGAAGACCATCGGGGCTTCGGTCTCGTTCGGGAGCAGCGAGCGTGCGGTCTGCTGCACCTTCTTCCTCGCGTCTGTCCTGTAGTCTGCGGTGAGCATGCTCGCCCCGCCCTCCTGGCGCTCGAGCAAGAGTTCGGCCATCGCCTCGTACTCGGCCGCTGCCCTGTCGGCCCGCTCCTCGAAGGTCCTGTGCAACTCTTCATCTTCTTGGTATTCGGGACGTTCTACGAAACGAAGCACGGCCCCGCTAACATAGCGTTGTGAGATCTGGGAAAAAGCGGTGCCGGCTCTGTGTCGTACCAGCTCGTGTGTGACGCTGCGGCTGATGCCGTAGAGGAGGAAGTTGAAGCTGGAGTGCTCAAGAACCGACCCATGTCCGGCCGAAGTCAGACGCTCGATGTAAGCGGCGGCGTTATCGTTGGTCGTTCTGCGGGGGCCGAATGATGCATAACATGCTTGGCCAGCCGTCTTACAGAGTTGGGAAGAGTCCGGCAGCCTGGTTGGGTCGTCGAGGTACTCGGTGAAGCGGAGGTCAGGGTCGAAGCCTTCGAGGAACCCTCCGAGCCCCGCGACGTTGGTCTGGGGTTTCGCGAGGAGGACGACACCTGGTCTCTTCAGATAAGGAGTTCCGGCATTTGTGTGGTGGACGTGGGAGTGGATGGTGGGGAAGCCGTCCTCGACGGCTCCACCCAACTCTTCGAATAGTTGCCGCGCCCGCTCGGTGTTACGCTCCGTTGTCTCCATGGGCTCCCTTCTCCTTTGGGCCTCCGGGGAGCACCTTAGCAGCCCGATTGGATCTGTTCTACACGGCCTCGGAGAGGGCGCGGCGCAGGGTGCTGGCGTAGCGGCCTGTGCGTATGGTCCTGAGAGCTTTGATCTCGACCTGACGCGCCCGCTCCTGGGAGATGCCGAGCTCCTCGGAGACCTCGCGCAGGGTGAGGGTGTTGCTGCCGTCGAGGCCGTGGCGCATCTCGATGATCCTGGCCTCCCGCTCGGGAAGGGACCTCACGGCCTCGACGAGCGCCGACTCCCACTGGCCGACCTCGACGCGGGCGTAGTCGTCGCCGGAGCGCTCGTCAGGGAGCAACTCGCCGAGCTCGGAGCCTTCGTCGGCGTTGATCCTGGCGTTGATGCTGGAGATGGGCTGGCTTACCTCGCGCAGACGCCTGGCCTCCTCCGGTTTCACGCCGAGCCTCTCGACGATCTCCTCCTCGGTCGCGTCGCGGCCGAGTTCGAGGCTCAGGGCGTTCTCGGCGCGTCGCAGACGGTAGAGAGCATCGACGACGTGCGCGGGCAGACGGACGGTGCGGGCATTGTCGGCGACGGTGCGGGTAACGGCCTGCCTTATCCACCACGTCGCGTAAGTCGAGAAGCGGTTGCCCATCTCGGGGTCGAACTTCTCGACGGCCCGGATCAGACCCGCGTTCCCCTCCTGGATCAAATCCTCGAAGGGCACGCCACGCCCCCTGTACTTCTTGGCGATGGAGATCACGAGCCGCAGGTTCGACTCGATGAGCTTCTGACGGGCCCTCATGTCCCCACCGCGGGCCCGCCTGGCGAGATCCTTCTCCTCACCGGCGTCGAGCAGCCTGCCGCCACGCACTCTGCCCAAATACTGTGTGAGAACGTCTCGTGCTTCCATCATTACGTCGTCTCCCCTCTCTTAGCTGGTCAGCTTGTCAGCACGCTCCGGCTGACGCCTCCGCTTGTCAGCATTTCAGCTTCTCGCGTTCGAGCCCTGGCTGACTGGCTGAAAGGCGGCGGAGCGTGCTGAAATGCTATTTATCATGCCGCCGGGTACGATCCGCCGGCCCTTGGGCCTCCGTGGGTCACGAAGCGTTCCAGGATGCGATCGTCCAGGCTGGATGTGATGCGCCAACTCCGTCCGCACGAGCAATCCAGCTCGAGGCGTCGACGCTCGCCCATCTCGGACATGGCCCTCTCTTTGAGAGAGCGCAGGCAGCACGCGGGCAACGACCACACGTAGATCTCGTGCTCGGGCTCGCCAACAGGGATGAGCGCGGTGTCGGCCCTGAGGGCGCTCCGCCTCTTGCGCGCGCGCACTTTGCGCGATGCTTCTCCGCTCACCTTCTGCCTCCCTCTCCCCCATCGTCTACTACGCTGCTCCTCTACGCTCTTCAGGCTGTGCGAAGGCGTCCCCCTCGGGCTGCACAGGCAGCGGCTCCCGCCACATCGCACCGCACGCCGGGCACTCGAACGAGTCCTCGTAGTGAAGGGCGCTGCGCCTGCAGCAGGCAGGGAGGTCCTCCTCGTAGACGACCTCCTCGCCGAGGGCTGCAATCCAAGCGGATCCACGCACTACGCGGCCCTCCCGGAGAGACGCCCGATCCACTCGCTCGCCTCCTCGCGGGTGAGCTCACCCACAGGCTTTCCGACCATCTCCTCGAAGCGGCCGATCCCATCCTCGACAACGTCCGAGATGAGGGCCTCGAGGTAGTTGAGCTGCTTCCTCGTCGCCGGGAGCTCGCCTCGTCCTTCCTCGTTCTGCGCCTTCGGCTGCCCGTCTCGCTCCTGGGTCCCAGAAGAAACCACGACCTCTTCCTCGCCGCCGAGTTCCTCGAAAGCGGTTACGCCGACGTTGATGGCGTCCCTGAGAGCACGCGCCTTGGCCCTCGTCTCGGCCATCCGGATCAGGTGCGGAGCTATCGCCCGGTTCACGTTCTGCGGAGAGGCGTCCCCGATACCGCCGAACTTGCCCTCCTCAGTCCTGATCACGGCCTTGACGATCGCGACCTCGCCGTTCTCCTTCGCAGGAACCTGCAAAAGCTCCGTCTCGATGCTCCTGAGCCCCCGAGCGTGCGCCTCCTCCAGAAGACCCGCATAGAGCACGAACCTCTTGCCCTGGCGCTCGATCATGTACTCTTCCCTCATCACTGAACCTCCTCCGACCAGAAGCCGGTAACGCTATCTTCACTGAACTCGGTGAGGGTGTGGTCAAAAATAAACATCAGGCGATCCGCTCGTAGGTATATTGGCGTCCGCCTGGGGCTGCGGTCTCGATGCGGCGGTGGATCAGGCCGAGTTTCGCGAGCCTGGTCGCCCTGTTGTTGCAAGCTGTATGGTTGAGATCTAGCCTAGAGGCGAGGGCAGCGTTGGTGATGGAGCCTGCGTCGTAGATCGCCTGCAGGGTGTCGAGAAGGTGGTCAGGCACCTTGCCGACTATGCCAGGCTCGGCCCCGATCTCATCGACCCGGATCATGGCTAGCGACCGCTGCCTCAAAGAAGCCTCGACGTTCTCCAGGAGATCCCGGTCCTCCTCGACCAACACCAGATGCCTGTCCCCATACTCCCCACTCGCAGACCGCGACACCAGTATCCCAAGCGACTCGTCAGCGAACGAGTAGTCCATGAGCTCGACCCCCCGCGTGTCCACATAAAGGATGCCACCCTTCGGCAACTCCTCCAGCGCTCCTTCGAGCGAGTCCCTGACCGCGCGGCCCGTCCTGCGGGTCACCATCAGCTTGCCCCCGAAGTCGCCCCCAGCGACCTCGAAAACCCGGTGCGCCCGCTCCTCAATCACCGGAGTCGTCCTCACTGTCGTCAGTGAAATCATATGAGAGGATTGTACCGGTCCTGGTTGGATAAGTCAACGGCATAGTGGGGGGTATTTTGCCTTCATCCGGAGGATTTTTCCTGTTGGGTGCGTGGCAGGGAGACGCGGACGAAGGTGCCTGGGAATTCTGGGACGTTACGGGAGTTTTTACGGTTCTCGTAGACAGTCACGCGGCCCGACCCTGAGCGCAAGGAGAGGGAGCCGCCGGCGCGGGCGGCGATCCCTGCTACGAGGGCGAGGCCGCCTCCGCGGCCGATCTCACCGGTCGCCGAGACGCCCATCTCGAGTGCGTGGCGCAAGGCGTCGGTATCTGTGGTGGTATGTTCGGCGTATTTCGGATTACGGGAGAGCGTCTCGCGTACGCCTACGCCGCCGTCGGCGATCGCGATGAGCACCTCTTCGCCGCGGCGGCGGGATCCGCTGACGATGTGGTGGTAGGCCTGGACGGCGGCGTAGGCCCCGAAGGAGGAGACGCCGTGCTCGGCGGCGTTCGCGCAGACCTCCGAGAGCGTGGAGCAGATCGCGACCCGCTCGCGCAGACGATAGCCCTGGTTCTCCAGGATCTCCGAGATTCTCTCGATGATCCCCGGTATCTCCTCTTCGGCGTGAAAGTTGATCAACTCCTGCAGCGTCCCAGGATTGTGCCGCCTGCGCTCCTCCAGAGAGGCCACGTCGGCGTTGGTGCGTACCCGATCCCCGAACGACCTGAAGAAGTTCATCCGCTCCAGATAGGCCGGCACGTCGCGTCCTGTGAGTGCAAGATCTACCACCTCACAACGGGCGCACAGGTACTCCAGTAGCGCTGCGAGAGCGCAGAGTCCGGCCGGCTCGACGAACTCGACCGTGCGTAAGTCAACGACCACGGGCTCTCCGTCCACGCCTGTGGCGGCGTCGAACGCAGGGTCGAGGCTGCCCATGGTCAGCACCCCGCTCATCGCGCCCCGGCTCCTGATGTTCAGTTCGAGCTGTGTCTTCATCAGCCTTATTGTAGTCGGCCAGGACAGGATAGCGAGTCCAAAGCGCCGGGTTGTTGCGGGATTCGCCGTTTTACCCTAGCAGAACCACGCCTGTGGCGGCTCCCCACCTTACGGCTTGTGATCCTCCTGCCGGCGTTCGTAGAAGAGCTCGGTGTAGCGGCGGTTGTCGTAGCGGCTGAGAAGGGAACCGTCACCGACCTGAACAAAGCCGTTCTTCTCGAAGACCCTTTGCATGCGGTCGTTGTGGGCCAGGGTCGAGCCGCGGACTGCTCCGAGGCTCAGGGTGTCGAAGACGTAGTCGAGGAGGAGGGTAACGGCCTCGGTAGCATAGCCCCTGCCGCGAAGGCTTCCGGGGCCGATCTTTATGCCGAGTTCACATCCGTCGCGGCGGAAGTCGTAGAGGGTCGCCATACCGATAGGGTCCTCCCTGGCCTCTATGATGAAAGTCTTGACGCTCGGGTCCTCCCAGCGGGCCAGGTAGTCGCGGCGGGCCGCCGAAAGGGAGATGGAGATTGGCGACCGTCCGTTCCAGGCGGCGAGCTCGGGGTCTTTGTCCCAGGAGTAGACCACCTCCACGTCGGACTCCCGCGGCGGCCTGAGGACTACTGACTCCCCATGTAAAGCCCTTATCTCTTCTGTGTGTATTGTCTCTCCTCTCTCAAGAACCGGAATGTTACACCCGTTGCCGGCCCGAGGCATCCTTTCGGGCTGGTCCATTTTCGTTAGAATAGCCGAGAGCACGAGATCGGGAGCGTCATTGAGCGGTACGGTTGGGGAGCTCTTCGGGGGCTCCGGCAGAAGAGTCAGGGACGTGATCTGGGGTGACGTCCCTATAGATCGGGCGGTGAAGGCCCTTCTCGAGACCCGCGCGATGCAGCGTCTCAAGGGCATGAGCCAGCTGGGATTTACCTTCGGGTCCTTCCCGAGGGCCCGTCACACGCGCCTGGATCACGCGGTCGGCGTCTACCACCTCGCTGGGCTGACGCTCAAGCGGATCGCGGAGTCTGGCGCTTATCTCGAAGACCGCGACGTAAGGGCCGCCCTGGCCGCGGCCCTGCTGCTGGACGCGGGCCGATACCCTTACGCAACTTCCATCGAAGGGATCAAGGTTCCAGGCGCGCCCACCCTCAAGGAGCTGAGCAGGCGCTGGATCGAACACACCGAGGTGGCGAAGGTCTTGAGGGCGGAGTGGGATCTCGAACCCCACAACGTCTTCAGGCTGGTCTCGCGCGAGGATAAACCGCCGCACAGCCTGACGCCAACGGAACATTTGCTGCGGGACATCCTCTTCGGCTCCTTGAACCTCGATGCCCTCGACCGCCTGATCCGTGACGCCAGGGGGGCCAGGGTCCCCTATGGCCTGGTCGAAGTAGAGTCCCTCATACAGCGCCTCAGGATAGTGGGCTATGAGAACAAGGCGATACTGGCGCTGGACGAAGAAGGGGCTGGCACGCTGCAATCCGTCGTCTTCTCCCGCTACCTGGTCTACTACAACGTCTACGGCCACCACGCCCTGCGCATCCCGGCCGTGATGTTCCTAAGGGCCGTCCAGGATGCCATAGGGGCCGGCAACGTGACTTTCGACGAGCTCTCCGAGAGGGACGACGCGGGAGCCTTCGTCCTGCTGGAGGACTCTGCCGAGAGCTCCACGGCCGCCCTCATGAAACGCCTCGCGGACCGCAGGCCCTACCATCTCGCCCTGGAGTTCGACGAGCGACACCCGAGCTACTCTTCGCTGAACCGGCTCCGCGACGATGCCTCCTGGCGCCGCCGCGTGGAAGAGGCCTGGTCCCGCTATCTCACCCGCTACCGCAAGGGCGTCGCCGGTCCCTTCGACATCCTCATAGACCTCCCCGAAAGAGAGCACTTCCCCGTGGACTTGCGCCTGATCCGACGCAACCCCCTCCCCGGCGAGCGCAACCCCGTCGGCTGGCAGAACATCTCCGGCATGTCCGAAGATGAACTGACACGCTACCACGCTCCCCTCCGACGGATCATTATCGCCACAGCGAACGACGACCTCGCAAAGTCCGTACGTAGGCACGCCGAAGAACTCTTCACCATCGCCGAGGAAGTAGGGTAACAGCACTTCAGCATCTCAGCTCGCCGCCCTTCAGGTGGCTTTCAGCATGTCAGCAGAACTTGCGCGCACGAAAGCTGAAGTGCTGACTGGCTGAAATGCTGACCAGCTCATACAAAAAGGGCCGGTGTTCACATAAGGGTGAGACCCTTTTCCGGCCCTTAGCGGCCCCCAGAAAGGGCCGCTAGGATGATACGAAGATTATAAACGAGCGGGCACCTCCGTCGCAAGCCCTGTGAACAAAACTTAACTTTGGCCCTATACTCCCTGCGAGCGATGCTATAATCCGCCCTCGCGGGCCGCTAGCTCAATTGGCAGAGCAAGAGACTCTTAATCTCTAGGTTCCAGGTTCGAGTCCTGGGCGGCTCACTCGAAAAAGAGCACGTTTTGCAGGTAAAATGTGATGACGCTAAAAGCCTCCGGCAGAGTACCGGGGGCTATTTACTGCAACCGTACTGCAACCGGGCTATTTCTGCCTTCTGGCTCCGCTAACCCGGAGCCGGAGGCCGGACGAAAGACGCCCTGGCGACGCTTGTTCGGACGCTGAACAGCGCTACTCTCCTTAGCCTTCGTGGTTCTGCGCTTCATGAAGCGCTATACTGCGCTTGTGGAAGCGCAGAGGAATCCGTTCGTGTACGGTCGTCCG
>Ga0208612_1000850_pt1 | contig 12779 bp, 17 predicted proteins | sample AntDryMetagUQ889_FD_188089 | JGI IMG/M metagenome (GOLD analysis project Ga0208612, IMG submission 188089) | Polar desert microbial communities from Antarctic Dry Valleys - UQ889 (SPAdes) | ecosystem: Environmental > Terrestrial > Soil > Desert | place: Antarctic Dry Valleys | collected 2008-12-31 | reverse complement strand
TTCGGCGTCACGCCCCTGTCAGCCGTCCCCCACCCCCACGGCCCCGCGACCTGCGGGAGGCTGAACACCCATGTCATGGTCGCCGTCCCGCACCCCTCGAAAGGATGGAGGCGCGGGACGCTGGGCATGCCCAGGACGGGCCGCGGCCACGGTCACGCGCTCTCGCCGCCACCCTCCCGAGAGGGCGAGTACGGCTGCGCGAGTGCTGTCGTTCGATCCCGTCGGCTCAAGCGACCATGGTAAAGTGATCATGGTCATGTCCACTGAGCAAGAGGTGAACGTCAGCACCTTCAAGGCCAAGTGCCTTGGGCTCCTCGACGAGGTGGCGGAGACGGGGCGCCCGCTGATCGTCACGAAACGGGGTCGGCCGGTGGCGCGGGTCGTGGCGGTCGAGGATCCTCCCTCCCTGCGGAACAGCGTTCGCTTCCTCGTATCCGACGACGAGATCGTCGAGCCGATCGACGCGGCCTGGAACGCGACACGCCGCTGATCGTCCTCGACACGCACGCGTGGATCTGGTGGTCGAGTGCCCCCGAGCGGTTGAGCGCCGCGGCTCGGGAAGCGATCGACACCGCCGATCGGCTCGGCGTGTGCACCATCAGTTGCTGGGAGATCGCCATGCTCACGGTCCGCGGTCGCGTCGAGCTCGACCGGGAAGTCGGGGCTTGGGTCGTCCAGGCCCTCGCTCAGTCTCGGATCGACACGCTCGAGCTGACCCCTGCGGTCGCGGTCGCCGCCGGACTCCTCGACGGGCGAGGCTTTCCCGGAGACCCGGCCGACCGCATCATCTACTCCACCGCGGAGATCTCGGGCGCCCGCCTGGTTACGCGCGATCTCGCCATACGGCAGTTCAATCCTGCGATCGCGGTCTGGTAGCCCGCCCCGCCCCAGCCCTAGACTCGCATTCACATGCCCTTCCCCGCCACGCGCATGCGCCGCCTGCGCCGCACCGCGGCGCTGCGCGGGCTCATCCGGGAGACCGAGCTCTCCCCCGCCCACCTCGTCTACCCGCTGTTCGTCGAGCTCGGCACCGACTCGCGCGCGCCGATCGACGCGATGCCCGGCATCGAGCGGCTGTCGATCTCGCACGCGGTCGAGGAGGCCGGCGAGGCGGTCGCGCTCGGCATCCCCGCGGTGCTCCTGTTCGGGATTCCGGCCGAGAAGGACGAGCAGGCCTCCGGCGCCTACGACCACGAGGGAGTGGTCCAGCTCGCCACGCGAGCGATCAAGGACGCGCACCCCGAGCTGCTCGTGATGACCGACGTTTGCCTGTGCGAGTACACCTCGCACGGCCACTGCGGCGTGGTCACGCCCGATGGCGAGGTGGCCAACGACCTCACGCTCGAGCTGCTGGCCAAGACCGCCATCTCCCACGCCGCGGCGGGCGCCGACGCCGTGGCCCCGAGCGACATGATGGACGGTCGCGTGGCGGCGTTGCGGGCGCAGCTCGACGCCGAGGGTCACGACTCGACGCCGATCGTCGCCTACTCCGCGAAGTTCGCCTCGGCCTTCTACGGCCCCTTCCGCGACGCCGCCGGCTCTACGCCCGCGTTCGGCGACCGCCGCTCCTACCAGATGGACCCCGCCAACGCCGAGGAGGCCGTCCGTGAGGTGCTCCTCGACGTCGAGGAGGGGGCCGACGCGGTGATGGTGAAGCCCGCGCTGGCCTACCTCGACGTCATCCGCCGGGTCAAGGAGGCCACCCGCCTGCCGGTGGCGGCCTACAACGTGAGCGGCGAGTACGCGATGATCAAGGCGGCCGCGGCGTCCGGACACCTCGATGAGCGCACCGCCGTGCTCGAGGTGCTCACCGGCATCCGCAGGGCGGGCGCGGACATCGTGATCACCTACCACGCGAAGGATGCGGCGAGATGGCTGTCGGATTGAGCTCGGGCGTGAAGACCAGAGAGGCCGTTCCGAAGGTCCGCGCGCGCGCCGACGGCGCGGCCATCCCGCTCGACGAGCTCGACAGGCGGCTGCTCAACCTCCTCCAGGGGCGCTTCCCCCTCGAGCCCCGCCCGTTCCTGCGGGTGGCCGAGCTGGCCGAGACCGACGAGGACGACGTGCTCCGGCGCACCCAGCGGCTGGTGGACGAGCGGATCATCCGCCAGGTCACCCCGATCTTCGACACCCGCGTGCTCGGGTACTCCTCGATGCTCGTCGCCGCGAAGGTCGACCCCGAGAACCCCCACCGCGCGGCCCGGGCGATCAACGCCCACCCCGGAGTCACGCACAACTACCTGCGCAACCACGACTTCAACATGTGGTTCACGATCGCCACCGAGCCCGGCTCGGCGCTGGGGGTCGAGGGGACCCTCGAGGTGCTGGGACGGGAGGCCGGCGCGGAGTCCATGCGCCAGCTCCCCACCCTCAAGCTGTTCAAGATCCGCATGGACCTCGAGATGGAGGGCGACACCGGCGACCTCTCGAGCGCGGGGGTGGTCGAGGAGCCGCACGAGCCCGAGGTGATCGAGGCCACCGAGATGGACGTCGCGGTGATCCGCGCGCTCCAGGGCGACATGCCGATCGCGCCCGAGCCCTACGCGCCCGCGGCCGCCGAGATCGGCGTCGACCAGGCGGCCCTCCTCGATCACCTCGAGTCGATGCGCGAGCGCAAGGCGCTCCGCCGCGTGGCGGCCATCCTCTTCCACCGCCGGGCCGGATTCTCGGCCAACGGCATGGGCGTCTGGAAGGTGCCCGACGAGCAGATCCTCGAGCTCGGGCCCCGCATGGCCGCCTTCCGTGGGATCTCGCACTGCTACCAGCGCCCCACCTACGCCGACTGGCCCTACTCGGTGTTCACCATGGCCCACGGGCGCTCGAAGGACGAGTGCGACGCGATCCTCGACGCCATCTCCGAGCACACCGGGATCGAGGAGCGCAGCACGCTCTACTCCTCCACGGAGTTCAAGAAGATCCGGATGCTCTACTTCACCGACGCGTTCGCCCGCTGGGAGCGCGAGCACGCCGGTTGAGCACCCGCGTGCGAGCGTGACGCTGACCGGGGCCGCGGCCGAGCGCTCGACCCGGCGCTCCGAGGCACTCTGGGCACGGGCGCTCGAGCTCATCCCCGGAGGGGTCAACTCGCCGGTCAGGGCCATGCGCTCGATCGGGCGCGACCCGCTGTTCCTCGCCCGCGGCGAGGGGCCGATGGTCCACGACGTCGACGGCAACGCCTACGTGGACTACGTGTGCTCGTGGGGACCGCTGATCGCCGGCCACGCCCACCCCGAGGTGGTCCGGGCGGTGGCCGACGCCGCGGCGAGCGGCACGAGCTTCGGTGCGCCCACCGAGGGTGAGGTGGAGCTGGCCGCAGAGGTCGTCCGCAGGGTGCCCGGTGCGCAGATGGTCCGGATGACCTCCTCCGGCACCGAGGCCGCGATGAGCGCGGTGCGCCTGGCGCGCGCGGTCACCGGCCGCGACGCCGTGCTCAAGTTCGCCGGCGCCTACCACGGACACTCCGACGGGCTGCTGGCCGAGGCGGGCTCGGGGCTCGCCACCCAGGGCCTGCCGGGCAGCCCGGGCGTGACCGCGGCGCAGGCCGCCGACACCGTGGTGGTGCCATGGAACGACCGCGCGGCCGTGGAGGCCGCCGTCTACGAGCGCCCACCCGCGGCGATCCTCTGCGAGCCCTACCCGGCGAACATGGGCCTCGTCCGCCCGGCCGAGGGCTTCCTCTCCTTCCTGCGCGAGCAGGCCGACCGCGCCGGTGCGCTGCTGGTGTTCGACGAGGTGATCTCCGGCTTCCGCGTGGGGCGGGCCGGAGCGCAGGGGCGGGAGGGCATCGTCCCCGACCTCACGATCCTCGGGAAGGTGCTCGGCGGCGGCCTACCCGCCGCGGCCTACGCCGGCCCGCGGGAGCTGATGGAGCGCCTCGCGCCGGCCGGCGACGTCTACCAGGCGGGCACCCTGTCCGGGAACCCACTGGCCGTGGCCGCGGGCCGCGCCACGCTCGCCCTGCTCACCGACACCGCCTACCGCGCACTCGACGGCGTGACCCGCGCGCTGGCCGACGGACTGGCCGGGGTCGCCGCCGAGGCCGGCGTCACGGTCCAGGTGCCGTGGGCCACTGGGCTGCTCACCGTGTTCTTCGCCGAGGCCCCGGTCACCGACCTCGCGTCCGCCCAGGCCGCCGACGCGCAGCTCCACGCCGCGTTCTGCCGCGCGATGCTCGAGCAGGGGGTCTATCTCCCACCCTCGCCCTACGAGGCCTGGTTCCCCTCTCTGGCCCACGGCCCCGAGCACATCCAATCCACGCTCGAGGCGGCGCGAGCGTCGTTCGAGGCGCTGTGAACGCGCTCGCCGAGGTGGCGCGCGCCGCCGACCCCGAGCTGCGCGGTCACGCGGTCTCGGCCCCGCGGGGCGCCCGCTACGACGACGCCGGCCCCGACGCCGGGTTCGTGCTCGAAGCCGTCCGCGAGGGGTATCTCATGCACTACGGCGAGCCGCGCGCCTTCACGGCGGCGCTCGAGGAGGACACCCGCCTCCTCGCCGGGGACGCCCTCTACGCCATGGGGCTCGCTCGCCTGGCGCAGCGCGGCGACCTCGCGTCCATCGCCGAGCTGGCCGACCTCATCTCCGGGTGCGCCCGCGCTCACGTCGAGAACCGCCCGGAGCTGGCCGAGGAGCTCTGGGAGGCGAGCTCCGGCCGCCTCTCGGGCCGAGATGGCCCCTCGGCCGCCGATGTGGTGGGCGATCGGCTGGCGCATCGACGCTGAGCCTTGAGCCGACCGCCCCTCCGAGGTCGTATCCTGTCTGGACCACCGGTGCCGCCCTCGGGTGCCGGTCTCCTTTCCTAATGGCCGACACGAGCACGAAGAAGCGCTCCCCCTACGCGGGTGACCGCGGGCTCCCGGGCGCCTACGACGGCGAGACCGTCACGCGCCGGCGACTGTTCGAGGTCGGCAGCATGGCCGCCGGAGGGGTGGCCGGCGCGGCCATCGGCCTCCCGGTGCTCGGCTTCGCCCTCGGGCCGATCCTCACCGACCAGACCCCGGGGGACTGGAAGGACGTGGGCCCCGAGGAGGACTTCACACCGGACACCTACGTGCCGAAGGTGATGTCGGTCGCCGCCGGCATCGGCGAGGCCGGGAAGACCACGATCTACGTACGCAAGTTCAACCCGCGCATCGACAACGCGCTGGGGCCCAAGGACACCCAGAAGGTCACCCCCTACATCGTGATCACCACCCGCTGCGCCCACCTCGGGTGCCCGGTGCGGTTCGTCCAGGCCTCCCAGCGCTTCATCTGCCCGTGCCACGGCGGTGTCTACGACGGGCTGGGCCAGGTCATCAGCGGGCCCCCGGTGCGGCCGCTCGACCGCTTCTACACCCGCGTCGAGAGGGGCCGCGTGCTGGTGGGCGACCGCTTCTCGCTCGACTCGCAGCTCAACCGCTTCCCGAACGTGCGCGATCCCTCGCAGCATCTCGACGGCCTCTGGAAGTACGTCTATCCCGGGAGACCCACCACATGAGCTTCACCAGGCCACGGCAGGAGGGCAACGCCGGCAGCCGCCGCGACGGCGCGGATCGGGAGAACGGTGCCGACGGCGCGAACGGGCGCTCCACGGAGGAGCTGACCGAGCGCACCGGGCTCATGTCCCGCGGCGCGGCCCAGCGCGATGGCCACGCCGGCGGAAACGGGCGCGTGGACCGTGAGAAGCTGAAGCGCGGCGCCGCGGAGGTGCCGATCTCGGTCGTCGGCTGGCTCGACGAGCGCGCGGGGATGAGCCCGACGCTGCGGGCCATGCTCTATCGCAAGGTCCCCAAGGGCACGAACTGGTTCTACACGCTCGGGTCGGCCACGATGTTCGCGTTCGTCTCCCAGGCCGTCACCGGGATCTTCCTGGCCATGTACTACGACCCCTCGCCGGTCAAGGCCTACGAGTCGATCGGATACATCACCAACGAGGCGTTCGCCGGCGAGCTCGTGCGCGGCATGCACCGCTGGGGCTCCAGCGTGATGGTGATCCTGGTCTTCATGCACATGGCCCGCACGTTCTTCTTCGGCGCGTACAAGTACCCGCGCGAGCTGAACTGGCTGATCGGCGTGGTGCTGCTCGTGCTCACCCTCGCCATGGGCTTCACCGGCTACCTGCTGCCCTTCGACCAGCGGTCCTACTGGGCCACGGTGGTGGGTGTGAACATCCAGACATCCGCCCCCTTCATCGGGCCCTACGTGGCCGACTTCCTGCGCGCCGGTCCCGACTTCACCGCGACCACGCTCCCACGCTTCTACTCACTCCACATGCTCCTGATCCCCGGCCTCATCGGCGGGCTGATCGGCGCCCACCTGTACCTGGTCATGCGGCACGGCACGACCGCTCCTCCGTGGCTGCGGGCCGAGAAGAAGCCCGAGCTGGCCCGCGAGGAGATCTAGTGGCCGCCCGCACCCTCCGGAGGCGTCGCTAGTGGACCGGCGCGAGAAGGAGGACTACCTCCGCGAGTACTCGCAGCTCAAGAGCCAGGGGAAGCCGTTCTTCCCCTACGCGATCCTGAAGGACAGCGCGATGGCGATCATCGTCGTCGCGGTGACCGTCGTCATGGCCCTGTTCCTCGGGGCCGAGCTGGGGCCCAAGGCGGACCCGACCACCACCACCTACACGCCCCGCCCGGAATGGTACTTCTTCTTCCTGTTCGAGCTGCTCCGTGTGATCGAGCCGCCGGAACTGGTCCTGCTCGCCACGCTCGGCGTCCCGACCATATGGCTGATCATGCTGCTGCTGCTGCCGTTCGTGGACCGCTCGAGCGAGCGCAACCCGCTGAAGCGCCCGGTCGCGACCACCATGGGCATCCTGACCATAGTCCTGATGGCCTTCCTCACCATCGAGGGCGCGACGGCCGGCGCGCCGACCGCGATCGAGCTCTCCACCTCGCCGCAGTACGAGCAGGGTCGGGCCGCGGTGGCCTCATCGGGGTGCCTCGGGTGCCACAAGATCGGGGAGAACGGCAACGGCGGGCCGGGCCCGGAGCTCACGTCGATCGGCGAGCGGCTGCCGAGCCAAGCCATCGCCCGCACGCTCGTGAACCCCACCCGGCCGATGCCCTCCTACGCCAGCCTGCGCCAGCGCGAGCCCGAGAAGTTCGGCGAGCTCGTGGCCTACCTCGCCTCGCTGAAGCGGGAATCCCCCTAGGGGGCGCGGGGGTGAGCCCCGCGACGAGCCCCGGAGCTCCCGGGACGCTCCCCGAGGACCGGGTGCGGGGGATGTTCGACCGCATCGCCCGCGTCTACGACCGCATGAACACGGTCATGACCGCCGGTCTGGACGAGCGCTGGCGTGAGCGGGCGGCGGACCTCGCCGCCGCTGCGCCCGGCGGTAGGGCCCTCGACGTGGCCTGCGGCACGGGCGACCTCGCGCTCGCCCTCGCGCGGCGGGTGGGGCCCGCCGGCGAGATCGTCGGCATCGACTTCTCCCCGGGCATGCTCGACGAGGCTCGGCGCAAGGCGGCGATGCTCGACGGCGCCCTCGGCATCACCTACGAGCAGGGCGACGCCATGTCCCTTCCTCACCTCGACGACGCCTTCGACGCCGCGACGGTCGGCTTCGGCGCACGGAACTTCGCGGACCTCGGCCGTGGCCTGGCGGAGATGGCTCGGGTCGTGCGTCCCGGCGGGCGGGTGGTGGTGCTCGAGATCACCACGCCGAAGCGTCCGCCGCTGTCCTGGTTCTTCTCGGTGTGGTTCGACCGCGTGGTGCCGGCCATCGGGCGGCTGGCCGGCGACCCCGACGCATACACGTATCTGCCGGCCTCCGTCCGCCGCTTCCCCGGTCCCGAGGAGCTGGGCGCGGAGCTCGAGCTGGCCGGCCTCGAGCGCATCCGCTGGGTGCTCACCGCGGGCGGCATCATCGCGCTGCATGTGGGAACGGTGCGGGGATGAAGCGCACCCAGACGCTCGAGACGCCGGCCGGTCCGGAGCCTCCGCTGGCCCGGCTTGCCGCCGCGCTCGGGGAGGGCGGCGCGGACCTGTCGCGCCTGCTGGCCGCCACCGAGCGTCGGCTCTTCGAGGTGGCCGAGGCGCACGGCGAGGTGCTCGGCCACCACGCCGTGGCCACCCTCGGCGCCGGGGGCAAGCGGCTGCGACCGATGCTGGTCTTCCTGTGCGCCGGCGGGCAGACCGGCGAGCACGTGGTGCGGGCCGGCGCCGCGGTGGAGCTCGTGCACATGGCCACGCTCGTGCACGACGACGTGGTGGACCGTGCCTCCCTTCGCCGGGGCCGGCCCACGGTGTTCGTCGAGGGCGGCCGCCAGACCGCGATCGCCACGGGCGACCTCCTGTTCTCGCGCGCGTTCGCGGAGCTCGTGCCCACCGGCGACACCGAAGGCGTCCGGGCGCTGTCGACCGCATGCTCGGCGCTCGCCCGGGGCGAGCTCATGCAGCGGGAGGACGCGTGGTCCGATGCGGTGACCCCCGAGCGCTACCTCGAGCGCTGCGAGCTGAAGACCGCCCGGCTCTTCGAGGCCGCCTGCCGCCTGGGGGCTCGGCTCGGCACCGCGGACACTCGCAAGGCGGTCGAGGCCCTCGCGTTCTTCGGGGCGCGGATCGGCCTCGCGTTCCAGCTCTTCGACGACGTGCTCGACGTCTCCGGGCCGGCGGAGCGCACCGGCAAGCAGCGCGGGGCGGACCTCCTCGACGGCACCGTGACGCTCCCGCTGATCCTCGCGCGCCGCCGCGACCCGGCACTGCGGGCGCTCGACCTGTGCGAGGCCGTGACCGACCCCGCCCAGGCCGGCGCCCTCTGCGACCGCATCGCCCTGACGGGCGCCCTCGGCGCCGCGCGTGAGCACGCGCTCGGCTACGTGGCCGAGGCGAAGGCCGCGCTGAGCGGGGCGGAGCTGACCGCCGAGCGCCAGGCCGCCCTCGCCCTGGTGGCCGACGCCGTGGTGGAGCGCTACGCCTGACGGTTCGGGCGGCAACGCCCCCCGGATTCCGTCCGGGAAGCGGCCAGGGCTTCGCCCCGCTAGAAGTCCTCGGGCAGGATCGCGCCCGCGGCCAGGGCGTGGGCGAAGCGATCGGCGACCTCGGTCATGTTCGCCCGCACCAGGCGGTCGAGATCGACCGCCACGGCGTCTGTGCCCCGATCGAGCTCATGGTCGAAGGCGTCGGCCTGGCGCTGACAGAAGACGCCGCCGTCGGCCCACTCGCAGTTGGGGCAGCGCAGCTCGATGCTCCAGTGATCGCGGCCGTGCTCCTGCCACCAGACCGGGTAGACGAGCTTCGACGCGCAGGCCGGGCACACGTGGAGCGGGCGAGTGACGGCCGGGGCCCCCGGCGGGGAGGTGACCGCCCGGGCCGCGCCTGCGGTGCTGGTCTCTCCGTGCATAGCCCGTGGATCGGCATCCGCGGCTCATGCTTGAGAGAAGCTCGACGAACGGTCGGGCGGGCGTCCGTGCGGGGACACCCAGGCCCGGGTCTAGACTGCCGCGGCGAGTGGTGCTGAGCGACCGCACGATCCGGACCGAGATCGAAGCCGGTCGGATCGCCATCGAGCCGTTCGACCCCGGGCTCGTGCAGCCTTCGAGCGTCGACGTGAGGGTGGATCGCCGCTTCCGTGTCTTCCACAACGCCCGCTACCCCTACATCGACGTGCGCGCGCCGATGGACGGGCTGACGGAGCTGGTGGAGATGGAGGGGGACGAGCCGTTCATCCTCCACCCCGGGGAGTTCGTGCTCGGCCAGACGCTCGAGCGGGTGACGCTGCCCGACGACCTGGTGGCCCGGCTCGAGGGCAAGAGCTCGCTCGGCCGGCTGGGACTGCTCATCCACTCGACAGCCGGCTTCGTGGACGCGGGCTTCTCGGGGAACCTGACGCTCGAGCTCTCGAACGTGGCGAACCTGCCGATCACGCTCTACCACGGCATGCCGATCGGCCAGATCTCCTTCATGCGGATGGACGGCCCGGTGGAGAACCCCTACGGGTCGCGCGCGAGCGGCTCCAAGTACCAGGGCCAGGCCGAGCCCACCGCGAGCCGCTTCTACCTGAACTTCGAGCGCTCCTCCCGCGAGGACGCCGGCTCGGGCTGATCCGCGTGCGCCCGGGGCGCGCACTCCCACCGACCCGGCCGTTCCTCGGACGGGGCTAGCATGGTCGGCAACGCAACCTGGAGGAGCACCATGGGGCCGTTCGGCGGAATCGGACTTCCTGAGATCATCATCGTCCTCGTAATCGCGCTCCTGATCTTCGGGCCGAAGCGGCTGCCGGGGCTCGGGAAGTCGCTCGGTTCGGGACTGCGCGAGTTCAAGGACTCGGTCTCCGGTGGCGGATCGGACCGCACCGAGCTGCCGGAGTCCCGCGAGGACCACGGAGCAGAGCCGGACCGCGTCCGCGCCTCCGAGGACCCGGAGCCGGTCACCGCGGAGCCGGTCAGCGGCGCAGCCGGTCGTGGTGCGGGCCGGGACCGCGCCTCCTAGCGCGCTGGGGACGTAACCTCCCTCGTGGCACGGCTCAAGTCCGTAAGCCACGACGAGGAGCTCAGCCTCGTCGACCACCTCGACGAGCTGCGCTCGCGGCTCATCGTCGTGGTCATCGCCTTCGGCGTCGCGTTCGCGGTCTGCTTCTGGCAGAACCACTACGTCCTCGCCGCCCTCAACCGCCCGCTGGACGGGCTCATCCCCGTCACGCTCGGCGTGGCCGAGCAGTTCACCACCACGCTCACGGTGGCGGCCTACGCGGCGATCCTGCTGATCATGCCCGTGTTCCTCCACCAGTCCTACGCCTTCCTGCTGCCGGCCTTCAGCCCCAACGAGCGCAAGGTGGCGCTGCCGCTGCTCCTCATGGTGCCGGTGCTGTTCGTCGGCGGCGTGGTGTTCGGGTACTTCGTGGTGCTGCCCAATGCGATCAGCTTCCTGCTCGGGTTCAACGCGGAGGAGTTCAACGTGATGCTGCGAGCGCGCGACTACTACTCGTTCACCGCGCTCACCCTCGTCGCCATCGGCATCCTCTTCCAGATCCCCGTGGGGATCCTCGCGGTCACGCGGCTGGGCATCATCACCCCCCGCCAGCTGCGTAAGCACCGCCGGTACGCGTTCCTGGGCATAGCGGTGGTGGCCATGCTGCTTCCCGGCACCGATCCGGTGACCATGCTGCTCTCGATGGCCCCGCTGGTGGTCCTCTACGAGCTCTCGGTCCTGCTGGCCTCGGCCTTCGATCGCCGGCCCTCGGACGGCACCGACGACGAGGAGGACGGCGACGAGGGACCGGACGACGACGGCGACCCCCACGACGGCCCGGGCGGCGACGGCGGGGGGCTCGGCTCAGCCGAGCCGAACGGGCGTCCCGACGCCCTGCGCTCCCCGGCGCGGACTCCCTAGTGGTCGTTCCTCCAGGTCGCAGGACCCGCAGGAGCGACCGCTGGATCACCAGCCTCTCGGGTCTCTAACCTCAGCGCCGTGCTGTTCGACCTGAAGGGCAGGCGCAAGTACGTCGTCCAGGCCACCTACCTCCTCCTCGCCCTCCTGATGGGCGGAGGCCTCGTCCTCTTCGGCATCGGCTCCGACGCCGGGCAGGGAGGGCTGGTCGACGCCTTCACCGACGAGAACACGGGCGACAACGGCAACTCCCAGGCCGCCGACCGCGTCGAGCAGGCCGAGGGGCGGCTGCGGACCAACCCGCGCGACCCCGTCGCGCTCACCGCCATGATCCGCGGCCACTACCAGCTCGCGACCGCGAAGACCTCCGCCCAGTCCAGCTCCTTCCCGCCCGACGCACGCCCCGACCTTCAGCGGGCCTCGGACGCCTGGGAGCGCTACCTCGCTCTCGAGCTGCCCCGCCCCGACGACTCGCTGGCCGGGCTGATGCTCCAGGTCTACGGCCCCTCCGGGCTCGGACGGGCCGACCAGGCCGCGCGGGCCGCGGAGATCGTGGCCGACGCGCGCCCGAGCGCCTCGGCGTACCTCCAGGTGGCGCTGTACGCGAAGCTCGCCGGGCAGGAGCGAAAGGCGAAGCTGGCCGAGCGCCAGGCCCTCGCGCGAGCGTCCTCGCCGAAGGAGAAGAAGGCGATCAAGGAGCAGCTCGCCGCGCTCGACGCCCTCGCCTCGCAGCAGGGGATGGGTGGACCCGGAGGGCAGGTGTCGGGACCCGGCGGCGCGGCGCCTCCCGGCGGCGGGGGAGCGGCCCCACCGGGTGGCGGGGCCCCTGGCGGGTCCGGCGCACCACCCCGTTGATCCGTCCCGGCGCGTCCAACCCGTACGTGAGCCATCCAGCGGGGACGGCGTCGGCCGCCCACCGGTACCCTTCCCGCCCGTGACCATCGACTTCAGGATCTCGGACCGGGAGATCGACTCGCGCACCCATCTGGTCGAGCTCGGCGGGGAGGTCGATCTCTACACGGCGCCCGAGTTCAAGGAGCGCCTGTCGGGCGCGATCGAGTCCGGCAAGCAGCGGCTCGTGGTCGACCTGAGCGAGACCACGTTCATCGACTCCACCACGCTCGGCGTCCTCGTCGGGGCCGAGAAGCAGCTCCGGGCCTCGGACGGCGCGGTGGTCCTCGTCTGCCCCGAGCGCAACATACGCAAGGTCTTCGAGATCACCGGCCTCGACCGGGTCTTCACGATGCACGACTCCCGTGACGAGGCGCTGGCGGACGCATCCGGGGAGCCCGCGGGCTGACTCGCCCGACCGTCGCACCGCCCGGGGGAGCCGGCGCCTCGGCCGGGCGGTGCGCTGTCCTCGGCTTCGGCCGCCCCGCTCTAGACTGACGCGCCCTCCGGGCCGTTAGCTCAATTGGCAGAGCAGGGGACTCTTAATCCCAAGGTTGCAGGTTCGATTCCTGCACGGCCCA
>Ga0208612_1000849_pt1 | contig 12786 bp, 12 predicted proteins | sample AntDryMetagUQ889_FD_188089 | JGI IMG/M metagenome (GOLD analysis project Ga0208612, IMG submission 188089) | Polar desert microbial communities from Antarctic Dry Valleys - UQ889 (SPAdes) | ecosystem: Environmental > Terrestrial > Soil > Desert | place: Antarctic Dry Valleys | collected 2008-12-31 | reverse complement strand
CCCGCCTTCTGGATCATCGGCCGCGCCAGCGAGTCGGGCAGGAAGCCCGCCGCGCGCTGGGCGAAGGCGCCGATCGGCGCACCGTGGGCCTCCATGCCGACCGCGTCGATCACCGAGTCGGTGCCGCGACCCTCGGTGAGCTCGCGGACCCGTTCGCCGATCGCCATCGCATCACCGGCGCCGTCGGAGACGTCGAGCACCTCGATGCCGCGCTGGCGCGCCATCTCCAGACGCTCGGGGACGAGATCGATCCCGATCACCCGGGCACCCCTGTGCTGGGCAACTCGCGCTGCCATCTGGCCGATCGGGCCGAGCCCGAAGATCCCGATCGAGCCGCCCTCGCGCACATCCGCGTACTCGACCGCCTGCCAGGCCGTCGGCAGCACGTCGGAGAGGTACAGGAAGCGGTCGTCGGGCGGCCCCTCCGGCACCTTGATCGGGCCGAACTGGGCCTGCGGCACCCGCAGGTACTCGGCCTGACCGCCGGGGACCTGTCCGTAGAGCTTGGTGAACCCGAACAGCGAGGCACCGGTCTGAGTGTCGCGGTTCTGGGTCGTCTCGCACTGGGCGAAGAGCTGCTGGTCGCACATCCAGCAATGGCCGCAGGAGATGTTGAAGGGGATCACCACGCGGTCGCCCTTGCTGATCTGCTCGACCTCGGACCCGACCTCCTCGACGATGCCCATCGGCTCGTGGCCGAGGATGTCACCGGCGTCGATGAACGCGCCCAGCACCCTGTACAGGTGCAGGTCGGAGCCGCAGAGCCCGGTCGAGGTGACCTTGATCACCGCGTCGGTCGGCTTCTCGATCTTCGGGTCCGGGACCTCGTCAACCCGCACGTCTTCGATTCCCTGCCAGGTGACAGCCTTCATCGCGTCCTTTCGTTGCCGTTGCCGTGAGCGCGTACCCGGGGCGGCCGGGGGTACTCGCGGCTGCTCCTAGAAGGAGGTGCGACCGACGCCGGTGGCGAACTCGCGGGCGCGAAAGCGCCCGCTGGAGCCGGGATCAAGCGGCGGGGTGGGGTAGCCGGCACCGTCGCGCAGCCCCTCGAGCAGCTCGGTGAGCGCCTCGGTCGCCGTGTGTCGCGGGCTCCAGCCGAGCTCGTCTCGCGCCCGGCCGATGTCCATGATCGGCACCCCGAGGGCCATGTCCACCCACCCCGGCGGGGTCGGCTGCAGCCGCAGGCGCCAACTCACCGCGGCCGCTCCGCGCAGCACCCCGGCCGCCAGGCGCAGGCGGCGGGCGTCGAGCAGCTCGGCGAGCACCGCAGGGTCGATCACCGGCTCGGCGGCGACGTTGAAGGCTCCGCTCGCCTCGCCCACCACCGCCAGGCGGTAGGCCTCGCCGACGTCCTCGCTGTGGACGGCCTGGAAGCGCAAGCGCTCGAGGTCGGGAACCACCGGCAGCAGGCCCGGCCGTGCTGCGCCGCCGGGGAAGAGCGGCCCCAAAAAGAGCCGGCGGATGCCGGTCGCCGCCTCCCGGCGAAAGATCAGCCCCGGGCGCAGTCGGGCGACCCGGATCCCCGGGTTGCGCGTCTGGAAGCGGTCGAGCTCGGCTTCGACCTCGGACTTGTGACGCGAGTAGAACGACGTCTCGATCCCAGCGGTCGGCCAGCTCTCGTCGACGGCGCGATCCTTGGGACCGCGCGAGTAGGCGCCGACCGAGGAGGCGTAGACGAGGGCGGGCACCCCGGCGGCGGCGACCGCTTCGAACACCCGCCGCGAGCCGTCGACGTTGACCGCCCGCAGGACCGGCTCTCGCCGGGATGGCTGGATCAGCCAGGCGAGGTGGACGACGGCGTCGGCGCCGCGAAAGAGGCTGACGAGGTCGGCATCGACGATGTTCGCCGTCCTCCACTCGACCTTCGCGGCGCCCACCCGGGGGCGCCGCCGGGCGACCCCGACTATCGACCCGACTCGCGGGTCGGCGGCGAGGGCGTCGACCACGGTCGTGCCGGCGTTGCCGGTGGCACCGAGAACGACGACTCGCAGGGGCTCGCTCACGCCTCGCGGCTACCCCGGTGGGGACGGCGCAAGCGCGCGGGCTGGGTCGAGCCAGCCGTCGGCGAGCCAACCCGCCAACCCCTCGATGCCGACCTCCGTGGCCGCCGCGCGCTGGCGCATGGCACCGTTACGGGCGATCAGCTGCCGGGCGGACTCGAGCTCGGACTCACACCTCAAGGTCCCCGCGACAGCGCCGAGCTGGCCGACGCGCTCCAGCAACAGCTCCCGGGTCGGGCGCCGCTCGCCGCTCTCGAGGTCGGCAAGCTCACCCTCGACCCCGTCACGAGCCGCCGACCAGCGGTTCTCGGCGATCCGCCAGTCATCGGCGACCGGCAACTGCTCGCCGGCGTCGAAGCGCCCCGCCAGCCACGCCACCAGGCACTGGGCGACCGCGGCCACCGCGGCCGCCTCGCCCAGCGTCGTCTGCGCATCCGGTACACGCAACTCCAGGGTGCCGAAGCCCGGATGGGGCCGCAGCTCCCACCACCAGGAGCTGGGCTCGGCGATCGAGCCCGCCGCCGCGCCCCAGCGCAGCGCCGCCGCGTAGTCGTCCCAGCTGGCCAGCGCCGGCGGCACGCCTTGGCGCGGCAGCTCCTCGGCGATCTTCGGGCGCACCGAGGCGAGCCCGGTGTCGCGGCCGCCGTGAAAGGGCGCGTTCGCCGCCAGCGCCGCAAGCTCGGGCAGATGCGACCGCAACGCGTTGTAGACGGCCAGCGAGCGCTCGGCGCCGCCGGGGGCAACGTGGACCTGCAGAGCGAAGACGAGCTGGCGGTTGGCGTAGACGCCGAAGCGCTCCGCGGTGCGCTGGTAGCGAGCGCCGGGGTTGAGCCGGCCCTCGGTCGCCGCGAATGGATGCACGCCCGAGGCTGCGAGCCGGACCACGCCTTCGGTCGCCCGCGCCAGGTCGGCGCGGCCGCCGGCGAGCTCGCCGATCGCCTCCGCCACCGTCTCCCGCGGAGTGCTCAGCAGCTCGAGCTGGGCGGCGGGCAGCTCGAGCTTGAAGCGCCCGTCGCCCTCGAGGCGCTCGAGCACCTCGAGCGCCCGCGGCGCCAGATCGAGCGTGCCCGGGTCGAGCAGCATCAGCTCCTCCTCGAGTCCGACCGTGAACGGCTGGGGCGCGTCGAACAGCTCCTGCAGCTGCTCGCCGCTCGGCGGCTGCCGGTCGGGGTCGGGGTTCACGGTTGCGGCCGCGCGCAGCGGGAAGAGGAGCCGAAGATGAGACTGCTCACGGTTCCCGGCGTCTTTCGCCCGCGCAGCGACAGCCGCATGCTCGCGGCGCGCGTCGCCGAGCGAGCGCAGCCGGGGATCAGCTTCCTCGATCCGTTCACGGGTAGCGGCATCCTTGCAATCGCCGCGGCCGAGGCCGGGGCGGCGGCGACGGCGATCGACATCTCCCGCCGCGCGGTCGCCTGCACCTGGCTCAACGCGCGCCTCAACGGCACCCGCGTCCGGGCTCTGCGCGGCGACCTGCTCTCGCCGGTGGCCGGCGAGCGCTTCGACCTGATCGCGGCCAACCCGCCCTACGTTCCCGCGCTCGGCGGCGCCCAGGCGCATGGTGCCGCCAGGGCCTGGGACGCCGGCGTCGACGGCCGCGCGCTGATCGATCGCCTCTGCCTCACGGCGGCCCAGCATCTGGCGCCGGGCGGTCGCCTGCTGCTCGCCCACTCCTCGGTCTGCGACCCCGAGGCGACTGTCGCGATGCTCTCGAGCAGCGGACTGGAGGTCGCGGTGCTCGAGCGTGAGCGTGGCCCGCTGGGGCCGTTGATGGCCGAGCGGGCGGCGCTGCTCGAGCGCCGCAGCCTGCTCGACCCCGGCGTCCGCGACGAGGAGGTGCTGATCTTCGAGGGCCGCGCACCGCAGGGTTCCGCGCGGCGTACGCGGGTACCGGCATCGGCATGAGCCGAACCCGCGTCACCCCCTATCCCGACGGCCCCTACCTGATCCGCGGCGACTTCGAGATCACCGATCACCACGGCAGGCCGATCGAGACGCGGCGCGAGACGATCGCGCTTTGTCGTTGCGGCGCCTCGAGGACGAAGCCGTTTTGCGATGGGACCCACAAGGTGATCGGGTTCGAGGCCGCGAGCGCCCCTGCGGAGCAGCCGCTGCGCTAGACCGACACCGCTGCGGGCCGAGCGCTGAGCAGCGAGGACTCGCCCTTGCGCCAGGCGCCGAGGATCTGGCCGGCGAACAGCGCCTCGCAGTGAAGCAGCGCCCGCAGGCCGAAGACGATGTCGCCGGCCAGCTCCGGCTCCTGGGCGGCGAGGCCGCCGGCGAGGTCGTAGGCGGCGATGTTCTCGTGCACCGAGTCCGCCTCGACGTGCTCGTCGTAGAACTCGGTTGCCTCGCCGGCGAAGCCGAGCCGGCGCAGGCCGTTGCCATAGCGGCGGTTGGGCTCGGCCGAGGTGATCTCGAACCCGGCCAGGTGGCCGACCAGGGCACCGCGCCAGCGGCGTCGCAGCCCGAACAGCGAGATCAGGTTGAGTGTCGCCAGGGTGGTCGCCGGCAGCTGCGGCACGTAGGCGCCGTAGGTCGGATCGAGGCCGAGCGCCAGCATCGTGTTCGCGAACAGCCGCGAATGCATCCGGCCGGGGTCGCCCCCGCCGTACTCGTCGGACTGGACCTCGACCATCGCCGCCTTCGGGGCCCCGGCGATCCGGGGGATCGCGAAGGTGTGCGGATCGGCCTCCTTGAGCTGGTAGGCGGATCGCTGGATCACGAACTCGCGGAACTGCTCGAGGCTGGCCTGGGTCTCGATGAAGCGCGCCAGGGGCGGCCCGTCGTCGGCCTCCACCAGCGCGAAGATCGTCGCCGGCACCTCCTCCGCGGGCAGCGATCGGGGCGGTCCCAGCTGCTGCAGCAGCCGCTCGAGCATCTCCTGCTCTAGGGCGTTGCGAAAGGCGATCAGCGAGGGCTGCCACTCCCAGGTGTCGCTGACCTCGCTGAAGCCTCCGTAGTGAAGCTCATGGCAGATGAACAGAGCCAGCTGCGTGTCGCGGTCGCTGAGAGGATCGACCGCGGGATCGACCGCGGCCGGCGGCAGTTCTCGACGCGGCGAGGGCAGGTGCTCGCCGAGCATCTCGGTCAACGGGCCGCAGGCCTCGGGAATCCGCATCGCCCTCGGCCTATACCCGGCCGCGGCGGCCGCGAACTGAGAACACCGGCCGACGATCAGCGTTCCGCGTTCGGCTGCGCGTTTGCCCTCCGGCGCAGCGGGGAAACTGCGGAGATCGTGGACGGCCTCGAAGCGACGATCGGGGAGCAGGGCGCCGAGGAGCGGCGAGCGCCGGTGCTCGCGCGGGCCCGAACGGCTCTGCAGGCGGTCGGCTTTCGTCAACAGCTGGAGCAACTCGCCGGCGCCCTGACCGCGCTTGAGCCGCGCGACCGCCGGCCGGTCTATGAGATCGCCCGCTGGATCGCCGCCAACTGGATTGGCCAGCACGGTCCCTCCCATCGGTCCCTGGTGGTCGAGGCCTCGCCAAGTGAGTCGAGATTGCGGATGCTCGTCTACAGCGACCCCGAGCTCGACGACCCCCGGTTTTGGGAGCAGCTGGTCGCGGGGGGGCCCGCCGAGCTGATCGATTCCTGGACGCCTACCGAGCTGATCACCTCCTGGGAGCACGACCGGCGCGGGTCCTCGGGCATCTGGTTCGACCTGGTGCGGCCGGCCTCCTGATCGCCGCCGGCCGCTGACCCCGCTCGGGCGCGTGTTTTTCGGCGTCAGAGCTCGGAGGCCAGCAACTCGGCGGCCTCGGCGCGCGTTCGCCGCAGCGGCACCAGGTCGTCGACCCCGACCAGGGTGAGCACCCTTCGCACCTGAGAGCTCGAGGCGGCGATCGCCACCGGCCGTCGCTGCTCGAGCATCGCCCTGGAGCCCTCGACCAGGGCGGCGATCCCGAGCGAGTCGATGAAGGTGCAGGCGCAGAGGTCGATCAGCAGCGCCGCGGGCGGGGTCGCCGCGACCTCGCCCAGGCGGGCGCCGAAGTCGGGCGCCGCGGTGGCATCGAGCTCGCCGTGAAAAGACACCAGGTCGGCGTCGAGCTCGGGGCTGAGGGAGGTGCGCAGGATCATCGCCTCGACCCTGCATACCCGTTGGGGCCGTCGCTAGTGCTAGCGCCGACCCAGGCGGCAGCGAGCGGCTCGGTGATTAGCTTCTACGGATGCCGACGCCGGCCTCAATTCAGCGCACCTACCTCGGGCTCGAGTTCGGCAACACCTTCGCGGCGTCGCTGATCTGGGGCATCAACACGATCTTCCTGCTCGACGCCGGGCTCTCCAACCTCGAGGCCTTCACCGCCAACGCTTTCTTCACCGCCGGCATGGTCATCTTCGAGGTGCCCACCGGGATCATCGCCGACACCGTCGGCAGGCGGGCGTCGTACCTGCTGGGCACGGTGACCCTGGTGGTCACGACCCTGCTCTATGTCCTGCTCTGGCAGACCGAGGCCCCGTTCTGGGAGTGGGCGGCGGTCTCGGTCGGCCTCGGCCTCGGGTTTACCTTCTTCTCGGGAGCCGTCGAGGCGTGGCTCGTCGACGCCCTCACCGAGACCGGGTTCGAGGGCAGCCTCGAGTCCGTCTTCGGCCGTGGGCAGGTCGTCGGCGGGGTCGCGATGCTGACCGGGTCCGTCGCCGGCGGCTACCTCGCCCAGGCCACCGACCTCGGCGCTCCCTTCGTGCTCCGGGCCGTGGTGCTGGCGGTGATGTTCGCGGTCGCCTTCAGGCTCATGCACGACGTCGGCTTCACCCCCAAGCGGGGTGAGCGGGTGACGCGCGAGATGAGGCTGATCGCACGCGCCTCGATCGAGCATGGCTGGCGGGTGCCGGCGGTCAAGTGGATCATGCTCTCCTCGGCCTTCACCGCGGGCGTCGGCATCTACACCTTCTACTCCCTGCAGCCGTACCTGCTCGAGCTCTACGGCGACCCCGACGCCTACGGGATCGCCGGGCTGGTCGCGGCGATCGTCGCCGGTGCGCAGATCCTCGGCGGCTTCGCCGCGCCCCTGATCCGCAAGCTTTTCCACCGCCGCACCTCAGCCCTGTTCGTGGCCGCCGCCGTCAGCGCCGCGACCCTGGCGCTGATCGGGGCCTTCGAGCACTTCTGGGCCGTGATCGCGCTGGTCGTGGTCTGGGGGCTGTTGTTCGCGGCGACGATGCCGATTCGCCAGGCCTACCTGAACGGGTTGATCCCCTCCCAGCAACGGGCGACGCTCCTCTCCTTCGACTCGCTGATCGGTTCGAGCGGCGGCGTCGTCGTCCAGCCGGTGCTCGGACGAGCGGCGGACGCCTCGGGCTACGCGAGCTCCTACCTGTTCGGAGCCGGGATCTCGGCGCTGGCGTTGCCGTTCATCCTCTGGTCGCGTCGCCAGGACGCCCCCGCCGACACGGCCACGGGGATGCCGGGCGCCGAGCCGGCGGTCGAGGAGCTCGTCAGCACGACCTGAGCAGGCCGGGCCGCTGGATCAGTCGACCACGATCACCGAGAGGATGTTGCCGGCCGGGTCCTTGAACCACGCGATGTCGGGACCCTGGTCGCGCATGATCCCCTTCTCGTCCTGGCCGAAGCCCTCGTACCGCTCGAACTCGACGCCGCGCCCGACCAGCCCGTCGACGGCCTCGTCGATGTCGTCGACGGGGAAGTTGAGGATCGTGAACACCGCCGGGGCGTGGTCCTCCTTCGGGTAGACCAGGATCTCGCGGTCGCCGGCGATCTGCAGCTGCAGCATCCCGTTCTCCTCGGAGACCCTGAGCCCCAGGGTCTCCCCGTAGAACTTCTGAGCCTTGGACACGTCATCGACTGAAAAGCCGCTGAACGCCTTGCTGTTCTCCAACATCTTGCGTCTCCTTTGTTTGGGCGCTTGGACCTGCGCGTTCTGTACTCAGACCCGAAGCAGCCCTGGATCTAATCGGAATGCATCGTCGCGACTCCTCCCCTCAGCACCGAGGCCGCGCTCGGACCTCGGCCGCATGCAGGGCCGCGAGCCGGGCCGATCCTGCCGCGTGTACCGGCACGATCCGGCCCAGCCGAGTCCCGCACTGACGCATTGGCGACTTATCGCCGCATAGCGGCAACAACGCGCCAGAACCGCACCCGTACCCAGCCCGTGTTCGTTCGGCCCGGCGCTGTGGGCGCCCTAGACGCCGACGTACCAGAGACCGAAGATCAGGCCGAAGAGCCCGAGCGCGGGGATCAGGACCGCGCGGTAAACCGGCTCGACCAGGGGGCGCGTCAGCAGCCAGCCGAAGGCTCCGGTGAGCGCCGCCATCGAGACGATCGTCATCGGCGCGAACACCGAGAGCGCCGCCGCGGCCTCGAGCTGAGAGGGCAGCGCCGCGATCAGCAGCACGACCACGGCGCCGGTTCCCGCCAGTCCGTGCAGGAAGCCGATCCCGAACGCCTGCCCGGGCGTGCGGACGCCGAGGTGGCGATGCTCGTCGGCGCCCCGTCGCAGGTGGCGGTGGCTGCCGCCGGCGACGTCGGTGTGCTCGCCGTGATTGTGAGATCCGGCTCGGTAGTCGCCGCGAAGCCACTTCCAGCTGACCCTCGCCGCGAGCAGCAGGATGACGATCCCGACGGCCTTCTCGGCGCCCGCCTCGAGCCATCCCGGCAGCTGCGACTTGAAGGCAATCAGGGGCAGGCCGAGGCCGAGCAGGACCGCGGCGTGGCCGAGTCCCCACCAGGCGCCCAGCCGGACCGCGCCGCGGGCGTCGCCATCGTCGGCGGCGATCAGCGCGGTGACGGCGACCAGGTGATCCGGGTCCGAGGCGTGGCGCAGGCCGAGGACGAAGGCCAGCCCCAGCGCCACCAGCAGCGGCGCTCCCTCGAACAGGCCGGTCAGCCAGAGGTCAACCTCCTCGAGCGGCTCGAACAGCACCCGGAAGTCCATCAGCCTCTGCTCGCGATCGCGATCGCGGTCGCCACGGCGACCTGGCCGTATGAGATCGCGCCGTCGTTGGGTGGCAGGCGCTCGGGGATCAGGACCTCGAGTCCGCCGGCGCGAAGCCGCTCGGCCGTGCGCTCGAGCAGGCGGCGGTTCTGGAACACACCGCCGCTGAGGACCGCACGCCCGAGGCCGCGCTCGCCGGCGACGCGTACGCAGGCGGCGGCGCCGGCGTCGGCGAGTGCGTTGTGAAAGCGCGCGGCGACCAGATCGACAGCGACCCCACCCTCGACGTCCTCGGCCACCGAACGCACCGTCTCCCGCGCGTCGATCACGAACGGCGCCTCGGCGTGGCCTGCGCCGCCCGCCGGCCCGATCAGCGGCATCGGGTAGGCGCCGCGCTCATCCGCAGCACAGAGCGCCTCGAGCTCGGTCGCCGCCTGGCCCTCGTAGCCGACCCGGGCGCCGAGGCCGCAGAGCGCGGCGACGCCGTCGAAGAGCCGGCCGGCGCTGGTGGTCAGCGGCGAGTCGAGGGCCCCACCGGCAAGCCTGGAGGCTGCCGCCCATTCGCGCTCGCCGACCTCGCCACGAAGCGCGGCGGGGATCGGCGGCTGTTCGACCCCGAGCGCGGCAGCGAGCCAGGCGCACGCCATTCGCCAGGGCTCGCGGGTGGCGGCGTCGCCGCCGGGCAGCCGTACCGCGTAGAGGTGCGCGGCCCGCTCGCAGCCGGCGAGGTCGCCGGCGAGGATCTCCCCGCCCCAGACCGTCCCGTCGGTCCCGAGGCCGGCGCCGTCGAAGATCGCCCCCACCGCTGCCTCGGTCTCGCCGTGCTCGGCCAGGCAGGCGGCGAGGTGGGCGTGATGGTGCTGGACCGCGATCCGCTCTACGCCCTCGCGCTCGAGCGCGTAGCGGGTCGAGAGGTAGTCCGGATGCAGGTCGTGGGCGACGATCGCGGGCTCGACCGCGAACAGCCGTTGGAAGTGCTCGATCCCGGCGGCGAACGAGCCCAGGGTCTCGTAGTTCTTGAGGTCGCCGACGTGGTGGCCAACCCAGGCGCGGCGGTCCTTGGCGAGGCAGAAGGTGTTCTTGAGCTCGGCACCGCAGGCGAGCACGGGGGCGGACGCGGCCAGGGGAAGGTCGAGATGGCGCGGGACGTAGCCGCGCGAGCGCCGGATGAGCAGCGGCTCGCGGCGCAGCTTCGGCGACAGGGCGCGGACCACCGAGTCATCGGTGCGGACGTGGATCGGACGGTCGTGAAGCAGGAAGTGGTCGGCGATCGCGCCGAGGCGCTCGACCGCGTCGCGGTCGCGGTAGGCGATCGGTTCCTCGGAGAGGTTGCCGGAGGTCATCACCAGGCTCACCCCCGCGTCGGCGAGCAGCAGCTGATGAAGCGGCGAGTAGGCCACCATCACCCCGAGCTCGTGCGAGCGGGGCGCGACCGCCGGGGCGACGGCGGCGTCTGGGCGGCGCGGCGCCAGCACGATCGGGCGCTCCGGGCCGGCCAGCAGCGTCTCCTCGTCGTCGCTGAGCTCGACCAGCTCCCGGGCCGCCTCCAGGCTTGCCACCATCAGCGCGAACGGCTTCTGCTCGCGCTGCTTTCGCCGCCGCAGGGCACTGACCGCGGCGGGGTCGTCCGCTCGGCAGGCGAGGTGAAATCCCCCCACCCCCTTGATCGCGAGGATGCTCCCGCAGCGCAGCAGCCTCGCCGCGGTCTCCACCGCGTCGCGCTCGCCACCCGAGCTCGGCTCGGCCGTGCCACTCGGGCCGGTGAGCCAGACCCGCGGGCCGCAGTCCGGGCAGGCGTTCGGCTGGGCATGAAAACGCCGGTCGCGGGGATCCTCGTACTCGGCCCGGCAGGCGTCGCACATGGCGAACGCGCTCATCGTCGTCAGCGGGCGATCGTAGGGGACGTCGCGGACGATCGTGAAGCGCGGCCCGCAATGGGTGCAGTTGACGAACGGGTAGCGGTGGCGGCGATCGGCCGGATCGAAGAGCTCCCTCAGGCAGGCGGGGCAGGTCGCCGTGTCGGGCGAGACCAGCGCCTGCGATTCGCCGCCGTGCAGCGACTCGACGATCGCGAAGCGGCGCTCGCCCCTGGCCTCGATCGGCTCCGCGTCCACCGCCTCGACGACCGCGAGTGGCGGCGCCTCGCCGGCCAGCCGCGCGAGCAGCTCCTCAACATGGTGCGCCGCTCCCTCGACCTCGAGCAGAACGCCGCGCTCGTCGTTGCAGATCCAGCCGCCGAGCGAGAGCTCTGCGGCGAGCCCGAACACGTAGGGGCGAAAGCCCACCCCCTGGACCGTCCCCAGCACCCGAGCCCGCACCCGGGTTCGCGCCCGCGTCTGCGCAGGTGCCGCCATCAGGACACCGGTTGCGCCGGCGCCTGCTCGATCAGCTCGCGAAGCACGTGCGAGGCGCTCGCCTGCGCCTCCTGGATCCGCGGGATGTGCTGGGAGCGGGTGACGACGACGTGGTCGGCGAGCCCTTCGTCGGCGATCCGCCCGCCGTCGTAGCCGACCATCGCCACCGTCGCCAGTCCGCGGGCGCGGGCCTCCGCGAGCGCCGCGATCACGTTCTCGGAGTTGCCACTGGTCGAGAGCGCGACCACCGCATCGTGCTCGCGCCCGATCGCGATGATCTGCCGGGAGAAGATCTGGGCGACACCGACGTCGTTGGCGATCGCGGTCAGGATCGGGGCGTCCTCGGTCAGGTCGAGCGCCCGGCGGGGCGGCCAGCCGCGGCCGCGGGGCGGCGCTCTCAGGTCGGCGACCAGGTCCATGGCGTCGGTGGCCGAGCCCCCGTTGCCCAGCGCCAGGACCTTGCCGCCGGCGTCGAGGCGCGCCCGAAGCGCGCCGGCGGCGCCGAGCAGCGCTTCGCGATTCTCACCGAGCGTCTGCTCGCGAAGTGCGCCCACCTCGGCCGCCTTCATCAGCACCGAGCGGCGCACGTCATCGAGGACAGAGTCGAGGTCGGTCTGGCTCTCGCCGAGGAACGGGTAGAGGAAGCTCGAGGCGCCGCTGTCGTGGACGGGCTTCGCCTCCCGCCCGGTGAGCAGGCCCCGGTGATCGAAGAACACGTGCACGTGTTCCCAGAGCACGTGGTAGAGGGTCTCGGCCAGCTCCTGGTGGATCCAGGGGTCCTCCCCGGGCGGCTCGAACTCCCACTCGGCTCCGGCGGGCTCGAAGGCGATCGTCAGGCATCCGCGCCGGCCGGCCTGCGCCAGCGCAGCCCCGGTCTCGCCGCCGCGATCGTCGACGACCCCGAAGGCGATCGCGATGTCGTCGGGCTCGGCGAGCAGCTCGACCTGCTCGACCAGCGCGCCGGCCTCACCGGTCAGCCCCAGCGCCGGAAGCGCCCGCTTGCCGACGATCACGGGGTGGACGAACTCGACCGTGACGTGGCGAACGTCCGAGCGCGCCGCGGGTGTGCAACCGATCGCGATCAGCCGCCCGCCCCGGGCGAAGCGCTCCGCCATCCGGTGACAGCAGCGCGCCACCCGCTCGGCCTCGGCCTCGAAGAAGCGGGCGTTGGCCTCGCTGCGAGCCTCCAGCAGCTCGTCGACGCTGGAGGTCGGAGAGGTCCCGGCCGTTCTCACGAGAGCAGCCGTTGGCGGGTCTCCGAGAGGACGGCTCCGTAGAGCAGATGGTCGACGGCGAAGGCGATCCGCTCGGGCGTGCGCCCGCGTCGCGCCTGCGACAGCCCCAGAACCGGGGCGATCCCGGCCTCGAAGCCGAGCCAGGCGACCATCCCGTAGGCGGGCCCGGCCCAGGGGTTCAGCCGCAGGGCCTCGGGCAGGGCCGCGTAGGCGGCGCCCCCGACCGCGCCGTAACCCCAGTGCGCGAGGATGATCGCCGACTTGCGCCGCCGTTGGCGCAAGCCGCGCAGCAGGCGCGGCATCCGCTGCC
>Ga0208612_1000848_pt1 | contig 12789 bp, 15 predicted proteins | sample AntDryMetagUQ889_FD_188089 | JGI IMG/M metagenome (GOLD analysis project Ga0208612, IMG submission 188089) | Polar desert microbial communities from Antarctic Dry Valleys - UQ889 (SPAdes) | ecosystem: Environmental > Terrestrial > Soil > Desert | place: Antarctic Dry Valleys | collected 2008-12-31 | reverse complement strand
GCCCCGCGCTGCGCGAGAGCGCCCGCGTGCTCGGCGCCGCGCTGCTGCGCTCGGCCGCCGCGATCTGGCCCTCGCCGCTCGTCGACGGCTATCGCGCCGGTTCACACGCCACGCCCCGACCGGTCGCGCTCGGCGTCGTCGCTGCCGGCTGCGGGCTCGACGACGAGCGGCTTGCGACGCTTGCGCTCTACGACGACGCGGCGACCGTCGCCTCCGCCGCGTTCGAGAGGAACCAGCCGATGAGCGCCAGCCAGATGCCCACGAACAGGCCGTTGGGGCTGAGCGCCCACAGCACGCCGACGGCGATGAGCAGGTAGGCCAGCATCCGCCCCACGAGCGCGGCCTGCCGCGTTGCCACCAGCCGGTCGCCGCGCATGCGCCAGAGGAGCGCACGCAGGACGCGGCCGCCGTCCATCGGGAACCCCGGAATGAGGTTGAAGACGCCGAGCACGAGGTTGATGACGCCCAGCCAGCCGACCAGCGCCGAGACCTGCGGCTGATCGATCAGCTCTCCCAGGCCGATGAAGGCCCCGCCCAGCACGATGCTCGTCGCGGGCCCGGCGACCGCGATGAGCGCCTCCTCGCGCGGCGTGCGCGAGTCCGAGTCGATGCTCGTCGCCCCGCCGAAGATGAACAGCGTGATGCCCTTCACCCGCAGGCCGAAGCGACGGGCGACGAGGGCATGCGACAGCTCATGTGCCAGCACGGAGACAAAGAAGAGAAAGGCGGTCGCCACGGCGACGACCCAGTACAGGCCGCCCGACCAGCCGGGAAACTGGCGCGGGAACTGCGCGACGGCCAGCGAGTACGTGATGAGAAAGGCGATCACCAGCCAGCTGGGGTGGATCGCGAGCTCGACGCCGGCCACGCGGCCGACCCTCCAACCGGGGCCCATGCCGCGAGTGTAGGTCAGCCCGCCGCGAGCGTCGCCGGGGGCCGTCGACGTCCGGCGAGGCCGATGACCAATACCACCACCGCGCTGAGGACCACGGTCAGGCCGGCGATGATGGTCGCCTCGAACCAGAAGGCCTCGGGAAAGAGCGTGATGAGGTTCGATCCGGGAGCGAACAGGTACGTCCCCGGCGAGAAGAAGAGCGCGTGAAAGGCGAGGAACGCGGGCTCGAAGGCGACGGCGAAGACGACGCCGAGCAGGAGGCCAGTGGCGCCGATCGCCGATGCCGTCACGAGCAGCACCGTCCCCATCCGGCGCGGCTGGCCGCGCATCAGCGTCCCGCACAGCCCGGCGACGAGCGCGGCGCCGACGCTCACGACCACGAGCAGGCGCACGAGCCTCGAGACGTCGGCCATGTGCGAGCGTTCGTCGGCGTCGAGGAGCGGCGTGCCGTCGATCGCCACGTCGAAGTCGCCGGGCACGAACAGGTCCGCCAGTACCTCGCCGGTGACGCGGTCGATCTCAGCCTGCGAGGTGTCGAACGCCTCGGCGACCGCGTGGCGCGACTGGAGCGACGAGACGAACCATGGGTTGAAGAGGAGCAGCGGTCCGGCGAGGAGGATGAGCAGCCCCACCGAGATGCCGAAGAGCGGTGCAACCACGCGCAGAGCCGGGCGCATCGGGCCGTCGGCCGTCGTCAGAAGACGCGTCGTCCCGTGCCGATCACCAGGGAAAGCACGAAGCCGACGAGGCTGATGACGATCGAGCCCAGGAACGCGGCCACGAAGTCAGCGACCTCGAAGCCCAGGCCGAGCTCCGTCGAGATCACGCCGGTGAGCAGCAGCATCAGCGCGTTGATGACGACGAGGAAGAGGCCCAGGGTCATGATCGAGATCGGCAGCGTCACGATCCGCAGCACCGGGCGCAAAAAGGTGTTCACCAGCCCAAAGATGAAGGCCACCAGCAGCAGCTTCCACAAGTCACCAGGGAACTCGCCGGTGAAGTCGAGGTTCGGAACGATGAGCACCGCCACGTATAGCGCCGCGGCGTTGATGAGCGTCTGGAGGATGCGGTCCACGGGCCTAGCCTAGCCGATGCCATCCACGCCCGACGGCCCAGCGAGCAGGCGGCCGCGCACCCATGCCGCGAGCACCATGTCCGGGTGCGGCCGGAAGATGAGCCGGCTGACGAGGTCGGCGGGTTCGGACGGAGTCCCCGCGCCCGGCAACGGGGCGGTCAAGCGCGGATCCACCGCGATGAGGTCGGCCTCCTTCCCCAGCTCGAGCGAGCCGGTGTCGCCGTCGATGCCGAGGACGCGCGCGCCGTCGAGGGTCGCCGTGCGGAGCCAGCCGAGCGGGTCCACGATCCCGTCGGGTGGCGCGGCTCCGGTCGCCACCAGCGCACGCTGGGTGACGGCACCGGCGCGCATGACGCTGAAGAGCGACAGCTCGGGGCCAGCCGCCACATCGCTCCCCAGCCCGATTCTCATGCCGGCCGCCCGGTACGCCGCCAGCGGCATCATGCCGCTCGCCAGGAACAGGTTCGATGCCGGGCAGTGGACCACCCGCGCATCGGACTCCACGATGCGGCCCACCTCGCGAGGTGAGAGATGGACGGCATGGGCCAGGATGCTGCGCGCGCCGAGCGCACCCGCCCGGTCGTACACGTCGAGGTAGTCCGTCGCCTCGGGGAAGAGCGCAGCGATCTGCCCCAGCTCGCCGCGATCCTCCGAAAGGTGCGACTGCCAGTACGCCCCGTGGTGGACGGCCAGCCCAGCGGACTCGCGCAGCATGTCCGCCGTGCAGCTCACCGCGAAGCGCGGCGTGAACGCGTACCGCAGCCGCCCCGAGTCCCGCCCGTGCCAACGCGAGGCGAGCTCATCGGACTGCGCGAGGCTCGTCTCGAGGATCCGACGCTGGTCGATCGCCCGGTCGTAGCTGCCGCGGTCCATCATCACCTTGCCGATGACGGCACGGATGCCATGCGCCTCCGCGGCCTCGAAGGCCGCATCGGTCGAGTCCGCCCACAGCGCGGCATAGGCCACCACCGTGGTGGTCCCGGCAGCGGCGAGCACCCGAAATGCGGCCGGCGCCTCGATTTCGGCCCGTGCGCGGTCGTAGGCTCCCTCCAGCGGGAAGATGTGCGTCTCGAGCCAGGTCAGCAGGTCCAGCCCGGCGCCCAGGCCGGCGTTCGGCAGCTGCGGAAGATGCACGTGGAGGTCGATCATCCCCGGCATCACCACCAACGGCCGCAGGTCCGCGACCGACGCGTGCGCATCCGTGTCCCGCCAGGCTCCAACGCGCGCCAGCCGACCGGCCGCGTCGACCTCTACGAGACCATCGGGCTCATGGAGCACCGAGCCGTCCTCCAGCGGCGAGAGGAGCCGAGCGCGGAGGGTGAAGGGTGGCCGAAGGGGCAGCTCAGGCATCGGCGAGGATGCTACATGCCGGATGGAGTACCCTTGACGCCTACTGTTTCTACGGAGGCCCTCATGGCCACAGGCACCATCAAGAAGATCGTCGCCGATCGCGGCTTCGGCTTCATCACCGGCGAGGATGGCAAGGACTACTTCTTCCATCGCGACGGTCTCAACGAGTCGATCGACTTCGACCGGCTCAACGGCGGCGAGAACGTGACGTTCGACATCGAGTCGAACCCGCGTGGTCCTCGGGCCGCGAACATCACGGCCGCTTAGGCTGCCGACCCCCAACATTCGGTACGACGGTGGGCCTCGCGATGGCGAGGCCGACTGGGTCGATCGTCCAGCGGTGACCCTTGGTGACGGCTCGGACGGCGGCGTGTACCAGCGAACGGATGTGTCTGAGGCAGACCTCGTGGTCTACCGCTGGCAGGAACTCTCCGATGCGGAGGCCAACGCCGTCATCCGCGGCGATCTCCGCTCAAACCAGCGCTGAGCTCAGCGAGCAGACCCTCGGTTCAGCTCGTCGCGGGCTGACTGGAGCTCGTCAAGCAGCTCCGGGTGCTTGGCCTCGTCGCCGTTCAGGCGATCCTCGGCGTGGTCGAGGAGCTCGACCGAACGAACTCGCAGCCGATCGACGGCCTTGGCATCCCGAGGCTGAATCCCCACCAATCGCGCACTCTCGGAGCGGAATACGATCCGTACCGCTCGGATCTGCATCCGTGCCAGCGCTGCGGTGTTCATCCCCCACGTCCTCGAACGAAGCCTAACGGGCAGTACCACGCAAGGAACGTGCCGTCGGCGGTTGACAAGCGCATATACGCATATACGCATCGGCGCGGGTTGCCAACAGGGCGGTGCCCCGACGGGGCGCTCGAGCGGACCATGGCCGGCTCATGAGCAGATGCGCGGCCCGAGACGCCGGCGGCGGGTGGTGCTCAGGCGGTGGTTATGGTCGGGGCGAGAGGATTCGAACCTCCGACCCCTTGGCCCCCAGCCAAGTGCGCTGCCAGACTGCGCCACGCCCCGACCGAGGCGCCAGTATAGCGGCGAGCTTCCGGGCGCCGCCTAGCGCGTCAGGGTCGCGAGCTCGTCCTTCGGGCTGCGCGCCATGAGCTCGGCAACCGCGGCCATCGGCGGCTGGTGGTCGAAGACGACGGCGCGGACGCGCTCGGCGATCGGCATCTCGACGCCGAGCGACGCGGCGAGGCCCAACGCGCCGTCCACGGTCCAGACGCCCTCCGCCACCCCGGAGAGCCGCTCCCCCGCCTCCGGCCACGGCACGCCCGAGGCGATGAGCTCGCCGGCGTGCCGGTTGCGCGACAGCGGTGACATGCACGTGGCGATGAGGTCACCCACTCCCGCGAGCCCGGCGAACGTGAGCGGGTGCGCGCCGGCGGCGACGCCCAGCCGGGTCATCTCGGCGAGCCCGCGGGTGATGATCCCCGCCTTGCCCGAGTCGCCGAACCCCAGCCCATCCACCATCCCGGCGGCCAGGGCCACGACGTTCTTCAGCGCGCCACACATCTCGACGCCGATCACGTCGGGGTTGGTGTAGACCCGGAAGCGGTCGCTGCTCAGGGCGGCGGCGATCTCGGTCGCGAGCTCGGCGTCCTCCGAGGCGACCACCGAACCCGCCGGCTTGCCTGCCGCGATCTCGCGGGCGAGGTTCGGGCCCGACAGCGCCGCCACGCGCCGGCCCGGGAGCTCATCGGCGACGATCTGGGTCATGCGGCGGAAGGTGCCCTGCTCGATCCCCTTCACCACCGACAGGATCGGCGCCTCGGGGTGGAGGTGCGGCCCGACCTGGCGCAGCGTGGCCCGGACGTGGGCCGACGGGACCGCCAGCACGTAGAACCGATGCGGCTCGGCAAGGTAGGAATCGTCGGTCACTATCCGCACGTTGGGCGGGAAGACCACGCCGGGGAGGTAGCGCTCGTTCGAGCGGGCGTGGGCGAGGCGCTCCGCGGACTCGGCGCTGTGCGTCCAGAGGCTCACCGGGCGCTGCGATCCGGCCAGCAGCACCGCGATGGTGGTGCCCCAGGCGCCAGCGCCGATAACCCCGATCTGATCGGTCATCCCGCCGAGGGTATGCCAGGCGTCAACGCTTGCGACCCGCGGACTTGCGGCGCGGACGAGCCGTGCGGCGGGCGGCCTCCTCCGACTCTCGCTCGCGGAGGATGAGCCGAATCGGCGTCCCGAGGAAGCCGTACTCGGCGCGAATCCGGTTCTCGAGGTAGCGCTTGTAGGAGAAGTGGATGATCGCCGGGTCGTTGACGAAGACCACGAACGTCGGCGGCGCGACCCCCACCTGGGTGGCGTAGAAGATCTTCGGCAGGCGGTTGCGGACGTGCGAGGGCGGGTGGGCGCGCACGGCGTCCATGACGAGGCGGTTGAGCTCGCCGGTGGGGATGCGGTGGTAGCGCTCCTCGGCGACGCGGCGAGCCTCGCGGAGGATGCGTTCCGCGCGCTGGCCGGTGAGCGCCGACGCGAACACGATGTCGGCCCAGACCAGGTACGGCGCCTCGCGCCGCAGCCGCTTGAGCCAGGCATCGGCGGTGTCCTCGTCCTTCTCGACCGCGTCCCACTTGTTGATGACGAGCACGATGCCCTTGTACGCCTCGAGCACGTAGCCCACGACGTGGGCGTCCTGCGCGGTGTAGCCCTCGGTCGCATCGGTCATCACGATCGCGACGTCGGCAGCATCGATGGCCTTCATGCTGCGCAGGACGCTGTAGCGCTCCACGCCACGCTCGATCGAGCCACGGCGCCGGATGCCGGCCGTATCGACGAGCACCATCGGCTCACCGTCGAGATCGATCGTCGTGTCGATGGGATCGCGCGTCGTCCCCGGCGTCGGCGAGACGATCATCCGCTCCGAGCCGAGCACGCGGTTCACGAACGTCGACTTGCCGGTATTCGGCCGCCCGACGATCGCCACGCGCGGCGGCCCGAGATCGGCCTCGGCCAGCTCGGCGAGCTCCTCCTCGGTGAACTCCTGGTCGGGAGCCGATGCCGCCGCCTCAGCCTCGGTCGGCGGCGGAAGCCCCTCCACGATGAGGTCGGCGAGGTCGCCGGTGTTGCGGCCGTGCTGCGCGCTGACGGTGATGAACGAGCCGAAGCCCAGGGCGTAGAACTCGGCGGCATCGGCCTCGCGCTGCGGGTTGTCGCCCTTGTTGACGACCAGGATCACGGGCGCATCGGCCCGTCGCAGGCGGTCCGCCACCTCGTGGTCGAGCGGTGCCAGGCCCGCGTGCGCATCGACCACGAACAGGATGAGGTCCGCCTCCTCGACCGCCACCCTCGCCTGGTCCTGGACTCGCTCCTCGATGTGCGTGCCCGGCTCGAGCTCCAGGCCGCCGGTGTCCACGAGCGTGAAGCTGCGGCCGTTCCAGTCCGAGGTGCCGTAGACCCGATCGCGGGTCGTGCCCGGCATGTCCTCCACGATCGCCAGGCGCGCGCCGACGAGCCGGTTGAACAGCGTGCTCTTGCCGACATTCGGGCGGCCGACGATGGCGACGACGGACAGGGAGGGCATCGTCCGAGTGTAGCCGGGAAGGTCGGCGCAGCCCCCGCAGCCGATAGGATCGGCATGTGAAGATCGGCATCGCTGCCACGCGGCTTGCCGGCGTGGACGGGGTCACGTTCGAGACGGCCAAGTGGGAGGCCGTCCTCGACGCGATGGGCCACGACCTGCGCCTGTGTGCCGGCGAGGTCGACGCCCTGCGCTACCAGGCCCGACTGGTGCCGCCGATGCATTTCAGCCACCCGCCCGCCGAGCGCGTGACGGCCGCCGCCTTCGACCGCGACAGCGATCCCGCGGCGGTCCGAGCAGAGATCGACCGCCTGGCGGACCAGCTGCTGCCGGTCCTGCACGACTGGGCGCGAGTCAACGCGCTCGACGCCATCATCGTCGAGAACGCATGGGCCATCCCGATGCACCTCCCCCTCGGGCTGGCGCTCAGCAGGCTCGTGGAGGAGCGGCGCCTGCCGGCCATCGGCCATCACCACGACTACTGGTGGGAGCGCGAGCGGTTCGCCGCGTGCGTCGTTCCTGACGTGCTGGACGCCGCCTTTCCGCCCGATCTGCCATGGGTCCGGCACGTGAGCATCAACAGCCCGGCGGCCGCCGAGCTGAAGCGGCGTCGCGGCCTGACCTCCACGGTGATTCCGAACGTCTTCGACTTCGACCAGCCTCGCCCGCGCCCGAATCCGGCGGTTCGGCGCCGCCTCCGCCACGAGCTGGGCATGAGCGATAGCGGCGTGTTGGTGGTGCAGCCGACGCGGGTGGTTCCCCGCAAGGGCATCGAGCTCGCGATCGAGCTCGTCGGCCGGCTCGGCGATCCGGATGCCGTGCTCCTCATCACGTCGCCGGCCGGCGACGAGGGGCTCGACTACCTCGTCTCGCTCGAGCGCCTCGCCGAGCGTCGCGGCGTCCGCTTGGCCTACGCCGCCGATCGCTTCGCGCCCGACCACGAGGGCAAGCCGATCCGTCCCGCCCACTCACTCCACGACGCGTACCTGGCCGCGGACCTCATCACGTATCCGAGTCTGTACGAGGGCTTCGGCAACGCGCTCATCGAGGCACTCTTCTACGGCGTGCCCGTGGTGGTGAACCGGTACCCGGTGTACGTCGCGGACATCGCACCGCTCGGCCTGCGCCTCATCGAGATCGACGGCGCCATCACCGACGCGACCGTCGCTGAGACAAGTGCCCTCCTCGCCAATCCGCGCCGCATCCGCGAGAACGCGGCGCACAACTTCGCCATCGCCCGGCAGCAGTTCTCGTACGGCCTGATGGGCCGTAGCCTGGGGAAGCTCCTGCGCGAGCTCGGGACATAGGCCACGTCGCCCAGACGCTTCCCATAAAACGGGCATAACAGCTAGTAATCCGCTGGAATTCGCGTGGGGCGGGAGCTCTGGCCAGCGAACAGCCGGACCATGTCCCACCCGGTGGCTGCGGCGCCCGTGGGACGGGAAATCGGCCGCTGGCCGGCCGTTACGCCCGTGGGATGGGAGGTCGCACTACCTCCGAACGTCACGCGGTGTGCTCGAGAGACCTCGGGCCGCTCAAGCCCGTCCTAAGCCAGCGCAGTGACGGCCCAGGCGCGGGCGGTGATCACGAATGGCTCGGTCGGGAGACGTCGGCGGCACGCGTCGCGCATCACGGTCGCTCGGTCCGCATCCAGTCCAGCGACGAAGGAGCCGGCAGGTCCGACGCCGAGGGTGAAGGGCTGCCACCACTCTTCAAAGGTCGCGTGTTCGAGGTCGGCAGTCAGGACCGTTCCGGTGATCTGGCGGAGCCCTGCGGCTGCAAAGAGCTCCTCCAGATGGCCCTCCCGTGCGCCCGCGCGCCGAGACTCGTCGCTCACGTCGGGATCGAGGTCGCGCGCCGCCTCCCAGAAAACGCTGAGCGGCCCGCGACCGCCCCCGTGATCCCAGACGCACGCCGCGACGGCGCCGTCCGTCCGCGTGACGCGAGCCATCTCGGCCAGTCCGGCGACCGGATCGGTCATGAAGTGCACGACGAGCTGGGCAAGGGCGACGTCAAAGGCATGCTCCGGGAAGGGCAGTTGCTCGGCCATCGCCCGACGCACGTCAACACCGGGATTGCGCGCCCGGGCAGCGGCGACGAACGAATCGGAGGGATCCACCGCCGACACGGCATCCGATCCTACGCGCGCGACCAGTTCGGCCACGAGTGCGCCGGGTCCACAGCCCACGTCGAGCACTCGCTGGCCGCTCCGCACGCCGGCGAAGTCGGCCAGCTGCGGCGAGAGCAGCCGCGAGTAGCGGCCCATGAAGCGGTCGTACGCCTCCGCGGCTACCTCGAAGTTCAAGCGCGCAACCTCAATCTAGGCGGTGAGTGCGTACACGCGCTGACGAACCTCCTCGAGGTCCACCTCGGGCGTGGAGGTGCCGCCGGTGATACCGATGCGGGCCTTGCCACGCAGCCAGCCCGCGTGCTCGGCGGCGAGCTCGTCCGCATCGGCGACGTGGACCGTATCGGCGAGGATCTCGCTGCACTTCACGGCGAGCTCCTTGGTGTTGCTGGAGTTCTTGCCGCCGACCACGATCATGGCGTCCACCTCGCGGGCCAGCACGACCGAGTCGTCCTGCCGCGTCAGCGTCACCGGACAGACGGTGTTGATGACCCGCAGGTCGTGGGCGCGGCGCAGGCAGAACGCGGCGAACTCCTCGAGCTTGGTCGGCAGGATGGTCGACTGCGACAGGACGCCGATCTTCTTGGTCCGTGGCACACGCTCCCAGGTTGATCGGTCCATGTCGTCCACCACGACGTGCTTCTCGCCGGCATACGAGCGCACGCCCTTGACCTCGGGATGGTCCTCGTGGCCGATGATGCACACCGTGTAGCCAGCCTCCGCCAGCTCGCGCGCGGCCTTCTGCGACTGGAGGACCCAGGTGCAGGTGGCGTCGATCACCTCGAGGTTCGGCTTGCCCTTGACCTGGTCGAACTCGGACTTCGGGACGCCATGGGCACGGATCACGAGCGTGCCGCCCTCCACCTGGTCGGCAAGGTCGGCGGTGCGGATGCCACGGTCGGAGAGATCGGCCTTGATGCCCGGGTTGTGCACGAGCTGGCCGAGCGTGGTGACCTCGCGGCCCTCGCTGCGGGCATGCTTGGCCTTGTCGATCGCCAGGCGGACGCCGTAGCAGAAGCCGGCTCGCTCGGCGATTCGCACGTCGGGTCGCGTTGCCGTCGTCATCTCGTTCATTCTAGAAGGGATACGTGCCGCGGCCCCGTCCCGGATCAGGGAAGGCGGGGCTTCTGGGCGGGCGGCAGGAGCGCGGCGATCCTCTCCATGATCCGCTCGGTCCCGGCCGCAAGTACGCCGCGGTCAATCCGCCCGGACGGCTGGTGCTCGAGCCTGAACGGCTCGCCGATGCGGAACGTGAGCCGCGATCGGCGCGGTAGCCTCGAGTCGCCGGGGAAGAGCCGATGCGATCCCGCGATGCCGACCGGCACGATCAACGCGCCAGATCGGATGGCGAGAAGCGTGGCTCCGGCACGTCCCTCGCGCATGCGGCCGTCCCGCGAGCGGGTGCCCTCCGGAAAGATGCCGATGGGCTTCCCCTGGCCGAGCAACTGGAGCGCGAGACGCTGCGCGGCACGGTCGCCCTCGCCGCGGCGCACCCAGAAGACGCCGGAACGATCGGCGAGCCAGCCGATGATCGGCCAGTGGTGCATCTCGTCCTTGGCCATGAAGTGCACGATCCGCCCGATCTGGTGCCCGGTCGCCCAGCCGAGCAGCGGCGGATCGGCCTGCGAGCAGTGGTTGGCGACGAGGATGAAGGCGCCGGTGCGGGGCACGTGCTCAATGCCCTCGATGCGAGCGGTCCCGAGGAACGCCAGCAGGAAGCGGGCGATCCGGGCGCCGGGGTGGTAGAACCAGTCGCCCTTCACGAGCCGATGCCCGCGGGCAGGCGCTGGCGGATGGCTGCGACGCAGGCCCGAACGTCGAGCACCCCGGTGTCGAGCACCATCGCGTCGTCGGGGATGCGGAGGGGGGCCAGGGCCCGCCCGGAGTCGAGCTCGTCCCGGCGCTGGATCTCGGCGAGGTAGTCGGCCTCACGACCGGGCTCCCCCATCTCCGCAGCCCGGCGCGCGGCACGCACGGCGGCGTCCGCGGTGAGGTACACCTTCAGCGTGGCACCCGGCAGCACGACGGTGCCGATGTCGCGCCCGACCATGACGGTGGCCCCTCGCCTGGCGGCCGCGCGCTGGAGCTCGAGCATCGCGTCGCGCACCTGCGCGTGGCGGCTCACCGCGCTCACCAGGCGGTCGATCGCCGGCTCCCGCACGTCCGGAGTCACGTCTCGACCGTCGAGCAGGACGGTCTCGAGCCGATCGGTCTGATCCGGACGCGCGCGCTCAACCTCGATGCGAATGGCGGCGGCCAGCTCGCCGAGGGAGTCGCCGTCGTTGACGTCCACGCTGGATTCGACGGCGGCCAGGGTCAGCGCGCGGTACATGAGGCCGGTGTCGACGAAGGTCGCGCCGATGGCCATCGCCAGCGCATGGCCCACCGTGCTCTTGCCGGCACCCGAGGGACCGTCGATCGCCACCGTGAGCGTCATCTGCGTGCCTCGCCGCGGACGAGGGCCGCGACCTCGGAGGAGCGCAGGCGACGCCACTGGCCCTCGTGCAGCCCGGTGAGCGCGAGCGTCCCGATCCGCGTCCGGATCAGCCGCTCGACCGTGAGATCGACGGCCGCGAAGAGGCGGCGCACCTCGCGCTTGCGCCCCTCGCCGATGCGAACCCGCAGCCACCCCCCACGTTCGGCGCCGACCGGCTCGACCTCTCGCGGCGGCAGCTCGAAGCGCGCCGCCAGAAGCCGGGCACTGCCGTCCTCGAGCTCGACGCCGGCGCGCAGCCGCTGGAGCTGATCACGCGTCGGAGACGGCGAGACGAGCGCGGCGTACTCGCGCACCGTCCCGTAGCGCGGATGGAGCACGCGATTCGCCCAGTCGCCGTCGTTGGTGAGGAGCATGAGGCCTTCCGACTCGACGTCGAGACGGCCCGCCGGCCACAGCCGCTCCCCCGCCGCATCGACCAGCGAGACGACCGAGCGCCGCCCGCGCTCGTCGTGGGCGGAGCTCAGGAAGCCGCGTGGCTTGTACACCGCGAGGTACAGCGGAGCCGATGCGGCGCTCAGTGGGCGACCGTCAACCTCGATCCGGTCGCGTGCCGGATCGGCCGACTCACCCACCGATGCGACCGTGCCGTTGACGGTGACCCGTCCCGCCGCCACGAGCTCCTCCGCGCGACGGCGCGAGGCGAGGCCGGCGCGCGCGATCAGCTTCTGGAGGCGCTCACCCGCCATCGGGCTGCCCGTGCACATCGCTCGCCGCCAGTTGCGCCGCGGCGCTCGACAGCGGTGGCAGCTCGTCGAGCGAGGTGAGCCCGAAGCGCTCGAGAAACGCGAAGGTGGTGCCGAACAGGACCGGCCGGCCGGGGGTGTCCCGGCGCCCGATCTCGGCGATGAGCCGGCGATGGAGCAGCGAGCGGATGACGTAGTCCGAATCCACGCCGCGCACGCGCTCCACGTCGCCGCGGGTGCACGGCTGGCGGTAGGCGACGACGGCGAGGGCCTCGAGCGCCGGGGCCGAGAGCCGCGCCTCTTCGCGCGACGCGTATTCGGCGAGCCGGGCGCCGACCGCGGGAGCCGTGACGAGCTGCCAGGCATCCTCGCTGCGCTGGAGCCGGATGCCCCGCTCGTCGTCCTCCAGGCGCTCACCGAGTGCCGCCAGCGCGGCCTCGGCGTGGAGGCGCGGGACGCCCGCGAGCTCGCCGAGCTCGGCACTCGTGAGCGGTCGCTCGGCGATGAAGAGGAGTGCCTCGTAGTAGACGTCGAGATCGTCGGGCGGGCCGTCGTCGTTCACCGCGCCGCCTCCGGCAGGGACTCGATGACGATCGGCCCGAAGGGATCGGACTGCTCCGCGCTCGCCTGACGCC
>Ga0208612_1000847_pt1 | contig 12815 bp, 11 predicted proteins | sample AntDryMetagUQ889_FD_188089 | JGI IMG/M metagenome (GOLD analysis project Ga0208612, IMG submission 188089) | Polar desert microbial communities from Antarctic Dry Valleys - UQ889 (SPAdes) | ecosystem: Environmental > Terrestrial > Soil > Desert | place: Antarctic Dry Valleys | collected 2008-12-31 | reverse complement strand
CCTGGCGGCCCGGGCGGGCCCATCCTGGATGGATGAGAGCGTTCCCATGCTCTGGCGAACGCGGCCCAGCCCGGTGATGGCCTCGAGGTCGGCGGCGGTGAGGGTCTCGCGTTCCACCAGTGCCTCGGCGACAGCGCGGAGCGGAGCGGCATGATCGCGGAGGATGACGCGCCCGGCATGCTCGGCGCGAGCGAGAAGCTGACCGAGCTCCTGGCCGCCGGGGGACCAGTTGGTCGCCGAGGACTCCCCGCCCTCTCCGGCGAGGTCGAACCTACCGGTCATGGCCCAGCGCTCCACCATCTGGCGGGCCAGAGCGGAGGCATGGTCGAGGTCGTCCTCGGCCCTGTTGCTGGGCTCGCCGAAGGTGTTGAGCTCGGCCGCGCGGCCCCCGAGTAGGACGATGAGCTGAGCCATCAGCTCGCGCTTGGTGCGGATCTCGCGGTCGTTGGCCGCCGACCAGACAGATCGTCCGAAGGCGCCGGTACGCTGCATGATCGACACGCGCGCCGGTGGCTCCATCCCCCGCACGAGGAGGGAGAGCATGGCGTGGCCGGCCTCGTGAACGGAGACGAGGATCTTCTCCTCCTCACCCATCAGGCGTGAGGTCCTCATCCCGGACAGCACGCGGGTGGCTGCTTCTTCGACATCCTCGGGCGGGATCCTCTCCCGGCGCCGTCTGGCCGCAAGCAGGGACGCCTCGTTGACCAGGTTGGCCAGCTCGGCGGCCGTGAGGCCGGCGGTGTTGGCGGCCACGTCGTTCCAGTCCACCCGTTTGGAGAAGGGCCGCTTGGAGGCGTGGAGCCGCAGGATCTGCTCCCGCCCGCCGCGATCAGGACGGTCGACCTGGATGCGCCGGTCGAACCGGCCGGGGCGGAGCAGGGCGGGATCGATGAGCTCGGGGCGGTTGGTGGCGCCGAGGACGAGAACGCCGGAGGAGCCGAGGAAGCCGTCCAGCTCGACCAGGAGCTGGTTCAGGGTGTGGTCGAATTCGCGGCCGCCGGCGGCGTCGGCGTCACGCTTGCGGCCCACGGCGTCGAGCTCGTCGATGAAGACGATGCACGGAGCGGTGCGCTTGGCCTCCTCGAACAGCTGGCGGACCCTGGCCGCGCCCAGGCCGACGAACTGCTCCACGAAGCCGGCTGCCGACGCGAAGTAGAAGGGCACGCCCGTCTCTCCGGCGAGAGCCCGGGCCAGCAGGGTCTTGCCACAGCCGGGAAGTCCGTGGAGCAGGACACCCCTCGGCATCTCGGCGCCGAGCGCCCGGTAGCGCTCTGGCTCGGAGAGGTACTCCGCCACCTCGCGCAGCTCGGCCATGGCCTCGTCCAGGCCGGCCACGTCGGCGAAGGTGACGGTTGGGTGGGTTGCCTCCACCTGGGTGGCGGCCGGCGTGATGACCGGGCCCTGGGCCTGCTGCTGACCTTCCGGCTGCTGAGCTTCCGGCTGCTGAGCAACCGGCTGCGGGGTCGCCGGCTGGGTTCCGCGTTCCTGGCGACGCACCAGGTAGGGGGAGGGGGCAACCTGCTCCTGGCGTACCGCCTGCGGGAACCCGGCCGCCTCTTGCGGTCGGCGCGGCTCCTTGTTGCGGTAGGCACGGGGAAGCTTGGTGGTCTCGCGCCTGGGTCGTACCAGGCACAGCGCCACGACTGTGACACAGACGATGGCGAGTACGGACCCGATGAGCTCGGGACGTAGAAGGATTTCCTTGAAAGGCATCGGTGGTCCGACTCCTGGAGGTTGCCGCCAGCAGGGGTGCCGCAGGTCGAGACACGACGTTAGTTGCCTTCGCCCGGCGGAACCCAGCCGGACGGGTTCAGTCCTTCGGGCGCAGGTCCACCCGCAGGGTGAGGATTCCGTCCTCGAGCGACCCCTCGGCATCGCCCAGCATTGCGTAATCCATGTAGTCGGCCTTGGACTGCTCGATGAATCGGGTGCGGTCCGGCCCTTCCACGGGGGGCACGCCACGGCTGCGCACTGCCTTGGCCCTGGCTCGGAACCGTTCGATCATGGCTTGGACGTCGAGATCCTCGGCCATGGCGATCACCCTACCGCCGGTCGTCAGCGGCGTTGTCCGCCATACGTCCGCTGCGTCCCGACCCGTTGGTACAGTGATATCCGTCAAACGGCGTCTCCCGGGGGGCTGCACGTGAAAAAGGGACGGCACCGGCGTTTCGAGGAAGCCCGGGCCTTTAAGTTGCGCACAACAGAGTTGTCACCCGATCCGTGCGCGGAATGTGGAGCGGATCCTGAGGATGACCATGCATCATGGTGCCTTGCCGCCGAGGACGCTCCGTCGGACGAAGCCAGCGGTGAGGACCATTAGGTGATCCACTGGCCCAGGCCGCGGGCTCGGCAGACCCGTGTGCTGGCCGCCCTGACGGTGGCTTTGCTCCTTGCCTCCACTGCCGCCCTCTTCCTTGAGGACGGTGACACCTCGGCAGTCACCGAGGCCGAGGCCGTTCCGTTCGAAGGTCAACCCGAGGCCCCGACCGAAGCTGTCGTGGTGGAGGAGGCCGCCCTCGTACGGCCGGCGTCCAGCCGCGGCTTGGCCAAGCCTTCCAGGAAGACCAAGTCGTCCAAGAAGACAAGGAAGACGTCCAAGAAGGCCAAGCGGGCGACCCGCCGGGTCTGCGTGCGGGCAAAGGCTCGCAGAGGCAGGCGCGGTGCGCTGCGGTGCAGAACCGTCGCCGTCAACACCGTCGGCGCGGCCCGTCCTGCTTCCGCTTCGGGAGGAGCGGCACCGGCGCCCGGCCGGGCCGGCACCTACCGTGGCATGGGCACGTGGGTTGACGTCTACGACTGGAGCAACACCTACACCGGCGGGCGCCCGGGGATGTCGCCCAACGACGTGGACCGGATGGCGGACCGTGGTGTGCAGACTCTTTACATCCAGGCCTCCCGGTTCAACGCGCCGGGTGACGGTCCTCTCGAGCCCGACCTGCTCCAGGCCTACATCGGGCGCGCCCACGCGCGGGGTATCCGCGTCGTGGCCTGGTACCTTCCCAACTTCGTCGACCTGAACCGGGACGTGAACCGCCTCGTGGCCATCGGCCGCCTGCCCGTCGACGGGCTGGCCGTCGACATCGAGGCCACCGACGTGGGCGACGTGAACGAGCGCAACCGGAGGCTCATCCAGCTCAGCTCCTCCGTGCGAGGCGCCCTGCCGGGCCGGCAGCTCGCAGCCGTCGTGCTGCCGGCGGTGGTGACGGACGTGATCAGCCCCAATTACTGGCCCTCCTTTCCCTATCAGCAGTTGGGTCCCTACTACGACGTCTGGATGCCCATGAGCTACTGGACCAACAGGAGTTCGGCCAGCGGCTACCGGGACTCGTATCGTTACACAAGGGAGAACGTGGACCGATTGCGATCGCGGCTGGGGGGCGTGGCCGTGCACCCCATCGGTGGCATCGGTGACCGCACCTCGCCCGCCGACATCGCCGGCTTCCGCCAGGCCGTGATCGACACGGGCAGCATCGGTGGCAGCCTGTACGACTGGCGCACCACTGGCTCCGGCCTCTGGTCCGAGATGCAGGGGCTTCGTAGGTAGCACCACGGGTTCCGTCATCGGGACCCTCGTGTCACCGTGCCCAGACCGTCATGAACGCCTCACGTGCCTTCCGCCGCGTGCTTCGAGTGAAGCCCACTCGGTGGCGCCTGCCGTCCCGCCGGGTCCTCTGGGCGGTCGTGGCCACCCTGTTTCTCACGTCGTCGCTCGCTCTCGCCGTCCACGACCCATCTGACCAGCGCCGGACCGAGGCCCCGACTCCGGGCGAGGAAGGTTTGGCCGTGCAGGCGCTGGAGGACCTTGCGACGGAGGGGGTGATACCCGCCGCACCGTCGAGCACCGCGCCGACGAGACCCGCTGGTCGCTCGACCACCACGGCAAAGGCTCCGCCCAAGGACAAGCCCGCTCCCGCCCGCCGCCCCGCGCCGCTGGGCACGGCGGTGGGAACGGCTGCCTACAGGGGCATGGGCACCTGGGTCGACGTCTACGACTGGAGCGCCACCTTCACCAAGGGCCGTCCCCACGTCTCGCCGGATGCCGTCGACGGCATGGCCGAGCAAGGCGTGCAGACGCTCTACATCCAGGCCTCCAAGCACGACGCCCCCTCCGACGTCCTCGAGGCCGATCTCCTGAGGGACTGGATCGACCGGTCCCGGCGCAAAGGCATCCGGGTCGTTGCCTGGTACCTGCCCACCCTGGTCGACCCGGCACGGGACCTGGAACGGATGAAGGCGATCGCCGCCCTTCCCGTGGACGGCGTGGCCGTGGACATCGAGTCGAAGGACGTGGCCCAGCTCGAGGAGCGGAACCGTCGGCTGGTCGAGTTCAGTGCCGAGCTGCGCAAGGCACTGCCGGGCCGGAGCATCGGCGGGATCGTGTTGCCGCCCGTGGTTCTCGAGGCGGTCAACAGCGCGTACTGGCCTTCGTTCCCTTACCGCCAATTGGTTCCGTACTACGACGTCTGGATGACCATGGGCTACTGGACCAATCGCATCTCGGGCACCACCTACCGCGACGCCAATCGCTACACCACCGAGAACGTGAAGAGGCTCCGGGCCAACCTGGGCCTCCCGAACGCCCTGGTCCACCCCATCGGGGGCATCGGGGACCGCACCACCGTGGTGGACGTGGCGGGCTACCGGACGGCAGTCAACGACACCGACAGCATCGGTGGCAGCCTGTACGACTGGCGCACCACCAAACCCGAGCTATGGGAGAGCCTCCGGGCCTTCCGTCGTTGACGCCGGCCGCCGCCGCACCTCGGGGTGGGGGAGAGCCACGCCGTGCGAGGGCCGGGCGCCGAGGTAGTCGACCAGCATGACGTAGATCGGCTCGCCCACCAGCTCCACCAGCTCGTCACGCATCTCCTGGTAGACGGCGCGATGGCCCACGAAGGCCTCGGGCGACTGGGTGCACCACCAATGGAAGTCGAACCCGCCGGGACCCCAGTCCTTCCGGTCCCACTGACGCACCGTGGAGGTCACGTGACCCTCGGCGTTCTCGGCGTCCTCCCGCCGGAGAGGAACCTGCCAGCAGACGCTGGGTTTCATGTCGAGAGGCCGTTCACCCCGCTTCAGGGCGGCCACGTGGAGGGCGCAGCCGACGCCGCCCTCGAAGCCGTCCCGGTTGAGGAAGATGCAGGCGTCCTTCACCAGGCGGGTAACCGTTTCGCCTGCCGCCGTGGTCCTGGAAATTCCCCGTTGGCGGCCCTGCCTGCGGAACTGCCACTCGTCCGCGGTGAGGGTGGTGGCCACGGCCTCCACCTTGGCCAGGTCCTCCTCGTCGGTGAAGTGGGCGCCGTAAGAACAGCAGCCGAGGACCAGCTCGGGGGCGGGGGCGGTGAGGACGCCGAGGCAACCGCGCCCGAAGATGCACGTCCACGGGCTGGTGAGGAAGGTCACGTCGAAGACCCAGGTGCGTTCTTCCTCCGGGTCTTCGAAGCTGACCCACTCGTGGGCATCCTCGGGAACCCCACCCGTGCCGTCGGCGACCCTCGTGGCGTCAACCATGCGCCCTCGCGACCTCTCCCCACAGCTCACCTGCGGCGAGCAGGCCCTTCCAGAACTGGTCCATGACCATGCGCTCGTTGGGGGCGTGATACCGGTCGTCCGGAAGGCCCACGCCGAGGTAGAGCACGGGGACGTCGAGGACCCGGCCGAGCGCTTCCTCGGGCCCGCTGCCACCCTCGCGGGTGAGTAGGGGCTCCTGTTCCCATACCCTCTCGATGGCCCCGCACAGGGCGCCCACGGTGGGGTGGTCAGCGTCGGTGAGCGCAGGGGAAACGGCGCCAACCTGCGCCACCTCCACCGTTACCCCGTCGGGAACCCGAGTGGCGAGCCAGCCGTCGAACGCCTCGGTGACCCGCTCGGGATCCTGGTCGGGCACGAGCCGGAAGGTGACCTTCACGTTGGCGTTCCCCGGGACGACCGTCTTCATGCCCTCGCCGCCGTAGCCGGCGGTGATACCTACGACCTCGCAGGTGGGACGGGTCCAGACCCGCTCCAGCGTCGAGCGGCCGGCCTCGCCCTCGAGTCGCCGTACCCCGGCCTTTCGCTTCCAGTCCTCCTCGTCGAAGGGGAGCAGGCTGAGCGAGCGCTCCTCGGCGGCGGTGAGGGGGCGGACGTCGTCGTAGAACCCCGGCAGGCTCACACGACCGTCGGAGTCGTGCAGTGACGACACGAGGTCAGCAACGACGTGCGCCGAGTTGGGGACCGAGCCGCCGAAGCTCCCCGAGTGGAGGTCGGCGGCGGCGGTGCGGATGGTCACGTCGAAGGCCACCAGCCCTCGGAGCCCCACGCAGGTGGACGGGACCTGGGGCCCCCACATGGTCGTGTCCGACACCACGACGACGTCACAAGCGAGGCGCTCTCGCTCCGTGACAAGGAGTTTCTCGAAGTGCGGGCTCCCGATCTCCTCCTCGCCCTCGATCAGGAACTTGAGGTTGACGGGCAGGCTTCCGTGGCGTTGGAGCAGGCCGCGGGCGGCCTCGATCTGGAACAGCAGCTGGCCCTTGTCGTCGACGGCCCCGCGTGCCCGACATTCCCCGTCGACCAGGACCGGTTCGAAGGGAGGCTGTGCCCATTCGTCGAGCGGGTCCACGGGTTGCACGTCGTGGTGGCCGTAGACGAGGGCAGTTGGCGCCGAAGGGCCGGCGTGGAGCCAGTCGGCGTACACGGCCGGGGCCCCGCCGGTCTCGACGATCTCGGCGTGGTCCATCCCCGCGCCGCGAAGAAGGTCGGCAGCGAACTCCGCCGACTGTCTCACCGAGGCACTCCTACTCGGATCGGCGGAGATGGACGGGATTCGAAGCCAATCGAAGAGGACGCCCACGATGCGGTCGCGCTCGGACTCGACGTAGTCGGCCAGCATCAGGTCCGCCTGCACGGGGGGAGGCTACTCACTGCAGCCCAAGGGACAGCACTCAGGGAACGGCCCTTCGTCACTACCATCCGCACCCGGGGGTGATCAGCCTGTCAGAGCAGCTCGACGACATCCGCAGCCGCCTCGAGGTCATCGCCGAAGAGCTGGCCGACCTGGCTCTGGACCGGCTCAAGGAGTCGCTGGCCGAGGGCACCGAAGCCTCTGAGGAGCGCCGTATCACCCGGGCCCGCCGAGCGGTCGAGAAGGCGGCGACGCTCTTGGGTCCGGAGAGGGGGACCGACGACCCTTAGGAACGGGCCTCTTGGGACCGAGCCGTTCGAGGAACGAGCTCCTTGTGGCGCATGAGCTCCAGGGAGAGGCTCACGGCGAACACGATGGTTTCGTTCCGCAAGGCCCCGGCGCGTGTGACCAACAGGTCCAGGCCGCGCAGGCTCGGGCGGTGACGACTGGCCAGCGCCAGCACCTTGCCTTCGTTGTCGACCAGATGGACCCCGGTCGGCCCGTCGGCGCGAACCGCCATCATGACGTGGTCGTGGCTGTCCCTCACGAGTCCCAGGCCGGCGGAGTCGTTCTGCGCCGGGATGAAGGTGGCGACGGCGCGGTGGCGGTGGTCCACCATGGCCACGCGGCTGCCGTTCCCCTCGGCGGTCCCGATGAGCGTCACGGCAACCTTGCCGCTGTCGCTGTCGATCAGGTCCCACATGCCTTCGTGGCCGACGGCGGAGACCACTTCCTCGCCGTCGAGCGACCAGCGATAACTGCCCTGATGGCGTTCCAGCCGGTACGACGCAGGGCCCTGTTCCAGGAAGGGATGGGCGCAGAGGGCGCAGGCCAGCGTGGTGGAGGGAGCGGGGAGCCCGCAATCGGTGCATGTCTTCACGTTCAGGGCATCGGCCCGAGCGAAGGGGCGCTTGAGAGACGATTCAGGCTGTCGATGAGCTGGCGGAGCCGGCCGTGACCGGCACGATCGAAGCGGAGCACGAGTCGGGGCAGGGCGACGTTGTCGTCGTCGGCGACCTCGGCGTCCAGGGGCCCGGATGCCTCGAGCCCGCCTTCGGTGCAGATGTCGGCGAACTCCTCGCTCAGCGCCAGGCGTTCCCGCTCCTCCGGCACCGAGCGGAGGCGGAGCACCAGCAGGTCACCCACGAAGCGTCGGGAGTGGTAGTTGCGGTAGAAGCCCAGAATCTCCTGGGCTGCCTCCCGAGCGTCGTCGGTGCGCCGGTAGAGGGAGCGGTCCTCGGGACCGATGAAGCCCCGCCTGGTCACCTCGTCGGTCATGAACCGCTCCAGGGCCTGCCAGTAGGTGCCGCCGGCCACATCGAGCAGCACGATGGGGGCGGGTTCGGCCTTGCCCGTCTGCACCAGCGTCAGCAGCTCGAGGGCCTCGTCGAGGGTGCCGAAGCCGCCGGGAAGGACGACGAACCCGGCGGACTCCTTGAGCAGCATCAGCTTGCGGGTGAAGAAGTACTTCATCTCCACCTGCTTGGGGTCCCCGGCCAGGAAGGTGTTGGCCTGCTCGAAGGGAAGGCGGATCGTGATCCCGAACGATCGGTCCCGGCCCGCCCCCTCCATGCCTGCGGCCATGATCCCCGGGCCGCCGCCGGTGACCACCATCCATCCCGCGCCGGCGAGCAGGGATGCCAGGTCCCTCGCCTGGACGTAGAGAGGATCCTCGGGCCGCGCTCGCGCCGAGCCGAACAGGGTCGCCTTGGGGATCGACCGGTAGGGGGCGAACACGGCGAAGGCCTTGCGCATCTCCCGCAGGGCTGCGTTGGTGATCTTGAGGTCGAGGCGGTCGACGTCGTCTTGCCCCAGGCCCACCGCCGTCACGAGGATCTCGAAGAGCTGGTCCCATCGCCCGACCGGCGTCCCGGAGGCCCGGAGTAGGCCGACGATGTGCTCGTCCAGCTCCGGCCGGCCGCTTCCGGTGCGGCGTGGGCGCCAGGGGGCGGGACGGGCTTCGTCGGACCCGTCCGTCACGCGTGGGCGACGCGCCCGTACAGCGTGGTGCGTTGCTCGAGCGGACGGCCGAGGGAGTCGGTGATGGAACGGAAGGCGGACTCGTCCATCATCTGGCCGTGATCGGCCCCCGCGGCCCGGGAGATGTTCTCGTCCATGAGGGTGCCGCCGAGGTCGTTGGCGCCCGCCATCAGGGCCTGCCGGGAACCGTCGGCGCCCATCTTGACCCATGAGACCTGCACGTTCGGGACCCAACCGTGGTAGGCGATGCGGGCGACGGCGTGAACGAGGAGCGCCTCCCGGAAGGTGGGGCCTCTCCGGCTCTTGTGCTGGAGATACATGGGAGCAGCCATGTGGACGAAGGGCAGGGGCACGAACTCGGTGAACCCGCCGGTCTCCTTCTGCAGGGATCGGGTGCGCACCAGGTGACGGGCCCAGTGCACCGGTTGCTCGATGGAGCCGAACATCATGGTGATGTTCGACCTCAGGCCCACCGAGTGGGCGATGCGATGGGCATCGAGCCACTCATCCGTGTTCACCTTGTCCGGGCACAGCGCAGCCCGCACCTCGTCATCGAGGATCTCGGCGGCGGTCCCGGGCAGGCTCTTGAGCCCGGCGTCCACGAGGCGGCGGAGGTACTCGGCCAGCGGCATTCCCAGGCGCCGGGCACCCTCGGTGACCTCGAGGGCGGTGAAGGCATGGATGTGGATGGTGGGTGAGGCGGCCCGGACGGCGCTGATCACGTCGAGGTAGTACCCACCGTCGAAGCTCGGGTGGATGCCGCCTTGAAGGCAGACCTCCGTGGCACCGTGCGACTCGGCCTCGGCCACGCGCCGGGTGATCTCGTCGAGATCGAGGAGGTAGGGCGTCCCGCGGAGGTTCAGTGACAGGGGACCCTTGGAGAAGGCGCAGAACCGGCACTTGAAGGTGCACACGTTCGTGTAGTTGATGTTGCGGTTCGCGACCCAGGTCACGGTGTCGCCCACCGCGTCCCGGCGCAGCTGGTCGGCCACCGCCGCCACCTCCCCGACCTCGGGGCCCCGGGCCGAGAACAGGGTGGTGAGCTCCTCGACGCCGGCCTCCTCGCCCGACCGCACGCCCTCCAGCACCGCGGTCACGGCACTGCGGGCGGCCCGCGGACGCAGGGGCCCACTCTCATCTCGGCGCTGGGACTCGAGTATCGAAGGTGGCGTCACATCCACACCCGAATGCCACTGCGAGTCGTCGCGACCAAGGCACTCGGCATCGCTGCGGTCCATGACCGGGAAGCGCATGGCGGGGTCGAGCCAGCGATGCGGGGAGAGGGCGAACTCGGGGTAGACGGTGAGCCTGGGCGCCAGGGCGAAGCCGTGCGCTTCGGTGACGAGGCGCAGGCGGTCCAGGTCCGGCCACGGGCGCTCGGGGTTGACGTGGTCGGGGGTGAGGGGCGACACCCCGCCCCAGTCGTCGATCCCGCACTCGAGGAGCGAGCCGAAGTCCTCCGAGAGGTTGGGCGGAGCCTGGAGGTGCACGTCGGGCGGCAGGACGAGCCGGGCGGCGGCCACCGACCACCGGTACTCGTCCTCGGGGCAGGGGCGGGAGCGGTGCATCGTCGTGCCCGGCTTGGGCAGGAAGTTCTGGACGATGACCTCTTGCACGTGACCGTGGCGACGGTGGGAGGCAGCGATGGCGCGCAGGGCGCCCAGGCGGTCGGCGCGGGTCTCCCCGATACCGCAGAGGATCCCGGTGGTGAAGGGGATGGCGGCCTCGCCGGCCGCTTCCAACGTGGCCAGGCGCCGCTCCGGAGTCTTGTCCGGGGACCCCTGATGACAGGCCAGGCCGGGGTCGAGCGACTCGAGCATCATCCCCTGCGACGCCGTCATGGGGCGCAGCCGCCGCAGCTCCTCGATGAGCAGAGCGCCGGCGTTTCCGTGGGGGAGAAGGCCCGTCTGGTCGCGCACCATCTCGCACATGGCGCCCAGGTAGTCGAGGGTGGATAGGTAACCGTGCTCGGCCAGCCATTCCGCCGCCGAGGGATAGCGCAGTTCGGGGCGCTCGCCCAGGGTGAAGAGCGCCTCGTGACACCCTGCCGCGGCTCCCCGCCGAGCGATGTCGAGAACCTCGTCGGGCGAGAGGTAGGGCGTCGCCATCCTCGCCGGGGGTTGGGCGAAGGTGCAGTAGCCGCAGCGGTCCCGGCACAGCTGGGTGAGAGGGATGAAGACCTTCGGGGAGAAGGTGATGCGTGAGCCGTGGGCTCGGTCGCGCACCTCGGAGGCGGCAGCCAGGAGGTCCGGGAGGGGAAGGGCGAGGAGGTCGAGACCCACGACCGCGACGCTAGTTGGGGCTAAGGGTCTCCCTAATCGTCATCCTCGTCCGACTCCGGGCTCGACAACCAGGGATCTCCCAGGTCGAAGTAGGTCATGTCCTCGACGAGGGACCGCAACTCGTCCAGCTTCTCGCGGACATCGGGTGGCACGGCCTTGCCCTCTCCCTCGCGAGCCGTGTGCTCGGACGCGAAGTACACGGCGGTGGTGACGACGTCGTCATCGGTCCACGCCTCCACCATGCCGAGGATCTCGGGCCGCTCCTCCTGGAGGGTCGAGAGCAACTCCTCCTGGATCTCACGGAATCGCTTCCGGTCACTGACCCGACCCTGCATCACCTGCACGAACCCTGCGTCGTCCGAGCCGCCTTCCAGGTAGGTGTTGACCTCGTCGCAGTCGTGGAAGGTGGCGTCACCCTCCAGGTGCTTGGCCGTCTCCTCCCACCATGAAGCCTGTTCGGAGCGATTGCTGTTGGCCTGCGCCGTCTCCTTCGACTCGAAGCGGGCCAGGGCGATGAAGGCGTCATCCGCCGTGACGCCCGCGGTTGTGCCCAGATAGCCCTCGGCGCCGGGTGCCAGCTCCTCGACCCAACGGTCGAGCTGGCCCTTCAGCGCATCGGCGTCGGACGTCTTGGCCTGGATCACCTGAACGAACACGGTCACCTCCGGGGGACGGGATACAACGGCTTACCGTAGGCGGCCGCCACTCTCCTCGCCTGCGGGTATCGGGGACAGGAGACCGAGGGCGAGCGATAATGCCTGCGTGGACGAGCCGCCCGACACCCACCACGTCACCCCCGTCGACGGCGAGGACGTGTTCTGTCGCAAGTGCCAGGCACGAATGCTCCCGAACGCGGCCTTCTGCTCGAACTGCGGGGCGCCGAGGGCGGGGAGCGAGCCCACACGGGTGCTTCCGCCCGTCGTGCCACCCCGTCGGCAGGAGGAGGTAATTCTCGAGGAGCGTCCCCCGCCTGTCGGGCCGCCTCCGCCCGACACGTGGAAGACGGCAGCCGTCGTCCTCGGAGTGCTCGGCGTGTTGCTGCTCTTGGTGGTGGTGTTCTTCTGGGCTTCGGCGGGCAACGACGACGATCCGCTCGAGACCACGACGACCATCCCGCTCACCACCACCACGACGCCTGTCACCACCGCATCGACGCGGCCACCCACCACCCAGAGGCCCACCACGACCACGACGGTGAGCACCACGACCACCACCGCCCCCACCACCAGCACCTCCACGCCGCCATAAGGGCCGGCGGATCGGCAGCGGACCGGCTACTCCCAGGTCAGCGGCCGGTCGCCGGGGTCGCCGTAGCGGAACACTGAGTCGGTGCCTCCGTCGGTGTTGGCGTTCCTCAGGCTCCAGATGCCTCGTTCGGCGTCGAAGGCCCCGGGGCTGAAGCGACCATCACCGTTCCAATCCCCGGTGAAGAAGCTCTTTCCCTGAGCGCGGTACGAGAAGCTCGGGAAGCCGGCGTAATCCGTGGAGCTGTTGCTGTTGTGAAGACGCCACGTGGCGGTGGCGAAACCGTCTTGCTCGAACTCACCCGGTCCCTCGACACCGCCGGGAGTGTCGGTTCCGTCACCGTCCCAGTCGCCTGCGAGGGCGGCGTCCAGGGTTTGACCACCGGGTCTGCACCTGAACGAGGTGGGCCGAACACGAAGAAGACC
>Ga0208612_1000846_pt1 | contig 12820 bp, 12 predicted proteins | sample AntDryMetagUQ889_FD_188089 | JGI IMG/M metagenome (GOLD analysis project Ga0208612, IMG submission 188089) | Polar desert microbial communities from Antarctic Dry Valleys - UQ889 (SPAdes) | ecosystem: Environmental > Terrestrial > Soil > Desert | place: Antarctic Dry Valleys | collected 2008-12-31 | reverse complement strand
AGGCCTCGGCGAGCCCGTCCGGGAGCTCGCCGCGAGCCCGCTCGGCGGCGGCGTAGACCTCGCGCTCGACCTCGCGGCGCTCGTGGTTGGCGCGGTCGAGCTCGGTGGCGATCTCGGTCGCCCGGGCCTCCTCGGTTGTCAGCATCAGCTCGACCGCCGCGTCGGCCCGGTAGAGGCGGCCGGCGGCGTTGATCCTGGGGGCGAGGCGAAAGGCGATGTCGCCCTCGTCGAGGCGCTCCGGGACCACCGAGGCGGCGGCCATCAGCGCCCGCAGCCCGGGACGGCGCGCCCGCTTCGCCTCGGCGAGGCCGCGGCGCACCAGCGCCCGGTTCTCGCCGCGCAGCGGCACCATGTCGGCGACCGTGGCCAGCGCCACCAGGTCGAGCTCGGCCGCCGCGGCCTCGGCGCCGTCCAGCGCCACCGCGAGCTTGAAGGCGACGCCGGTGGCGCAGAGCTCCTCGCACGGGTACTTGGAGACGATCGGATGGAGGATGCGGCAGTCCGGAAGCTGCTCGCCGGGCTGGTGGTGGTCGGTGACGATCACCTCGATCCCGGTGGCGAGCGCCAGCTCGACCTCGGCGACCGAGCCGATCCCGCAGTCAGTGGTGATCAGCATCGAGGTCCCGCGCTCGCTCAGCTTCGTGATCGTCGCCGGGCTGAGCCCGTAGCCGTCGTCGAGGCGTCCCGGGATCATCCAATCGCAGCGCCCTCCGAGCGCCCGCAGGGCGCCGACCATGATCGCGGTCGAGCAGACGCCGTCGACGTCGTAGTCGCCGTGGACGGTGATCTTCCTGTCGGCGGCGACCGCGGCTCGAATCGCCTCCGTGACCTCGGCCATGCCCTCGAACTCGTAGGGGTCGTGGTCGTCGGCGGCGTCGAGGAAGGCCCGCGCCTGCTCGACCGTGCGGTAGCCGCGCCGCACCAGGGTTACGGCGACCGGCTCGGCCAGCTCCAGCGCGGCCATCAGCGACCGGGCCTCGCGGTAGTCGTAGGGGTCGAGGGTGAACGTCTTGGAGGCGGTTTCCGGCACGTTGCCAGGCTAGGCGGCGGCCTGGACGGAATCCCGGGTGAGCCTAGGGCTCTACGGGCTCGAGCTTCTGCTCTTGGCGCACGCCGATCGCGTAGATCAGCAGTAGTCCCAGCAGTGCCCCCGGGACCGCGAACAGCACCGTCTCGATCCCGGTCTCGCCGATGCCCTTGCCCAGCGCCGCCTGGGCGATCGCGCCGGTGGCGACGGCGCCGAAGACGGCGCCCAGCAGGGCACCGACGATCCCCGCCCAGAAGCGGTCGGGGATGAAGACGATGAAGTGCCAGAGCGCGACCCCGGTGGTTACCCAGACGAGCGCGGCCATCAGCCCTTCCCCTGCTTTCGCTGGCGGCGTGACTGCTTCTTGCGCGCCGCCGGCCGCTGGGTGCGCTCGGCCCCGGCCCCTGGGCGTCCGGGGACCCCGGCGTCGGCCTCCTCGGCCGTCGGCTCGACCGGCGCCGAGCGCTCGACCGGCGGATCGGCGACCGCGACCGGTGCCTCGCGCAGCTCCGGGGGCTGCTGGGGGCGCTCCGGCGAGGCCCGTCGAGCCCCGGCCTCGGAGCTCGGGACGCGGCGCTCGACCTCGTCCACCTTGGCGACGACGTTGTCCTCGGGGAAGACCGGCACGAACCCCATCGCCTCGACGATGCGGCCGCGGCGCGAGCGGTAGGCGGGCTCGCGCTCCTTCCAGGCGGTCAGCACGGGGGCCGCGATGAAGATCGAGGAGTAGGTACCGGAGGCCACTCCGATCATCATCGCCAGGGCGAAGTCGCCCAGCGTCTCACCGCCGAACAACAGCAGCACCGTGACCAGGAAGACAGTCGAGAGACCGGTGATCAGCGAACGGGTGAGCACCTCGCTCATCGAACGGTTGACGATCTGGGAGAAGGCGGCGCGCGGCATCCGCGGCACGTTCTCGCGGATGCGGTCGAAGACGATGATGCAGTCGTACATCGAGTACCCGAGGATGGTGAGGAAGGCAGCGACCGTGGCGCTGGAGACCTCGGCTCCGAGCAGGGCGTAGATGCCGCCGGTGATCAGGACGTCGTGGACCAGCGCGATCAGCACCGGGACCGCGTACTTGGCCTCGAAGCGCAGGGCGACGTAGGCCGAGATCACCAAGAGGCTGAAGATGATCGCGATCACCGCCGAGCGCGCGATCTGCTCGCCGAAGGTCGGCCCGATCGAGTCCGCCTGGAAGCCGGTCTCGCCCTCGAGCCCGAACGACTCCTCCAGCAGCGGCTGCACCTCCGGGGTCTGGGCCGGCGGGATCTGCGCCTGGATCTGGAACACGTTGGCGCCGAACTCCGGGTTCTCGATCGCCTGGATCTTGGCGGTCTCCGAGCCCTCGATGCCGGCGTCGATCAGCACCTCGCGGATCTCGTCGACGCTGGCCTCCTCGGCGAGCGCCGCCTGGATCTGCGTTCCCGACTCGAAGTCGATGCCGAGGTTGAGCTGCTTGGTGGCGAAGGCGATCGCGCCGATCGCCAGGATCGCGCCGGAGATCGAGAAGAACCAGCGCGAGGTGCCGGTGAAGTCGAACGTCCAGCCGCCGCTGTCGCGGTCGGCGCCGAGGAAGCTCGGCGAGCGCAGCACCTTCGAGCGCCCCAGCACCCCGAGCACCGCCTGGGTGAAGAGCACGGCGGTGAACAGCGAGACGATCGTCCCGATCCCGAGGGTGAAGGCGAAGCCCTTGACCCCGGCGCTGGCGAGCACGAAGAGGATGAAGGCCGTGATCAGGGTGATCACGTTCGCGTCGATGATCGTCGCGATCCCCTTCTTGTAGCCCTCGGAGATCGCCGAGAGCATCGATCTCCCGGCCCGCACCTCCTCCTTGATCCGCTCGAAGATGACGATGTTGGAGTCGGCGGCGACCCCGATCGTGAGGATCAGGCCGGCGATCCCCGGCAGCGTCAGGGTGATCGGGATCAGCTTGATCATCGCCAGGAAGAAGAGCGCGTAGACGAGCAGCCCGAGGCCGGCGACGAGCCCGAGGAAGCGGTAGTAGAGGAAGAGGAAGAGGAGGACGACCGCGAGCCCCGCGAGCCCGGCCTTGAGCCCCTGATCGAGCGCCTGCTCGCCGAGCGTCGCGGAGACGGTCGACTGGCTGATCAGCCCGAGCTTGATCGGCAGCGCGCCGATCCTGAGAACCTCGGCGAGGTCGTTGACCTGCTGGGTGGTGAAGGTGCCCGAGATCTGGGCGCCGCCGCGGCCGTCGATCCCGGTCGGGTTCTCGGCGAAGTTGATGATCGGTCGCGACTGGACCTCGTTGTCGAGGACGATCGCGAAGCTGTCGGAGAAGTTGCTCGCGGTGACGTCGTCGGCCGTCCCGCACGGTTGTCCCGTCTGCTGCAGGAAGTTGCTGCAGCCCCGCTCGGAGATCTCCTCGGTGACCTGCTGGAAGGCCGCGCGGCCCTCGTCGGTGAAGTCGAAGTTGACGTTCGGCTGGCTGGTGGTCGGGTCGGCGCCGGGCTCGGGGTTCTCGATCTCGTCGCCGGAGAGCGCCGGGCAGTCGGCGAGCACGAAGTACTGGCGCGTCCCGGTCTCCGACTCGTCGATGTCCGGGGTCGAGGTCAGGTCCTCGGGGACCTCGGAGACGACGATGACGCCCTGCGGCACCTCCTCGAGCCGCGAGTTCGGCGGGCGCTCGTTGTCGAACGGCAGGTAGAGGTCGTCGAGCGTCTCCGCGGGGTCGCCGAGCGGCTGCAGGGTGTCGGCGTCGAACAGGTAGTAGGTGACCCCGCTGGTCGTGTTCTGCTCCTGCGCGCAGTCCTGCCCGGATGCCGGTTCGGCTTCCGAGGCCGCCTCGACCGCGTCGATCAGGCGGTTGTAGGGCCGCTCGGTCGGATCGGCGATGTCCGGATTCGCCGGGATCACGTTCTTCTCCCAGTCGTAGAAGTAGAGCTGGGCGGTGGTCCCGATCCGGTCGATCGCGCGCTCGGAGTCCTGAACGTCGGGCAGCCCGATCTCGACCTGGTCCATTCCGACCCGGGTGATCTCGGGCTCGGAGACGCCGAGGGTGTCGATGCGGTCGCGCAGGATCGTGATCGCGCGGTCGATGTCCTCGCCGCGAACCTCGGGAACCTGCGGCGTCGGGCGCCCCTGGTAGACGAGCTCGGTGCCGCCGCGCAGGTCGAGCCCGAGCACGGTTCGCTTCTCGGTGATCACGTAGAGCGACCCGGCGAGCAGCGCCAGCACCAGCCCGAGCACGATCAGGTTGCGCCTGCGGTTGGTCATCGCGACCGCGTCCCGCCTACTGCGGGGTCAGCACGAGCAGCAGACCACCGTCGTCGTCGTAGGCCGGGAACAGGTCGGCGACCGCCTCGGCCGGGAGGTCACCCTCCGCGTTGACCGCGACCCGCTTGTTGAGCGAGCGCACCCCCCACTCGAGCGTGGTCTCGATCGGATCCGAGGCCGCGTCGGCGTCGGTCTCGGCGCTCTCCTCACCGTCGCCGGCCTTGATCCACTCGAGCCCGAGCACCTCGCGAACCGGCCGGCCGATCACCTGCTCGTCCTTGAGCCCGGTGAGCTCGAAGCCGTTGCGGCCGACGTCGAGCAGCCTCGCCTGCTGATCGCAGATGAAGAAGGCGGCGTCGGGGGCCGGGTAGTAGTCGTCGAGCAGCTCGAACAGAAACGGGGCGCTGCACTTCGAGCAGGCCTTCGGGCGCGCGGTGATCCCGGCGCGCTCCCCGGACAGCTCCCTGTTGCCGCAGTTCGGGCAGATGAAGAAGGGCACAGCGAACAGGCTAGTAGACGGGCGTGGGGTGACCCGGGCGCAAGGGCCTAGAACAACCGCGCCGCGCCCTCGGGCACCGGCAGGCCGAGATGCTCGAAGCCACGCTCGGTGATCACCCGCCCCCGCGGGGTGCGCTTGATCAGGCCCTGCTGGAGCAGGTAGGGCTCGTAGACGTCCTCGATCGTCTCCTGCTCCTCGTCGACGGCGGCCGCGAGGGTCGAGAGGCCCACCGGACCGCCGCCGAACTTGACTGCGATCGTCTCCAGGATCGTGCGGTCGTGGCGGTCGAGCCCGGCCGCGTCGACCTCGAGCAGGCTCAGGGCCTCGGCGGCGATCGTCTGCGTGATCACGCCGGCCCCGCGGACCTCGGCGAAGTCGCGTACCCGCTTCAGCAGCCGGTTGGCGACCCGGGGGGTGCCGCGCGAGCGCTCGGCGATCACCTGCTCGCCGCCCGGCTCGATCTCGACCCCGAGGATCCCGGCCGAGCGGATCACGATCTGGGCGAGGTCTTCGGGCTGGTAGTGCTCGAGCCGCTGGCTGACCCCGAAGCGGTCGCGAAGCGGCGTGGTCAGCAGTCCGGCCCGGGTGGTCGCGCCGACCAGGGTGAAGGCGGGCAGGTCGAGTGTGACGGTGCGCGCGCCGGCGCCCTGGCCGAGGACGATCGGCAGCTGGCGGTCCTCCATCGCCGGGTAGAGCGTCTCCTCGATCGCCCGGTTGAGGCGGTGGATCTCGTCGATGAAGAACACTGAGCCGGGCTCCAGCGCGGTCAGGAAGGCGGCGATGTCGGCCTTGCGCTCGAGCGCCGGGCCCGCGGTTTGGATGAACGGAGCGCCGAGCTCGTTGGCGATGATCTGGGCCAGCGAGGTCTTGCCCAGTCCCGGCGGGCCGGCGAGCAGGACGTGGTCGAGCGATTCCGAGCGGCCCTTGGCCGCCTCGATGAAGACCTCGAGCTGCGAGGTCACCTGGCGCTGGTTGACGAAGTCCGCCAGGCGGCTCGGCCGCAGCGAGCGATCGAGCTCCTCGTCGGAGCCGGCGAGCCGCACCTCGGCCATCGGCTCGGCGATCGGGGCGTCGAGCCCGCCGGAGATCGAGGGGTCACGCGAGACGCTCACAGCAGGCGCCTCAACGGCGGCGCGGCTCGGCGCCGTCCTGTCGGACTGCGCCTCACGCCGCTTCCCGGGTGCCGGCGCTGCGCAGGGCCGCGCCGATTAGCTCCTCGGGAGTCTCGCCGGCGGCGTTCTCGAGCAGCTTCTCAGCCTCCAGCAGGGTGTAGCCGAGATGCATGAGGCCGTCGCGGGCAAGCGAGCGCGGATCGTCGTCGGCGCCGCCGGAGATCGCCGGCACCCCTTCCTGGAGCTCGCCGGCGACCTTCTCGCGCAGCTCGACGATCACGCGCTCGGAGGTGCGCTTGCCGATCCCGGGAACGGCCTGGAAGCGCTTGGCGTCGCCGGCGGCGATCGCGCGCAGCAGCTCGCGCGGGGGGCCGCCCGAGAGGATCGCGATCGCGACCTTGGGCCCGATCCCGGAGACCGAGGTCAGGTTCAGGAAGAGGTCGCGCTCCTCCTCGCTGGCGAAGCCGAAGAGCGCGAGCGAGTCGTCGCGGGCGACCAGATGGGCATGCAGGCCGACCTGCTTGCCGCGCGCGGGCACCGCCTTCAGCGTCTCCGCCGAGACCGTCAGCCGGTAGCCGACCCCTGCGGACTCGACCACGACGTGGTCGGGGCGCCGCACCAGCACCTCACCGCGGACCCAGGCGATCATCCGGCCGCCGCCCCGGTGGGCACGGCCTGGTCGGGCCGGGCGTGGGCGGCGTGGCAGATCGCGACCGCGAGGGCGTCGGCGGCGTGGTCGGATTCGGGCGGGCGCGACAGACCGAGCAGGGCGCCGACCATCTGCTGGACCTGGCCCTTGGGCGCCGCGCCCGACCCGCACACCGACATCTTCACCGCCTGCGGCGTGTAGTCGAAACAGGGGACATGGTGCTGGGCGGCGGCCAGCATCGCCACTCCCCGCGCCTGGCCGACGGCGACGGCGGAGCGCACGTTCTTGCCGAAGAAGAGGTCCTCGAGCGCGACCGCCACCGGCTCGTGCCAGGCGATCAGCTTCTCGAGCTCGGCGTGGATGCGGGCGAGGCGGGTCTCGAGCGGCGTCCCCGGGGGAGCCTGGACGACGCCACCATCGACGGCGCTCATCCGTCCGCCCGCGAGCCGCACAACACCGAAGCCCGTGTTCGCCACGCCGGGGTCTATGCCCATGACGAGGATCACGACTACTGATTCTGGCCCGCGGCCCGGATGCCTCCCCGATCCCCGGTGAACGCCTGCCCCGGGCCCGCTGGCGGTAGCGACGAAGTCGCGATTTACCCGCCTACGACCTGCTTTCCCTCAACAGAGCGCAACCCCCCGAGAGCGGAGCCGCAGGCGAGCATCTCGGGGGATTTGTTCCGCGAAGCTGAGCACCCGGCGGATGTACTCAGGCGGTGGCCTGTTCGAGGAGCTTCTCCGGGATGTCGAAGTTCGCGTGGACGGCCTCGACGTCGTCGTGGTCGTCGAGGGTCTCCATCAGCTTGACCAGGGCCCGCGCCTCCGCCTCGCCCTCGACCTCGACGATCGAGTTCGGCTCCATGGTCAGCTCGGCGGACTCGATCTCGACGCCCGCCTGCTCGAGGGCGCCGCGGACAGCGGTCAGCCCCGAAGCCTCCGTGGTCACCTTGAGCAGGTCGCCGTCGGCAACGACGTCGTCGGCACCGGCGTCGATCGCGGCGAGCAGGTCCTCCTCGCCGTAGCGGTCGGCGTTGACCAGGATCACCCCCTTCTTCTCGAACTGCCAGGCGACCGAGCCCGGTTCGCCGAGGCTGCCCCGGTGCTTGTCGAAGGCGTTTCGGACGTCGGAGCCGGTGCGATTGCGGTTGTCGGTCAGCGTCTCGACCAGGATCGCCGCGCCCCCGGCGCCGTAGCCCTCGTAGACGACCCGCTCGATCTGCTCGTCGCCGCCGCCGGCGCCGGCGCCGCGGTCGATCGCGCGCTGGATGTTGTCCTTGGGCATCGAGTAGCCCTTGGCCTTCTCGACCGCGGCCGCGAGGGTGAAGTTGGAGTCCGGGTCCCCCCCGCCCTCACGCGCGGCGACGGTGATCGCCCGCGCGAGCTTGGTGAAGAGCTGGCCGCGCTTGGCGTCGGTCGCAGCCTTCTTGTGCTTGATCGATGCCCACTTCGAGTGACCGGACATGGCATCAGTTTAGAAACGGGCCGCGACTCGAGCCCCCCGGCCCGGTCGCGGCCCGTCCTGGCATCCCGTCACGCCGCACGAATCCCCGGTCAGGGCCTCGAACCAAAGCCCCAGCGGCGCTGCCCAGAACAACAGCGTCGAGCGTCCGAAGTTGCGCCGCGGCTCAGCCGAACTGCGCCTCGATGTTGAGCTCGCCGACCGGTACGCCGCGGCGAAACTCGGCGGCGAAGGCCTCCGAGAACACGGCGGCGCTCTGCTTGGTGAGTGACGCCTCGGCACCCTCGATCGAGATCGAGCCCGGGACCCCGCTCTGCTCGGCCTCGCTGAGGTCGAGCTTGAGGAAGGCAAACTGGGCACCGCCGGATTTCGCGAACAGCTTGCCCTTCTTCTCGCCGAGCACCGCGGTGAAGTTCGAGACCTTGACGGCACCGTCCTCGTCACGGGAGAAGAGCAGGCCGCCCTTGTGCTCGATCGTGTCCTTGCCGGCCTCGCCGACGATCCCGCCGGTGACCGTGAACTTCGCACCCTTGCCGCCGAACTTCGCCCCACCCGTGGTGGTGATCTCGATGCCCATGTCGGAGAGCGCCTCGAACGTCTCCTGGTTCGGCACCAGCACGGTCTTGCCGCCGGTCACCGGCTCGGCGGCGACCGTTGCGGCCAGCGCCAGCGTCGTCGCCGCCAGCGCCGGTAGCGCCAGCAGGCGGATCCTTCTCGATCCGTAACTCATCTCGATTCCTCCTCGGAAGCGTTCGGTTCAGGCGCCGATCAGCGGGTGAAGCGCCCGTTCTCCTGAAGCAGCTCGCCATCGACCTCGATCCGGCCACCCTGGCGCAGGTCGCAGACCATGTCGGTGTGGACGGCGCTGTCGTTGGTGCCGCCCGACTCCGGGTAGCTGGCGCCGACCGCCATGTGGACGGTGCCGCCGATCTTCTCGTCGAGGAGCACGTCGCGGGTGCCGCGATCGATCCCGTAGTTGGTGCCGATCCCGAGCTCGCCCAGCCGGCGCGAGCCCGCGTCGGTGTCGAGCAGCTTGATCAGGAACTCCTCGCCGCGCTCGGCGCTCGCCTCGACCACCTTGCCGGCCTCGAAGCGCAGGTGCACGCCGGAGACCTCACGGCCGCCGATCACCGCGGGCAGGTCGAAGCTGACCTCGCCTTCGACCGAGTCCTCGATCGGGCCGGTGAAGAACTCGCCGTCGGGCATGTTGTGCTCGCCGTCGCAGGCGATGAAGTGGCGGCCCGCGATCCCCAGGCTGATGTCGGTGCCGGGGCCCGTGATCCGGACCTCGTCGTGTCCCTCGATCCAGTCGGCGAGGCGGTGGCACTGCTCGGAGGCGCGCTTCCAGGCGCCCAGCGGGTCTTTGTCGTCGACGAGGCAGGCGTGGAAGTAGAAGTCCTCGAAGTCGCGCAGGCTCATCTCGGCGTCGCAGGCGTAGGCGTTGGTGGGAAACAGTGTGTAGACCCAGCGGTGGGTGCCCTCGGCCGACCGCTCCATCGTCCGCTCCATCAGGTGGCGGGTCGCCGCCTGGCGGCGGGTCTGACGCTCGGGATCGATGCCCGAGAGCTCGCGGGTGTTGGTGTCGGCGCCGATCGCGATCCGGCAGTCGGCGTTCTCGGCGGCCCATTCGGAGAGCGGCGAGATCCAGTCGAGCTGGGCGTCGCTGGCATCGCGGTAGTAGGTCGCCGCCTGACCGTCGAAGGTGACGGCGACGATCGGGTTGCCCCCTGCGTGCAGGACCTCCTCGTAGACGGCGGCGACCAGTGGCTCGGCCGCGGTCGAGCCCTCGATCAGGCAGGTCTCGCCCTCCGAGACCTTGGTCGAGTAGCCGACCAGGATCTTGGCGAGGTTGGCGACACGGGGGTCGATCATCTTGTCCTTTCTCGGCCTTCTGCGGCCGGTTCAGCTTCGCTTCGATGCTTGCGGGCGGCCGTGGCCATCGCCATCAGGAGGGCATGTAGACGCGGATCGTCGGCCAGCTCGGGGTGAAACGAGCAGGCGAGCACGCGGCCCTCGCGGATCACCACCGGATGGTCGTCGAGGCTGGCCAGGACCTCGACGGCCTCGCCGTGCTGCTCGATCCAGGGGGCGCGGATGAAGACCGCGCGCAGCGGCTCGGGACCGATCCCGGCGACTTCGAGATCGGCCTCGAAGCTGGCGATCTGGCGGCCGAATGCATTGCGCCGGGCGACCGCGTCGAGCAGGCCGAGGTGATCGCGGTCGCAGACGATCATCCCGGCGCAGGTCCCGAGGACCGGCCGCCCGGCGGCGGCGTGGGCGCGGATCGGCGGCGCCAGCCCGTCGCGCTCGATCGCCTTCGAGATCGTCGTCGACTCGCCGCCCGGGATCACCAGGGCGTCGAGGTCAGCGAGCTGCTCGGGCAGGCGGACTTGGAGCGGCTCGGCGCCGAGCCCGCGCAGCATCTCGCCGTGAGCGGCGAAGTCACCCTGGCTCGCCAGCACGCCGACCCGTAAGGGCCGCGGCCCCGACGAGGGCGCCGGGGCCGAGCTCTCTTGCGGCCGCGCCCTACGCACCGCGGTGCTGGAGGAGCTCCCCTTCGGACAAAGCTGCGATGTCGTCGCCGCGCATCGGCGCGCCGAGTTCCATCGATGCGGCGGCGACCCGCTCGGGATCGCCCGCGTGGGTCGTCGCCTCGACGATCGCCCGCGCGCGGCGCTCGGGATCCTCGGACTTGAAGATCCCGGAGCCGACGAAGTTGCCCTCGGCGCCGAGCTGGATCGTCAGCGAGGCGTCGGCGGGGGTGGCGATGCCGCCGGCGCAGAACAGGGGCACCGGCAGCCAGCCGAGACCGGCGACCTCCGCGACCACGTCGATCGGCGCCTGTAGGTCCTTGGCGGCGGCGGCAAGCTCGTCCGAGCGCAGGGTGCTGAGGCGCTTGATGGCGCCGACGATCTCGCGCAGGTGGCGCACCGCCTCGACGATGTTGCCGGTCCCGGCCTCGCCCTTGGAGCGGATCATCGCCGCTCCCTCGCTGATTCGCCGCAGCGCCTCGCCGAGGTTGGTGGCGCCGCAGACGAAGGGGACGTCGAAGGCGTGCTTTTCGATGTGGTGGGCCTCGTCGGCCGGGGTCAGCACCTCGGACTCGTCGATGTAGTCGACCTCGAGCGTCTGCAGCACCTGGGCCTCGGCGAAGTGCCCGATCCGCGCCTTTGCCATCACCGGGATCGTCACCGCCGCCTGGATCGACTTGATCATCGACGGGTCGCTCATCCGGGCGACCCCGCCGTCGCGCCTGATGTCGGCCGGCACGCGCTCGAGCGCCATCACCGCGACGGCGCCGGCGTCCTCGGCGATCCGGGCCTCCTCCGCCGTGACCACGTCCATGATCACGCCGCCCTTGAGCATCTCGGCGAGGCCACGCTTGACCCGGAATGTGCCGGTTTCCGCCACCACCCCAATATAGACGGGAGCCCTGAGAGGAGCGGCCGCCGTTACTTCAGCTTGAAGGCGCGGATCCGGTCCTTGTAGGCGCCCTTGTCGCGGGCGTAGACCCCGTGGGCGAGCGCCTGGACGATCGCCAGCAGCGAGGTGTTGGAGCGCGTGAACGAGGGGCCGTTCGAGGAGTAGTAGAGGGTGAGGTCGGAGTGCTGGCCGATGTCGGAGAGGGTCGCATCGGTGATCGCCATGGTCGAGGCGCCGCGATGCTTGGCGAGCTTCATCGCCCGGACCACGATCGGGTGGGCGCGGCCGGCGGAGAAGGCGATCACGAGCGCGTCCTCGTCGACGCGCGAGAGCCGGGTGATCGAGTCCTGGCGCGGACTGGCGACGACCTCGGCGCGGATGTCGAGCAGCGCCAGCAGGTGGCGCAGGTAGCTGGCGAAGAAGGCGAGCTGGTCGAGCCCGACGATCATCACCCTGTTGGCGCCGGCAAGCGCCGTCACGCAGGCCTCGACCTGCTCGCGGGTGAGGTTTCGGACCGTCTCCTCGACGTTGGCGTGGTCGGCGGCCAGCGAGGCCTCGAACTCGGAGTGGTCGAAGTCGAACAGCGGCGCCGTCGTCTCCTCACCCGGGGCGCGACTGCGGTACTCCTCGATCGCGGCCTGCTGAAGCTCCGGGTAACCCTCGAAGCCGAGCGCCTGCGAGAAGCGGACCACGGTCGACGAGGAGGTGTTGGCTCGGCGTGCCAGCTCCTCGGCGGTCTGGAAGGCGGCCTCGTCGAGATGGTCGACGATGTAGCGGGCGACGTCCTTCTGCGAGCGCGAGAACTCGTCGAAGCGTTCGGTGATGTAGGTAGAGAGCGCCTTGCCGTTCGGGCGAACCGGCGCGCGGCGCGCGGTGCCGTTGGCACGGGTCGAGGTGGCAGCGGCGGGGCGGGTCTTCGTCGCGGTCTTGGTCACGGCCGGTTGTTTCGCCTCCACCGGGGCTTTTCCTTTTCACCCGCTCGCACACTGCAGGCGAGATCGCCGATGTGGGATGGTGAAGCGCGATGGACCTAGAGCAGACGCTGCGGCTGACCAACCGCAACCTCGCGGTCTTCGACCTCGCCCTGGGAACCTCGGCGCTGGTCGCTCCCCAGGCGACCCTGCGGGCGCTCGGCCACGATGAGCCCTCACCGGATGCCCGCCACCTGTTTCGCCGCTGTGGCCCGATCTGGCTGACCTTCGCGGCCGCGCACACGGTCGCCGAGCGCCGCGACCGTCCTGAGGACTGGTGGGCGCTCGCCTGGCTGCGCGGCACCGAGCTCGCCACCGACATCGTCTGGTCGCAGTCGGCCTCGTTCTCGCGGCCGGGGGCCCGCGCCGGGCTCTGGCTCGCCGGCGGGTTCAACCTGGCGGCGGCGCTCGGCTTCGGCTGGCTCGCTCGCAAGCGCCCGG
>Ga0208612_1000845_pt1 | contig 12834 bp, 10 predicted proteins | sample AntDryMetagUQ889_FD_188089 | JGI IMG/M metagenome (GOLD analysis project Ga0208612, IMG submission 188089) | Polar desert microbial communities from Antarctic Dry Valleys - UQ889 (SPAdes) | ecosystem: Environmental > Terrestrial > Soil > Desert | place: Antarctic Dry Valleys | collected 2008-12-31 | reverse complement strand
CGTCCTGGCCCGCGGCGTCTACAACGCCATCAGGCGAGGAGACAGCATAGCGCCGCAGCTACCCGAGGCCGTACTCGACCTCTCGCGGTCCGTGAGGGCCCTGTCCGCCTTTCTGGAGGATGACGAAGGGCCCGAGGAGGCCCGCCGGTGGGCCCTTGAAGCCGCCAGGTGCGCCACCGAGATCCTCGATGAGCGCCACGAGCTCGGGATCAGCGTCCTCGTCGGCCAGGTGCGCTCCGCCGCCGTCGACCTGCTCAGGAGCACGGGCATGGATCAGGCCTCAGCCCTACAGGCCCTGGAGGACGCCGCAGGCCGCGCCTCGGAGATCGGGTAGGTGCGGTTCGTGGTCGGGGCCACGCAACATATGGTGGAAGCGGTTCGTTGCAAGGGCGGTTCGCGAACCGCCCCTACATATGACCTCTACGCGCCTTCATCGATCAGGGCGTCGGCCTCGATCTCGACCAGGATCTCGGGTGCAATGAGGCGGCTGACCTCGACCATGCTCGAGACGGGCCTGACGTTCCCGAAGAACTCGCCGTGGGCGGCCCCGATCTTCTCCCAATCCTCGATATCGACGACGTAGATCCTGGTCCTCACCACATCGGAGAGCTCCGCGCCGACGGCCTGCAGCGCCACCTTGATGTTGTTTATGGCCTGGACGGTCTGCGCGTAGGGGTCACCTACACCCACGTATCCCCCGCTCCCGTCTGTTGCGGTCGTGCCCGAGACGTACACGAAGGGCCCGCGCCTGATGGCCCGCGAGTAGCCGACCCTGCTCTCCCATACCGTGCCGCTGGTTACGTTCTCCCGCTTCATCACAGTCCCCCGGGACGAAAAGAACGACTCCATTCTACCCCTCTACCGTCACAGCAGCCCCCGCCGTTCGAGCTCCTCTCTGAAACGGGTTCCTATCTCGGAATCTTCCTCGTAGAAGACGGCGGGCTCTCCGATGGGAGCCTGGATGGTCTCGTAGACGCCGCGCTGCGGCGAGCCGTATCTGTTGCCGGTCCAGAGGTGGACCCATTCGCCCTCTGGGAGATAGACCTTCACGGCGTCTGCGCCGGGATCCAGGACCGGCGCTACCATGAACTCTGAACCGACCATGTACTGGTAGCCCAGACCGTGCACCTCGGGGTCGTCGGGATAGTGGATGAATGGGTGCCTGACGACTGGAAGGCCCGTCTCCGACGCCTCCTTTACCAGCTCCATCCTGTAGGGTTTCCAGGCAGCGTAGATTTTCGCGAAGCGGGCGAAATGCATGAGGGTCACTCTGTCCGAGTAGATCTGGTGGTTGACCTCGGGTATGTTGCCCTCGTGGGTACGAAAGACGGTCGTAAAGGCGCCGAGCTCGATCCAACGCAAGAGTAGGTCTTTGGAGCGATGGTATCTCAACAAGGGATTATCTATGGCAGTGTAGCCGCCGATGTCCGAGTGTTCGAGGCTATAGCCAGAGAGGCCGCTCGAGAGCAGGCCAGTGACTGCGCTCTTGATGCCGTCGTGCTCGTCCCAATCGACGAGCTGGTCACCGACCCAGAACAGGGAGCTGTAGCGGGGGCTCTTTGTGTAGCCGGAGCGGTTGAAGAAGACGATGTCGTCCTCCCGGCCGGCCTCGTCGATAGCCTCGCGGTTCACTCTGGCCCACTCCTCGGCGTAGCGGGCGTGGTAGCTACTCGGATCAGCGCCCGAGAACAGCACGGCGTCGTAGGGGAGTCCCTCGCCGAAGTCGGCCATCCAGCCTGAGGCTCCGTTGCCGATGAGTTCCCCTTTGATTATGTCCTTGATCCAGGCCCACGCCTCGGGGTTCGTCAGATCCACGAGGGCCGCGGAGAAGCTGGAGATCGTGATCGTGTAGGGTTCGCCTCTCTGATTCTTTACCAGATAGCCATTCCTTACGGCCTCCTCGAAGAGGTTGCGGCGGTGATTCTTCTTCTGCGCGGCGTCGTCACAGAGGAAAGGGTTTATATAGGTCATGAGCCTGATATTCCTCTCTTCCAGGCTCTCCCTAAGCGAGTCCCAGTCGGGGTAGTGATCTCGGTCCAGCTCCCAGTTCCACCAGAGCTGGGTGCCGAAGCTGGTCTTCCGCTGCCCCACCCAGTCCTGCAGCCAGAGGGCTGCGACGGGCGTACCTAGCGATTCGAGCTCGTCTGAGATCCGGAGCGCACGGTCCGTGCCGCCCTGCAACCCCACTACCGCTCCACTCATGATCCACTCTGGAAGCGGGCGTATCCTGCCCGAATATTCGGTGTACTGTTCGATCAACTGTGCGGGCGTTTCTCCACCGAGGATCTGACCCCTCATCTGCGAGGAGAAGACGCCGATCTGACACCTGTCGTCCTCCCTCAGGTCGAAGGTCGAGTACTCGTAGTTCTCCAGAAACAGGGAACGTGACTCGCTCGTTATGTAGTGCGGCACGCAGGCGTAGCTGGTGTAAGGATCACCACCCGCGCCGGCCCTCCAATCGACGGCCCAGGTTATGGGCTGCTCGCCCCTGCCTATGCCCTGCTCCCTGATGAGGATGGGCACCACGTGCCCCTTCATGTCGAAGTACGTGAATTGGGTCCCGAAGCCGAAGAAGCGCTCCCCGACAGAAGATGCATGGGTCAGGTAGACCCGGTTGCATGGCTCCTCGACTTCGGCCTCGAAACGCAACCTTCCGCCCGTAACGGGCGAGAACGACAGCGTGTAGCCAACCCCTCCCTGGTCGTCCCCTCTGGTGAGCCTTCCTGTGATTACCAGGGAGGTCCCACGTTCCTCGACGCTGTCTATGGTCTGGTCTGGATACAGCTTTCGTATCTCGTCTTCGAGGGTCAGGTGCGCCCTCGACTCGCGGACCGTCTCCTTCCCCTCGGCGGCTGAGACGAAGCTCTCTCCGGGGATGTTCTGCCACAGTATCCTGTCAGGCCTTGAGCCATGCGCCACGCTGAGAACCACGTCGGAAGGATCTCGTCCGGTCTTCAGCATGACGGTAAACGCACCGATCCTGTATGGCCCTGGGGACACGTCGCGCGCCACTCCGGTAATTGCGCCGGAGACCAGATCCGGTCTTCTCCAGAGCGCGTACGCTCCACCCAGCATGGCCATCCCCGCCACACCGATACCGGCGAGCCATAGAACCTTCCTGCGCGTAAACAGTCTTTTCAAAGCGATCACTTCCGGTCCTGTTTACCCCGTATCATACAAGTAGGGTAGGTCCAGCCGTTCGGCGCGGTCTACGCAAGCGTCTCGGGGTCTTCGGAATCGAGGCCGTGTTGGCTTACGAAGTCGTCGATCATGGCGCGGGCGATGCTTATCTTGGGCGGCAGTTGCGGCAGGTCGTCTGCGGTGTACCAGCCGGCGTCTTCGATCTCGCCGGGTTCGGGGGTCAGGTCGCCACCCGTGTAATCCGTGGTAAAGCCGATCATAAGCGAGTTCGGGAAAGGCCACGGCTGGCTCCCGAAGTACCTGACGTTCGTGACCTCGATCCCGACTTCCTCGCGCACCTCGCGGACGACGGCCTCCTCAATAGACTCGCCAGGCTCGACGAAGCCTGCCAGTACGCTGTAGAGTCCCTGCGGAAACCCGGGCGAGTGTGCCAGCAGGATCTTATCCCCTTTCCTGACGAGGACTATGGCCGCAGGGCTGAGGCGCGGGTAATGCATCATTCCGCAGCGCGTACACCTCATCGCAAGCTCCCCTGGCGCAGGCTCGGTTTCTCCGCCGCAGCGCCCGCAGAACCGGTGCGTCGCATGCCAGCCGACGATCTGCTTCGCCCCGCCAGCCATCCTGAAGAAATCCTCGTCCACCCTGTAAAAGAGGCCCCTGAGCTCCTCGAAGACCATCCCCTCGGGTGGTCCCGAGTCAGGGCCTACCTCGATGGCCCAGCAAGTACGCCCGTCGAGGTCTCCGATCTCCCAACGGAACAGAACATCCAGGCCGAGCTCATCCGGACCATCCGCCGGGGGCACGCGTACGGGCGCGTCTTCGAACACGAGCAGCCTGTCGCCCCTGAAGGCGAACCACAGCTCGCCAGCCAACTCATCCTCTCCCATCGAGGAGTGAGGCCAGATACTCGGCAGGGTGCAGGGCCCGCCGTTGTGTTCCGTCGAGAATCTGCTCGCGGCAGCTCGTCCCCGGCGCGACGACGACCCGCTCCCCGGCACCGCGCACCGCAGGGAAGAGCCTGCGCTCCCCCATCTTCATAGAGACCTCGTAGTGGCCCTTCTCGTACCCGAAGAGCCCGGCCATCCCGCAACATCCCGAGTCGACCACCTTGACGTCGGCGGCGAGCCCGAGCAGCCGCTCCGTCGGGCCCGTACCTACAAGCGCCTTCTGGTGGCAGTGTCCGTGCAGGAGGACAGGGGCGCCTTCTCCAAGCGGTAGCTCTCCGTCGAGATCTAGCATCGCTTCCTCGAAGAGGCGGGTGGCTTCAGCGAGTCTCTCGACACGCTCGTCGTCGGGGATGAGCTTCCTGTAGTCGTCGCGCAGGGTCAGGATGCAGCTAGGCTCGAGGCCGACGAGCGGGACGCCACGCTCTACGAGGGGCACCAGCAGGTCGAGGTTACGCCTGGCGTTCTTCCTCGCCTCGTCCACGAGCCCCTCAGAGAGCATGGGCCTCCCGCAACAGACGACCTTGGGCAGATATATTCTCGCCCCCGCGGCCGCGAGGAGCCTCACGGCACCCTCCCCGACCTCGGGCCGCTGGTACTCGTTCCAGGTGTCGTTGAACAACGCGACCTCCGCAGGTCCGGTGCCCTGCGGCAGTCCGGGGAAGCGCCTCGAGAAAGTCTTGTTTGCCACGCGCGGCAACGAGCGGCGGGGGTCTATGCCGGCGAGGGCGGCGGCCCGGCGGGCGAAACGCGTTCCTGCGACCGCGTTGTAGGGCGAGGGGATCATTGCCGCGAGTGCTAGCTGACGGCGGATGTGTCCTGCGGCCTTCTGGCGCAGGGAAAAGCCGTGTTGTCTGCCCGTCTGGTAGAGGACTTCGGTCTTCATGCTTGCGACGTCCACGCCGGAGGGGCATTCTGTCTTGCAAGCTTTGCAGCCGACGCAGAGGTCCATGACCTCCTTCATGCGCCGTCCCGTGAGCTCCTCAGGCGGGAGGGTGCCTTCGATCACGGACCTGAGCATGTTGGCCCGTGCCCTCGTTGTGTCCTGCTCATCGAGTGTCACCATGTATGAGGGGCACATCGTGCCTCCGGTCCTCTTGCGGCAGAAGCCGCTCCCGTTGCACAGCTCGATGGCCTTCGCGAAGCCGCCCTGATCCCCGAAGGAGAGACCTGTTCTTATGGGGAGACGCTTGCGACCTGGGCCGATGCGGAGCTGCCGGTCCATCCTGGGTGGGGCGACTATCACACCAGGGTTCATCATCCCTCTCGGGTCGAAGAGACGCTTGACGTCCGCGAAGGCGCGCAGGATCTCCCCTCCGTACATCTTCTCCACGAACTCCGAGCGCGAGAGGCCGTCGCCGTGCTCCCCCGAGATAGACCCGCCGCAGTCGACGACGAGATCCGCGACCTCCTCGGCGATGCGCCTCATCCGCGACACTCCCTCGGGGTCCGATGTGTCGAGCGCTGGCCTCACGTGCAGGCATCCCACGCTGGCGTGGCCGTAGAAGCAGGCCCAGGTGCCGTTGTTCTCGACGATCTCCTCGAAGCGGACGACGAACTCCTCGAGCCGATCCGGCGGCACGGCCGCGTCCTCCACAAAGGCGACCGGTTTCTCTTCGTCGGCCGTGCCGAGCAAGAGCGGCAGGGTTGACTTGCGGAGCCTGACCGTCTGGCTCATCTCCTCCTTCGTGCGCAGCGGTGTCGCCGCGAGAGCTCCGGCCTCGCCTGCCAGCTCGTCCAGATGTCCGAAGATCTCGTCGAGCTCTCGTTGCGTGCCGCTCCATTCCACGACCAGGACGGCCTTCGGGTTGCCTTTGACAAAGCGGGTCGAGTCCCTGTATGCGGGGTTGGCCCTCGCGCGGCCTATCGCGACGTCGTCGAGCATCTCTATCGCCGATGGGTCCGTCTCGAGGAACCGGCGTGTGGCGCTGGCCGCTGCGGAGAGGGAATCGAACTCGAAGGAGGCCAGGGCGCGGGCCTCGGGGAGCGGGTGCAGCCGGAACTCCGCGCGGGTGACAACGGCGAGCGTGCCCTCGGATCCGCACACGAGACGTGTGAGGTCCAGAGACTCGGGGTCGACGAGGGCGTCCAGCCCGTAGCCGGAGACGCGCCGGATCATCTTCGGGAACCGGCGCCTGATCTCGTCCCCGTAGCGGTCTCCTATCTCCATCGCCCCGCGCAGCAGCCTGGCTAGCGCGTCGGCGTGACGGGCGCGTTCTCTGGCCTCCTCCCTGCCGAGGGTACTCAGTTCGACCGTCTCCCCGGAGGCGAGCACGCAGCGCAGCCCGAGGACCTGATCCGAGGTCATCCCGTAGACGAGCGAGCGCATCCCCGCCGAGTTGTTCCCGACCATACCCCCTAGCGTCGCCACGTCCGAGGTAGATGTATCTGCACCGAACACGAGCCCGTGCGGCTCGACCATCGCGTTGAGCTCGCCCTGCACCAGGCCCGGCTCGACGACGCAACGCCGCTCTTCGAGGTCTATCTCCAACGCCCGACGCATCTCGGAGACGTCGAGGGCCAGCCCTGGGGCCGTCGCCTGCCCCGCGAGGCTCGTGCCCGTACCACGGGGTGTGATCGAGAGTCCCAGCTCGCGGGCCGCCGGGAGGGTGAGTTTTACGTCCTCCTCGGAGCGGGCGGCGACGACGCCAACGGGCTTGCGGAGGTAGATGGAGGCGTCCGTGGACCACATGGCTCGCGAGGCCTCATCCGTACGCAGGTACCCTTCGAGTTCACCGTCGAGGGCGGCGTGGAGTTCTCTTACGTAAGGTTCGGGCTTATCAGGCACAGTCCGGTCAACTTTACATCCAGAGAGGACGTATCGCCAATCAGAGATCCCCGCCTTCTTCGACGAGACGGTTCAATTCTTTAGCCAGTAGGGCGAGGCGGGCCTCTTTTACCAGGGGCACTTCCCTGCGGCGGCGGCGTACGTTACCGAGGTCTATGTCCACGGTGATCAGGGCCTCCTCGTAGACCGGCCCTTCCGCCACGATCATCCCCCAGGGGTCGACGACGTGCGAGTAGCCCCAGAAAACAAGGTTCTCCTGTTGTCCGACACGATTGACGAAGATAACGTAGCTCTCGAGCATGCGGGCGTAGAAGCGGGTGATCCCGCGCCAGTAGCTCTTGGTGTCCAACAACTCGGGATAAGGGTAGGAGCCGCTGTCTGCGGGGATTATGAGCACCTGGGCGCCGTCCTGAACCGCGATGAATGGCAGAAACGTCTGCCAGGCGTCGTTGCAGATCAGCATGGCCATGCGGCCGAACCTGGTGTCGAAGGCGCGCATGCTCTGTCCCGGGTTGTAGTGCTTTCTCTCTTCGTAGATCCTGTAGTTTGGCAAGTAGAGCTTGCGGTGAAGGTGCCTGAGGACCCCTCCTTCGAGATAGGCCGCGCTGTTGTAAGTCTGGAAGCGCTGCCCCTCCTCGCAAAACCCCACGACCACAGCCATCTCCCCCGCGGCCTCGGCCAGGGAGCTGATGGGCTTGCTGTGCGCCGCGATGGCGACATCGTCGCCGAGCTCTGCCAGCGCGTAGCCGGACAAACTCAGCTCAGGGAAGACGGTGAGGTCAGCGCCCCTGTCCCTCGCCTCCGCCACGACCTCTTTAGCCTTGCGGAGATTCTCTTCTGTGTCGCCGAGGACGGAGTCGATCTGGGCCAGTGCTATCCGCATGGTTCCTCGCTAGCTCTATCGTCATTGTGCACGTCATTTACGCTTTGGTACCGGAATAGAACCACCGGGAGAACGGGATAATCGGTGGGCGAGAAACAAGGCGATCCGGCTTCCATAACTTGCTTGGATTGTACTTTAGTCCGCGCGCCGGTTAAAGCCCCACGACCCCTGATCGGCCCGCCAGAAGAGACGCGAGCCACCGACCGTGGAGCCGTCAGGCATAGGAGTCCTCTGGCGGGGCACGTCAAGGAAAGAAGCGATTGCCGGGCTTACCATCCGACAATCGCCGTTGGGCCGTTTGCTAGATAAAGCCGTTCTCACTTAGCCACTCTTCGGCTACCTGGTCTTCGAGTTGCCCTTCCACGTCGACCTTCGCGTTCAGCTTCTGCAGCTCATCTGTGGTCAGTTTCTCGGAGATGGGCGCGAACAGCTTTGTAATCTGCGGGTTCTTCTCGATCACTTCCTTACTCATGGTGAACGTCGGGTTGTAGATCGGGAAGAAGCTCTCGTCGTCTTCAATGAGTTTGAGGTCCAGGCCGGCGACGCGCCCGTCGGTCTGGAACAGCTCGCCGAAGTTGCACTGCTTACCCTTGTCGATTTGTTGGGGGATCAGACCTTCGCTTATCTTGACGATGTTCTCCTGCGGGAACTCGAAATCGTATGCTTTCTCCATCCCCGGCAGGCCGTCGTCGCGGGTTGAGAACTCTGTTCCCAAGCACGCGGTGGCTTCTTCCGGGTTCTCCTCGACCAGTTGTTTGAAGTCCGAAAGCTTCTTGACGCCGAGCTTGTCGTAGACTTCGCTGCGCACGGCCATAGTGTAGGTGTTGTTGGCCGGAGCGGGCGGAGAGAGCCACTTGATGTCGTTCTTCGCGAGGTCCTCCTTGGCTACGGCTTCGAATTGCTTCTGACTATCCGGGATGGGCTTCGTGTGGCCGAGGTGGGTGATCCAGCCTGTACCCGTGTACTCCCAGTACATGTCGATCTCGCCGGATTCCAGCGCTTTGCGGGCTGCGACCGTTCCGGCCAGGCCGGTCTGGTCGTTTACCGTCGCCCCCGCGTTTTCGAGAACTTGCAGCGTGATCTGGCCTAGGATCAACTGCTCGGTGAACTCCTTGGAGCCGACGGCGAACTCGGCGCCGGAGAGGTCTACCTCCCCCGATGCTCCCCCGCCACCGGCGCCCCCGCAACCTGCGATGATCAGGGTCAGGACTGCGAAGAGCCCCAGCAGTTGCGTCAGCTTTGCACGTGTATTTCGCACAGCGATCCTCCTTTAAGGTCTTGTGTGGTCGAGAGCTTCACGATGGTTCCAGCTACAGGCCCTTGGGACGCAGGATGTCTTCGGCCACGCCAGCCAGCCAGTCGATGAACAGGGCCAGAATGGCGGTCAGCCCGCTGGCGGTGACCAGCACGACCGTCCGGTCCAGACTGATGGCGTTGTTGATCGACTCCCCCAATCCGCCGGCGCCAATGAACGTCCCCAGCGTAGCGGTGCCGACGTTGATGATCAGGGCGGTCCTGATGCCGGCCAGGATGATGGGGACGGCGAGTGGCAGCTCGATGCGGAAGAGCACCGCCATCTTCGTCATCCCCATGCCTCGGGCGGACTCGATAATGGAGTGGTCCACCTGCCGCAAGCCCACCATGGTGTTCCGCAAAATAGACAGAAACGAGTACGCTACCAGCGCGACGATGCAAGGCCATTGCCCGATAGTCCAGACCAGGGCCAGAAGAGCCAGCACACCGATGGAGGGTACCGCCTGGCCTATGTTGGCCAACCCGATCACGAAAGGCGACACCCGGCGGGCGAAGGGTCGGGTGAGCAGGATGCCGGTGGTCACGGACAACGTAACGACGATTGCGGTGGAGATAACGGCGAGTTTGAGGAGCGTGGCCGTCTGCCCGATGAGGGTGCCCGCGTTCAGGGAGCGTTGCTCGATGCTGTCGAGGCCATGGATGCCTACGTACAGGTAGAGCGCCAGGCCCGCGAGCCCGAGGAAGATGGGCATCGCGAGGTAGCGTAACAGGCGCGCCGCGCCGCCGGGACCTTTCGCAGCGGCCTTCTGCAGGGTCGTCATCGCCCCTCACCTCCGTCCTGCAGGTCCCGCTCAGTCCCCTCGCGCGGCTGTTCCTGTTCCTCTTCCGGGGGGCTCATGTGGCGGTCCTGCTCGTGCGGGCGCATGGTGTTGATCGCCTCAAGCACCGTATCGAAGTCGACCACGCCCTTGTAGCGTCCCCCCTCGTCGACGATGATGGCCGAGCCTTTGTAGGACGTGATCATGGTGTCCAGGGTATCGTAGAGGTTCGCGTTGGCCTCGACGATGGCCACGGCAGGCCGGCCTGACTCTTCGAGCGGGGTGTCGTCGTGCTGGATTTCCTCCTTGCCAACCCACCGCCCGGGTTTTTCCTGCTCATCCAGCAGCAGTACGTGATCTCTGCTCGTGCTGCGCATCTTCTCCCGCACCTCGTCGTGGCTGTCCGTAAGCCTGGCGACCGGCCAGTCAGCCGTCTCGATGTCCGAAATCCGGCTGAGGCTCAGACGCTTGATGGAGGGTCCGGAGCCGATGAAGTCCTGGACGAACTCGTCGGCGGGGTCGGTCAGGATCCTCTCGGGCGTATCATACTGGGCGATCTTGGACTGCTGCTTGAGGATCGCTATGCGGTCGCCCATCTTTATGGCCTCGTCTATGTCGTGGGTGACGAAGACGATGGTCTTCCGGATCTCCTGCTGGAGCCTCAGGAACTCGTCCTGGAGCCTGTCGCGCGTGATCGGGTCGACCGCCCCGAACGGCTCGTCCATCAGCATGATCGGGGGGTCAGCGGCCATCGCCCGGGCCACCCCGATGCGCTGCCGCTGACCGCCGGAGAGCTCCTTAGGGTAGCGGTCGCGGTAGGAGAGGTCTATGCCTACGGTCTCGAGCAGCTCGTCTACCCGCTTCGAGGTGCGCTCCTTGTCCCAGCCGAGCATCTTCGGCACCGTCGCGATATTGTCGGCGATGGTCAAGTGCGGGAAGAGCCCGATCTGCTGTATGACGTAGCCTATCCTACGGCGGAGGTTGTCCGGATTGACCCTCGTCACGTCCTCGCCCTGGAGGAAGATTCTGCCTGAGGTCGGTTCGATGATGCGGTTGATCATCTTCATGGTCGTGGTCTTGCCGCACCCGGAAGGTCCGACCAGGACCACGATCTCCCCCTCGTAGATCTCCAGCGAAAGATCATCCACCGCCGCTTCATCCTGGGCTGGGAAGACTTTGCTGAGGTCCTCCAGGCGGATCATGGTTTCAGCGGTTTGCGTATTATTCTCTTCTGTGGCTCTGTCAGTCACGGATACCCCTCGAAGTCGTCAGTTTACCCACCAAATTGAAGAACGTGTCGAACAGCAACGCCAGCACGATGATGCCGAGTATGCCGCCGATCACCAGGTTGAGGGCCGTGGGGCTGCCGACGCGGGCGAGCCCGGAGAAGATGTCCTCGCCCAGACCCGGACCGTTCACCACGGCCGCGATCGCCGCGATGCCCATGAGGAGCATCGTGGACACGCGCACCCCGGTGATGATGACCGGCCACGCCAGGGGCAGCTCGATGCGCAGGAGCCGCTCCCTGGCGTTCATGCCCATTCCCTGTGCGGACTCCGCGATCGCGGGGTCCACGGAGCGCAGACCGGCAACAGTGTTGCGCAGGATCGGCAGCAGCCCGTACATGACCAGCGCGACGACCGCCGGCAGGTAGCCGAGGCCGAAGATCGGGATGAAAAGGCCGAACAGCGCGAAAGAGGGGATGGTAAGGAAGGTGGAGGTGATCGCGAGCGCTACGTTTGCGACGTTCTCTCTGCGGTACACCAGCACGCCCAGCGACACCCCTATCACGATGTCGATAACCAGCGCTATGGCGACGACTATAGCGTGACCGATGGCCAGCTCGAGCACGTGGTCCCAGCTAAGTGATATATATTCGAGAAAGCTGCTCATGCTGCCCACCGCCTCTCCGCCTGGCGTCTAACCACGGCGATACCCTACAACTTTACACTGACTTTCGTTGATCGAGCGCTTCGTAACCAACCGAGCGCTGAAAGATCGAACCGAGCGGCACCGCATATCAGGATACCCGGGAGGCATCGCCAGTACCGTGACGAGGATCGGAGGACCAGCCGAGCAGGGCGGAGACCTCATCCGCGGCCTTCTTGACCTCCCGACCCGCGCCCTCCAGCCGCCCGCCGAGACGGAACTTGGGCGCCGAGACGTTGAGCGCCGCGACGAGCCTTCCCTTGAAGTCCCTGACAGGCGCCGCCGCACCAACCAGGCCGAACTCGAACTCCTCATCGACCAGGGCATAACCGCGCTCCCGCGCGAGGGCGATGCTCTCCTCTAACTCCTCGACGTTGCGAACAGTGCCCGGTCTCAACTCGCGGAACTCGACGCCTGCGAGGAGTCCGGAGAGAGCTTCGCGGTCGTGGTCGAAGAGAAGCGCCCGCCCTGACGAAGTGCAATAAATGGGGACCGTGCGGCCGGCCCAGCCATCGGCTTTGACGGCGTGCGGCGGGGACTCGGAGAGCACCGTCAGAACCTCGGTTCCCTGCAGAACGGACAGGTGAGCAGTTTCGCCGAGGTTCTCTACGAGCCGCTCGAGCAGCGCAGGGGCGACGAGGAGTAACCTTTGCTCGCCCGCGCGCGCCGCGAGCGCAAAGAACCTCCAGCCCAGCCTGTACTGGAGCGTCGCCGTATCACGATCGACGAAGCCACTCTCGGCTAGCGTTTTTAGCGTCCGCGACACTTGACTCTTTTCCCGCCCGATAAGGTCGGCGACCCTGACTACCCCCAAACCTCCATCCTCGACCGCTTCTTCCCCACCAAGAACCGTCAATATGGCAAGTTCCCGCCTGAGGTTAGTTTGTTTCGCTCCCACCACCTGTGTTAGTATCACATAAGCCACACTTGCGCGCAACGATATTTGCTGTATACACATTTCTCTCGGCAGCGCCACGGGGTCTCCAATGAAGCGACAACTCTGTTTTCGCGCACACCGGTACCATCGTCTTCGGACATTCGAAACGCGATGAGAACGTTATGCGTAAACGGGTAGAT
>Ga0208612_1000844_pt1 | contig 12839 bp, 13 predicted proteins | sample AntDryMetagUQ889_FD_188089 | JGI IMG/M metagenome (GOLD analysis project Ga0208612, IMG submission 188089) | Polar desert microbial communities from Antarctic Dry Valleys - UQ889 (SPAdes) | ecosystem: Environmental > Terrestrial > Soil > Desert | place: Antarctic Dry Valleys | collected 2008-12-31 | reverse complement strand
CCTTCGAGTCAGACACCGACGGCACGCTCATCGAGGTGCTCGCGAGCGAGGGTGACACGCTGGCGATCGGCGAGGTGATCGCGCGGGTGGGCGAGCCGGACGAGGCGCCGTCCGGCGACGGGGGTGGCGGAGACGAATCCGCCGGCGATGGCGACTCCGGCGACGAGCAGTCGAGCGACGGCGAGGAGGGCCCCGCCGCGCAGGCCGAGGAGGGCGCTCCCGCGGCCGAGTCCTCGTCGGAGGACCCGAGCGGCGAGCCCGAGGCTCCATCCGGGGGCGGCGGTGGTGGGAACGGCGGCGACCCCGCGGGCGGGGGGTCCGCGCCCACGACCACCACCGACGACGGCGAGCGCCTGCGGGCGTCCCCGGTCGCCCGCCGCATGGCCCGCGAGCTGAGCGTCGAGCTCGGCTCGCTCGAGGGGTCGGGGCCGGGCGGGCGGATCGTCAAGGCCGACGTCGAGAGCGCCTCCCAGGGCGACGGCGCTACCGCTCCGGCCGAGGCGGAGCCCTCGGACGGCGGCGCGCCCGCCGAGAAGTCCGCCGAGGCTCCCTCCGGCGACGAGGGCGCCAAGGGCCGCGTCGAGACCCACGAGCTCACGCGCCTCCAGAAGACCGTCGCCCGCCGCATGGCCGAGTCGAAGGCCACGGCGCCCGACTTCGCGCTCGACATCGAGATCGACATGGCGGCCTGCGTGGAGCTGCGCGGGCGTCTCAAGCCCATCGCCGACCCGGTGCCGAGCGTCAACGACATGGTCGTGAAGGCCTGTGCCCTCGCCCTGCGCGAGCATCCCAAGGTGAACGGCGCCTACCGGGACGGCGCCTTCGAGCTCTACGGCCGGGTGAACATCGGGGTGGCCGTGGCCGGCGAGGAGGCGCTCGTGGTACCGACGGTCTTCGACGCCGGCACCAAGTCGCTCGGGGACATCGCCCGCGACGCCCGCGAGCTGGTCAAGAAGGTGCACGAGGGAACCATCAGCCCGCCCGAGCTCTCCGGCGGCACCTTCACGGTCTCGAACCTCGGGATGTTCGGGATCGAGAGCTTCACCGCTGTCATCAACCCGCCGCAGGCGGGCATCCTCGCCGTCGGCGCCCTGAAGAAGAAGGCGGTGGTGGACGACGCAGGACGCATCGTCGCGCGCGACATGATGAGCGCCACCCTCGTCTCGGACCACCGCATCCTCTACGGGGCCGACGCCGCCCGCTTCCTCGCACGTGTGAAGGAGCTGCTCGAGCAGCCGTTGGCGCTCGCACTCTGAGCGCCGCCCCGAGGATGGAGGTGTCGAGCCTCGATCACCTGGTGCTCACCGTGCGCGACGTCGAGGCCACCGTGACCTTCTACGAGCGAGCCCTCGGCATGCGCGGCTTCTCGTTCGCCGGCGACCGCCGGGCGCTCGCCTTCGGCGACCAGAAGATCAATCTGCACGAGCTCGGCCACGAGCACCTTCCGAACGCCGCGGCGGCGACCCCCGGATCGGCCGACCTGTGCTTCCTCACACCGACGCCGATCGACTTGGTAGTCGAGCACCTCGAGGCAGAGGGCGTCGAGGTCGAGCTCGGCCCCGTGCGGGCCGACGGCGCCCGCGGGGAGCTCGTATCCGTCTACGTCCGCGACCCGGACGGCAACCTGGTCGAGATCTCGAACACCGCGTAGGGGCTGCGCGGTCGGCGCTGAGGCGAGCGCCCGGAGCACCGCGGTCCCTCGCCCGTGCCCGAGCGTAAGCGTCCTGCCCGAGTGCCCCCACGGGGCACCAGGGCAGGACACTCAAGGCGCCTCCCAGCCGAACCCCTTCGCCGTCAGCCGCGGCTCGATCGGGCTCGAGGGCAGCCCGGCCGGGGGCTCGACGTCGTTGAAACCTCCGGGGGCCACGTCATTGGGCGCATCGGGATGGAAGATCGACGCCAGGGCCTGGACCTGCCCGCGCCCCGGGCCGAGCTCGAACTGGCCGCCGCCGTAGGCCCGTATGCCGTTCTCCGCGCAGTAGTCGTACGCCGCGCACAGCTCCCGCAACGGCCCGAGACGGGACGGCTTCAGATTCACCATCCGCGGGCGGAGCGAGAAGGCCTCGATGTCGGCCACGGAGTGGACGGGCACGTCCCAGGTGATGCGGTCGCGGTGGTCGGCGAGCACCGCCTCGGTCTCGGGGTTCAGGTCGGGGTCCTCGAGCCAGGCGTCGGGGAACGCGGCGGCGACGCGTGCGTACAGGTCGGGGTCCCCGGGCTGGTCGACGCTCGTCCCCTTGTAGGCGCCCTTGAAGTCGAGGGTGTCGACCGCGCCGGTCTCGACCAGCTCGGCGATCAGCTCGTCGTCCCAGTCCGGCGTGGCGTCGAGCTTGAACCGCAGGCCGGGGTAGTCATCGAGGCGGCGGCGGAGCGGCTCGGTCGAGGGAGGGTCGCCCAGGCGCAGCGACACCACGAACTCGAGCGGGCGCGGCTCACGCTCCAGCACCTCGGGCAGCGACCGGCCGGCCTGGCGCAGCGCGAGGTCGAGCGCCGCGCTCTCGAATGCCCACCGCCGGTAGAGCGACGAGACCCCGATCTCGGGCGGAGCGCCCCACAGGTCCAGGCGCTCGACCAGCCGCGAGAAGGACTCGATGTCGTAGGCGCCGGTCAGCGGCACCTCGCGCCCGGCGTCCTGGAAGCCGATCTGGTCGAGCGCGGTGTAGGTGACGTCCTCGCCGACCCCCTCGTGGCCGCCACCCCGCAACCGCACGAGCGTGGTGAGGCGCACGAAGTCGCTGGACACCTCCCGCTCGAGACCCTCGAGCTCATAGGACTCGATCTCGAGCGGCAGCTCGGCCAGGCGGGCGTAGGTGCTCACGACGCGGATCAGCCTCCGCGCTGGTCTTCGAACAGTGCGCCGTTCGGGGCGGGGTTGGGGTCGGGGCGAACCGTCGGTGGCTCGGGGCGGGTCTCGACGAACACGCACCACGCGCGGAGGCGGTCGTCGAGGGCAACGCACGTGCGGAAGAATCCCTCGCCGAGCTTGTAGGTGTTGGCGCTGTCGAGGTTGCGAACGACCTCCTCGGAGCCGTGAGCCATGGCGTAGTCGCGCACCGCGGCACCGTTGCGCTCGGTGTCCTCGGTCTCCGACACCACGAGCGGGCGCGTGGCGAGGCCGGCGGCCAGCAGGCCCACCGCTCCGGCGCACAGCAGGGCGGTGGCGGCGCGGTCCTGCACCACCACCAGCGGAGGGGGCGAGCGTCTGGCCGCCGCCGTCCCGGGCGCCGCGCCGGTGGGTGCGCGCGCAGCGCGATCCGCCAGCCGGCGGGCGAGCCACGGCGCGAAGCCGCCGAGCAGCACCAGGTTGCCGAACGCGGCAACGATCGACCCTTCGACGAGGCCGAAGTCGAGTCCCGTCGGAGGCAGTGCGCGCAGGACGAGGGCATCCACCACGGTGAGCACCACGAACGCCGGCCACTGCCACGCTCCGGCCAGGCGCCAGCGCATCCGGCGGGTACTGAAGCTCGCGTCGAAGGCCACCTGCGCTCGAGCCTAGCCGCCACGCGCGAGCGGTCGTGCGTGCCCCGCGCGGGAGTACGATCGTCGGAGGATGACCGTCACGACCGCCCGTCCCGTGCCGACTCGCCCCGACCGGGCCGGCGGCGCGGGCGAGCTGTGGACCGCGCATCTCGGGGAGTTGCCGTATGCCGAAGGCACAGCCCTCCAGCAGCGCCTCCGCGACCGCCGTCAGCGCAACCAGCTGCCCGACACGCTCCTCCTCCTCGAGCATCCGCCGGTCTACACGCGCGGGCGGCGCACCGGTCCGGCGGACCTGCCGATGGGCGAGCAGTGGTATCTCAGCCAGGGCATCGAGGTGGTCGACTCCGATCGCGGCGGCCGGGTGACCTACCACGGCCCCGGCCAGCTCGTGGGCTACCCGATCGTCGTGCTACGCGACGTGCTCGAGTACGTGCGCAGCGTCGAGCGGGCCATCATCGCCGCGCTCGCCGACGAGGGCGTCGACGCGTGCGTGCGAGAGGGCCTGACCGGCGTGTGGGTGGCCGATCGCAAGATCGCATCGATAGGCGTGCACGTCTCCCGCGGGGTGACCACGCACGGCTTCGCGGTCAACGTCGACAACGACCTCCAGCCCTTCGACTGGGTCGTGCCCTGCGGCATCGAGGGCGTGCGGATGACCTCGGTGCTGCGCGAGACCGGTCGCCCCGGTGGGCTCGAGTGCTTCCGCCGGCACATGGCCCGGCGCCTGGCCGAGGCGCTCGGACGCCGGCAGCGATTGGTGTCCCTGGGGCGGCTGGATGGGGGCGACGACGACGTGCCCGAGCCTGCCCCGGCGGCAACAGGACTCGCGCTGGAGCTGTCGCTCGGATGAGCGCCACCCGCTCCCGCGCCAACCCCGGCGGCGCGCGCGTGCTCGACATGGGCGAGGTCCGCCCGTTCCGGGAGCGCAAGCCGCCATGGTTCAAGGTGCGCGCGCCGGGCGGCCCGCGCTTCCGCGAGCTCAAGGACATGATGGAGAGCGAGGCGCTCAACACGGTCTGCGAGGAGGCTGCGTGCCCGAACATCGGCGACTGCTGGGATGCCGGCACGGCCACCTTCATGATCCTCGGCGACACCTGTACCCGCCGCTGCGGCTTCTGCCACGTGAAGACCGGCAAGCCCACGCACGACGATCCCCTGGAGCCGCTTCGGGTGGCCCAGTCGGTCAAGCGGATGGGGCTGCGCCACGCGGTGATCACGAGCGTCGACCGCGACGATCTCCCCGACCTCGGCTCGCGCGCCTTCGTGGGCGTCATCCGCTCGATCCGCCGCATGGCCCCCGGGTGCAAGGTGGAGGTCCTCACCCCCGACTTCCGCGGCGAGGAGATGCCGCTGGCACGCGTGATCGCCGAGCGCCCCGACGTCTTCAACCACAACGTCGAGACCGTGCCGCGCCTCTATCCGCTCGCCCGCCGCGGCTCGCGCTTCCTGCGCTCGTGCCGGGTGCTGGCGAACGCCAAGGACATGGGCGGGGACGGGGTGGTAACCAAGTCGGGTCTGATGACCGGGCTCGGCGAGAGTCGCGAGGAGATGCTCGAGACCTTCGGCGTGCTGCGCGAGCACGGCGTCCAGGTGCTCACGGTCGGCCAGTACCTACGGCCGACCGAGTGGCACCTCCCGGTGGTCCGCTACTGGCACCCGGACGAGTTCGCCGACCTCGAGCGCGAAGCCTACGCGTTGGGCTTCGAATCCGTGGCCGCGGGACCGCTCGTGCGCTCGAGCTACCACGCCGAGCAGACGCTGGAGCGGGCCGCCGCGGCCCGCTGACCGCCTCCGCCCGGAACTAACGCCCGAGCGGACGCCCGCCGACAGCGCGGCTACCATGCCCGCCTCCTGAACCAGCCGAGTCCTCCTCGCCCAGCGCGAAGGGGATCGGGGGACCCACGAGGGCCGGCCGCCGGCCGGCCCGCGGGGCGAGTCGCCGCCTGAGTGCGGCGAAGCGCGGTGAGACCGCGCGAGCCCGTCAGCTAACCCCGTAGGCACCGAAGAAAGAGGAGTCCCCCGCCCGTGCCGCGATCCCGCTCCGACGCCGTGCTGCCCGCTTCGCCCGCCCCGCGACCGTGTGGCCGCGGAGCGAGGCATCGCATGGCCAGGCGACTGGCCGTCGCCGCGGCGGCAGGCGCTCTCGCCACCTTCGGTGCAGGCCTCGGCGCGGCGACTCCCGCCGCGGCTGCCTCGCCGTCCGGCGGCGCTCCCGCCGAGTCCGAGCGCTCGAGCGGGCGCCAGGTCGATCCCGAGCGACGAGGCGGAGGAGCCGCGGTCGAGGCCAAGCGCCCGACGCGGCGGCCGGCGTCCCGTCGCCGTCGGGGCGGCGCCGCACCGGCCGCACCGGCGACCCCCACGCGCCCGCGGCGCACGCCCCGCACGCCCGAGGTCCTCGAGCAGATCGCCGCGTGCGAGTCGGGCGGCGACCCCACTGCGGTCAGCCCGGACGGCCGTTTTCGCGGGAAGTACCAGTTCTCCCTCGAGACCTGGCGCTCGGTGGGAGGAAGCGGCGATCCGGCCGCGGCGCCCGAGGCGGAGCAGGACCGCAGGGCGCTGGCGCTCTTCCGCCGCGAGGGCCTGGCTCCGTGGCCCCACTGCGGTCGCGGCGCGCAGGAAGAGCGGTAGCCGGCCGGGGACGTGCCGCGGGTAGCCTCGCCTCGTGATCCCGCTGCGGGACAACATCCCGACGCGGCGGCTCTCGGTACTCACGCTCGCGCTGATCGCCGCGAACGTGGTGATGTTCTTCGTCTTCGAGCAGGCCCGCATCGGGCTCGACGGCGCTTCGCTGAACGACCAGCGGCTGTTCGACTACGGCGCCATCCCGTACGAGATCACCCATCCCGGCGAGCAGTGCCGGCCGGCCGGGAGCTCCACCATCGAGTGCGGGACGGTCGGGAGCCGGCCCTCCACCCTGCTGACGCTGCTCACCTCGATGTTCCTGCACGGCGGGCTGCTGCACCTGGCCGGGAACATGCTCTTCCTCTGGATCTTCGGCAACAACATCGAGGACTCGATGGGTCGGATCCGCTTCTTGCTCTTCTACCTCCTCGGCGGCCTGGTGGCGCTCCTCGCCCAGACCGCGGCCGATCCGGCCTCCCCGGTCCCGACCGTGGGGGCCAGCGGCGCCGTCGCCGCCGTGCTCGGGGGCTACGCGCTGCTCTATCCCCGTGCGCGCGTGGTCACCTTCGTCATCATCATCCTCTTCTTCACGATCGTCGAGCTACCGGCCCTCCTCGTGCTCGGTGGGTGGTTCCTGCTCCAGGTCCTGAACGCGACGGCCGAGCAGGTGGGCCAGGGCGGGGTGGCCTACTACGCACACATCGGGGGATTCGTGTTCGGTCTGCTGCTGATCAAGCTCTTCGCCAACCGCTACAAGCGCGACTACGAGGCACCCGCGCGGCTGCCGGTCTACTGATGGCCCGCGCGGTGGTCACCGTCCTGTCGTTCCTGTTCGTGGGCCTGCTCGTGTTCCTCACCGTGGTCGTCGCCTCGCGCGCCGGCTTCACGGTGATGGTCGGACTGGCGGTGGTCGTGGTCGTCGTCCTCGTGTTCGGCGCCCTCGGCTCGCTCACCGAGCGGCGCCGGTGACCGGGCCCCTGTACGGAGGAGGACGCCGGCGCCCGCCCCGCCAGGGGCCGGCGCGCGCGGCGGCGCTGCTGCTGGGCATCGCCGGGCTGATCGCCGGCGGCTTCGTGGCCCTCTACCCGAGTGCGCCGCTGGCGGTGTTCGCCGGGACCGAGCCCGACTCCGGGTACTCCGCCTCACGGCAGGAGCGGACCGCGGGCGAGCAGGACCGCCGGCATCCGACCCCCGCGGGAGTCATCATGGACGGCCCCGACGCCCTCAGCCTGCGCTTCCGCCAGGCCCCCCGCGCGGGCATCGTGTTCGACCTCGACTCGGGTCGCGTGCTCTGGCGCCGTCGCGCGAGCGCTCGCCTGCCGATCGCCTCGCTCACCAAGATCATGACCGCGCTGCTGGTGGTGGACGGGACCACGTCCCGCGAGACCGTGAAGATCACCCCGGCGGCCCTGAACTACGCGGGGCGCGGCGTGGGCCTGCCCAAGGGTCGGCGCGTGCCCATCGAGGGGCTTCTCCACGGGCTCATGCTCGTGTCCGGCAACGACGCGGCCAAGGCTCTGGCCATCCACGTCGGCGGCTCGGAGCGGCGCTTCGTGAGGATGATGAACGACCGGGCGCGCGCGCTCGGGCTCCGATGCACGCGCTTCGCGACGCCGCACGGCCTCGAGCCCGGCGATCGCTCGTGCGCCGCCGACCTCGCGGCCATGGCCCGGCTGGCGATGAACGAGCGCCGCATCGCCCGCGTGGTGCGCAAGCCCGACGCCGCGGTTCGCTTCCCGATGAAGGGCGGGCGGCTCTTCGTGTACAGCACCAACCCCCTCCTGCGGCCGACCCGCTGGCGTGGGACGATCGGGCTGAAGACGGGCTTCACCAACCGCGCCGGGCGCTGCTACGTCGGCGTCGTGCGGCGTGGCGGCCGCCGGCTGGGGGTGGTGCTGCTGCACTCGCCGGATCCCGGTCGCCAGGCCAAGAAGCTTCTCCAGGCGGGCTTCCGGCGGACCGGTCGGTCCGCGGCCGGCTGACGCCGCCCGCGCCCGCGGTGCTCGACTCCGAGGCCCGAGCCGTCCCCCTCCCGGCCGGGCGCTCGCCGGACGGGGGCCGCGCCGCTACGCCGCGCCGGCCGAGCCGCGAGGCGCTCGTCCGCGCGGCGCTGGCGCTGTACGTCGTGTTCGGGACGGTGACCGCGTTCGGCCTCGCCGGCTCGCGGCCGCCGCTGGCGCCTTTCAACGAGCGCCGGCAGCCCGACTGGCTGCGCGGGCCGCTCGCCGACCTCGGCCTCGGACTCGGCGAGCTCGGCTTCGTCTGCCTGCTCGTGGTCATGCTCGCCCTCTACGTCGTGGTGGTCACGCGCCCCTCGACGGTCGACGCGCGGCCTGCGCTCGGAGCGGTGATCCTCCTCCACGTCCTCTTCATGCTCGGGCCGCCGGTGGTGCAGACCGACATCTTCGGCTACCTGATGTACGGCCGGCTGGGGGTGCTGCACGACCTCGTCCCCTACACCCACGTGGCCAACGACGTGCCCTACGACCCCATGCGCCTGAACGTGGGGTGGAAGCACTTCCCGAGCCCCTACGGCCCTCTGTTCACCCTCTTCACGTATGTGCTCGCCCCGCTGCCGGTGGTGGTCGCGATCGGCGTGCTCAAGGTCGGCACCGCGGCCGCGAGCCTGGGCGCGGTGGCACTCACATGGAGCTGCGCCCGCCGGCTCGAGCGTCCGGCGCTGCCCGCCGCGCTCTTCGTCGGGCTCAACCCGCTGCTGCTCATCTGGGGAGTGGGCGCCGCGCACAACGACCTGTTCATGCTCGTGCTCGTCCTGGCCGGGGTGCGCCTGGCGCTGGCCGATCGGGAGGCGCTGGCCGGCGTCGCGGCGGTGGCCGCGGGGGCCGTGAAGACCACCAGCGCTCTGGTCCTGCCCTTCATGCTGATCGGCGTCCGCCGGGGGAGGCGGCTGCTGGTCGGTGCGTTGATCGCGACGGCCGTCCTCGGCGTCGCGTCGCTGGTCACGTTCGGCGTCGACGGCGTCCGCGGGATGGTGGCCACCGTGATCGCCCAGGGCCGCCTCGTGTCCGGCCACAGCGTGCCCAACGATCTCTTCCGCGCGTTCGGTGCCGAGCGCCTGCCACCCGGGCTGCGACCGATCTTCCCGGTCATCTTCGCGGTGGTGCTCGCCCTCCTGCTGCGGCGCACCTGGCGCGGCTCGGACTGGGTGACGAACGCCGGCTGGGCCACGCTCGCCCTGCTCCTGACCCTCACCTTCCTGATGCCGTGGTACGTCGTCTGGCTGCTCCCGCTGGCCGCCCTCGCGGACACCGACCGGCTGCGGTGGGCGACGCTGGCGGTGACCGCCTTCCTGGTGGCGGGTCGGGGCATCGTCCTGTTGACCTGAGCAACCGTCGCACCCTGCCCGTTGGTCGGCTAGCCTAGGCGTGTCCACCGGCGGCTCGAGCGCAACCTCGTGTCCGCGCCCGGTTTCTCAGAACTCCCACCCGCGAGGGCGAACCGAGACCATGAAGCTCTTCAAGCGTTCGACGCAGCCGTCCAACTGCCCCACCTGCCAGGCCGGCATCGACGCCGAGCAGATCTCCTGCGTCGAGTGCGGAGCCCTGCTCGCCCGTCGCAGCACGCTGGCCGGCGTGGCCTGGAGGCTCCCGGTGGCCACGGTGGGCGCCGTGGCCCTGGTGATGGCCACCGGCATCGGCTACGCCTCCGGCGCGGTCGTGCAGGACGGCGACGTGAGCGTGGCCGAGGCGCCGGCGCCCGGGGCGCAGCCGGGATCGCCCGAGGCGAGCGGCTCGGACGAGGACGGCGACGGTGACGGCGGCGGCTCCGACGACCTCGCGCAGCTCGATCCTCCCGACGGCGGTGACGGCGGTGGTGGTGGCTCCAGCCTCGACAGTGGTGACGGGGACGGTGACGGTGGCGACAACGACGGCGGCGACAACGACGGCGGGGATGGCGATGGCGACTCCGACGACGGTTCCGGCGATGGCGGCGATGGGAACGGCGGCGACAGCGGCGACTCAGGCGGCGGCGACCCGGCGTCCGAGGGACCGGAGTCCCCAGGCCCCGAGCGGGACCGCAACCTCGCCGAGCTTCCCGGCGGGTACACCGGATATACGGTCGCGCTGAAGGTCACCTCGAGCCGCGACGCCGCGGTCCGCGAGGCTCAGGCAGCCGCCAACGAAGCCGAGGGCATCCCCGCGGGGGTAGCCAGCCGGTCCGACCTCCCGAGTCTGCCCGGTGCGCACGTGGCGTTCGCCGGCGAGTTCGACACCCGCGCCGCGGCCGACCGGGCGCAGGAGAACTACACGGCACTGGGCTTCTCCGGCGAAGTGATCTTCGTCGGCGCGGGCGGCGCTTAGCGCCACGGAGTCGAGGAACGGCGCGCCCCGAGGCGCCGGCCGTCTCGCTGCGATCAGCCTCCGTCCTTCGAGGCCGTCACGTGCTCGACCGGGAGGCCGGTGGCCCCCTTGATGCGGTTCGCCAGGTCCATCCGCGCGAGCTTCGTGACAGTGCGTGTGGTCGTCACGACGATGATCTCGTCGTAGTCGCCGAAGTTCACGGCGTCCTCGGTGGCGCTCACCGGCTCGGAGTCCCCGACGCGCCCCTCCACCTCGAGGCCCGCCTCGCGCAGGCGCTTCACCGCGGGCTTGACCTCACGCTCGCCACGGTCGGGGTCCGGCTCCATGTCCGCCACCTGCTTCACGCCCGGCGGCGTGGCCGGGACGAGCAGCGTGAAGGCCACGTCGGCGCCTTCCGCGCGCCCGCGGAGGCTCTCGCGGAGCTCGTCCGAGCCCGCCGTGTCGTCGGCGGCCACTACCAGCACGTTGGACTTCTCCCCAGCCACTTGGGCGTCCTACCCCCGGATGGGCGAGGGCACGCACGCGTTCGCGCCTGGTGGATGACCGATTCATCCGGGCGCCATACTCCGATGGCACGGGGCCATAGCTCAGTTGGGAGAGCGCCTCCCTTGCAAGGAGGAGGTCGCCGGTTCGATTCCGGCTGGCTCCATCCCCCACGGCGTTCACCGCCCGGTCACGCACGCCGCGCGACCGGCTGCGAGGATGACCCGGGGTCCCCGGTTGGAGGAGGAGCGTGGCCACGCAGACGGAGTCCGAGGAGAGCGCGGACGATTCCACGGACGGGGTAGGCCCCGGAGGCGACCCGCCCGCCCCCGACGAGCGCGCGGAGGTCTCGAACTACGAGACCGTGAACCACCACTTCAGGGCCGCGGCCGAGCGACTCGGGCTGCGCGACGACGTGGCGGAGGTCCTGCGCAACCCCTACCGGGAGGTGACCGTGCAGATACCGGTCACCCAGAAGGACGGGCGGGTGCACCTCTACTCCGGCTACCGCGTGCAGCACAATGGCGCGCGCGGACCCTACAAGGGCGGCATCCGCTTCCACCCCGAGGTGGACCTCGATGAGGTCCGGGCGCTGGCCTCGCTTATGACCTGGAAGACGGCCATCGCCGACATCCCGTTCGGAGGAGCCAAGGGCGGCGTCGACGTACCCGCGGAGGAGCTCGAGCCCGACGAGCGGCAGTACGTCGCTCGGTCCTTCATGTCGAAGATCGACAAGATCCTCGGTCCGACGCGTGACATACCCGCGCCGGACGTCAACACCAACGCCCAGACGATGGCCTGGATGATGGACGAGTACGGCAAGCTCCACGGCCACACCCCCGCGTGCGTGACCGGAAAGCCGATCTCGCTCGAGGGCTCCTACGGCCGCGAGGCGGCCACCGGCCGCGGCCTGGTCTACCTCTACCGGGAGGCCGCGCCCAAGCTCAACCTCGGGCCGACCGACACACGCGTGGTGGTCCAGGGCTTCGGCAACGTCGGCTCCTGGGCGGCGCGCATCATGCAGGACCTCGGCTGCACGGTCGTCGGGGTGGCCGACGTGAACGGCGCCGTCCATTCCGAGGAGGGCATCGACGCCGAGGCGCTCCACCGCCACATCGGCGAGGGTGGAGCGCTCGAGGAGTTCGAGGGCGTCGACGAGGTCTCGACCGAGGAGTTCTTCGGCATCGAGTGCGAGGTGTTCATTCCCGCGGCTCTCGGCGGGATGATCCACCGGGGGAACGCCGACGAGCTCCGGTGCAGGATGATCATCGAGGGAGCGAACAGCCCCACCACCCCGTCCGCTGACGACGTCCTCGAGGACAACGGCATCATGGTCATCCCCGACGTGATGGCCAACGCGGGAGGCGTGATCGTCTCCTACTTCGAGTGGGTGCAGAACCTCCAGCACTTCCGCTGGGAGGAACGGGAGGTGAACGACCGGCTCGGCACGATCATGCGCCGCGCCTTCCGCTCGGTCTACAAGCGGGCCGAGGACGACGACGTCTCGCTGCGGCTGGCGGCCTACGAGCTCGGGATCGAGCGGGTGGCCGAGGCGGCGCGCGCGCGCGGCTACATCTCCGCCTGAGCCCGCGGCTCGTCGCGACGAGCCCGATGGCAGCAGAGCGGGAGTGGAGCCGCCCGCCCGGCGGCCCCACTCACCGGCCCTGAGCGGCGCTGACCGCGCCGCACGACGACGTCCATGCCGTCGCTGGTTCCTTCTTCGACGGTGCCGGGAGCGTGGTGAGCCCGGACCGAGAAGGTCGACCATCTGTCGAGCCGGTGCCGCCGGTGCCGCCCCGGTCAGGCGTCGAAGTCGAAGCCGCCGGAGTCGCGCGGCGGCGGCGGGGTGACCGAGGAGCGGGGCGGGTCGTCCTCGGGGCGGAAGTCCGCGTCGTCCTCGATCGGGTCGTCCTCGATCGGGTCGTCCTCGAT
>Ga0208612_1000843_pt1 | contig 12844 bp, 12 predicted proteins | sample AntDryMetagUQ889_FD_188089 | JGI IMG/M metagenome (GOLD analysis project Ga0208612, IMG submission 188089) | Polar desert microbial communities from Antarctic Dry Valleys - UQ889 (SPAdes) | ecosystem: Environmental > Terrestrial > Soil > Desert | place: Antarctic Dry Valleys | collected 2008-12-31 | reverse complement strand
CGATCGGCCTGCGCTCCTACGGCTGCGGTCCCGCTGCGCTCCTCCGGCCGCGATCGGCCTGCGCTCCTCCGGCTGCGGTCCCGCTGCGCTCCTCCGGGGGGGTCCGCGGAACGCGTCCTTCGGAGGACTTACCCGCGGGCGCCGAAGGTGGTGGTGTAGGTGGCGCCCTCGGGAGCCCCGTTGGACGGGGTGCCGATCACCACGCCGAGGCCGATCTCACGGAAGCGCCCGGTGAGGATGTTCTGGCGGTGGCCGGCGCTGCCCATCCATTGCTTCACGATCTGCTCGGGCGTGCTGCGCCCGCCGGAGCCCCAGGCCAGGTTCTCGCCCACGACCCAGCTCTGCGCCTCACCCAGGTAGCCGGTCTTGGTCAGACGGTCCACCACGTCGTGACCGCTCTTTGAGACATGGTCGAAGTAATGCTTGGCGACCATGTCCAGCGAGTGTGCACGGGCCGCCTTCGACATCCGCGGGTTGAGCCGCAGCTTGTGCAGGCCACGGGCGGTGCGCTCCTTGTTGAGGAGGCAGACGGTGGAACGGGCGATCGCCTTCTGGGAGGTCTCTACCGGATCTGCCCCCGCGCCCGCACAGGGTGCGGCCGAGGCGGTCCCCGCCGCGGGGCCCGCGAGAAGCGAGGAGCCTACGACGGCCAGGGCGGTGAGCTTGAGCTGTAGGTGGCGAGAGGTCATGGTAGCCCTTCATTCGGGCGCCGGCCGATCACACCGCCACCGTGGTCGCCCTGGCTGGACGGAAGGCCGATGCCCGGGAGTCGCGGTGCAGCGTGCGCCCGCGCTCCTCCGGCAGCGTTCGGCTCCTGCCTCCTCCGGCAGCGCAGGAGGCACAATGCGCCGATGGCCGATCGCCTGAAGGCCTACCGGGCCAAGCGAGACCTCGACAGGACGCCCGAGCCCGCGGGCGGCGAGGGCGCCGGCGGCGCCCCTGCGCCGGCGGGCGGGCGCTTCGTGATCCAGGAGCACCACGCCAGCCACCTGCACTGGGACCTGCGGCTGGAGCGCGACGAGGCGCTGGCCTCGTGGGCGCTTCCGAAGGGGGTGCCGGGCCACCCCGAGGAGAACCGCCTGGCGGTACGCACGGAGGACCACCCACTCGAGTACCTCTCCTTCGAGGGGGAGATCCCGAAGGGCAGCTACGGCGCCGGCACCATGCACATCTGGGATCGCGGCACCTACGAGTGCGAGAAGTTCCGCGACAGCGAGGTGATCGTGACCCTGAAGGGCGAGCGCGTGGGGGGCCGGTACGCCCTCTTTCAGACCGGCGGCAAGAACTGGATGATCCACCGGATGGACCCGCCCGCCGACCCGTCGGCGGAGCCCATGCCCGAAATCGTCGCGCCCATGCTGGCCAAGGCCGGCCGGCTGCCGGCGGACGACGGTCGCTTCGGGTACGAAATCAAGTGGGACGGCGTGCGCGCGGTCGCGCATGTGGACGCCGGCCACGTGACGCTGACGGGCCGCAACGGCACCGACTTCACCCCGCGCTACCCGGAGGTGCGCGGGCTGGGCGATGCGCTGGGCTCGCGCCGGCTGATACTCGACGGCGAGGTGGTCGCTCTCGACGAACAGGGGCGGCCGAGCTTCGAGCGGCTGCAGTCGCGGATGCACCTGGCCTCGGCTTCGGCGGTCAAGCGCCGGATGCGCGACATCCCGGTCTCCTACGTGGCCTTCGACCTGCTCTGGCTGGAGGGTCACTCCACCCTCGCCCTGCCCTACCGCGAGCGGAGGCGGCTGCTGGCCGAGCTCGAGTTGAGCGGGCCGGCCTGGCGCGCCCCGGCGCACCGTGAGGGCGACGGCCGGGCTCTCCTGGACGCCAGCAAGCAGCAGGAGCTCGAGGGGATCGTGGCCAAGCGCCTCGACTCCCCGTACGAGCCCGGCCGCCGTTCGGGGGCCTGGATCAAGTTGAAGAATCACGCGGTACAGGACGTGGTGGTCGGGGGCTACACCACAGGCGACGGAGGCCGCGCCGCCAGCCTCGGCGCGCTCTGCGTGGGGGTCCACGATGAGGGTCGGCTCAAGTACGCGGGCAAGGTCGGCACCGGCTTCACGGAGAGCACCCTCGCCACGGTGCTGCGAGAGCTGCGCTCGCTCGAGCGCGACGACAGCCCGTTCGACGGTCGCCAACCCCCGCGGGCCACGCGATTCGTGGAGCCGCGTCTGGTGGCACGGGTCGAGTTCAGGGAATGGACCCGCACGGGCACCCTGCGCGCTCCGGCATTCAAGGGGCTGCGCGACGATGTGGACCCGGCTGAGGTGGTCCGCGAGACCTGGCCCCGGGGGGCGGGCGAGATCTGACTCCGGCGGCGGGCGGACGCAAGCTCCCTTGCCGCCGTTTGCCAATGGGCCGCGGACGGGTACCGTGGTAGACCTATGGCACGCGCCATCTGGAGCGGGGCGATCTCCTTCGGCCTCGTGAACATCCCCGTCAAGCTGTTCAGTGCCGTCCAGAAGAAGACGGTGCGCTTCCACCAGCTCGACGCTAAGACCGGCGCGCGGATCCAGCAGAAGCGGGTCAACCCCCAGACTGGCGAAGAGGTGCCCTACGAGCAGTTGGTCAAGGGCTTCGAGCTGAGTCCCGACACCTACGTGGTGATCGACCCCGACGAGCTGGCCGCGATCGAGCCCAAGAAGACACGCACGATCGACATCGAGGACTTCGTCGAGATCGACGAGATCGACCCGATCTACTACGACCATCCCTACTACCTCGCTCCCGGCCCGGGCGCCGGCAAGGCCTACGCGCTGCTGCTCGCGGCGCTCAAGGACACCGAGCGAGTGGGCATCGCCCGGGTGGTGATCCGCTCCAAGGAGCAGCTCGTGGCCATCCGCCCGCGCGAGGATGTGCTCACCATGGAGACGCTCCTGTTCGGCGACGAGGTCGTATCACCGTCGGATCTCGGCGATCTGCCCGACCCGGATGACGTGAAGGCGAGCAAGAAGGAGGTGGACATGGCGCGGCAGCTGATCGAATCCCTGTCCACCGAGTTCGATCCCTCCAAGTACCACGACGAGTACCGCGAGGCGGTGCTCGAGATGATCGAGCGCAAGGCGCAGGGCGAGGAGATCTCGATCCAGGCACCGGACGAAGCGCCCGCGGAGGTGCCGGACCTGATGGCGGCGCTCGAGGCGTCGATCGCCTCCGCCAAGCGCCAGGGAGGCGCCAAGAAGCCATCGGGGTCGAAGGCTGATTCGAAGTCGGGCTCGGACTCCGGATCCAAACCCAAGAAGACCGCTGCGAGCAACGGCTCCAAGTCGGGTTCCAAACCGCGTAAGCGCTCGACCGCCAAGAAGTAGGTGGGCTCCGCCGTCGAGGTGGACGTCGAAGGCCGGCGGCTGCGCCTGACCAACCTCGACAAGGTCCTCTACCCCGAGGCGGGCTTCACCAAGGGGCAGGTGATCGACTACTACACGCGGGCGGCGCCCTGGCTGCTGGGGCACCTGCGCGGGCGGGCGCTGACGCTCAAGCGCTATCCCAACGGCGTCGAGAGCGGCCACTTCTACGAGAAGCAGAAGCCGTCGCACGCGCCCGAGTGGGTGCGCTCGGAGGCGATCCAGGCCGGCGATAAGACGATCGACTTCGTGCTTTGCGACGACGTGGCCACCCTGGTGTGGCTGGCCAACCTGGCCGACTTGGAGCTGCACCCGTCCCTGGCGCTGGCGCGCGATCCCGACGCGCCCACGGTTCTCGCCTTCGACCTCGACCCGGGCCCTCCCGCGGGGATCGCCGAGTGCTGTGAGGTGGCGCTGCTCCTGCGTGAGGTGCTCTCCCAGCTGGGCCTCGAGTGTTTTGTGAAGACGTCCGGCTCGAAAGGCATGCAGCTCTATGCGCCGCTGAACACCGAGGTCACCTACGAGGACACCAAGCCGTTCGCCCACGGGCTGGCGCGCCTGCTCGAGTCGCGCCACAAGGACCTGATCGTGTCCGTGATGAAGAAGAGCCTGCGGCCCGGCAAGGTCTTCATCGACTGGAGCCAGAACGATCGCCACAAGACCACGGTGGGCGCCTACTCGCTGCGCGCACGCGATCGGCCCACGGTCTCGACCCCGCTGTCCTGGGACGAGCTGGACGACCCCGGAGCCCTCTCCTTCGACTCCGCGGAGGTGCTCGCCCGTCTCGAGGAGCACGGTGACGCGTTCGCCGGAGTGCTCGAGACCGAGCAGGAGCTGCCCAACCTCTAGCTTTCGCGGATGGTCGACTGGGGCCTCGCCCGCCAGATTGCCCGCTTTGCCGCGCGCCCGGAGGAGGCCCCCCGCCTCAAATTCGACCTGACCGCCTTCACACGCGAGATCGAAGCCCGGGTGGTCACGCACGCCAAGCTGATACCGGCCACACCCGTGCCCGGCGCGGAGGTGGTCAGCCGGGCGGAGTGGGCCGAGGCCAACATCGCAACGCTGGCCTCGCTGCTCGACCCGGTGGCCGAGCGCCTCGACCGCCGCCTGGCCGCCGCCGGCCCGCTCGCGGGCGCGCTGCGCACGGGTGCGGGCGTGACCCTGGCGGCGGAGGTCGGACTGGTCACCGGTTACCTCTCCCGGCGCGTGCTCGGCCAGTACGAGCTCTCGCTGCTCGCCCCGGAGGAGCCGGCCCGGCTGTTGTTCGTGGCCCCCAACCTCGACCGGGCCGTCACCGAGCTCGCCGTGGATAGCGAGAGCTTCATGCGCTGGGTGGCCATCCATGAGCTGGTGCACGCGCTGCAGTTCGGCGGCGTGCCCTGGCTCCGAGGCCGCATGGGCGAGCTGCTGCGCCAGTTCCTTGCCACGGTCGACGTGCGCATCGAGCACGGCCCAGAGCCGCTGATGCGCCGGCTGTTCCCTCTTCCCAGTCCGGCCCTGCTCGTGGAGCGCTTCCGCGAAGGCGGCCTCGTCGCGCTGGTCCAGACGCGCGACCAGCGCGACCTGCTCGCGTCGATGCAGGCCACGATGGCGATGGTCGAGGGACACGCCGAGCACGTGATGGACGCGCTCGCGCCCGAGCTGGTGCCCGAGCACGAGGGCTTGCGCGAAGCCATGAACCACCGGCGCGCGTCCCGGTCCGCTCCTGAGCGCGTGCTCGCGAGCCTGCTGGGCATGGACCTCAAGTTGCGCCAGTACGAGCTGGGCAAGTCCTTCTGCGATGCCGTCGTCGAAGAGGGCGGCATCGACCTTCTCAACGAAGCCTGGAGCTCCCCAGCGCGCCTGCCGACCCTTGGCGAGCTCCAGATGCCCAAGAGCTGGATGGCGCGCATAGAGGATGCGCCCACAGCAGCGGCCTGAGCCCCAACCGCACGTTCGTCCCTGAGCCTCCTTGACCCATCAAGTGGGCTCAGGTTTACAAACACGTGTTCGGTGGTATAGTCCTACTGACGTTAGAACTAATAAGCTTAGATCTGAATTCGATACCGAAGGAGAAACAAACATGGCCACTCAGACCCCCACTCAGAGGCGCGCAACCGCCAAGAAGGCCGCAGCCACCCGCAAGCGCAACGAGCGGAGCGCGACCGGCCAGAAGGCCGCAGCCACCCGCAAGCGCAACACCACTGCCACCCAGCGCAGCGCGGTAGGCAAGAAGGGCACCGCCACGCGCCGCAGCAACGAGACCGCTCGCAGCGCCCGCAGCACTCAGGCGTCGGCAAAGGCCACCGCCCGTGGTGCCGCGCGCACCATGGAGACCGGTGTCGAGGCCGGCGTGTTCACGCTCGAGTACATGGGCAAGCAGGCCGAGCGCGCCGTCCTGATTCCGGTTGGTGCCACGCTGATAGCTCGCGACAACGTCGTCGAGGCCGTCAAGCCGTACACCAAGCGGACCACCGCCGAGCGTGAGCTGAAGAAGCTCCGGCGCGAGGTGAAGGTCGACGTGAAGAAGTTCGAGCGCCGGGGTAACACGGCGCGCAACCGCGTGCAGCGCGAGGTTAAGCGCCTGGTCAAGCGCAACCGCCGTGAGGCCGAGCGCCAGGTCACGGCCGTGCGCCGCGACTTCGAGCGCCAGGTCGGCGGCGTGCAGGAGACCGTGAGCTCGGTGCTTGCGTAGCGCAAGCGGGACCCGCTGGGGTTCGGCGAAGACGCCGAGCATCGGCGCCAGCAGCATCTCTCCTCCCTCAGTGAGCGAAGGGCCCCTCCGGGGGCCCTTTCGCTTTGCCGGGGCCGGGTGTTGGGCGTCTGCGACAATCACGGCGATGCCTACCGAGGAAGAGACAATCACGGCGATGCCTACCGAGGAAGAGATCCGCGAGGCGCTCACGAGCGTCATCGACCCGGAGCTGCGTAAGAACATCGTGGAGCTGGGGATGGTGCGCCGGATCGCCCGTCACGAGGACGGGCGGGTCGACGTGACGGTCTCCCTGACCACCGCCGGCTGCCCGATCCGCTCTCACTTCCAGCAGGCGGTCACCGACAACGTGATGGCGCTTGGCGGCGTGGCCGGCGTGGGGGTCGATTTCGACGTGCTCGACGACGCCGAGAAGAAGACGCTCCAGCAGCGCCTGGGCCGGGGGACCCTGCCCCAGGGCGCCCTGGCCCGCGTGAAGAACGTGATCTGCGTCGGATCGGGCAAGGGAGGGGTCGGCAAGTCCACGGTGACCGCGAACCTCGCCGCGGCTCTGCAGATGGAGGGCATGCAGGCCGCCGTGATGGACGCCGACGTGTGGGGCTACTCCATCCCGCGCATGCTGGGCGTGCACGGACGTCCGGACGTGAGGGATCGCAAGATCCTGCCGCTCGAGGCCGCGGCCGGCGTCAAGGCGATCTCGATCGAGTTCTTCCTCGACCGCGAGGACCAGGCCATCACCTGGCGCGGGCCCATGCTGCACAAGGCGATACGCCAATTCCTCGAGGACGTGGAGTGGGGCGAGCTGGACTACCTGCTGATCGACCTGCCGCCCGGAACCGGCGACGTGTCGATGACGCTGGCGCAGCTGCTGCCCCAAGCCCGGTTCGTGATCGTGACCACGCCGCAGCCGGCCGCCCAGAAGGTGGCCAAGCGCGCCGCCGAGACCGCCCTGCGCTACGACCTCGAGATCTCGGGCGTCGTCGAGAACATGTCGCCCTACACGGGCGCGGACGGCGAGCGGGTCGCCATCTTCGGTGAGGGCGGCGGGCAGGCGCTGGCCGACGAGCTGGAGGTGCCGCTCCTCGGCAGGGTCCCGCTGCAGGAGGACCTGCGGGTGGCGTCCGACGAGGGCACGCCCCTGGTGGCTGAGGATCCGGATGCCCCCGCGGCCCAGGCGCTGCGCCACGCCGCGCGCGGCCTGATAGCGGCCACGCCGCAGGCGCCGCCCGTGCTGCAGGCGCCGTCCGGGGCGCCCCTCCCGGATGTGCCGGAGGTCACCGGCACGGCATTGCCCATGGCTCGTTAGGGTTCGCGCATGCGAAATCCAGGCAGGGTTGCCCTCGCCCTCACTGCGATGGCGCTGTCGCCCGGGCTGGTCCCCGCTGGCGCAAGCGCCGCAGACCGGCTGTACGGCGTGACTGCCAAGGACAAGCTGGTCACTTTTCACTCCGATTCTCCCGCGGTGTTTCGCAGCAGGAAACCCATCACCGGGCTGCGGGGAGGCGACAGCGACAGGATCACCGCGATCGATGTGCGTCCCTCCGACGGGGGCCTCTACGGCCTGAGCGCCAACCGCCGGCTCTACAAGATCGCGGTCCGCACCGGCAGGGCGAAACCGGTCGGAGGGGCCTTCGGCCCTCGCCTCGGTCCTCTGGACGTGGGCTTCGACTTCAACCCCACCGCCGACAAGCTCCGCGTGGTCACCGAGCTCGGCCAAAACTTCAGAGTCGACCCCCTCACAGGGCGGCTCGTCGACGGGGATCGTGGTCTCGCCGGTGCGCAAGGTGATCGCAGTCTCAGCTACGAAGCCAATGACCCGGCCGGCTCGGCCAAGCCGCACGTAACCTCCTCGGCCTACACCAACTCGGGGGGAGCCACCGGGACCCAGCTGTTCGGGATCGACACGGCGCGCGACACCCTCGTGCTTCAGGACCCCCCGAACGAGGGGGTGCTCAACACCGTGGGCAGGTTGCGCGTCAACGCCGGCGGTCCCGTCGGCTTTGACGTCGCCAAGGACGGTCGCGCGTACGCCTCCTTCGCGCTGAGCGGGAGGGGCCCGACCGGGCTCTTTCGCATCATGCTGTCCAACGGGAGGGCCAGACCGGCGGCCGAGTTCAACGCCGTGGGCGCGTTCGCGAGGACGGCTGACGACGAGATCCGCGCCCTGACGGCCTCCGGGCGGGTGGCGGACGACAAGTCGCCGCCACGAGTTGGCAACCGCAGGCTCAACGCCCCGAGCGTGAGCGACCTGCTCTCGGGGCGGGTGCTGCGCCTCGAAGCGCGCTGCAGCGAAGCGTGCGGGATCGAGTCACAGCTGCTGCTCGGGCGGCGTGTGGTCGGCGGCGACGCCGGCGCGGTGCTCGGCCGCGGAGGCCGCACCGTGCTCAAGCTGCGGCTGAGCCCCAAGGGCCGCCGGATCGTGCGCCGGCTGCGCCCCAACCGGCTCGACGTGGCCATCGCGGCCACCGACGCCGCCGGAAACGCCGTCCGTACCAGCCGCTTCCAGCGCTAGCGCTTCAGCGAGGCGCCCACGCGTCCCTCCCGCCGGGCGGTCGCCGTGCTCCCGGCCGGCGTTCGCCGTGCCTACCCGGCGTTCTGGAAGTACTGCGCGTTCACTTCGGTGAACTTGGCCCACTCGTCGGGAAGCTGGTCCTCGGCGAAGCAGGCGTCGACCGGGCAGGCCTCGACGCACGCGTCGCAGTCGATGCACTCCTCGGGGTCGATGAAGAGCTGCTCGACCTTGTCGTAGTCCGGCTCGTCCGGAGTGGGGTGAATGCAGTCGACCGGGCAGACCTCGACGCACGAGTTGTCCTTCTGCCCGATGCAGGGCTCTGCGATGACGTAGGCCATGGGTTCAATTCCTCGTATTCGTGTCCGGTGGGCGAGCCCGACCGGAGCCAGGGGAGGGCGGCATTCTACACTCGCACGCGCGTGACCTTCGATGAGGCCCTGGAGCTCCACAACCGCGGGAGGCTTGCATTCGACCTCGCGCTGGGCTCGGGCGCGCTCCTGGCTCCCGCCGCCCGACGATGATCCTTCTCACGGGAGCCACGGGGACCGTGGGCGGGGCCCTGCTGCGCCGCCTGACGGCGTCCGGAGCGCCCGTGCGATGCCTGGTCCGCGACCCGCGCCGCCTGGGCGCCGACCGGGTTCGGGTGCAGATCGTGCTGGGCGACCTGGCCGACCCGGCCTCCTTTCGCAACGCGTTGCGGGGGGTCGACACCGTGGTCCATCTGGGCGCCTCGATCCGCGACCAGCCCCGCGGATCGCTGGAGGAGCTGAACGCGGTCGCCACTTTGCGCCTCACGCGCGCGGCCGAGCGCGCGGGAGCGCGGCGGTTCGTGTTCTTCTCGGCGGTCGGCGCAAGCCTTCAGTCGCCCACCAGGTTCCTGCGCGCGAAGGCGCTGGCCCGGCAGGCGGTGGAGAGCTCGAACCTCGAGACCACGGTCTTCTCTCCCTCGATCGTCTACACACCCGGGGATCCGTGGCTGACCCTGCTGCAACGGCTCTCGTATCTGCCGGCGATGCCGATGGCCGGCTCGGGCAAGGCCCTGTCGCAGCCGATCTGGGCCGACGACGCCGCGGAGTGCGTCATGGCCGCGCTGGGGCGCAATGGCAGTGAGCGGCGGCGCAGCTTCGATCTCGCCGGTCCCGAATCGTTGTCCTACGACGACATGGTGCGCCTGGTGCTCCATCCACTCGGACGCGAGCGGCCGCTGCTGCACCTTCCGCGCCCGGTCGTGAAGCGATCCCTGCGCGTGCTCGAGCGCCTGACCGGGCCCGCCGCCTTCGCCACCTGGGAGGAGGCCGAGCTGCTGGAGGAGCCCATGGTCTCCCCGCGCGGGACCGCCGACGCGGAGAGCCTCGGCGTCACTCCGATGCGGATGAGTGCGGTGCTGGGAGCGGCGTAGGCAGGCCCGCGGAGCGGCGGCTGACGTAGGCGACCATCCGGTTGGTGAGGCTGGTGAGAGTGGCGCGGTGACCGCCCTCGCCGTGCGCCGGCTCCTCGACCGCGGGGCGCACCCGCTCCGCCACGGTTGGGGCCGAGGCCGCGATGATCGAGCAGGCCACGGCCGAGGCCTCGCGGACCAGGACGGGGTCGACGCTCCAGAACATCTCGAAGTCACGATCCATGTCACCCACGTCGTCCTGACCCGGCCGCTCCCAGCCGCTCATGCACGCGGTGAGCGACGGGGCGTCGCAGATCACCGACCACTCGCGTCCGATCGGATCGGAACGGTCGACCGGCACCTCCACGGGGACGCCCGGGGAGTCGTGCAGCTCGCCGAAGTCGGCAAGCACCACCGCGAAGCGCGCGGGCCCGGCGAGGTCGCGCCAACGCGCCTCCGCGCTCCGGTAGAAGCGTTCGCGCTGGAAGCTCCCGAAGAGCATCGCCTTCTCGGCCGCGGCCCCGCACTCGTCCTCGATGGCGTGGCTGACCGCGAGCAGCGCGCGCTTGGGGAGCAGGTAGGGCGTGAGCTCGGGCCGGCACCGGCGCAGCCCGGCGAAGATCGAGCCGTCCCCGGCGGCGCCCGGGGCGACCGATGACGCCACCTTGGCTCTCTCGATCGCGGCCTTGAGCTCGAGGCCTCCCTCACGGTCTCGCACCACCTGACGGATCAGCTCCACGTCTCGCGCGGAGTAACGCCGGTGCCCGCTCGGGAGCCGGTGCGGGGTGGGGAAGCCATGCCGCTGCTCCCACATGCGCAGGTTCGGAGCCTCGACGCCCGTCTGCGCCGACACCTCGCGCATCGTCAGCTTGGCCGTACTCACGCCGCGCTTGCCAGCTCTACCCGGGCCTTCTGGAGGCCGAGGCGAACGCGGCTCTTGGCGGTACCGACGGGCACCTTCGCCGCGATCGCGATCTCACGCGCGGTGAGCCCCTTGCCGAAGGCCAGCAGCACGGCCTCGCGCTGGTCGCCCGGGAGCTCGTCGAGGGCTCGCAGGACCCGGCGCCGGCTGTCCTTGCGGAACACGGGCTCGGCGGCGTCCTCGGCTACCGGGCGCTCGAGGCGCAGCTGCCGGGCGGAGCGCTCCACGGCGGCGTCGCGGGCCACCCTGGTGCGCCAGCGGTCGAGTGCGCGGCTGCGTGCCATCATCGTGAGATAGCTCGACTCAGAGCCGCGGGCGGGGTCGAAGCCGTCGGGCTTGCGCCACAGGTGCATGAACACATCCTGCACGACGTCCTCGGCTGCCGCGGGGTCGCGGAGCACGCGGTTGGCCGCGGTGAGCATCGCCGGAGCGTGCTCGCGGTAGGCACGGTTGAACTTCTGGGGATCCTTGAGCTTCGGCTTCATTTCGTTTTCTCACCTTTGTGTTGAGGAAAAACTAAACATAGCGTAGAGAACATGCCTCGGAAGTTCAACACCACCCCTCGAACGCCGCGGTTGGGCACGGGGCGTAGGGTTCGGATCCCGATGAGGGCCACAGCCATGCTTCTCACGCTGCTCGCGCTCGTCGCCGCCGGCGCTCTCGTCCGCGGGGACGGCCAGCCGGGCGCCCAGAACCGCGGGGGCGACGTGCCTCAGGCCCGAAACGTCGTCGTCGTGATGACCGACGACATGCGCTTCGACGACCTCGCGGGGATGCCGTTCACCAAGAGGATGTTTGCCGAGCAGGGAGCCAGCTTCACCAGTGCCTATGACGACTTTCCGCTCTGCTGCCCCGCACGGGCGGCGTTCCTGACGGGCCAGTACGCGCACAACCACGGCGTGCAGAGCAACCAGCCCGATGGCGTCGCCGCGTTCATGGACCGCGAGCCGGACGACCTCCTACCCGGCTGGCTGGGCGAGCAGGGCTACGCCACCGGCATGGTGGGCAAGTACTTCAACCACTACGGCGAGCGTGGCGCGGGGGTGGTGCCGCCCGAGTGGGACTACTGGCGGGCGCTGATGTACCCGCGGGGCAATCCGAGCTACTACGGCTATGCCCTCAACGAGGACGGACACCCGCGGCGCTATCCCGAGAGCCCTCGCAACTACCTGACGTCGACGCTGACTCGGCAGGCGGTGGACTTCATCACCGACCGGCGCGAGGCCGAGGACGGGAAATTCTTCCTCTGGGTCTCTTACTTCGCGCCGCATGTTGGCCAGGGCGTGCCGTACGCCCGCCTACCGCGCCGCGACCCCTACAACGACCGCCATCGCTACTGCGCGAAGGGGCCAAAGCCGGCGCCCGGCGCCCTCGCCGCCCACCTGAACGATCCACTGCCGGCCCGGGGCGGCTACGACGAGGACACGTCGGACAAGCCGGCCTCGATCCGGCGCCAGGCCCTGGAGCGCGATGAGCGGACGGCGATCATCGCCCGCCACCGTTGCCGGCGGGCGTCACTGGCCGAGGCCGACCGCGGTGTCCGGAAGATAGTGAACGCACTCGGACCCGAGCTGGAGGACACGCTGCTCGTGTTCCTGTCCGACAACGGCTACCTGCAGGGCGAGCACCGCGTCCCGCTGGGCAAGCTGAAGGTCTACGAGGAATCCGCTCGCGTGCCGATCATGCTGCGCGGCCCCGGCGTGCCGGCGGGCGTGGTCGACCGGACCGTCGTCTCGAACGTCGACGTGGCGGCCACGATCGTCGACGCTACCGGGGCCGAGCCGGGCCGCAGGCTCGACGGGACATCGCTGCTGAAGGTGCTCGAGGGTACCGCCGGCCCGCGAGCGGGCGTCCTGATCCGCAGCGCCAGGTACGAGGCCGTGCACACCGGCCGCTGGGTCTGGGCGCGTCACGAGGGCGGCCCGACCGAGCGCGAGCTCTACGACTTGGCCGCCGATCCGTTTCAGGTGGACAACCTCTGGGATGTAAGGACCGG
>Ga0208612_1000842_pt1 | contig 12845 bp, 15 predicted proteins | sample AntDryMetagUQ889_FD_188089 | JGI IMG/M metagenome (GOLD analysis project Ga0208612, IMG submission 188089) | Polar desert microbial communities from Antarctic Dry Valleys - UQ889 (SPAdes) | ecosystem: Environmental > Terrestrial > Soil > Desert | place: Antarctic Dry Valleys | collected 2008-12-31 | reverse complement strand
GTCGAGGCCGTCGTCGGCGAGATGGGAGCTCCGTCCGAGGCTGGGAGTTGGGAGGAGCGGCTCCGCGAACGATTCCGCTCGTACCGCCAGCTCGCCCAAGCGCATCCGCACGTCTTCCCGCTCGTGGGTAAGCGGACGGTGAAAAGCCCCGAAGCGCTGGCGCCGGTCGAGCAGATGCTCGACATCCTCCGTGGCGCGGGGTTCACTCCTGAACAGGCGCTCCAGAGCTTCCGGACGCTCTCGAGCTACGCATACGGGTACGCCCTAGCGGAGATCGTCGGCTTCGCGCTGGAGCCGAGCACGGACGGAGCCGCCGCCCGCTTCGATGTGCGCACAGTCGATCCCGAGCGCTTCCCACGCATGCGCGAGGTCGCGCCACACGTCGTCGCCTGCGATCACGACACTGAGTTCGAGCTGGGACTCGACATCATCCTGGCCGGTCTGGCGGCGGCGGCTTCCGAGAGCCGGCTGAGGTAGGCGACACGCGACGAAGCGCGCGTCACGAGACGCTGCTGAGGTCTTCCTCCTTCCGCGAAGCCTGTCAATCAAACTTGACGTGAAAGCCTTGTCAAGATATCTTGACGAGCGGAATGAGCGACGCATCGAAGCTGGCGGAGGAGGTCTCGAGTCGGGACCCAGCGTTGGGGCTCCGCGCGGTGGCGGCACTGCGAGCCCTGCTCGAGTCGCTCGAGGAGCTCCAGGTGCGCAGCGCGCGCGCCCACGGCTGGTCCTGGCAGCAGATCGCCACGGTGCTCGGGGTGAGCAGGCAGGCGGTCCACCAGAAATGGGGCCATGAGCCGCGGCTGCTCCGAAAGGGGCGCCGGTGAGGGCCCAAGGGCGTAGGCGCTCACCCGAGTCGAGCGCCTTGCGTCTTACTGCGGACGCCTATCTCCGCGCGGCAGCCCCGGTCGCCCGCAACCTTGGTCACGACCAGATTGGCACCGAGCATGTGCTGCTGGCGCTCGCGGAGGACGAGCAGGGAGAGGCTGGCCGGGCGCTCGCGCGGCTCGGCATCTCAGCGCCCGATGTCCGAGCCGGAGTCCTCACGATCGTCGGTCCATGCAAGTATCCGCACCGCCGGCCGATCGACGCGGACGCGCTCGCAACGCTTGGGATCGAACTCGACGAGGTGCGAAGTCGCGTCGAGGCCGCCTTCGGGCCAGGCGCGCTCGACAGAACCTGGACAGGGTGCCTCTCGGTCGCGCCACGCCTGAAGCAGAGCCTGGAAACCGCGTGCCGGGAGTCGGGATGGGTGGTGCCCAAATCGAGTGCCGTCCTCCTGGCGCTCGCAGCCGCCGAGGATTGTGTCGCGGCACGGCTCCTACGCCAGCGAGGAGTCACGGCCGGCAGGGTGCGCGAGGCTCTGTCCTGTTAATCAAGCGATCGGAACGCAAGCCGGCGACACCAGCGGCAAGCGGATGGTTGTCGAGGACAGGATCCGATCCGCATTGAAGCCCGCCCTCTCGACGTAGAGCTCCTTCGCTCGATCGGTGTCCGACACTGGCACCTGTACCAGCTCGAGCTTCATCTCCACCTGACCGCCGCCGTTCATCGCTTCCTCCTGTTGTTGCCGGGATCAATCCCGTAAGGCGCCGTGAAGAACCCGTTGAGCCCGCCCTCGGCGAGGTCGTGAAGCTCGTCACCGAGCAGGGCTGCTCGAGCCCGGGAGCTAGGCATACCTGGGCGCGAGACGAGGCCGCACGGGCGGGCTACGCTTGCGCCGTGTCCCTGCGAACCGCCCGCGCCGCGTTCCTCGTCATCGCCACCGTGGTCGCCCTCTTCGCAGCCGCTGGTCAGGCGCAGGCGCGGTCGTGGGTCATCCAGGGCGACACCGTGATCGGCGGCTACCTCGTCATGAAGGACGGCACGCTGCAGGGCGCACTCGAGCGGTTCGGCCCACCGAGCCGCAAGCTTCGAGACAGAGCTTCGGGGTGGAACGGCTGCGACGTGACGTGGCGGCGACTCGGTCTGCGGATCTACTTCTACAACCTTGGCGGCCGCGATCCGTGTGTCCCGCAGTACGGGTACTTTCGCAACGCCCTCATGATCGGGAAGCGGTGGCGCACTGCGAATGGCCTTGAGGTCGGCGATCCAATGCGGTCGATACTCCAGCACCATCCAGCTGCCGAACGGCTAGCAACAGGAGCCTGGTGGGCGCTCGTGACGCGCGCCTTCCCGTATGGCGACGGAGGCACCTACGCTGGTTTGGCGGCAAAGGTGAACCGCGGCTCTGTCTCGGCGTTCTCCATCTACTTCCAGGCAGGCGGCGAGTAGCTCCGTACGGACGTGACGACGCGGGATCGGCGGCCGACGAGGACGACCCGGATCGCGGAAACCGCAGGTCTTGGAGCCCCTCGAGAGCTACAGTCCGGCGGATGACCGTCGGTGAGTGGATCGATCGATACGCTCACGCTTGGGAGACTGCGAATGCGGACGAGGTCGTCGGACTCTTCACGCCTGACGCGTCCTACCGCTCGAGCGTCTTTCGCGAGCCGCACGTCGGAAGCGATGCGATTCGCGCCTACTGGCAGGGAGCCGCCGGTGCCCAGAGCGAGGTCGTCGTCAGGACCGGGCGCCCGCTCGAGAGCGAAGATCGTGTTGCCGTCGAGTGGTGGACGACGATGATCGACCCCGACGAGGGCGAGCTGACGCTGCCGGGTTGCCTCCTCCTCAGCTTCACCGAAGACGGGCGCTGCGCCTCGCTCTGGGAGTACTGGCAGGTCGAGTCGGGACGCCGTGAGCCGCCGCCCGGCTGGGGCGAGTAAGCCGCGGTCGGAGGTCGCCCGGCACGCGTCTCACACGAGCTTCCGTGGAACCGTTACACGTTGACACCAGCAAAGGGAGTACCGCTTGCGTCTCTACGACTACGCCGCCTCAGGCAATTGCTACAAGGTCCGACTGCTGCTCGCCCTGCTCGACCGACCGTATGAGCGGGTGCCGGTCGACATCTTCGCCGGCGACACACTCACCGACCGCTACGCAGACCTCAACCCTGCGCGCGAGACCCCTGTGCTCGAGCTCGACGACGGAACCCTGCTCACTCAGTCGAACGCGATCCTGTGGTACTTGGCTGAGGACACGCCCTTCCTGCCCGCGACACCGCTCGAGCGCGCGCAGGTGGCGCAGTGGCTGCTTTTCGAGCAAGAGCGGGTGATGAACGGCATCGCAGGCGCGCGGTTCCGCACTCTCACCGGCCGTAACCCCGCGAAAGTTGCTCCGCGCTTCGCGCTCGGCGAGACCGCTTTGGCGATGCTCGAGCAGCACTTGAGCGGGCGGAGCCACATCGTCGGAGCACGGTGCTCGATCGCCGACCTCAGCAACTTCGCCTACGTCCACGTCGCCGAGGACGCGGGCTACGCGCTGACGGGCCATCCAGCCGTCACTGCGTGGCTCGAAGGCGTGCGTCGTGAGCCAGGTTTCATGGACGATCTGATCCCCTACCCGGACAACGCCCGACCCGGCCGAAGCCGCTCGATCTACGACGCGTGACGGAAGCTGTGCCCGAGGTGGGTCGCCCCACTCGCCGACCTGCTCAAGCGCTTCGGACTTCTCCCTTGACACGGACGGCTGTGACTACGAAGCTGCCGACGGTATGGGGGAGGCAGACGTGAGCATGCCCGACCGTGTGATCGTTGAGGTTGCCGACCCCCAAGCCGCGACGCGGTTCGCGCTCGAGGGGTCGGAGAGCAGCACGCGGCAAGCCCTGATTCGGCGCGCGCTCATCACCGGGGGAACGCTGTCGCTCGGCGGCGTCGTCATCGGCGGGCTGCCGCACGTCGCCCGCTCGGCACCGTCGCCCGGCCAGGACGCGCGCGTGCTCAACCTCGTGCTGCTGCTCGAGTACCTCGAGGCGGCTTTCTATGCCGACGCGATCCGCCGGGGCGGCCTGACCGGGGAGCTGCGGCAGTTCGCACGCGTCGTCGGCGCGCACGAGCGTGCGCACGTCGCGTTCATCTCGAAGGCGCTCGGAAAGGCCGCGCGAAAGGAGCCGACGTTCTCCTTCGGCAACGCGACCAGAGATCCGGCGAAGTTCACGGCCGCAGCGCTGGCGCTCGAGGATCTGGGCGTCGCCGCGTACAACGGCCAGGCCGCGAACCTGACCAAGCCGACCCTCGCCGCGGCGGCCCGCATCGTCTCCGTCGAAGCGCGTCACGCGGCCTGGATCCGGTTCATCGCAGGCGAGTCGCCGGCACCTGGGCCCACCGACCAGCCCGCGACCGCAGCCAAGGTGACAGCCGCGGTTCGGCGGACGAAGTTCGTGAAGTCGTCATGACCCTGACGCTCACAGACCTCGATCGTGACGGCGCGATCCGCGAGGCGCTCGAGAACGTGGGCGGCGACTCGCGCGCGGGCTTCCTGCGGAAGGCCACCGTGGGCAGCGCCGCTCTCGTCGGAGCGATCGCAGCGACTCCCACTGCAGCCGCGGCGACGAGCCGTCGCGACGTCGCGATCCTCAACTATGCGCTGACGCTGGAGTACTTGCAGGCGGCGTTCTACACCGAAGCCGAGCGCGAGGGGGCACTGCGCGGCAAGGCCGCCCGGGCAGCCGGGGTGGTCGGTCCGGTCGAGCGCGCGCACGTGATCGCCTTCCGCAAGGCGCTCGGGAAGGCGGCGGTGAAGCGCCCCACGTTCAACTTCCAGGGCACGACGGAGGATCAGGGGAGGTTCCTGGAGACAGCGGTCGCCTTCGAGGATCTCGCCGTCGCCGCCTACAAGGCTCAGGCCCCGCGCATCCAATCGCCGGCTATCCTCGCCGTCGCCGTATCGATCCACTCTGTCGAAGCACGCCACGCAGCGTGGATGCGGCGACTCGTGGGAATCCTGCCGGCGGCGAGCCCCTTCGACGACGGGATCGACCGAGCCGAGGCCTTCCGGATCGTGGACGCGACGGGGTTTGTCACGACCTCAGCGACGACGAGGGCCAAGGGAAAGCCACGTTTCACCGGCTAGCGGCGACGTCCGTTCGAGCTCTGTGGCTGGGAGTCTTGGGTCTCGCGGCTCTCGCCCTCGTTTCGGCGGTGATCGTGACGAAGAGGTCGAATCCCGCCATGCCCGCAGTCGAGCCCGCAGCGGCTCCCAAGCCGGCTGCTGCCCTGCCTGCGGCGCCGCCCCCCGCCTTCGCGATCCCGCGCCCGCTGCCGCTCGTCGGATCTACCGACGCGACGCGTTGGGCCCCCCTCCTCCGCGCGGTTGCCGTGCGCTCGGGGCCGACCGAGCAGGCGCCTGTGATCGAGACGCTGGGACTCAAAACGCCGGAAGGGACGTCGAACCTCGTTCCGGTTCTCGACCGCCACCAGGATCGCCGGGGAACGCTCTGGTTGCGGGTTCGGGCTCCCGCGTTGCCCGACAACGTCGAGGGTTGGGTACCTCGAGCGGCGCTCGGTGGGTACAACCTCGTCCACACCCGGCTCGTCGTCGACCTCGAGCAGCTACAGGCGACGCTGTTCTCGAGAGGCGAGCGCGTCTACGATGCACCGATCGGTGTCGGGAAGGCGGATTCGCCGACACCGCGAGGTGAGTTCTACATCCGGAACGAGCTCAGGGCATATGGCAGCTCCTTCTACGGGCCGATCGCGTTCGGCACCAGCGCGCGTTCCCGCGTCTTGACGGACTGGCCGGCCGGCGGCTTTGTCGGCATCCACGGCACCGATCGGCCCGACCTCCTTCCGGGACGCGTCTCGCATGGGTGCATCCGCCTGCGGAATGCCGACATCGTGCGCCTCGCCCGACTGCTGCCGATCGGGACGCCGCTGACGATCCAGTGATACCGCCGCTCTGGAGCAACAACGTGCTCGCACTCGCGTGCGTCCTCGCGATCGGCGTCGGGAGCGAGCTCGCCCCCGATGCGGCGAGAGCCGGGCAACGCGAGACGACGCCCAAGCCCGATGAGCTTCTGAAGCGCTTCCCGATCGGCACGACGCCCGTGACGCCGATTCCCATCGCCCCGTCGACCCCGACCGCGCCGGAAGCGCCGCCGGTGGTAACGGAACCGCCGGCGGCGGTAATCCAGAGGTCGTCGGAAGGCGATGCAGGGCTCGGAGTCGCGCTCGGGGTCGGCGCGGGCGCGTTCGGGCTGCTCGCAGCGTTCGCAACCTGGAGGGTCAGACGGCAGAGCGGGAGCAAGGGGCGAGGGTGCGATCGCGCTACCGAGCCAGTTGCTATCGCGCCAGTCCCCGTCGAGCAGCCGGGCCGATCCTCGCGCCAACTGCAGCTTGCACTGGCGCAGCAGGAGTGGGATGGTTCGAGCTCAGGCCAGGCCCCGCCAGCAAACCGTGCAGCACGAAGGAGTCGTCCAGTGAGAGAGGTATCGCAGGACCGGAACCGAGCGGAGTCGCAGCCAACCGGTCCGGCGTTGCCGCCGGTCGAAACGGCCGGCCAAGCACCCCCGAGCCGGGAGCAGGATTACGCCGGGGTGGGCGGACGCGTCGCCGGCATTCTCGAGGCCGCCGAGGCCGCCGCTGATGAAATCCGCGCAGAGGCCGTCGCCGTTCTGGCTGGAGCACACGACCGGGCGAAGCTGGAGGCAAGCGCTCAGCTACGCCAGGCAGAGCAGGACGCGGCGAAGCTGCGGAGCGAGGCGGAGGCCAGCGCGAACGAGACCCGCAGCGCCGCCGAGTCCTACGGCACGCGGCAACGCCGCGAAGCCGAGGAAGAAGCGGGGAAGGTGCTCACCGAGGCCGAGGCGCAAGCGCGCGCCACACGGCAGGCCGCCGAGGGGATGGCGCGGCAGATCGAAGTCGCCGCACGCGAACGGGAGGAAGCCCTACGCGCGCAGCTACTCCCACTCGAAGCCAAGCTACGACGCGCCCTCGACGGGTTCCGTGGCATCAGCAACCAGCTGGAGGAGCTGCTTGACGGCAAGCAGGGCGGCGGCGAGTCGCTTGTCGAGGCCCTGGGCGTCTCCGCGAGAAAGCCCGCGGCGTGGGAGGAAAAGGTCTGACCTGAAGAGGGGTCGTCCAGAAGGAGCGGGCCCTCTTCTCTTCGCACGACATCACGTCAGCGTTGCGCGTGCCAGGCTGCCCGGTTCCGATCCTGCCCGAGCGAGAGGCGTGCCATCCGGCGCCCAGATCGATGAAACGCCCGCTGTGCGCGCATATCCGGCTCCGGTCGGGCCAGCGAAGCTGGCGAACGCAACATAGGCTCCGCACGTACGGGCGAGCCTGACGCCGCGCTCCTCCTGAACGTCGAGCTCCTCGGGCAGATGCACGAGCCCAGCGAGGTAGACATCGACGCCTAGCGCTGCCGTGTCGGCGATGTGCTGGTCGACGCCCGTGTCCTTACAGATGCCGAGCCCGATCCTCCAGCCGTCGACCTCGATCGCAACCGGGCCGCTGCCCGGGATGAAGCGAGCCAACTCATCGCCGCCCAAGTACGACTTGCCATACACCACCTCGGTGCCTGCGGAGGTGACCTGCAACGTCCCGATCTGGGCTCCTCCGCGCTCGCTTTCGACGGGCGCGCCGATCAGGGCCACGGTTCCCGTCTCCGCGCAGGCGTCCGCGATCACCGTCAGAGCATCATGCTCGAGCGGCACCGCATCGGCGTCCAGCTCGTAGCCGGTCAACGACAGCTCGGGGAAGACGACGACGCGCGCCCGCGCTGCACGAATGGTGTCGGCGTGCTCGAACGCGTTCCTCTGCACGTCCTTCGCCGCACAGGTCGGCTGAACAGCTGCGATCGTCAGCGGCGCTCGCATCTCGTCAACGATAACGCCCCGCGGAACAAGCCTGAGCCGTCCGGTGGCACTGGCTCGAACTCGAAAATCGGCGACCACCGATTCCTGCTACCTAGACCTCATGGCGGTCACGAGGGCCGAGCATGACCAGAGTCGCGGCCGGCGCGCCGAGGAGTACCGGGCAATCACCCCGACCAGTGGTTGATCGTCGCTGCCGCTTTCCGTGAAGATGCTTCGAATCGACTAGAATGGCAATAGCGTTTCCCCAGAGGCGATACTTTGTCCTTCTTGCTGCCGTGCCCGAACTGTGGGCCCCGTGACGTCAACGAGTTCGTCTACGCGGGCGAGACTTCCGTGCGGCCAGTGTCACCGAGTCCGGAAGGTTCGCCGTCGCTCGGAGAGCTGGCTGCCTACGTCTACCTGCGCCGTAACGTCGCCGGCAGCCAGCGCGAGTGGTGGTTTCACCGGTTCGGCTGCGAGCTGTGGTTTCAGGCCGAGCGTGACACCCGGACGAACGAGGTCCTGACCACCGAGGTAGTCGGGGCGAACCGTGAGGCCCCGGCCGCTCCCGAAGCAACGGCGACGCCGGACACACCCGCAGCCTAGTGCGCCGTTCCACAACTGCCTTGAACTCTGCGGGTGCTCAGCCGCGCCTGCCGCCGCAACCGCACGAGCGCCTGAACCGCGACCGCAGCCTCGCGTTCTCCTTCGAAGGTGAGCGAATCGCGGCGTTCGAGGGCGACACGATCGCTTCCGCGCTCTTCGCCTCCGGGCGGCGTGTCTTCTCGCGCAGCTTCAAGTACCACCGCCCCCGCGGCCTGCTCTGCTGCTCTGGGCAGTGCCCCAACTGCCTGATGCAGGTCGACGGCGTACCGAGTGTCCGCGCATGTGTCGAGCCTGCCCGGGAGGGCGCGCAGGTGCGGGCACAGAACGTCCTCGGCTCGCTCGACCGTGACCTGATGTCGATCGTCGACAAGATCGGGGGGCCGTTCCTTCCCGTCGGGTTCTACTACCGGACGATGATGCGGCCTCGGCGGGCGTGGCCGATCTACGAGCGCTTCCTGCGGCACGCGGCCGGGCTCGGACGAATCGACAAGCACGGCAGGCGCACTCACCGGTTCGACACCGAGCACCGGCGCGTCGAGGTGCTCGTGATCGGAGGCGGTGCGTCCGGAATCGCGGCGGCGCGGGAGGCAGCGGGGGCAGGCCGCCAGGTCGTGCTCGTCGACGAGGGACTCGGCGAGGTGGAAGGAATCGGGGCAGCACCCTTTGAGGTGCTGTCGCCGGCCCAGGCGATCGGCATCTACGAGGGCGGGCTCGTCCCGGTGGCTGCGGGAAACGCGCTCTTCCGCTTCCGAGCCGAGCGGATCATTGTCGCGACCGGCTCGATCGAGCAACCGTTGCTCTTCCCAGGGAACGACCTCGTCGGCGTGATGCTGCCAGTGGGCAGTCGCCGCCTGGTTCGCGATTGGGCGCTCAAGCCGGGTGAGCGAGCGGTCGTTCTCGCTCCCGACGCTCAGGCCATCGCCGCGGAGCTGCGCGAGGCCGGGACCGAGGTGTCACGCGTCATCGACCTGGCCGAGCACTCACCCAGGACGATCGTGGCGCAGGGCAGGAAGGGTCGCGTCAACGCGGTCACGGTTGACGGCGCCACTGTCGAATGCGACCTGCTCGTGGTGTCCGGCGGTCGCCAGCCCGCCTACTCGCTGCTCGCGCAGGCGGGCGCGCGGATCGAGTACGACGCCGGCGCCGGCATCTTCGTCCCGCGCGACCTCCCGCCCAACGTCGAGGCGGTCGGCTCGGTGACCGGGGCGCGGAGCACGCGCGCCAACCCTCGTCCGGCGTACGCCGGAAAAGGGCGCTGCTTTGTCTGCATCTGCGAGGACGTGACGCGGAAGGACGTGAAGCGCGCGCTCGCCGAGGGCTTCGACTCGATCGAGCTCGCGAAGCGCTACACGGCCGTGACGATGGGGCCGTGCCAGGGACGGCTGTGCCACCTCCCGTCGATCCGGCTCTTCGCGGCCGAGACGGGGATCGCCGAGCCAGCGCTAGGGACGACGACGGCGCGCCCGCCCTGGGCGCCCGTGTCGCTCGGGCTGCTGGCCGGCCGCGGACACGAGCCGACGAGGCGAACCTCCATCCACCACCGTCATGAGCAGCTCGGCGGCCGGATGATGTGGACGGGCGAGTGGCGGCGCGTCCACTCCTACGGCGATCCGACCGGCGAAGTGCGTGCCGTGCACGAGACGGTCGGCGTGATCGACGTTTCGACGCTCGGCAAGCTGCTCGTCCGCGGTCCTGAGGCGATCCCGTTCCTCGAACGCCTCTACCCCAACCGCTTCGCCGACCTCCGCGTCGGCCGTGTCCGCTACGGGGTGCTCGGCACCGACGCGGGCCGGATCATGGACGACGGCACGATCGGGCGGTTGGCCGAGAACGACTTCTACGTGACGACGACCTCGACCGGCGCCGGCGTCGTGCTCGAGTGGTTCCGGTGGTGGAACGCGGTCTGGGGCTTCGACGTGGAGGTGGTGAACCTGACCGGCGCTCTCGCCGCCGTGAACCTCGCCGGGCCTCGCGCCCGCGACCTCCTTGGGCGGTTGACGCCGCTCGACTGCTCGGCCGAGGCGTTCACGTACCTCGACGCCAAGCGCGCGCACGTGGCCGGAGTGCCGTGCCTGCTCCTGCGGATCGGCTTCGTCGGCGAGCTCGGCTACGAGCTCCACTTCCCGAGCTCGTACGGGGAGTACCTCTGGGACACGCTGCTCGCACGGGGAGCCGACCTCGGGATCCGGCCCTTCGGACTCGAGGCGCAGCGGATCCTGCGGCTCGAGAAGCAGCACGTGATCGTCGGCCAGGACACCGACTCGGAGTCGAACATGCTCGACGCGAACATGGCCTGGCTCGTCAAGTTCGACAAGGACGACTTCGTCGGGAAGTGGGCACTCGAGCACATGCGCGATCGCGGCGCCCGCGAACGGCTCGTGGGCTTCGAGATGGACGACGGCGTCGTGCCGGCCGAGGGCGGACAGATCGTCGTCGGCGAGCGGCCGGTGGGCCGGGTGACGAGCGCCCGCCGCAGCGAGCAGCTCGGAAAGGCGATCGGCCTCGCCTGGGTGCCGCCCGAGCTCGCGGAGGAGGGCTCACGGCTCGAGATCCGCATCGAAGGCCGGCTCGCACAGGCGTCCGTCCGGCTGCATCCGTTCTACGACCCCGAGGGAGCGAGGCAGCGCTCGTGAATGGGCTCGAGTTCCTCAGCCCCGCCCTCGCGCGCGCCGAGGCCGACTTCGAGCCTGTCCAGCGTTCGCCGCTCGAGCGGGCTCTGCGGCAAGCGCCGCCGGGTGTGCGCGACCTCTCCTTGACGGGCAAGCTCGAGGTTGGTGGCGATGTCGGTGAGCTCGACCTCGATGACGCCGAGATCGTCCGCATCTCTCCGGATCGCGCGCTCGTGCTCTGTCCCCCTGAGGAGGCCCAGCGGCACATCGAGCAGCTGAGCACCCGCGGACGCTCAGTCGTCGATGTGACGAGCGCGCTGGCGGGCATCGAGGTCACGGGCGAGCAGCTGCTGCGTCGTCTGACCGACCTCGACCTGGATGCCCTGCCGGCGACGGGAATGGTCGCGCGCGTGCCGGCGACCGTGCTCCGGCACGATGAGACGTTCCGGATCTTCTTCCCTCAGGAGTACGCCGACTACATGGCGGAGGTCGTCCTCGACACCACGGCAGGGCTGCCGTGAAAGACCTCTTCCGGGAGCGGCGGATGTGGCGTCCGCGCGGCGAGCTCAAGCAGAGCTACGACGTCGTGATCGTCGGCGGCGGCTCGCACGGCCTCGCAACCGCGTACTACCTCGCCGCCGAGCACGGCATCACGAACGTCGCGGTGCTCGAGCAGAGCTACATCGGCTCGGGTGCCGCCGGTCGCAACACGACGATCATCCGCTCGAACTACCGTACACCGGAGGGAGCCGCCTTTTACCAGGCGAGCGTGAAGCTGTACGAGCGCCTCTCGCTCGAGCTCGACTTCAACCTCCTCTTCTCGCAGCAGGGCCACCTCACGCTCGCGCACTCGGACCGCGCGCTGATCACCGCCACCGAGCGGGCCGAGGTGAACCAACTGCTCGGGATCGACAGCCGCGTCGTCTCGACCGACGAGATCGCGCGCCTCTGCCCCGAGCTCGACCTCTCTGAGAACGTCACCTGGCCGATAGTGGGCGCGCTCTACCACCCACGGGGCGGGATCATCCGACACGACGCCGTCGTCTGGGGGTACGCGCGCGGCGCCGACCGGCAGGGCGTCGAGATCCATCCCTACACGCAGGTGACGGGCATCGAGCGCGAGAACGGCCGGGTCACCGGCGTCCAGACGAACCGCGGCACGATCGCGTGCGGAACCGTCGTCAGCGCCACGGCGGGCTGGTCGACGCTCGTCGCCGACCTCGCGGAGGTACGGCTGCCGATCACCACGCACATCCTCCAGGCATTCGTCACCGAGCCGCTGAAGCCGTTCCTCGACGTGATCATCGTCTCGTCGCAGATGCACGTGTACGTCTCACAGACCGATCGCGGCGAGCTGCTCGTCGGCGCGGAGATCGAGCCGTACACGACCTATCGCGGCACGAGCACGTTCCCCTTCCTCGAGTTCTCGGCCCGACACGTGCTCGAGCTGTTTCCCCAACTCGAGCAGGTCTCCGTGCTGCGCCAGTGGACCGGGCTGTGCGACATCAGCCCGGACTTCAGCCCGATTCTCGGCGTCACCGAGGTCGACGGCTTTCTCGTCAGCTGCGGCTGGGGCACGTACGGCTTCAAGGCGGCGCCGATCGTCGGCACGACGCTGGCGCAGCTCGTCGCCACCGGCCGGACACCCGACCTGATCGCGCCGTTTGCGCTCAAGCGCTTCTCGACCGACACGCTCGTCTCCGAGCTCGCAGCGGCGGCCGTCTCGCACTGAATGGAGACTGCCGCTGAAGCTCCGACACCGTGGGCGCTCCCCCGGCGGCTGGAGGTCGCGGGTGGCGAGATCGCCTGGGATGTCTTTGGTTCCGGCTCTCCGGTCGTGCTGGTGCACGGGACGCCGAGCTGGTCGTACATCTGGCGGAACGTCGCTCCTGCGCTATCGCGCAGCTTCACGGTCTACGTCTACGACCTGCTCGGCTACGGGGACTCCCAGGCAT